>Ga0214923_10008711_pt1 | contig 10721 bp, 12 predicted proteins | sample LL1510_MetaG_FD_177993 | JGI IMG/M metagenome (GOLD analysis project Ga0214923, IMG submission 177993) | Freshwater microbial communities from Lake Lanier, Atlanta, Georgia, United States - LL-1510 | ecosystem: Environmental > Aquatic > Freshwater > Lake | place: USA: Georgia | collected...
CTGACCGTCCGCAACCAAGCAGACTTGTCACCATTGGACGCATCTGGGCGTCTGGATCCGCTCATTGCCTTGGGTGCAGCAAAGTTGGGCAAGACCCGCCTGATCGACAACCTCTTGGTCTAACAGGCCGATTCAAGTCTGGCGTCGCGCCCCATCAAAGCTGCCAAGGCCTCGAGGGGTGAAATCTGACCTTGCAATACCGCCACCACGCTTTGTGCGATCGGCATCTCTACGCCCAACAGCCTGGCGCGTTGCACCACTGTGTGGGCGCTGTAAACACCTTCGGCCACATGGCCCAATGAACGCAGCACCTGGTCCAAGGACTTGCCCTGCGCCAGCGACAAACCAACTTGCCGATTGCGGCTCAAGTCGCCGGTTGCGGTCAGGACCAAATCGCCCAGGCCACTCAGTCCCATGAAAGTATCTGCTTTGGCTCCCATGGCCAGCCCCAAACGGGTCATCTCTGCCAAGCCGCGTGTGATCAAAGCCGCACGCGCATTCAAGCCAAGGTGAAGGCCATCACACAAACCGGTAGCGATCGCCATCACGTTTTTGACAGCGCCCCCCACCTCCACACCCACGATGTCCTCGTTGGCGTAGACACGCAGGTTGTCACCATGAAAGGCTTGCACCAAAGAGTCGCACACGCTGGCGTGGCTGCTTGCAGCCACCAGTGCAGCGGGTTGACGCGCCGCCACCTCTTGCGCAAAGCTTGGGCCGCTCAACACACCCGCTTGCATTTGTGGGGCGATTTGCTGCTGGACTTCATGGGCCAGCAAACCAAACGCGGCGTTGGGGTTGGCGATCGAAGGCAGAACCGCCTCAAACCCTTTGCACAACCAAGCCACAGGGCGTTGCGCCAATAACGGTGCACACAGCAACAGCATGTCGCGCAAAGCGGCCATGGGAACCGCTATCACCACCAAATCAGCCTCAGCCACGCATTCGACCAAAGGTGCTTGACTCAGTTGCAGGGAATCTGGCAGTAGTTGCCCAGGCAGGTAACGCTGGTTGACATGCCGCAACCGCATGTCTTCGATGATGGCAGGGTTGCGCGCCCACAAGCTCACGTGGTGACGCTGGCTGGCTTGAATGGCCAGCGCCGTGCCCCATGCGCCAGCCCCAATGATGAGCAAATTCACTGGAGTTGCTGCTCGGCTTTCATGTGTTGTTGTTGGTCGTACATGGCTTGGAAATTGATTTCAGCCATGTGCACGGGTGGAAAACCAGCGCGTTGGATCACATCCGCCACGTTGCTGCGCAAATAAGGGTAAATGATTTGCGGACAGGCGATGCCTTGGATCGGCTCAAGCTGGCCCTCTGGCATGTGACGGATTTCAAAAATACCTGCTTGTTTGGCTTCAACCAAAAACATGGTTTGGTCTTTGATTTTGGTGGTCACGGTGGCGGTCACCACCACTTCGTAGATCGCTTCGCCGATTTGCTCTGCACCGATGCCAATTTGAATGTCAACCGATGGGGTTTCCTGGGACAACAAAATGGCGGGGGAATGGGGTTGCTCCAAAGACAGGTCTTTGAGGTAGACGCGCTGGATTTGGAACACGGGTTCGAGGTTGTCGGCCATGGGGCTTCCTGAAAGAAAAAACCCGCCGAAGCAACCATGCCATCGCGGGTGGGTTTAAGGGTGTGGCTGATTATCTCAGTTTGATTGGAGCAAGGGGATGAGACCGCCTTGGCTGTCAAGCGCAACCAATTCATCGCAGCCGCCGACATGGGTGTCACCGATGAAAATTTGCGGAACTGTGCGCTTGCCGGTCATGGCCATCATGTGGTCACGCTCTTCGGGCAGCAAATCGATGCGCACTTCTTCGATGTGCTCAACGCCACGCGCTTTCAATAACTGTTTGGCCCGAACACAGTAAGGGCAGACCGCGGTGGTGAACATTTTGACAATAGACATAATGGCTAGCTGACTGGTTATGAAAGCATGAAAGGGATCAGGATTTCTCGAGGGGCAGGTTGGCTTCTTGCCAAATTTTTAAACCGCCTCCCAGGCTATGTGCCTGTTCAAATCCTTGCGCCTTGGCAATCCCCAAGGCACGGCCTGACCGTATGCCACTGGCACAGACCAAGATCAGGGGGCGTTTTTTGTCGGTGATGGTTTTGCTGAGGTCATCTTGCAAGCGCTCCACCGGAACATGGCGAGCACCAATCAGGTGGCCACTGGCAAATTCATCGGCAGATCGCACATCCACGATATGGGCTTTTTCGCGGTTGATCATCAGCACGGCCTGGGTAGGTGTGATACCTGCAGAGCCCATGATTTGCAGGTTGGGCAACAACAAAGCCACGCCAGAGGAGACAGCCACGAACACCAACAACCAGTTTTCCAATAAGAAATTCACACACTCACCTTCGGTACACATCTGGGCACATTTTAGAATCCTTTTATTTATTCCCCGCTGACAAGGTCTTTTCCCCATGTACACGCTTGTTTTGATTCGCCATGGCGAGTCCATTTGGAACCTCGAAAATCGCTTCACAGGCTGGACCGACGTAGAGCTCACCCCAACGGGCGTGGCCCAAGCCCGGGCCGCTGGCGTATTGCTCAAAACCCATGGGTTTGACTTTGATGTGGGCTACACCAGCGTGCTCAAGCGCGCCATCCACACCATGTGGCATGTGCTTGACGGCATGGACCGAGCCTGGTTGCCCGTGTTGCACCACTGGCGCCTGAATGAGCGCCATTACGGTGCCTTGCAAGGACTGAACAAGGCTGAAACCGCGCAACAATTTGGCGACGCCCGGGTGCTGGCTTGGCGCCGCAGCTTCGATGTTCCGCCCCCCTCGCTGAGCGCTGATGACAGCCGCTGCGAACGCACAGACTTGCGCTACGCCAAGCTCAAACCCGAGCAAATCCCCCTCACTGAGTGTCTCAAGGACACGGTCGAGCGGGTCTTGCCGTTTTGGGAAACATCGATCGCACCGGCACTTCGCAGTGGTAAACGAGTGCTGATCTGTGCCCATGGCAATTCGATACGCGCTTTGGTCAAGTACCTTGACGGCATTTCAGACTTGGACATCGTGGACTTGAATATCCCCAATGGGCAGCCCTTGGTCTATGAATTGGATGACCATTTGCGCCCCATGCGTCATTTCTACCTGCAAGAGGCGGCTGCCAACTGCCCAGCCTAAGCCGGGGACAAGCCCTGGCGGCTGAACACCGATGCGGCTTAGCCATTAGACTATGCGCCTGTTTCGCTGCAGCAAGCGACATTCCATTTATCAAGGTGCATATGGGCCAGAAACTCAAAATCGCATGTTGGTTGACTGTTGGCGCCCTCACCGGCGCACTGACCACGTTCTCACTTCAAACCGTGGCGCGCGCCAACATGGCGCCGCTTCCTTTGGAAGAATTACAGCAGTTGGCAGCGGTGTTCAGCATGGTCAAGTCAGACTATGTTGAGCCCGTGGACGAGAAAAAACTCATCAACGACGCCATTTCAGGCATGGTTTCCAGCCTGGACCCGCATTCCCAGTACTTTGACAAGAAGTCCTACAAAGAATTCCGCGAGGGCACCACGGGCAAATTTGTCGGTGTGGGCATCGAAATTTCCCAAGAAGACGGTCTGGTCAAAGTTGTTTCCCCCATTGAAGGTTCACCAGCCGATCGGGCTGGCCTTAAGCCTGGCGACCTGATCACCAAGGTGGACGACACCTCCGTCAAAGGTTTGTCGCTCAATGAAGCCGTCAAGCGCATGAGAGGCGAACCCAAAACCAAGGTCTTGCTGACCATCTACCGCAAAGACGAAAACCGCACCTTCCCAGTCACCATCATTCGCGAGGAAATCAAAACCGTCAGTGTCAAGAGCAAGATGATTGAAAACGGCTACGGCTGGGTTCGGGTGAGTCAGTTCCAAGAGCGCACGGTGGAAGACATGACCCGCAAGCTCGAAGAGTTGTACAAACAAGACCCCAGCATGAAGGGTCTGGTGCTCGACCTGCGCAACGACCCAGGTGGATTGCTTGACGCGGCTGTGGCGATCTCAGCGGTGTTTTTGCCTGACAACGTGACCGTGGTGTCCACCAATGGCCAATTGGAAGAAAGCAAATTCACTTTCAAGGCAGCCCCCGAGTTTTATTTGCGCCGAGGTGGTCAAGACACCGTGGCCGCTTTGGACAAAAACACCAAAGGTTTGTTCAAGAAAATCCCATTGGTGGTCTTGGTCAACGAAGGCTCTGCCTCGGCCAGCGAAATCGTGGCGGGGGCCTTGCAAGACCACAAACGCGCGATCCTGATGGGCAGCCAAACCTTTGGCAAAGGCTCGGTGCAAACCGTTCGTCAATTGGGCGCAGACACCGCTTTGAAAATCACCACGGCTCGCTACTACACCCCCAGTGGTCGCTCAATCCAAGCCAAGGGCATCGTGCCTGAACTGTTGGTCGACGACACGGCTGAAGGCAGCCCCTACGCTGCTTTGCGCACCCGTGAAGCAGATCTGGAAAAACACCTCAACAGCGGTCAAGGCGCCGAGGTGAAAGACCCCAGCCGGGAAAAAGCCCGCGAAGAAGCGCTCAAGCGCCTGGAGGAAGAGTCCAAAAAACCGGTGGCTGATCGCAAGTCGCCCGAGTTTGGCAGCACAGATGATTTCCAGTTGCAACAAGCCCTGAACCATTTGAAAAACCAGCCAGTCAAGGTCAGCAAAACCCAATCTGAACGTCCTGCCGAGAAAAAGGAACAGTAAGGTGTGAATGACGCCCAACTGCTGCGCTATTCAAGACACCTCTTGCTCGATGAATTGGGCGATGAAGGTCAGGACAGGTTCCTGACCAGTCATGTGCTTATCTTGGGTGCAGGGGGCTTAGGCAGTGCCGCTGCCCTTTACTTGGCGGCTTCAGGTATTGGCACCATCACCTTGGTAGACCACGACAGCGTCGACCTGACCAACCTGCAACGCCAGATCGCGCACACCACCGAGCGCATTGGCCAGCCCAAGGTGCAGTCAGCCAAAGCGGCCATGTTGGCTTTGAACCCCGAATGCCATGTACACGCCGTGGGTCAACGTGCCGATGTTGCACTGCTGAACTCGCTGGTGCAGTCGGCACAGGTCGTCTTGGATTGCAGCGACAACTTCCAAACCAGGCAAGCGCTGAATGCCGCCTGCGTGATGCACGGCGTGCCCTTGGTCAGCGGTGCGGTCATCCGATTGGATGGTCAACTCGCCACCTTCGATGTGCGCGATGCGCGCTCCCCTTGCTACGCCTGTATCTTTCCTGCCGACCAAGCCCCTGAAGAAGTCAGTTGCTCGACCATGGGGGTGTTGGCCCCGTTGGTTGGCGTGATTGGCAGTTTGCAAGCTGCCGAGGCACTCAAACTGTTGGCAGGCGTGGGCACCTCATTGGCAGGGCGAATGCAAATGATGGATGGTCGCGACCTGAGTTGGACCGAAATGCACTTGCAACGTCAGGCCGATTGCCCGGTCTGCGCTTCCCGCGCCCATCGGTATTGACGCACCACATGGGTTTGACCCAATTCGTTGGACAGGCTTTCGTTTTTCACCCACACAAACCCGGTTTTGGCCATCACCTGGATGCTCGCTAGGTTACGCTGATCGACACGGCAAACCAATTGCGCATCGGGAACCAATGTATGCGCGGCGCGGGTCAATGAACGGACTGCCTCGCTCATGCGCCCTTGACCTTGATAACTGGTTCTGCACCAATAGCCCAATTCCCAGACAGGTGTGCCATGGTTTTTCTGGTGAAAAGCCACGCTGCCCACCAACTGCTCAGTGGCTTTGTCGACCATTAACAAGGGCCAAGCCAGGCCCATCACCCAGGCGGCATAAGCGGTTTGACAATAGTCCTCTGAAGCCCTGGCGCTTTGCGGATTTTGTGCCCATGGCAAGGAGTCAGGCCACTGACGCAACTGCTCCAAACTCTCACTCACACCCCGGTACAACGCCTCACCATCCCCAGGATAAGGACAGCGCAACCACATGCGTGGCGTCTCCAAGATGTCGGTGGTGATCAGATCATTCATGCGCCCACAATCCAGCCCTCCAACGGGTCCATATCAGGTGGCAGGCCATATAAAGGGTGGCCTGTATGGTGTTGCCGGTCTGCCCATGCGGCTTGCAACATGCAAAGAACCGCGTCCATGCTGTCTCCGGTGGCGTCTTCAATCAAAGCGTCTTGTTGGGCAGCCGACAGTTTCAATCGCACTGGCAATTGCCCATGCCCCCACACCATGGCATGCAGCAGATCTTTGCGGGCGATCAAGCGATCAGCGGTTTGTTTAGCCGGGGCATCACTCTTATAGCTTCGCGTACCCAAGACACGTTTAGACCACAGTCCTGGGTAGGCTTCAAGCGCCACGCGATCGGTGTCGCCTGCTTGCAAGCCTGGTAAATGCACGCCCGCATCGAGCAGCAATGGCACGCCTGCGTGCATCATGAAAGCCACGGGTGGGTTGACCCACTTCATCGACGGGCTGGAACCCGCAGGCAGGTCGGTTGCGCGGTGTGCAAATTTGCGCCCGACTTGGCGCGCGTTGCAAAAGGACGCAAACTGCCCGCGTATTTCATCACGAGAGAGTGAAGCGAAGTGTTGCATGCAAGCCAACCAATTCGTTGGCCAGCCCAATTTCAGCACCAAAGCACGAGGTAATCCAAAGGGCAGGTCAAAGCCTCCAACCCAGGGGCCAGGGACCATCAGGGTCTGAGAGAAATTCAGCAGGGATTCACACCTTTGCAACTGGTTCAACACCACGCGGTCGTCCTGCCATGCTCCCCACGCCATGACAATGGCTTTTTGCTTAGATGGGCTGCTGCTGAAATCACAGCCTAGCAGTGCTTGCATGGCCACGATGGCTAATGGCTCAGGGTTTTTGGGGAATCAAAGCCAAAAATTCGCGGCGCAAATCCGGGTCCTTCAAGAAAGAACCACGCATGACCGAGTTGATCATCCGGCTGTCCATGTCTTTCACGCCACGCCATGCCATGCAGTAATGCGTGGCCTCCATGACAAGTGCTAGACCATCCGGATGGGTTTTCGACTGAATCAAATCTGCCAACTGAACCACGGCTTCCTCTTGGATTTGGGGACGTCCCATCACCCACTCGGCCAATCGCGCATATTTGGATAAACCAATGATGTTGGTGTTTTTGTTGGGGAGGATGCCAATCCAAATTTTGCCAATGACGGGACAAAAATGGTGGCTGCAAGCACTGCGTACCGTGATAGGGCCCACGATCATCAACTCGTTGAGTTGCTCGGCATTGGGGAACTCGGTGATTTCAGGGGCTTTGACATAACGACCTCGAAAGACCTCTTGCACATACAACTTGGCTACGCGGCGAGCTGTGTCAGAGGTGTTGTGGTCATTATCGGTGTCAATGACCAAGCTGTTGAGCACCCCCCTCATCTTGTCTTCCACTTCATCCAACAAGGCCTCTAATTCGCCGGGCTGCAAAAAGGCGGCAATGTTGTCGTTGGCATGAAAACGCTGGCGTGCTGCCAAGACACGCTCCCGAATCTTCACAGAAACCGGGACACCTAGATCGGCAGAAGTATGGGACATGTCGAGCACGAATGGATTGAACAGGGATCGCATGCTAACAGCCCACCTCGTCATGCTTGAGAGCGACCCCATAGATACCCCGACTTGAAGCAGCGAATAGGGTTGTTTGTGCCGTTATTGGCTGACAAATCAGGCCCTGATTTGCATCAACGATAACTGCTTATATGTGTATTTTCAGTTTCAAGCTTTGGCCGTTTGGGCATCCAAGTTGCGCAGACGGATATGCAACTCGCGCAATTGTTTTTCGTCCACCAGCGAAGGGGCCTGTGTCAACAGACACTGGGCTCGCTGTGTTTTGGGAAAGGCAATCACATCACGGATGGAATCGGCACCGGTCATCAAAGTCACGATCCGGTCCAAACCAAACGCCATGCCGCCATGGGGCGGAGCGCCATATTGCAAGGCGTCCAACAAAAACCCAAACTTCTCCTGTGCTTCTTGGGGTGAGATGTTGAGTGCATCAAATACCTTTTGCTGCACATCGGCACGGTGGATTCGCACAGAACCGCCGCCAATCTCCCAGCCATTGAGGACCATGTCATAGCCTTTGGCAACACACTTTTCGGGCGCAGTGGCCATCCAGTCTTCGTGGCCATCTTTGGGGGCTGTAAAGGGGTGATGAACCGCGTTGTAACGCTTGGCCTCCTCATCGTATTCGAACATGGGGAAATCGACCACCCACAATGGCGTCCAACGGTTGACGAACAAACCTTGCTTCTTGCCAAATTCGCTGTGACCAACTTTCAAGCGCAATGCGCCCATGGCGTCATTCACGATCTTGGCTTTGTCAGCGCCAAAGAAAAGCAGGTCTCCATCTTGTGCACCGGTGCGTTTCAAAATCTCCGCAATAGCTTGGTCATGCAAATTTTTCACAATCGGTGACTGCAAGCCATCACGGCCTTTGGCGACCTCATTGACCTTAATCCAAGCCAAGCCTTTGGCACCGTATATTTTCACGAATTCGGTATACCCATCGATCTCGCTGCGACTCATTTCGCCGCCTTGCGGCAAACGCAAGGCAACCACGCGTCCACCGGGCGTGGTGGCAGGCGCACTGAAGACCTTGAAGTCCACATCGGCCATGACATCGGTGAGTTCAGTGAATTCCAGCAACACCCGCAAATCAGGCTTGTCTGAGCCAAATCGGTGCATCGCATCTGAATATGCGATGACTGGAAAGTCCCCTAACTCAATGCTCAACACGTTCGAGAAGACGCCTTTGATCATGTTTTGAAACAGGTCGCGAATTTCTACTTCGCCCATAAAAGAGGTTTCGATATCAATCTGGGTGAACTCTGGTTGACGATCGGCACGCAAATCTTCATCGCGAAAACATTTGGTGATTTGGTAGTAGCGGTCAAAGCCTGCAACCATCAGCAATTGCTTGAAAAGTTGCGGCGACTGGGGAAGTGCAAAAAAATGGCCATCATGGACACGACTGGGCACCAGGTAGTCACGCGCACCCTCAGGGGTGCTCTTGGTGAGCATGGGCGTTTCGATGTCCACAAAACCGTTGTCATCCAGAAAACGACGCACCGCCATAGACACTTTGTAGCGCAGCATCAGGTTTTTTTGCATGTAGGGACGACGCAAATCCAAAACGCGGTGTGTCAACCGAGTGGTTTCCGACAAGTTGTCATCGTCCAACTGAAAAGGCGGCGTCACGGAGGGGTTCAAGACCACCAGCTGGTGGCATAGCACCTCTATCTTGCCGCTCTTTAATTGTTCATTGGCCGTGCCTTCCGGGCGCAAACGCACCAGTCCTTTGATCTGAATACAAAACTCGTTGCGTATCTCTTCGGCTTGTTTGAACATTTCAGAGCGGTCTGGATCACACACCACCTGCACATAGCCTTCGCGGTCACGCAAGTCCACAAAAATTACGCCACCGTGGTCACGTCGGCGGTTAACCCATCCACACAAAGTCACTTCTTGACCCTGAATCGATTCGGTGACCATACCGCAGTAATGTGATCTCATCGCCATGTTGCTGCTTCTTTCTTTTTTTGAATGAATGTCGGTGTCGCCTGGCACTTAAGCGTCAGACTTTAAGCGGGCGATTGAATCAACCGGCAACACAGAAGGAGAAACCGCACCCATGGAAATCACATAAGTCAGTGCCTCGTCCACACTCATCTCCAACTCAACGATGTCTTGCGTCGGCACCAGCAAGAAAAAACCACTGGTAGGGTTTGGCGTAGTGGGCACATAGACGCTCATGAAACCATCACCCAAATGCCGAGCGACTTCACCCGTGGGTGTGCCTGTCTGAAAGGCAATGGTCCAGGCTCCTTGCCTAGGGTATTGGATCAAGACAGCGCGTCGAAACGCATTGCCGTTGCTTGAAAACAAGGTGTCAGATACTTTTTTGACGCTGGTATAGATGGTTTTGACAATCGGTATGTGCGTAAACAGTTTGTCCCACTGCTTGACCAACCAATTGCCCACCACATTCGAAGCCAAAGCGCCGGTGAGCACCAACACCATGATGACCAGCACCACACCCAAGCCGCGAATACCTTGCAAGTGACCAAATTGATCTGTGAAGGATTGCGGCAATAAGCTGCCTAGGCCGCTGAGCACGTTGGCAAAAATGCCGTCCATGGCACTTACTAACCAACTCAAAACCCACAAAGTGATGGCCAAAGGCAACCACACAAGCAGACCAGCCAAGATGTATTTTTTGAAATTCATGTGCACTGTCAGTGACAAGCGCAAGACGGTGCACAACCACTGCCCCCACCACCATTGGCTGGCGCATCTGCTGCCACTGTGGTGCCAACAGCTGTTGAGTCGTTGGTTGCAGCATCAGCTCCAGCTGAACTGGTCTTGCTGCCGCCTTTGAAATCCGTGGCGTACCAGCCCGAACCCTTGAGTTGAAAACCGGCGGCTGTGAGTTGTTTGATGAAAGTGGATTGGCCGCAAGCTGGGCAATCGCTCAAGGCGGGATCGGAAATTCTTTGAAGATGGTCTTTGGCAAAGCCGCAGGATCCGCATTGATAAGCATAAATTGGCATGGTGTTTTCGCTGATACAGTAGATCCGACAGCCCACAATTGTAAGCTTTTTATCTCCAGAAGCAGAATGCTGACACTTTCGCGGTCACTGTCCCTATACTACGCGCCTGGCGTTCTTGACAGAGTTTCTCACCTGGGTTCTTCAACATTTGATTTATGGAG
>Ga0214923_10008712_pt1 | contig 10720 bp, 10 predicted proteins | sample LL1510_MetaG_FD_177993 | JGI IMG/M metagenome (GOLD analysis project Ga0214923, IMG submission 177993) | Freshwater microbial communities from Lake Lanier, Atlanta, Georgia, United States - LL-1510 | ecosystem: Environmental > Aquatic > Freshwater > Lake | place: USA: Georgia | collected...
GGGAAGAGGTTAAATCAAAAGCTCTTATTCACGCAGAAGAAAGAATTTTAGATGCTTTGGTCGGAGAATCTGCAAGCCCAGAAACTCGTCAGAAATTCCGCCACCTTCTGCATAACGGAGAGCTTGCAGACAGGGATGTTGAAATTCAAGTATCCGATTCCGGTGGGCTTTCTATGCCAACGATTGATGTCCCAGGTATGCCAGGGGCACAAATGGGTATGCTTAACTTGGGGGATGTTTTTGGAAAGGCTCTTGGTGGTGGTCGTACAAAATCCAGAAAAATGCCCGTAAAGGAAGCTTTGAATGTTTTGATTGCTGAAGAAAGTGATAAGCTTCTTGATCAGGAGAAGATTGTGCGTGAGTCTATTGATATCGTTCAGCAAAATGGTATAGTTTTTATCGATGAGATTGACAAGATTTGTGCCCGCAGCGATCATCACGGGGCTGATGTTAGCCGTGAAGGGGTGCAACGCGACTTGCTTCCTTTAATTGAAGGTACAAGCGTTGCTACCAAACATGGAACGGTGAAAACAGATCACATTTTGTTTATTACATCAGGGGCGTTTCACCTTGCAAAACCTTCAGATCTTTTGCCTGAGCTACAAGGACGTCTGCCAATTCGTGTGGAATTAAAGGCTCTTACCAAAGATGATTTTGTCCGCATCTTAACCGAACCTGAGGCGAATCTGATTCGTCAATCGAAGGCGTTAATGGAAACAGAGGGATTAACTTTAACTTTTACAGATGAAGCCATCAATGAAATTGCAACCTTAGCAGCTGATATTAATCAGAATGTTGAAAACATAGGAGCAAGAAGACTTCATACCATTCTTGAAAAACTTCTAGAGGAAATCAGCTTTGATGCAAGTGATATGGAAAAAAGAGTACTTGAAATAACTCTTCAAGATGTGCGTGATAAGGTCAGTCCGCTTGCCAAAAATCAGGACCTTTCTAAATTTATTTTGTAATAAGAAAAGTCGCAGAGTATCAAATTTCTTCCGAGTAAGGTTGATTGTAGTCTGAAATTAATAATCCTTTTATACTTAGATAATTGGTAAGGGTTATTAACCTTAATCCTTGATTATTTGACCTTTGGCCGTTATGCTCTGCATATGCTTAAAAAAACTTTATATCGATTAACAAGAGTGCCTGCTCAAGACAGCGGTGTTTTGTCAGTGCCTCAATTAACGAACGAAAAAGGTTTATCAAGACGTAGCTTTCTTAAATCAACAGGTACGTCTTTTTTATCCTTGGCACCTTTGTCATGGATGGGATTTTCAGGTAAGTTTGGTGGTTTCTTGGGCGAAGAAATAGGCGGAGAAATAATCCCATCGGATCTCCCTGTTATCCAAAAAGGTCAGAAATCTCTGAGTTTTTATAACGTTCACACCGGTGAATTTTTAAAAAAATGCGTTTTTTGGGCGGACGGCAAATTTGATCCAGTTGCCCTCAAAAATGTTGATCGGCTTTTCCGTGATCACCGCACCGACAAAGTTCACAGTATCGATTATAGGCTTTTGAATCTTTTGCATAACATTGCGCAAAAGCTTGGCGCACAAAAGCCGATTCATCTTGTATCGGGGTATCGTTGCCTTGAAACCAACAACCGTCTTCGCCTTAATGAAGGTTATGGTGTTGCAAAGCACAGCCAACATACTTTAGGAAGGGCCGCTGATATATACATTGAAGGATATTCCCTTAGGAAAATAGGGCAAATTGCTTTAAACCTTAAAAGCGGTGGTGTGGGGCGTTATGATTCCTTTGTTCATGTGGATACAGGGCGCATTCGACGTTGGGGGCGTATGGCTTAATGCCAGAACTTCCCGAAGTTGAAACGGTACGCCGTGGTTTAATTCCTGTTTTAGAGGGGAAAATCTTAAAGGCGATAGATGTTTACAGGGATGGGCTCAGATATCCTTTCCCGCCTCTTTTCAAAGAACGACTAAAAGGACAGCAAATTCTTAACCTTACAAGGCGCGCTAAATACCTTTTGCTTCATTTAAACGAGGGCCAGACTTTAGTTATCCACCTTGGAATGTCTGGACGACTTAGGGCTGAAGACGCTTCTTCATTCGTGCTTCAAAAACATGACCACGTGGTTTTCTACAGCAATGAAAGCAAAGCAATTGCCTATAATGATGCCAGGCGTTTTGGATTAATGGATTTGGTGCAAACGACACGGCTAAATGATCATCCTCTTTTTCGACACTTGGGGGTTGAGCCATTTGATGATGATCTAACTCCTGAAGCTTTTCATAATCTTTTAAAAAAGCGCCAAAATTCCATAAAGGTCGCTCTTTTGGATCAAAGAATGATAGTCGGTGTTGGTAATATCTATGCCAGCGAGGCCTTGTGGGCTAGTGGCATTCACCCTCTTAGAGTTTCAGATTCTTTAACCTTAAAGGATGCAAGAAATCTTCTTGATCACATTCGAAAAGTATTGAAACGTGCGATTGAAGCAGGAGGATCAACCTTAAAAGATCATCAACAACCCGATGGCAAGCTTGGGTATTTTCAGCATCAATTTGCAGTCTATGGACGTGACCTTTCTTCTTGTCCAAGGGAAAAATGCTTAGGGTACATTAAAAAAGAAACTTTAGGCGGCAGATCAACATTTTATTGCGATAAATGTCAGAATTAAGAATTTATACGAGTTTTTGTATGCGCTAACATCGCTCTAGGTTTTAGAATCATCATCCTCTTATTTCGGGCGGATTTTTTTAGGGTTTAGTTTTTCTGGACCATAGACAAAATGCTTAAAATAGCCTAGTTTTAGGAATGTTGAATCAAGTTGTTTCCGTAGCTCAGCAGGATAGAGCGCAAGATTCCTAATCTTGAGGCCGTGGGTTCGAATCCCGCCGGGAACGCCATTCTTTATGTGTAACTGTTTTGCTGAACGTTAATCATCTAGTTGATCCACATATACATTTAACAGTCCATGCGCCCTTAACATTTTCGGTAAAGGCTGGTGAGGTTGTATATGTTATTGGTCCCAATGGATCTGGTAAGTCGACTCTATTAAATTTAATTGCTGGAATTCTTCCCCTTCAAAAGGGCAGTATTGAAGCAAAGTCCTTGTTTTATTGCGGCCATGAAACAGGTCTAAAGGAATCGTTGAGTATCGGGGAAAACATAAATTTCCGTTGCGATCTGTACGGGGGAAGAAGCAGGGAAGAGCAGGAAGAAGTCTTATCTTTATTTCGTTTGGAAAAGATGAAAAAACGCCTTGTTGGAACTTTATCAGCTGGGCAAAAAAGACAAGTTGCTTTGATCTCAGGTGTTCTCTCAAAAAGGCCGCTTTGGATATTGGATGAACCCTTAAGCCACTTAGATACCCAGGCAAAGGATATCTTCAAAGTGGTTTTGAGCAACCATCTTCAAAAAGGAAGAGCTGCCATTATAGCAGCTCACGATTTTTCAAAAGAGGAAAAAGGGTATTACTTAGAGTTGCATTCAGATACGCTCTAATCCTTCTTGGCAACAATAACGGGCCTGATGCTTGCAGAATCGGGAATAAACTCAATGTCTGTAAATCCTGCTTTGATTAACTGATCTGCGACTTGATCATAGGTGCAAAAATTTCTCCATTTAACCTTTGTTACATCATTAAAAATAACGCGTTGATAGCGTAAATCTTCTTCATTAACCTTTGTCATATCCCAAGGCGAATCTGCTGAATCAAAAGGAGAGGGGGTTAGAAAGCTACTGATATAAAGTCCGCCCGGTTTTAGTGCTGTGCAGTATTTTGTGTACAGAGAAATGAGCTCTTCTTCATTATTAATGTAGAGATTCAATCCATGACTAGATACCATATCATATTCTGATTCACTCTCAAGCTTCCAAGCATCATGTTGAAAAAGCTCAAGATAATTCTGTAATTTTTGTTCTTCCGCCAGCTTATTTGCGTAGACAAGAACTTCGAAATCAAGATCAATACCCACTAAGGTCATTTTTTCAATTTTTGAAAAATCAAGCGTTAATACATTCGCCATGACACCGCAAGGAATAGAGGCAATTTTAATGCCATTCTTTAAATTTTCTTGCATAATCGCTTGAGATATATAAAAAGATTCTCTTGTGGCAAGAGTACTTGGGGCTCTTTCTAAGTAAAACTTTTCCAAAGGTGTAGTGGCTGCATTTTTAGGAGGTCTTAGGGTGAAATCAGTCCAATATCCATTTAACCCTTTGTTCTCAATAATGAATCGTCCTAGTGGAAATTCAGCAAGCTGATCTAAAATATCTAATTGTTCTTTTAATGTTGATAAAGATTTTTCACCCTCACTGATCAAGCGAGTACGGCATTGATTATAAACATGCTGAAAATCAGAAGAAAAAATTTGATGAGTGCGAAGATTAAAAATCTGGTCTTCTTCAATTCTTTTTACAGTATTCATGAGTAACTCTCCCAATTAATTTTAGAGTTTTTTAATCTCTCTTCAATATGATGGGGGGGCGGAGCTACAAATGTCAATGTTCTACCTGCAGAAAGAGGAATGGTAATTTTACGAGAATGCAAATGTAACGGTTGATCATCAGGGGACCCATATTTTTTATCTCCCACAATGGGGTTCCCCATATAAGAGGTGTGAACACGTAATTGATGGGTGCGTCCAGTTTCAGGCCTAAGCTCTAGCCATGCAGACTGATCCTTTAATGATTTTATAACACGATATTCAGTAATTGCCGCTTTGCCAGTCTTAAAATCGACAACCATTTTTTCTTTATTACCTTCTTCTATTTTTGCAATTGGTGCATTAATCGTGCCTTGTTTAATGGCTGGGGTTTTATGAACGATAGCCCAATAAACTTTTTTAACAAGTTTCTTTTTAAATGCATCGCTTAGAAAAATAGACATTTCCAAGGTTTTTGCCACAATTAGAACGCCGCTAGTATCTCGGTCTAGGCGATGTACTAACCGAAAAGGTTGTCCATTTCCATAAGCTTGGAGCAAACCATCAAGATGGCGCGTTGTTTTTGTGCCCCCTTGTGTTGCCAGACCCGAAGGTTTATTCAGAACACAAATCTCCTCGTCTTCCCAAATAATAAGGGACAGAAGATAATCGATATCTTCTGGCTTATAAGTCGTAAGGGGAGCTGGTTTTTGAGTCAGTGTTTTTAAAAAAGCCTTTGGTACACTGATATCATCTTCTGCGCTAACTCTGGTTCCTGAGGTGGCTTTTTGACCATTGACCCTGATTTTACCTTGCCTTAAAAGCTTTTCAATCATCCCTTGGGTAAGGGTGGGGTATTGGCGTTTTAACCATCTATCAAGACGTGAAAGAAGTGTGGAATCTAAAGACACAAATTTAACGAGTGCTATTTAAACGAGCAATGCGTTCAATTTCTTTGTTTACCAATGATTCAACAAGACTCGGTAGATTATTATCCAACCACTGTTTGATCATAGGGCGGGCAAGCTCTGAAATCAAATGATCTAACGTTAAACCATTTCCTCCGGAAGAGGAGGAAGTTGCTTTGAAAAAAGGAGGTGTTTGTGGACGTGCTGCTTCTGCTAAACGCGAAAAAGCCTGAGAAGACACTGTTTGAGCTTTTTCAGATACAAGCGTTTCTGAAGTAAACTTTGGTTCCAAATTTGAATTTTTATTTACAGCCTCAGTAAATGAAGGGGCAGGTGGAACCTCTCTTCTTTCTGTTAAATGAATGACTTCTGGAGCTGATGAATCAAAAAAAGGATCTTCACGTGTCTGTTGATACGTTCTTTTTTCTTGAAAAGATGCTTCTTGGTTATATGAAGATGATGACCTATCTATTTGTTCCGATGATGTTTCATCAGCCACATAACGACGAATAGAGGCAAGTATATCCTCCATTGACATTTCATCATCATCACGTTTTGTTGTCATTTGGACCTCTTTTAGCGATTTCAAAATTAGAATTTCCCACTTGTTATTTGATAATGAGATTCCGGGTTGAAATAATCAACCTGTAACTTTAAGTGTCTTGCATTTAACAAGCCAACTGCAGCCATCAAACGGAATGATTCTAAAGCATATGCCTGTTCAGCTTGAACAAGTTTAAGTTGTGCTTCTAAAAGGGCTGCCTGAGCATTCAAGACATCAAGTAATATTTTTGTTCCAACCATCATTTCTTGTTGTGTCCCTTCTAAACTAACTTGGCTGGCTCTAACTTGTTTTTGATAGTTTTCGATATTATTTTTAGCAGCTTGAAAATTCTGCCAAGCTTGAATGGCTGCTTGGATAACTTGGGTCCTGGCTGTTTCGATGGCAACTCGTTTTGAAACTGCTGTTTCATGGGCTTGTCTTTTTTGCGAACGAACTGATCCGCCTTCGTATAATGGGACCTTAATCTCGAGCATCACCCTATTGTCAGTATAATAATCTTTTGAACGGTAATCTCTATCCGATGATACAGTAGAGGTGCTGGTTCTTGATTCATTGCGACTTGAGGTTGCGCTGACGTTAACGGTTGGCAGTAATCCTCCTCCAATGCGCTGAGTTTCTGATTGAGCTACCAAGTGATCAAATTGCGCCGCGATAACATCTGGATGTTGGTCTTTAGCCAATTGAACCGCGCTTTTAAGATCAGCAGGTAAAAGGTTCAAGAATGGTTCAGGTTTTTTCATCTGAGCCGCCGGTTGAAGCCCTGTAATTTGGGTGTAAGCGGCTTTTAATCCTTCTAACTGCGCTTCTGCCGTTAAAAGCTGAGCTTCTGCCTCTGCTAATTTAGCCTCGGCATTGGCAACCTGAGTTTGAGTTTCTTCACCAATATTGCGTTTTTCAACGGCAGATTCATAATTCTTTTGCAGGGCAATTTTGTTAGCTTTATAGAGTTCTACTTGGGAATATTGCGATAACAAATCCAAAAAGGCCTTAACTGCAGAAAACAAAATGTTTTGTTCAGCAGATTGCAAACTTGCCCAAGCAGAACGAGCACTTTGATCAGCTTTACTTATGTCAGCTGTCGTTGCTCCGCCATTATATAAGTTTTGCGTTAATTGTAAGTTTCCTTCGCGGGTATTTGCGCTGCTACCCGATGTTCCAACGCTTGGTCCATCAGCGTCTTTTGAGTTACCGGATACGCTTCTGGCATTTCCCGTTATGCTGCCACCCAATGTTATATTAGGCCGCCATCCAGCTGTAGCTTGTACATATTGTTCATGTGTTGCAAGAACAGCATGGCGTTTTTGTTGCAAGTCAGGGTTGTTTTTATAAGCCCCAATCATCGCTGCAATAAGTGTATGCGATTCATTTGAAACTGCGACATGGTTTTGAGTTGTTTCAATAGTAAGGATTTTTGACGGTTCTTGAATTTTCTCATTGGTTTCTGTATCAATTGCAACCGATTCATCTTTTGGTGCAGCAGGCTCTTCGGCCAGAACTTGCGGTAAAAATAGCCAGGAAGCAACTGTCATTAATAGAAAATAACGCATCGATGGTCCTTTATTAATAAGTTTTTAAAGTAGGGTTTATTTGTTTTGCCCAAGCGTCAATACCCCCTTTTATATTAGAAACGTCTTTAAATCCAGCGTTCTTTAGGAATGCAGCAGCGTGTCCGCTTCGAATTCCGTGGTGGCACAAGGTGAAAAGGGGGGTGTTCTCTGGAATTTCCGTTAATCTTTGCGGCAGTTGATCAAGAGGCAAATGAAGGCTACCTTCTATATGACAAAGCTCAAATTCCCAGTCTTGGCGCACATCTATTAGACAAAGATTTGCTTTTGAATCAAATAAATCTTTTACTTGTTGTACCAAAACAGTGCGAGGTAAGTCCATCGACAGCATAAATTTACAATGACCTATGACTTATATTAGTACCGCATTCTTTTTATAAAATCTAATTGAAATTTTTGGATGACACTATTTTTGGGTTGTTCAAAAACCAGTTGTGAATCAGAGTTATTGTTCTATAATAACTCTTTGAATGTTTAATTTTTTTGGAGGATTCATGAAAGTCAATAAAACTCTTTTAATGGCAGCTTTGTTATCTATTGGTTTGTCTGCTAGCGTATGTTCCATGGATCTTTTGGATAATCAAGAAAGTCAAAACGTGCCGCAATTGGCCTGTTATGGTTTTGTAAATAACAGAACTTTATCTTTGACCGAGGATTCAGTTAGGCTTGTTTTAGATCCTCGTTTTGACCCCAACAAAGCAGGCAGACCTGCAGCAAGAAATGCCAAACTGTTTTTGCAAGCAGTTATTGAAAAGACAGTTGATATGTACGAAGACAGTGAATCATTTTATGAAATTTTGCGAGCTGTTACCACAGCAGGTCCTTTGCAAGTTGATGTAACCATAGCAGGTTTTAATGTTGCTAACGAACCTTCGGATGTTATGATTGAGGATGCTGTGGGCATAGTATTTGATGCACTGACTTCAGGTAAATATAGCTAATTCTTTATAAAGTAACTTAGTGTGCAGGTTACTTAAAAACCACCCAGCAATTTCCCTGTGGCCCCGACCACAGGATCTATTCTCTTTTTGTTTGACTATATAAATTCATGTTTTTTAATTTTTCACGATTTTCTTTAAAATTACCCGGAAAAACAATGTATTAAACTGTCTGTATTTATGATTATTCTGTGTGATATTTTTTATTTTCATTTAAATAATTTCTTGTAGACCTGAAAAGTTTCTGTTATAGGAATGTTAGCGAGTAAAAAATACTCAAAAAAAGAGTGTTTTTTAACGTTTTGTTAATATAAAAGTACTAATATTTAAAGTGTAAATTATCAAAAGTTATTTTTGGTTTTGACACTAATTATGGTTAATTTTTTGGAGGAAATAATGAAATTATTGAAAAGTTTTATGGCTGTTGCTTTGATCACAACAGCATTAACAGGTTCAACTTATGCAGTGTATGACCAAGCTAATCAGGCTACAACTTCAGTCGCAGACCTTAAGGATATTGGTTTAGTAAATGCTAAAAAGTTATCAATAACTCGTGCAGGGGTAGATGCTATTCTTGATGCAAGGTTTGATGCTACTCAAGGTGCAAATGATCCAGCTAAAAACGCAAAAGCGCTTTTGAGCGGTGTTGTTCATGGCACAATCGATGAGTTTGCTGGTGCTGATGAGCCCACGAAGAGAGCAGCATTCTTAGCTGCTTTAGATAAGGTTCTTGGTGCAGCAAGCCCACTTGAACTTGATATCACAGTTGCTGGATTTAACCCAGGCACACCGATAGCCGGTACTGACACTGTTAAAGATGCAGTCGAAATCTTCTTTAATGCAATTAACCCCGTAGATCCTAGAGAGGCTTTGTTACGCCAAGCGCATACTTTGGGGATTGTCGGCAGGAACGCTGATGGCAACACAGTTGATGATCTTCTCGCTGATCTTGCTGGTAAAGCAGGTGCGGAGCGCGAGGCTGTTTTGGCTAAAGCTGCTGCTAAAAATTTCGGTAAAGACGGTGATAAAAGCCTAGCTGACAGGGTTGCAGAACGCCTTGGTCACCATAAAGCAGGGACTGGTAAATACGCTGAAGTTGGTTTGGACGGTAATGAGCCTGCAATTGGTGCGTTCCACGCAGAATTGAAAAAAGCTCATGAGAATGGTGTTGCTAGTGCTAAACTTAGTGCAGATGAGCAGGCAGCAGTACATTTCATGCGTGATGTAGTTGGACTTTACAAAGACTATAACCTTTCAGATGACACTATTGACCCTGATACAGTTGGGACGAATCCAGTTGCTGATGCACGTGTTATCGTTGCTGCTATCTCCAAGTTAGGTGGACAGATTACTAAACTTGAAGGTCAAATTGCTAAACTGAAATCAGGAAAGAAATAGATTCTTCTAAGTGAATGAAGAATGGTTTTGCTGTTGAAGTATCATTGTTAGTTAAGATAATTTCAGCATACCTTGATGCTTCAGCAAACAGCCAGTTTCTAAAATTATAAAGAGAGTAAGCCTATTCAGTCCTTAGTTTGGGGTTGGAAAAGTCTACTCTCTTTTTTTTATACCCAAACAAAATGAAGATGTCTTTTTTTTACTAAATACGTAGCAGTTTTCCTATGGCAAGCGAAGCACGACCATAGGATCCGTCTAGCAATTTATTTGTTTTTAATCTCGAATTTGCGTTATTTCATCTCTTAAATAGTTTTCTCGTGCTTGACACGAGGATCCATTTGAATCAAAGAATGGGGCCCTGTGGTCGGGGGCCGCAGGAAAACGCTGAGTGACCTTTAAATCACTTACACACTACATAATTCACTAAAATTTTAAGGAAAGGCACTTGACCAATCCCCCTTTAGTGATTATATGGTAGTATAGATCGATACGGAAATAATTTTTTGGTAAAATAATAGGCCGGGTGGCAGAGTGGTGATGCAGAGGATTGCAAATCCTTGTACGTCGGTTCGATTCCGGTCCTGGCCTCCATATTACCAGAGCTGAATTATTTCTTGAGTGTCGCTATAGTTTCTGCTATAGAAAACTATCGGCAAAAAATATTCAAAATTTAGGATATTTTTTAACGTTTTGTTAACTATGAGATACTATTATAGAATTGTAAGGGTAGGGATGGTTTAGTCGTTACCTAACAATGTGATTAATTTTTTGGAGGAAATAATGAAATTATTAAAAAGTTTTATGGCTGTTGCTTTGATCACAACAGCATTAACAGGTTCAACTTATGCAGTGTATGACCCAGCTAATCAGGCTGCAACTTCAGTCGCAGACCTTAAGGATATTGGTTTAGCAAGTGCTAAAAAGTTATCAATAACTCGTGCAGGGGTAGATGCTA
>Ga0214923_10008713_pt1 | contig 10719 bp, 7 predicted proteins | sample LL1510_MetaG_FD_177993 | JGI IMG/M metagenome (GOLD analysis project Ga0214923, IMG submission 177993) | Freshwater microbial communities from Lake Lanier, Atlanta, Georgia, United States - LL-1510 | ecosystem: Environmental > Aquatic > Freshwater > Lake | place: USA: Georgia | collected 2015-10-15
TGAAGTCGTAACAAGGTAGCCGTAGGGGAACCTGCGGCTGGATCACCTCCTTTCTAAGGAAATTGATGATGTCCATCTTGAATGGGCACGCAATTAAAAGGTCACGATCGTCTGTTGGATCTGAGGGGCTCGAGGGAGCTTGGAAGTTTTTGGTTGATAGTTTGACTTCCTGGTTTTTGAGGGTTTCTTGGAGATGAAGGCAGAGGGTTATTAATATAAAAAATAAAAAATCAACAGGTTCACGTAGCGTCCGTTTTCTCTTTCAAGTAGTTCATTGTCCGGTCGATAATGCGGGCTTGTAGCTCAGTGGTTAGAGCACACGCTTGATAAGCGTGGGGTCGCAAGTTCAACTCTTGCCAGGCCCACCACTTCTAGAAAGTCATGGACTTTCAGGTGCAAAAATCGATTGTGAGTTCAAATTTTGGATAGTCCGGGGCGCGTTTAAGAGACGGTTCCCGGTCTTGTTCTTTGACAAGTGAATAGAGTGTTTAGAAGGTTTTAAATGACCTGAGATGTTCTTAGGAACGTGGAGGGTGATTTAGGATTTTTTAAACCACGTAATCCGTGCGAGCTGACAGCGAAGTTCTCCGTCAAGGGGAACGGCATGGATTACGACAGTACAATTAAGGTAGGATTTGCTGATGATTGTGAAAGTAGGAAGCCTTGGGGTGGATAACGCCGGGGTGTAATGTTGAAGTGACTGATCATCGGTAGAATCATGGATGATCGCCGCAAGGCGATTGTCATAAGATTGCTAGGAAATAGGAACTGGTCTCGCGAAAAAGCCTCTATCCAGGGGTTAGGGATGCGGATCAGGACTTATATTGTGTGTCTTTCGAATAACAAATCGAAAGGGACACGGTAGGTTGCAGGTGGAGTGAAGGATCTTTCCGGTCCTGAAGCGAAGCTTGCGATCATTGCAACAACCAATTAAAGAGCTTATCAATCAGGGTGAAAGCGTGAGGGTCCCGAGAGGGATTCACGACGATGCTCTGGTGATAAATATCCTTGATCTGAGTAGAGTCAGGTCAGGGGCTTTTCAAGTTATTCGGAGAACTCTGAATAGGTTGAAGAGTAGGAGAGTAGAAAATCTCACGTAGAAATACGTAAAACACATAGCGATATGTAAATAGTAAACGGTTCGCAAGAACCGGTTATGAGAAAGATACGATAAGCGACTGAAGGCACGAGACGGATGCCTTGGGACATACTGGCGATGAAGGACGGAGTAGGCCACGAAAGAGTGCGACGAGCTGCCAAACGAGCTTTGACTCGCACGTTTCCGAATGGGGCAACCCCATGGGTAGAGATATCCATGATCCTGGCTTGAGTAAAGTAGAGCCATGAAGCGAACGAGGGGAACTGAAACATCTAAGTACCCTTAGGAAAATAAATCAAGTACGAGATACCCTGAGTAGTGGCGAGCGAAACGGGTAGAGTCTAAACCGCTTGAAGCGATTCAAGCGGGGTTGCGGGACCTCAATATGTGAGCTGTAGGATAACAGAACAAGCTGGGAAGCTTGGCCATAGAAGGTGAAAGCCCTGTAAGTGAAATCCGCGCAGCAGCTAGAGGTATCCCAAGTACCACGGGGTCGGAGACGCCTTGTGGGAATCCGGGGGCACCATCCTCCAAGACTAAATACATGTATGTCACCGATAGCGCATAGTACCGTAAGGGAAAGGTGAAAAGAACCCCGTAAAGGGGAGTGAAACAGAATCTGAAATCCCGTGCCTACAAGCAGTGAGAGGGCTATGCCGCGAATGCGGAATGCCTGATCGCGTACCTTTTGCATAATGATCCAGCGAGTTAGTGTACGTAGCAAGGTTAACCCGTTGCAGGGGGAGCCGTAGCGAAAGCGAGTCTGAATAGGGCGAATGAGTTGCGTGTACTAGACCCGAAACGCGATGAGCTAAGCATGACCAGGTTGAAGCGCCCGTAACAGGGTGTGGAGGACCGAACCGGTGCCCGTTGAAAAGGTCTCGGATGAGTTGTGTTTAGGGGTGAAAGGCCAATCAAATTGCGTGATAGCTGGTTTTCCTCGAAAGCTATTTAGGTAGCGTCTTTAAGAGAATCATTGGAGGTAGAGCACTAATTGGGCTAGGGGCCTTACCGGGTTACCAACCCCTATTAAACTCCGAATGCCAATGAATTTAATCCTTAAGGAGGCAGACGGCGGGAGATAAGTTCCGTCGTCAAAAGGGAAAGAACCCAGACCGCTAGCTAAGGTCCCAAATTTTATACTGAGTGGGAAAGGATGTGATCCCCCCTAGACAACCAGGAGGTTTGCTTAGAAGCAGCAATCCTTTAAAGAAAGCGTAACAGCTCACTGGTCGAGGGGTATTGCGCCGAAAACGTAACGGGGCTGAAGTATAGAACCGAAGCTGCGGATGCTGCGAATCGTTGATTCGTGGCGTGGTAGAGGAACATTGTCTAAGCCGACGAAGCGTGAGCGAGAGCACACGTGGAGGTATGACAAGAGCTGCTGCTGGAATGAGTAGCGATAAAGAGGGTGAGAATCCCTCTCGCCGTAAACCCAAGGGTTCCTGCACACGGCTCGTCCGGGCAGGGTTAGTCGAGACCTAAGGTGAGGCTGTATAGAGCGTAACCGATGGAGATCGGGTTAATATTCCCGAACTCAGTTGATCACGTTACGAGCGAACTAGTGACTGTGAAAGACCTTGTGAGCGACCTGTATGGATGGTCGTCTAACTGTGTAGGGGTGTGGGACAGGTAAATCCGTTCCACAGTTATCCCCGAGACAGGAATGCGTGAAGGGTAATGCCTTCGTAAGTCACAAGTTCTCTGCACACAAGAAAAGCTAGGAACGCGAGTGATCAGTTGACTCGTACCGGAAACCGACACAGGTGGGTGAGGAGAGTATCCTCAGGCGCGTGAGAGAACTCCAGTTAAGGAACTCTGCAAATTACTACTGTAACTTCGGGAGAAAGTAGCCCGTTTGTAGGTGAGGAAGATTTACTCTTCTGAGCTGAAGACGGGGGCACAAACTAGGTGGTAGCGACTGTTTAACAAAAACACAGGACTCTGCAAACTCGTAAGAGGAAGTATAGGGTCTGACGCCTGCCCGGTGCCGGAAGGTCATGAGGAGAGGTCAAGGGGTAACCCTGAAGCTTCGAATTTAAGCCCCGGTAAACGGCGGCCGTAACTATAACGGTCCTAAGGTAGCGAAATTCCTTGTCGGGTAAGTTCCGACCTGCACGAATGGCGTAACGACTTCCACACTGTCTCGACTGGAGGCTCAGCGAAATTGGAGTCGCGGTGCAGATACCGTGTTCCTGCGGCAAGACGGAAAGACCCCGTGAACCTTTACTGTAACTTGATATAGAACACTTGGTTCTTTTGTGTAGGATAGGTGGGAGACTTTGAAGCTTGGGCGCTAGCTCAGGTGGAGTCACCGTTGAAATACCACCCTGAATAATTGAGTGTTCTCACCAGAGATATTTATCATGTCCTGGGACGATGTCAGGTGGGCAGTTTGACTGGGGCGGTCGCCTCCCAAAGAGTAACGGAGGCGCACGAAGGTACCCTCAGGCTGAGTGGAAACCAGCTGTAGAGTGCATAGGCATAAGGGTGCTTAACTGCAAGACGGACATGTCGAGCAGATACGAAAGTAGGTCTAAGTGATCCGGTGGTTCCGTATGGAAGGGCCATCGCTCAACGGATAAAAGGTACTCCGGGGATAACAGGCTTATCTCCCCCAAGAGTCCACATCGACGGGGAGGTTTGGCACCTCGATGTCGGCTCATCGCATCCTGGGGCTGGAGCAGGTCCCAAGGGTTTGGCTGTTCGCCAATTAAAGCGGTACGCGAGCTGGGTTCAGAACGTCGTGAGACAGTTCGGTCCCTATCTGCCGTAGGTGTTGGAGAAGTGAGAGGAGCTGTCCCTAGTACGAGAGGACCGGGATGGACAGACCGCTAGTTTGTCAGTTGTCACGCCAGTGGCAGTAGCTGAGTAGCTATGTTTGGAAGAGATAACCGCTGAAAGCATCTAAGTGGGAAACTCGCCTCAAAACAACTTCTCCCAGAACGTTAAGTTCTCTAGAAGTCCCCCAGAAGACTACTGGGTTGATAGGTTGGGAGTGTACGTGCAGTAATGTACTTAGCTGACCAATACTAATCGGACGAGAGGCTTATCTTTTTTCAATCTTCGGATTGAAGAAAATTCTGATTATTCTCTTACTCTTCCCTATTCAAAGCTTTCTGACTGATTTGAAGAAAATCCTGTCTTGAAGGTACTGTCGTAAAGAAACTATGAGGTTGAAGGAAAGTCTCGAAACGGACTTTCTAAACACTCTTTCACTCGTTTAAAGCGCGGAGTGAGACGGCCTGGTTGCGAAAGCGATCGGCGTCCTTGATCCGTGAATCTCTCGAATTTAAATTCGGAGGAGATTTTTACGGAGTGCGAGGAAGCGCGAAAAAAATCGCCGGAGCGTACACAAAGTACGTGAGGAAGATTTTTAGAGCGATGACGACGCAATCCGAAAAAAGGTCCCCGAAGAAGGTTTGGGGGTGTCTTTAGCGGCGGGGTCCCACCTGATTCCATTCCGAACTCAGAAGTTAAGCCCGCCTGCGGCGACGATAGTGCCGAGGTAGCTCGGTGTCAAAATAGCACGACGCCCCCATTTATATTACAAACCCCCTGGTTGCTTCTTCACGGCAGCCAGGGGGTTTTTGCTTTTGGGGGAACTCAGCGATTCTTAAGGCTGTGCAAAAAACAAAATCCAATGAAGGCCAGACTGATCATTCCAAGATGGCCTGCGATCAGGAAGAGGATGAGAGCATCGACTTTCACGCCGAAGAGCAGCACCCCTGCTGGGGGCATGCCCACTAAAACGAAATAGAACAAAACTGAAATCCAGCCCTCTCGGGTAATGGGCCAAAATCCCAATCCATCTTCGGCCCTCTTGAACCAAATGCCCTCTTCTGGTTTCACACCTGGGATGTAGCCTAAGTTCAAGGCCTAGGCAAGCGAGCGCAGGAGGGTAAACGGCACGGGGCTCAGCAGGTTTCGTAAAACCCCGTTTTGACTCAAATCCGGTCTTCTGTTAGAGCTTGCCCATGATTTTAGCCGCAGTAGTCGCAGGTTGTTTCGGGGTCCTTCAGTTTCCGCACTCGGATTTCAAAATCGGGGAAACGGTACTGTATCGCTCTCGGGGAGTGACTCAGCGCCGTGTGCTTTCTCATAGTACGGGATTGAAGTTGGGTGAAGTCACTGGGTTGGCTCCGGCTGGACAAGTCCGGGTGACTCCTTGGGATTATCCCAATCGGTTCTATCCCGGGGGAGTGGTGGGATTAGACGGCAAGCCCAAGGATGGGAGCGAGGTCCTTCCAGAATCCGAAGTGTTTCACGAGATTTCCTGTTTGCGTGACGAATCCGGGAACGAGGTCCGTTCTGGATTTACGATGCGCTTACAAGTGGCTAGGTCACGATTCGAAGTAAGACGAGTGATGCGGATCTTTGAAAATGGTGCCGGCCTATTTTTCAGAAATTTTGAGGACGAGGTGGCCTACCTAGAGCGGGGCAATGGTTTGTTTGCAGACAAATTGGCACCAACCTTGATTCGTTTTCTTCCGCAAGCTCCGTAAAGGGAATTGCGTCCCCTTCAGAATGGCCTTCTTAGAGGGCTTCTGCGATTTTTAGGATTACCTGGCCGTAATCTCGGCTCCGGTTGTAGGCGTAAAGCGCCAGCGTTTGAGATTCGGTGGAGTCTGCTTTCCAGCCATTCTGTTTCAGAAAATTGCCAATGCTCAAGATCGCGTCCGAGATGAGAAATAGGTCCGGTCTTTTTCGATAGTCTGAGACCGCGTACTTTTCGTAACTCGAAGGAAGGAACTGCGCCAATCCGAAGGCCCCGGCAAAAGAGCCTCTCAGTCCGAAGACGTCGAGTTTTTTGGATTCCTCAAGACGGGCGAGGACCTTCAGCTCCTCGATGGCCCACTCCGATTTCTGTTTGCATCGCTCCTGCAGCTTCTTTTGGGCGGTCTGAAGATCGGGCTTTTCAGGGGTCTTGCTCTTCGCGAGCTTGCCCTCGGTGAGTTTTTGCATTTCCTGGCAAACCGAAGGTTGTCCTGAAAGTGCGATCGAATAGAACACAAATGGGATCGGATGATTCCCAAGGGATTTTCCCAGCTTCGTTTCGACCCAGAGGAGGGCTGCAATTGACTCTGAGGAGACTTGATAGCGTTTTTCGGCCGCTTTGAAACTGTTCTGATGGGCGAGGAGGTAGCGTGAGGTTTTCTTTCTTGCCCCGGCTGAATCATGCTTCAAATAGTCGCCCTGATACATGAATCCGAATACATTCGGTTCCACGAGCTTCAGGGCATCCTGAAACCATTTCTTTTTGCGGGTATAGCGCTTTTCGAGCTCACGAACAAACGACTCGGGGATCCCCGATTGGATCAGAGCTGCGGATTGGTCGAGAGAAACTCGGGCGGGATCGATCGGGGTCGGATTTTCGATCGCCGGAAGTTCAGGCGCTTTGCTGGATTGTGCACATGCAAAACCGGAAGTGAGGATCAGACTGAGGGCGAGCAGCTCTTTCAGCATGAGGTTCAGCTTATCGGAGAGGGGATCATTTTTGAAAATGAAATCATTGCCGGGTGATCGAAAGGCTACTCGTCAAGTAGGGATGCAGCTTGTTTTCTGGAAACCAAAGGTAACCCGCCTCACATTTGATCTTCGGGTCATACTGTCCACAATCCTCACCGTAGGAATTCTTGATGAGATAAACGCATTGCTTCAGGTTTGAATCATACTTCCTGCCGTAGATCAGAACGGTATGGAGATCGTTGATCTTTCTTTTGGCCCCGTCATAGTTTTCGAGCACACCACTGAAGAAGTCGATCGCGGCGGGCATGCGTGATGACAGTTGCTCATTGATATGACGATAGATTTTTCGGCCTTTGATCCTGAATCGTGTCTTTACCGGCGAAAGGGGGTAGGGCTTCCGTTCAGAGTCGCAAGCCGCACTTCGAAGGCCTGGAAGAAGCGTGTTTTTATGCGAGTTCTTCAAGAGGGTGTAGAAAGAGGCCCGGTCCACATGTTCGAATGCATAGTGCCAGGGAAGATCCGAAGGGGATGTGTATTTCCCACTCTGGATTTCTTTTTGCAGCGACGTCATTTCAAGAACGGCATTCAAGACATCTACCTTTTGGCGGTTTCCAGAGGCGTAGACCTTGGTCCATTGCTCCGATGGGAAAGCCCACTCAGGGCAGTAACCCGAGGCGATTGCCCGATTCACGGCTTTCACGATGAAGCCGGTTTGGGGTGGTTTCGAACGAGCCTCTTTCGAGAAGAGTCTCTTGAAGAAGGTGATGATCTTGGAAATGTCACTTCCCGAGTAGAGGATGGCAATGTCCGCGGCGGAGATCTGTTCCGGAAGGCGATACGTGTATTGCAGATCGTCGGCTGCGGCATGAGCGAAGCACCAGGAAATTCCCCGTTGATTGCGCATCTTGAGTTGGAAGTCCTCCCGAAGGTCGACGTTCGAACAACCCGACTCTGGAGTGGCCAAATAGGCTCGAGCAAAGGGAGGATTGAAGATCGTGAGTAACAGCACGATCGCGATGGGTCGAAAGCAAGCGAGTGAATGGTGAGTGATCACGGGGCCCCCTTTAGAATTTATACAGGGGCTATTTAAAAAAATAATCCTGGCAAAACTTTGGCGCAGGTTCAGTGCGTTTTATGATGACCCAGGGCATTTCAGCTCGACTAAAAACTCCGTCCCATCAGGAGTCGTTTGCCTCGTTGGTCCACCTCTCGGAATCCGTTTCTGAGATAGAATCCCACATTGCGATCTCCGGCCGCGGTAACAATGTGCACCCCTCTGGGCTCGATTCGCGTTTGCCAGTCTGCCAGAAACGTTTGAATGAGTTTTGATCCGACCCCTTTTCCTCGGGCGGACTGGGTCAGATTCAAGTGGAGATGGGCTGGAAATCGGAGGTCAATCTCCTGTCGAAACTCTTCCAGGTAGGGGCTCAAGCGAAAATGAATCTCAAGTGTTGAGGGTGCGCCGACCAAATAACCGAGTACGTTCTTGCCTTCGAGTGCGAAGTAGACGCAATCCGGAGTTTCGAGGTAGATGCCGAAATAGCGATGGTTCAAATTCGCCTGAGCTTGTGAATCCAGAGAGCTGAAACCCATTGCGGTTTCTTCAAAAATTTTTCGAGCGGCATGGGTGACCGAGTGCCCTTGGGTCTCGGATTCCGAGATCACTGAAGCGAGAGAAGTCACGACGAGGGGGGGGGGAGGGGAGTGAGTCATGGAATGGGCCCCCCGATCCAAAGCGGATCGAGAGGCCCCTGAATAGAGGTTTTTAGCCTGCGAGGAATGCCATCGCCACGTAGAGCAGGAGGGTCACGAAAATTCCAAAGTGGATGACGTGAGCCATCTTCTGAAGAAGTCCCATCTTGCCCTTGATTGCATTGAACTCAATGGCACCAATCAGGATCGAGAAAACACTCCAATACGGAACCAGGGATGCCTGGTCTGAAAGAGTGACGCTCAGGTGCGAAGCCGCAGTCATGAAGAAGAGCATCGGAACCGAGAACAGGGTGTTCGTGCGCGAGGCGATTGCAGCACGGGCCGCAAGATCGGCGATTCCGGGAATTGCCGATTCTCCCTTGGAGGTCCGAACGGCGTTTTCAATGATGAGCTTGTTTGCAGGCCAAATGATGAGCCAAACATTCAGGAACATCAGGGTTCCAATCAATCCACCGGTGAGAATCACGGTGCCCCAAGCAGAGGTTGCCGGAATTCCCATTGCGCCCATCTTGTGTCCGATCATTCCCCAGCCGGTGAGGAAGGTGAAGAGTGCGCCATAACGGAAATACTTCATCGTTCTCGGAGTGAGTTTCTGAAAGACCACCGACTTGGTGGCAGCATCAGCTTCCGACATGAATCCCATTTGGGAGAAATTGAAGTAGTACAGATGTCCGATCCAGAGGATCCCGAAAAAGTAGTGCAGCCAACGGAGCCAGAATTCAGCAGCGGCTCCCGAAAAAAGAGTTAAATTAGACATGTCATGCTCCTTTGTTGTGTGGGCAAAGGATAGCATAAGTGCCGATCAAGAATAGGGAATTCTCAATCCATGAAACGGAATCACTTGATTTTCAGGGTGGCGTTTCGACTGATGAGTCGGTCGAGCTTGATCAGGCTGACCGTGGTCATTCGCTCAGCGTCTTCGGGAAGGGGCAAGGGGTCCGAAACGGATGAGGCAAGAAGGGCAGATCGCAAGGAAGGCGTCAGTGTTTTCTTGGCGAAGATGCCAACCCCATTTTGCCCTCGCATCGGGCTTGAGTACAATCCGGCAACCCCGGTGACCTCAGGTGAGAAAGGGAACTTGAAAAACAAATTGAGCGGGATCGGGATCGATTGAGTCACGGAATCCAGTGCGGGGACCCCCAATGCGGCTCCCACGATGAGGTTGGACTTGAGGTCGCCGCCCACATAGATCCGCGAACCCTGGAGGATCGGAATTCCAATCATACCCAGCGATCCAGCACCCAGAGCGCGGGGGAGTTCGCGCCCATTCGGAAGGGCATGCCCCAGGGCGGGGTCGAGAGAGGTGGCGGCCTCATAGTCGACCGAGACAAAGATCCGGTTCGAACCATCGTCAAGCGGCTGCAGAAGGAGGGATCCCAGATTTTGCAGTGAGGATGGATTCAGGATCGGCACCTCAAGATTTGGGAAATGGAGTTTTCCCATGACCACGATGGCTTCGAGATCCACGTAGGTCCGGCCCAGGGATTCATGGGTACTGAGATCCACGCCCTTCAGCTTGACGGACTCTTTCGGGCTGCATGCAGAGGCTCCTAAGGCGAGAAGAACCGACAGGACCTTGATGGATGATTTCATGACTTCAACTCCTGAAGTTCGATTCGGAGTTGGTGCGATGCGCATTAAGGGAAAGGGTGAAATATTTTCCGAGCCTAAACTTTGACAGAGCTTGAGGGTCGGTCTTGCAAGCGATTGCTAGCTTTTTTTCAGGCGCTTTTGGATTTCTTCAAAGAAGTTCTTCACCTCGTCCTCATGCCGTTTCGCGGCTTCTTCGGACTTGAACACGGGAGTCGAGGACTCGTCTCGCTCCAAAACGAGTTCTTGCGGAATATCTTCTAGGAATCGGCAGGGATTGCGGGGAACCGTCTTGCCGTAGCGGATCCGACTCTTTGCACGAGTCAGGTAGAGCTCCTCTCGGGCGCGGGTAATGCCCACATAGAACAATCGACGCTCTTCTGAAAGATCGGTGCCCTCATCGATCGTTCGCTGATGGGGCAGGATTCCGTCTTCGAGCCCCACTAAGAAGACCACCGGGAATTCAAGACCTTTGGCTCCGTGAAGCGTCATGAGCGTGATGGCGTTCTGAGGAACTTCATCGTCATCCTTCTTGTCTTCTTTTGCATTCAGTACGAGTTGTCCCAGGAACTCCTGCATCACGGGTACCGCCGTTTCGGGCGATTTCTCCTGGGAAATGGCCGCGATGTCCATCATTCCAATCGAGCTGGCGAGCTCATCGATATTCTCGAAGCGCTTTTGTGCCTTCGCAACATCCTCTTCTTCTTCCGACTGGAGCGCCGCCTTTGCGCCAATCCGTCCGAGAGAGTTCTTCGCCCATTCCGAAATGGCAGCCAGGAAGGTTTCCTGGGTCTCAAAAGTTTCCCGCCGAATCGCGAGCAAGCCTGAATTCATTTCCTGAAGGAAGT
>Ga0214923_10008714_pt1 | contig 10717 bp, 14 predicted proteins | sample LL1510_MetaG_FD_177993 | JGI IMG/M metagenome (GOLD analysis project Ga0214923, IMG submission 177993) | Freshwater microbial communities from Lake Lanier, Atlanta, Georgia, United States - LL-1510 | ecosystem: Environmental > Aquatic > Freshwater > Lake | place: USA: Georgia | collected...
CTGCTTGTAAATGTGGCAAGAAAGGGAAGATGGGTTGTTGCAAAACAGAAACCCGTTTGGTTAAGTTAACAGATAATGCCAAACAACCTGCATTTACTACCGCTCCTGAAATGCCTGTTATTGAATGGGCACCCATTAGCAGTCAGTTGGTATTACAGCCTCTTTCAATAGCTGATGCAATTATTCCAATCTCATCCAGTCCACCCGGATCAGAGCAACACGCTATCTATCTACGTAACCGGGTATTTCGTCTATAAGTTGTTTTTTGTTTTCTTTTGATTTGCTGACTATCCAATTTGATAGTTGGTTCCCGTTTATTTATTTCACTATTTCTATTCATCTTAATTTAAAACAAATTTGTATGAAAACTTTTTATTCATTTTTAGCAGTGAGTTTATTATTCGCCGGAAACATTTTTGCCCAAGGCGGAAAGGTAAAATCAGAAACAATTAAAGTTTGGGGTAATTGTGGTATGTGTAAGAAGCATATCGAAACAGCCGCCAAAGAAGCGGGTGCTGAAACTGCTGTTTGGGATAAATCTACCAAAATGTTAGCAGTAAAATATAGTGCCGAAAAAACTAGCAGCTTGAAAATTCAGGAAAAAGTAGCTGCTGCCGGATATGATACCCGCGATTTACTGGGCAATGATGAAGCGTATAAGAATCTGGAAGAATGCTGTCAGTACAAGCGTAAAGCAGCCACAGCCCAACCCGCACAGTAAGTAACCAATACGGCTTACTACTAAATAATTCACCAACCGGCTCTGTTTGTAAGATGAAACAGAGCCGGTTTCAAAAACTTTTATGAAAAAAATTTGGATAATCATACTCGTTGTCTGCCTGTCGTATTCAGCGAAAGCACAAATTATGGCTGCTAAGTTGCAGGCATCGGGATTAACCTGTGCCATGTGTTCTAAGGCGGTTTTCAATGCGTTGAGTGCAGTTCCCTATGTAGAAAAAATACAACCCGATATTCAGGGATCCATATATCAGATTAGCTTTAAACAAAACATGCCAATCGATCCCGACTTATTATCAAGAGCAGTTACAGATGCCGGATTTTCTGTTGCTAAATTGCAACTAACCGGTACATTCCCAGAAACAACTATTGGTAAGGATAGTCATGTAACTTTATTCAATCAGGTGTATCATTTTGTAAATGTTCCTAGTCAGGTACTGAAGGGTACAAAAACAATTACCTTGTTGGATAAATCATTTGTGTTACCGAAAGAACATAAAAAATTTGCACAATATACTACCATGACTTGCTACTCAACCGGCACCAGACAGAGTTGTTGCCCGCAAACAGGGGGAAGTCAATCCAGCAGAGTATATCATGTAACCCTCTAAGAAAGTTTGCTTTAAAAAATTGTGCATGAAAAAAATATGGTTACTGGCTATTCTATTTTGCAGGCTTTCTGCAGATGCTCAAGAGTTATATGTGTTTTCTGAGCCTGCCAGCAACATGCCAGCTAATTCCGTTGGAATACGACAACAGCTTCGAAGAGTTGAAGCTGCTCCTAATTTTGATGGGGGAACCCGAAGTTCTACGGAGATCATGTATGGGGCAAATAAAAATTGGATGTTACATGCGGCTTTTACTTTTTCCGATATGTACTCCGCTTATTTCCGCGTTGAATCATTTAGGGTATATGGAAAGTATCGGTTTTTTTCTCACGATGATCTTTACCGACATTTACGAATGGCAGCCTTTGGTGAAATTTCGTATAGTCGCAATCCCCAGATGTATGATGAAATTAGTTTAGAAGGTGATTTGTCGGGAGTTCAGACAGGTATCATTGTAACGCAATTATTACACAAATTGGCCATTTCTGCTACGGGAAGTTATGTAAATAGTTTGCGCCCTATTCAAAATGATATGCATAGCCGACCGATATCGCAAGATGCGTTTAGTTATTCTTTTTCTGCCGGATATTTATTATTTCCAATGCGGTATACAAGTTATAATCAAACCAATGTGAATTTATATTGCGAGTTGTTGGGTCAAAATGCCTTACTGAGCAAGGTACAGTATACAGATTTGGCACCTGCGATACAGTTCATATTCAATAGTCAGACGAAACTAAATATTGGGTATCGATATCAATTATCTAATACCATGCACCGGATGGGTCGTCAGGGCTGGTTGTTGAGTATGGAGTGGCTGTTCTTGAAGAAGCCTAAGTAGGGTGTCGGTCCGCTGGACCTTAGTAGGGTGTCGGTCCGCTGGACCTTAGTAAGGTGTCGGTCCGCTGGACCTTAGTAGGGTGTCGGTCCGCTGGATCTTAGTAGGGTTTCGGTCCGCTGGACCTTCTCCGAGAAGTCTCCGAACGCCATAGAGGGACTTTGCGGTGGGTGAGCGAGATTTTTTTTCTTAGTGAAGTTTCCGATCCTCCCAAGTGGAGCGTGACTTTGCGGAGGGTGCGCGATATTTTACTCATGGGTTTCAAAAAACGCCAACGTTCCACCAACCCATTCTTTATCTTTATTATAACGAACACCAATCATTTTTCCCTTACTCAGCCTGGCAAGGTTATTCACGGCTACGGGGCGGGGAGCCCCTTCTTTCCAAAAATAAAATAATCGTATTTCCGCTTTTGCCCTACCATCGGGCGTTTCAATGGCATCGGCATAAGTTACTTTTTGTTGTAAAATCCAATTGCTTTTATCTGCAATTTTTTCAATATCTGCGCTAGTTACATCTATAATTACTCCCTGTCCTGCAAATGAAAATAATGGTTTTAGCACATAATTTTCCAAATCCGTTGGCAAAGGATTGCAGTCACTCAAAAAATGAGTTACAGGTACATATCTGTGTTTAATAAAGGGTAATGTATGTTTACTAATACGATAAAACCAATTGGGGTGTGGAACCCATTCTACTTCCAGCGGCTGAAAAAGTAATTTACCTTTTTCCTGAACTGCTAACGACTGTTGTTGTAGTTCATCAAATATAATGCGGTTGTAAATTCGGGTAATTGGAATGCGGCGACCATTTTTTTTATAAAACAATTGCTTACCATCTTGTTCCAACTCAGTTAAGCAAACAATAGAAATACCCGTATATTCTTCCGTACAATAAAAATCAATACGTGTTTTTTGCTGATGAGGAAAAATTTCAAGTAATACAACTGACTCAGGGTTATGATTACCCACAATCATTTCTTTCAAAAATTGACGGTAAGTTTTGGAATCATATCCATTTAAATAAGTAGAAAAGTTGGAGGGGATAGGAAAAATGCTCTGGATTACCTGTTCTTGCCAAGCTTGATATCCAAATAAACTGGGGAATCCCTGTAGTTCAATTAATTTAGGTTCATACCCTCCGGATTCGCAGGTACAAATACCAAAATCGAAAACCAAACACTGGGGATGGTTTTCTTCCCCGGGAACACGATATGCTTCGGGTAAGGCTGTTTCACTTTGTTGTGTAAAGTTGGGGGCAGTAATAATATCTATAATATGCTCACATGCTTCCAACATTTGATCACGAAATTGCGCAGAAATGAAAAGGGGAGTTTCTGCAACCCGAAAATCCAACGCACCGGGATATGGAGCCTGTAATTCTTCGAGATAATGCCTGTAAGCAACTTCGCGAAAATTTTCATTGAATTGTTTGCGAAGTGCTGGAATCATAGAAACGATTTAATGCAGTAATTTACCAATAAAATTATTAATATTCGTTTATGCCATCTGCTCAATCAAATGAGCTGTTGCTAAATTTAAAAAATTAGGAACCACATGTTGGTAGGTCCATAAAATTTTATCCGGATCTTGCAAATGTTCTACCATACTTTGCCATTTTGCTTCTCCGTGATTTTCTATGATGGTTGCTTTCTTATCGCTGCGCTGTAAATACATCTGCATTCCCACTGCATCTGCTTCCGGATGAAATTGAGTCCCAATAAACCATTCATTGAACCTCATCGCCATAATGGCCCTCTCATATGGAACATGTGGACGATTCTTTTCTATTGCCAGAATCGTTGCGCCCAATTCCCGAATCTTTGAATAATCAGGCTCGATTACTTGATAATCCCGACTATCAACACCATAAAAAGGGTCGGATAATCCTGCGAATACCGGCTCAGAAATACCTGATTCCAACATATGAATCGGAAATATGCCAAAGGCAGTTGATTTTCTCTTACAAACATTACCCACCTCAAAAAATCTACATGCCAGCTGGAAACTATGACAAATAAACAGCACATGTTTGGGCAATCCCGAACCTGTTTGATTATAGTTTACTAGCAGTTGAACCCATTTAAAATAGTTATTCTCCCAAGGTTCCTGGTCGGAAGCCAAAGGGGATCCTGGTCCACCGCTTGAGATATATACATCAAAATTTAACCCGGGTAATTGTTGTTGCAAACGCACATCAAATTCTTCAACAAAAATCGGTATCTGATGAAGCATACTCCATTCTTGCATAAGCGCTCGTAAACAACGCATTCCTTCATTGGCAACTCCCTCATATAAATCCAACAGGGCTATCCGAATCGTTTTATTTATACCCAATTCATCCATGGTATCCATTACTTGAAATAGCTCAGATTGGTTTTCGAATCTATTGCCAATAAAGATTCATACATTAGTCGAATCGTATCTTCTATATCACTTTTGTGAATCATTTCCACTGTTGTGTGCATATATCTGAGTGGAATAGAAATTAAAACTGAGGGACAACCATCATTCGAGTAAGCGAAGCTATCGGTATCGGTGCCGGTACTGCGACTGAGTGTACGGAATTGTACTGGTATATTTTTCTTTGCAGCAACATCCTCAACCAATTGTAATAATTTATTGTGAATGGCAGGTGCATAAGCTAAACTCGGACCTTTACCACAAATTATATCTCCCTCAACAATCTTACTAATCATGGGAGTATTGGTATCGTGGGTAACATCAGTTATGATGGCCACATCGGGTTTAATACGGCGAGCAATCATTTCTGCACCCCGCAAACCAATTTCTTCCTGCACAGCATTAACCACATACAGTGCATAAGGCAGTTTTTTATTATTCTCTTTTAATAAACGGGCTACTTCTGCAATCATAAAGCCACCCACCCGATTATCGAAAGCGCGACCAATAAAATGATCATATGCCAGTTCATCAAAACCCTCTTCATAGGTTACAACTGCACCAATATGGATACCCAACGCCTCTATCTCTTTTTTGGAGCGGGCACCGCAATCCAAACAAAGATTATCTACTCTTGGGGCTGTTTCTTTTTGATCGGGAACGGATAAGCGGGTATGAATGGCCGGCCAGCCGAAAACTGCTTTAACCGGACCTTTCTTTCCATGAATCCACACCCGTTTAGCGGGGGCTACCTGATGATCTACACCTCCATTGCGTTTTAAGTAGATGAGACCCTGCTCATTTATATAATTCACAAACCAGCTAATTTCATCCACATGTGCTTCAATCACAACTTTAAAGGGAGCTTTCGGGTTAACTACACCTACAGCTGTTCCATAGGGGTCGGTGATAATTTCATCAACATAAGGACGAATGTATTCCATCCAAAGCTTTTGGCCGCCACTTTCAAAACCCACCGGAGAGGGAGTATTGATATATTGCTTTAAAAAATCCATCGCCTTTCCGGTGAGGATGCTACCTGCTTTCTTTTTCGTTTTGTTTGCTTTTGCCATGGTTATTTATGAAAGATTAAGTGTATTAGGATACTGATGGTTGCTTTTATGGGGATGAGACCATCCAGTACCCACAGATAATGAACTACCGAACGTTGTTGTTGTATCGTTCGGGCTGCAAATATCAGTAAAACCCACGGAATAGTATTCAAGAATGCGTTAAACGGTGGATAACCTACTAACAAACCATTCCCCATTTCAGCCAAAATACCCATTAAAATAAGCGGAATTATCACCCTTTTAAACAATTGATCCTGACCAACCCGAATCACCCAGGTTTTTAAGTGAAGATTATGATCTGCTGCAAAGTCTTTCACATCAAACAAAATGCTCAATACCAGTAAAAAGAGTAACTGTTGTAAAAAAAGAAGCAAAGAGGCCGAGGAAGGAAGATAAGGTGAACCCTTAACTGCTTTAGACCACCATTCGGGTAGCAGGGTTCCTATTCCCGACCATACCAAGGCAATGATAATGGGTTTTAGCCATCCAAATTTGCGCAAATTGAAAGCAGACCCTCCGGGTTGTATTCCCCCGTAATATAGTAAAGCCAAAAGTGGAAAAATAATGGTAGGCCAATATATACCGATGGTAAAAATAGGTAAATAGGGCATTAATTTCCAAAGTGAAATAATCAGTAACAGGGTGAGAAAGGTCTGACTAATCCAAATTGATGGCTTATGTTTCAAATACCATTGTATTCGCTCATCCGGGGTTTCCGAGGCAGTGCTAAACAAATAGGCATGCGTGTAGAAAAGGAGGGTCCCATTGAAACAGGCAAGATAAAACCATACATTGGCAAATGGAAGGTGTAATAGGATGACTGATTGCAGTTGAAGTGCTAGTATTGCTAAGCCATACAATAGGTTGCTGAAAACAAACCAGCGGAGTATGCCGGAACTATGCATTTATTTTTGCAAAATGATAGGGGGACTAACGAGGGTGTCGCTGATATTTTTTGCTTTGTCGCTTAACCAGAATTTGAAAGTGGCGGTATCATTTTTGTTACTGCATCCGCCAATTACAGGATAACCTTGCACATTGGCATTATAGGCAAAACCTAATTCTAAAATGCCATCTAAATTAGGGGTAGGCGTAAAATCGGGTACTTTATTGGGGGCAATGAACTGAATACCCGGCGAGTTGGGACAAGTCTTTGAAATTTTTTGCACCCAAAGGGTATCTTGAATATCGCCTTCCTTATCGGTAAATTTAATCTGAAACAGCAACAAATCTCCGGTTTTCAGGTTGGTACTACTTATACTTTTAAAACTGATTTGCGGTTTGGTGGTAAAGGTATCTTTATTACAAGCCCATAAAACCACTAAGCAAAGCCCGATAAGTAATATTTTTGCACCGCGGATAGTCATGTTACAAATTTAATTAAAATAGTACATTACCCAACGTAGTATATGGTAGATGTTAACAATATTTTCTCTGTTACTGATTCCCAGTTTGATGCCCTTAGCCTTGAAACCTTTGCATTTCAGTATCAGGGGAATGTGGTTTACCGTGAGTGGTGCGATCGCATGGGAATTCATCCTGAATCTGTTAGATCCTTCACAGCTATTCCAGCGTTGCCTGTGTCCTTTTTTAAATCAAGCAGGCAGCGGACTACTGAATTTGTGCCGGATGTAATTTTTGAAAGTAGCGGTACTACCGGTACTCAGAGTAGTTATCATGAAATAAAAGATAGAACAATTTATGAGCAGAGTTATTCGAAAGCTTTTAGAATGTTCTATGGTGAACCAACCGATTGGTGTATCCTGGCTTTGTTACCATCCTACTTGGAGCGTGGAAATTCATCATTGGTGTATATGGTTAATGACTTATTACTGCAAAGTAAGCATCCGCTGCAGGGATTCTATTTGCACAACATTACTGCATTAGCAGATCGACTAAAACAAGTGGAAGCAGCTGCACAAAAAACGCTATTGATTGGGGTTACCTATGCGTTGTTGGATTTTGCAGAGGAATTTCCGATGCAGCTACTGAATACTGTTGTAATGGAAACCGGAGGTATGAAGGGGAGGAGGGAAGAGCTAACTAGAGAGCAGGTGCATGAAAAATTACAGCAGCAATTTCAGCTTCAGCAGATTCATTCCGAATATGGAATGACGGAGTTATTGAGTCAGGCCTATTCATCCGGCAATGGTCGATTTCATGCCCCACCCTGGATGCGGGTATTGGTGAGGGATGAGCGAGATCCGTTGTTAGTAAAAACGGAGGGAGAAGGTTTATTGCAAGTAGTAGATTTAGCGAACCAATATAGTTGTGCATTTATCGCGTTGGATGATGTGGGAAGGGTGTATGCTGATGGAAGTTTTGAAGTATGGGGAAGGCGCGATCATGCTGATTTGCGAGGATGTAGTCTGCTTTCGGCTTAACGAAAAACTTGGCAAAAAAACGCTGAAGTCATATATTTGCTGCCCGGCTAATGAAACAACCTGAATAGTATTCATTGAAATTAATGCCGAATCTGCCCAGATGGCGAAATTGGTAGACGCACTGTGTTCAGGTCGCAGCGCCTTCACGGGTGGGCTGGTTCGAATCCAGTTCTGGGCACAAGCGCCTTTTCGCCTCTGGCGGAAGGGCGTTTTAGTTTGTAAGCGTGGCGAATGCATTCGCCTAAGCGAGCAAGCTAAAACGACCACACACGACGAAGGAGTGGGTAGGCGCTTGGGTAAGCCCCTCGTAGAAGTATATGGATAATCTGGGATAATCCAGTTCTGGGCACAAGCGCCTTTTCGCCTCTGGCGGAAGGGCGTTTTAGTTTGTAAGCGTGGCGAATGCATTCGCCTAAGCGAGCAAGTTAAAACGACCGAACACGACTTAGGAGTGGGTAGGCGCTTGGGTAAGCCCCTCGAGGAAGTATGTGGATAATCTTGGATAATCCAGTTCTCGGCACAGAGGGCCAGAGTGAGTGCGGGTTTTAGTGTGAGGGAGCAAAATATCCTCACAATCAATTACGCCAAAGGCGCACAGGCTCAAACTCACTCTTTTTTTGGGTGTGAGTTTGAGTACGAACGTTTCACTTTGACCTATTCTTCTCATGCTCCACCGGCGCACAAGCTCAATCCCACGCTCACGCTGTTTTTTTGGGTGTGAGGGAGCAAAATATCCTCACAATCAATTACGCCAAAGGCGCACAGGCTCAAACTCACTCTTTTTTACGTTTTATACCCAGCATACCAATCTTGCTTATGTGAACAAAAAATCAGCCAATTAAAATTTTCATCAGTTAGATACATAGTCTCAAACAAAGGCAGATCAATGTTATTTATGATGTTTATTAAATCGGAAATAGGTAAAATTATTACAGGTGATACCCTTCCAAAAAAAACAACAACTTTTCCCGATACATTTATTTTTGAAATGCAGCTTTGTAACCCTTTTTGAAAATTATATTCCTGCTTTTCAACAATTTCTAGATTCGGGATATAATGAAAGTGCGAATTATTTTTTGCTGGAAATAGCCGCTGCACGGCTGAGGGAATTATATCATTTTCAGCAATCACTAATAAATCTTTATTAAAGTTATAACCCGATGAGTTTAATGCTTCTAAATAATTCATCCAAATTGGAAATTCTTCTCCAGTGATGCAGGCTATATAAATTATTTCAAAAGGTATTTGATTTTGATTGAGTAGATTATATATCTCAAGCCAGTATTCAAATTCAGCTTCAATTTTATTGGTAATTATCTGTTTGAGTTGTAGCGATTTCTTCTTTTGCTTTAGCATTTCTATTTCAACCATGCTCAATCCCATAGGTTCAATGTAAAATGTAATATAATGTTTGTTAGATGGTCTTTACTCGAGGAATGATCTAAAAAATGTGAGACAATTTCTTAAATTAAATGTAGGAAATTATGAGCAGACTAATGATAATGAGCATATTTCGTTTCTTCAACGAAATATGAAAATTGGATACATAGAATCCCCAATTATTTTTTTGTAGCAAACTCTTGCCCCCATTTGTATAAAGAATGAATGCTGGGCAGGAGTTTTTTTCCTTTAGAAGTTAACGCATACTCTACCGTAGGAGGAACTGTAGCAAAAACGGTTCGGGAAATAATTCCATTCAATTCTAAATTTTTCAATTCTTTTACAAGCATTCGCGTATTGATACCCGTAACCGTGCGCTCAATTTCTTTGAATCGTAATTTGCCTTTAGACAAGTTATAGATGATAGGCATTGACCATTTACCTCCGATTATATCTAAAATATCTTTAATGGAACAATCTTTTTGAGATTTTTTTATAATTTTTTTCTGCATGAAAGTTGAATTTTATTCAATGCTTTACTTTTGGTTACTACTATACAATCGTGTAACTACTTCCAAAAGTAAAGTAAATTGATTATTTTCGTAAATGTTAATTCATTTTCAATTTAGCTTAGTATTTAATTAAGTTTTCATAAATATAAATATACATTTGTAATGCATATGTTTGGTTGTCAAATGGGCATTTCAAATTAAGCGTATTCAGAATCTATTCATTTAAAATCATATATACATGAAATCAGCAAAAACAAAAAAAATTCTCTACTGGGTATTTACTGCTATAATAGCATTAATTTTCCTGGGCAGCGCCAGTGGTAAATTAATGGCTAATGAAGAAACTCAAAAAATGGCTGCGGGTTTTGGAATTGATACAATAACAATTATGCGCATTGGACTACTGGAAATTACTTGTCTCATTTTATTTATTATACCTCGCACGGGTATATTTGGATCGTTTTTATTAGCAGCTTATATGGGTGGCGCAATTGCTACACATCTTCAACATGGATTATCTATTGTGGCTCCCTGTATAATTGAAGCGCTGGTTTTCCTGGTTGCTTTCTACCGCTTCCCTGAATTGCGTACAAGATTAATAAATGAAAAATGATGAATAGAATACTTGTAATACTTACAATCGATACCGATAATCTGCCAGATAATTTTTCTGAAATACTGCAACATGAACGTGAGGTAGTAGCTCAATGGAAGAAAGAGGGTTGGCTCGAACAACTTTATTTACGACCTACCAAAAACGGAGCAGTTTTAATTTTAAAGGA
>Ga0214923_10008715_pt1 | contig 10715 bp, 9 predicted proteins | sample LL1510_MetaG_FD_177993 | JGI IMG/M metagenome (GOLD analysis project Ga0214923, IMG submission 177993) | Freshwater microbial communities from Lake Lanier, Atlanta, Georgia, United States - LL-1510 | ecosystem: Environmental > Aquatic > Freshwater > Lake | place: USA: Georgia | collected 2015-10-15
AACGAATCTGCCAACTTCGGCGCCATGCAATGTAAAAACAGTTATAAAAAAGATAGTAAAAGTTAAGGCATCTACAAAATAAAGAATTTGATAAGAACGGAGTGAACTATTTGAAACAATTAGAGAGGAGATCAAACCACCTAGTCCGAGACCAAGATTTAGCAGCATAAAGTTAATACCAAATACTTTTTGTCTATCATCTGGTTTAGTCATTCGAGTTAACATCACGTTCTGCGCCGGCCAGGTTGTGCTATCGCCCACAGCGCTCATCGTCGCAACAATTACAGCTGCAAACTTATTGTCTATAAAAGCCCAAGAAATAGTTGCAATAATTTTTAAAGTAAGGCCTGTCAAAATAACAATCTTGGGGCCAATGCGGTCAATCAGCGCGCCAGATGGACCACCAATTAGTAGCGCCATAAAAGCGCTCCAGGCCAATAACAGGCCGCCAAAAGATGTTGTAAAACCTCGCATATCGTGCAGATAGACCAGCAATAGTGACATCGTCATTCCCCCACCAATGGCATTAAAGGCAACGCCAAGAACTAAGCGGCGGGCCTTTGGGGTTAATAGATCGAAATACTGGCTGAAATAGCGCATTGAGCGACCTTATAACTCTGCGACAATATCTGTCATGTCCATTAGCGCGAGCCCTGGTTTCAAATTTGAAATCAATAAATCGGCCGAGAACTCTTTTGCCCGTACCGGCACGCTAACGACTCCAAATGGCGTTGTTGAAACTCCGGCTTTCATTCCGGTTGGAACTAAAGCAACTGTTAAGTCCGTTTTACCTGAAGCAATGCGCGAACTTGGGGCGCAAGCACTCTTATCGAATGCTTACCATCTTTATCTTCAACCTGGTCCAGAAATTATCGATGCCGCAGGTGGTCTCTCCAAGTTTATGAATTGGAATGGGCCAACTTTTACTGATAGTGGTGGGTTTCAGGTTCTATCTTTAGGTGTTGGTTTTAAAAAAGTGCTAGCGATGGATGCCAAAACTTTTCGAGCAGATGATGTGATCGCCGGAAATAAAGAACGACTAGCGCATGTTGATGATGACGGGGTAACTTTCAAATCACACTTGAGTGGTTCAATACATCGATTTACGCCTGAAATATCCATGCAAATTCAGCATCAAATTGGGGCCGACATTATGTTTGCCTTTGACGAATGCACAACTCTGCATAACACTCGTCGATATCAAGAGCGCGCTTTAGAGCGAACTTACGATTGGGCGATTCGTTGCCTCGATGAGCATCACCAATTAACTATTGAACGAGCCAATAAGCCCTATCAGGCACTTTATGGGGTAATTCAAGGCGCTCAATATGAAGATTTACGTCGCAAAGCCGCAAAAGATTTAGGATTTCTTGAATCATCAGGCATCTCTTTCGATGGCTTTGGCATTGGCGGAGCACTTGATAAAGATTCGCTAGGCACTATCGTGCAATGGGTAAATAGTGAATTACCAGAAGGAAAGCCTAAGCATTTACTAGGAATCGGGGCCCCGGAAGATCTCTTTGTTGGCGTCGAAAGTGGCATAGATACTTTCGACTGTGTTCTGGCATCAAGAATCGCTCGGTCAAGTGCTGTTTACACAATGACTGGCCGGTACAACTTAACCAATGCAACTTACAAAAGAGATTTCAATCCAATCGATAGCGAATGCGATTGTTACACCTGCAAGAATTACACTCGCGCATACTTAAACCACTTGTTTCACGGAAAAGAGATGATCGCTGCAACGCTAGCAACGATTCACAACGAACGCTTTGTAGTGCGGTTGGTTGACCAGATGAGAGCTGCGCTAAAAACTGGTCACTTCTTCGATCTAAAAGAAGATTTCATGGGCCGCTTCAAACATAAATCTGGCCAACACCACGACTAAAGATTAAACTTCTTTTTAAAGTCAGTGGTTGAAATTTCATAAATATTCTCTGGTCCATCTTCTTCATCAATTTGCACGCCGGTAAATGGAAAGCCAAAGTATTCAATTACTTTAATCGATGGGGCATTTTCTGGGCTAACTGTGTATCGAAAAGATTTAACCTCTGGCTCGTTTAGCGCCCAACTCCACATAGATTGTAGGGCTTCTTTAGCAAATCCCTTATTGTGAAACTCGGGTTCGATTCCGAGGCCAATTTCGATCATGCCATTTTCATCAGGAACCCCATGGAAACTAGTACTGCCAATAACTTCCCGAGATTCCTTTAACACCATGAATCTGACAAACCATTTATTACAACTAGCGTCAGCTTTAACTTGTGGCACCCTCCATGCCAACGGGCCAGGAAAGTCAACTAAAACCCGATGTGGATTTGTGAAATCAGCGCCATCCAGGATTGCCGAGTCATCGCGATTCTCAAATAAGGTAATTAAGTTGGCACCTGATATGTGATGAAGTTCTAACCGCTCAGAATGAAGAGTTTCTTGGGTTAAATCCAATTCAGAAGCCACGAGCTGATCTTAAATGATGTAGAGGCCTTGAGCCTTTTTTACCGCTTCTTCCCGGCCATTAACTGAGAGTTTTCGATAGATATTTCGCAGGTGAGTCTTCATCGTGTTCTGCGAAATATGTAAATTTTTGCCAATTGAAGTGATTGGCTTTCCCGAGACTAACGAACGTAGCACGTCGATCTCACGCTTGGTTAACGGCTCTGAAACATTAGTCTGATGACTATTCCTGCCCCTCATTCGATGTGCTGCCGCCCTGGCAAGTTCTTCAAGGTAAACAGTTGGTGTCTTAGATGCACTTCGAATAATAAGCTCTAGCACTTTCGGATCTTGACGCAGGAATGTCTCTTTAGCTCCGACCCGGGCACCAATCTCCAATGCTAATTTAAGTGAGTCCAGGGCAAGAGATTCCTGTTCAATATTTGCGGTGCACCCGACGATTGATTTCCAAATCTGCTCTTTAGCGCTATCAGTCGGAAGAATTACGGGGACATCTTTCTGCTTCACTTCACCCTTTGTCGCAGCAGATAATGCGGTTCGGTAGCGATTGGCGAATAATAAATCTTTAGGTAAACGACTTAAGATTTGGCTAGTGCGTTCATAATCGCGTACCCAAAATCTTAAGAAAAGTTCATTTAGATCAATTATTAAGCTAAAGCCATCTTCGCCTTTGAAAGTACTTGCTAAAGTGCGATGTTCTCCAAGTACCGCGAAGGCTTCTTCCACATCTCCCCGTAGCATTTTCGAACGAGATAAGTAGCCTTCGGCCACAAATACCCAAGGCCATTGCTGCCATTCTCGGGCCGATGCTGCTAGCCTGCTAAATTCCAGGTCAGCTTTCTCGGGTTCGTCAAATTCCAAATAACAGCGAGCTTTGATGTAAATTGCCTCACCTCGCGCCAAAACTCCGTAAAAATTATTCTTCTCCGAGATTTCCTCTGAAAGATTTGCGGCTTCAAAGGCAAGCAGATATTCACCATCTAAAAAGAGTTTCATAGCTTTAATTGATTGTAAGTTTGAAAGATCTTCAAGTGAGCTCGAACTACTAAATTCCATTGCTTCGGAAAAAACATTTTTTAATTTGTCAGTATCATCAAAAATAAAAAAACGTGTAGCGATTAGTCTAAGTAAGCCCAACCGATCAGATGGATCGATGCTCGGTGTTAGTGCTGGCTCCGCTAAAACTATCTCCATATTCCGATCAAAATCCGCAAGTCTTCCACGACAGAAAGAAACGTGAGCCAACGTGATTGCACTGACTTGATTTACGAATCGAATTAATTCTGTCTCCTTGTAAGTGAATCTAAGTTCTTCAGATAACTGGACCGCTCGCTCGAAATCAAAACTCACCAGATGTCCCATGGATTTTGTGATATCAGCAAACAATTTATTCCTGGTGCTGTCTAATGGGAGAAAACGGCTCCAGTAAAGGATATTTCGACCTTCACCTGTGTTGACCATTTTTCGCAAAGCTGGTTTGAACATTTTTCTTAAATATTCAGAGTCCCCGGACTTTAAGGCATAAGAAATTGCGTTATTAATATCGCCTCTTGAACCAAAATACTCTGAAGCAAGTATCTGATTTTCCTGGTATCTCTTCGTATCTGAACGGGCAATCTCATCAATTACCTCTCTCGCCGAGTTATTAAAAATATAAGAATTAATTTGTCCAGCAGCAGGCATTAAGAAAAGGCCTTCGGATGCCAATTTATTAAGGGCTGATTCATTTACTGGTTTTTTTAGCAGTGCATTTGCGGTATTTGCATCAAAAACTTCAAAGCTTGACATAGCCAGCAAAATCTCTTTTGTTGAATCTATCATTTTCTCAAACTTACTAGCTATTAGCTCTTTGACTAAATTATCATCTACGGCTAGGTCGAACTTACTTTCTTCGCCGGTTGCAATTAATGCCACGGCAGATGGCCAACCATGAGTTTGATTTGCAATCTCAGTTACTTTTGCTTCAGATGCTTTTCCGCCATTAATAGTAATCAAATTAGATATTTCAGATTTTGAGAAAACTAGATCTCCTGCCGTGATAATTGATACTCGACCAATTTTCGAAAAACGTTGCAATGAGACGCTTGGCATTAATCTGCGAACTGCAAAAATGTGGACATTATCTGGAATTGAATCCATGTAGGACTGAGATACGTTAAGTTGATATGTAAATGAGTCAACAACGTTATCCAAGATTAAAACGATATCTTCTTTTAGATTAGAAATCTCTTGAAAAACTGCAGCCACAGAATTTGAATTCAATTCAGGAGCGAAATTTGGGAAAACTTGTCGAATCGCACTTACTAGATAATGTGCGATCCCGTCTGAGCTATCTGTCTCAGACATTGTGTACCAGATAACTTTTTTCTTTGATTGGGCCGCCCATTCGGCAATAAGCGAGGTTTTACCGTAACCTGCGGGAGCAACTACCATCGTGTATCCCGGAGCTCGGTCATCAATTAGTTCAAATAGATGGCGTCTTGATAAGAAATTCGCCGGTAAGGCAGGCGGGCGAATTCGAGAGAGGGTGATATTTGAATTCATCTCAACCATGATCTAAGGGTTACTTAGATGGGCGAGAATTACTATCTCTAACCCCACACAGTAAGGGGTTAGGCGTTAAATAACCCCTTGATCTAACCCTGTCAGACGCTTGGCGGCCACGATTACCGGGCGGCCGTTATCTAATAGGTGGACGCTGATTCGGTCATCAAAAGCACTGCGGAGTTCGGGTGAATGGATCACGATCTGGGATTCGCCATCTAGTAATACTCGGCCGCTTTGCATGACGATGATTCTCTCGGCATACATAGCACCTAGCGTGATGTCATGCATAGTTGAAATGATCGTAACGCCAGTTGCCTTAATTTCCTCAACCTTATTGAGCACCGAAATTTGATGATGTAAATCTAGAGCGCTAGTTGGTTCATCAAGCAACATAACTTCAGGTTCTTGAACCAATGCTCGCGCGATTAATACTCGTTGCATTTCGCCACCAGAGAGAGTTGTTACTACTTGACTCTGCATTCCTAATAATTGAGTGGCTTCCAACATCTCATGGACAATTCGCCGACTTCGCGAACTCTCTCTCCCCCAACCATCTAGCTTGGCTCTCCCTAGCATGACATATTCAGCAACACTCATCGCAGCTGGGATAGCCGGCCGTTGCGGCACAAAGGCAACGTTGAGAGATTTATTCTTCGCAATCTCTCGGCAGTTATATTTAATAGAGCCTGAATAAGGCTGCATACCTAACATGGTCCGCAGCAATGTCGTTTTTCCTGCGCCATTTGGACCAACTAAACAGCTCCAGGTTCCTTCCGGAATATCCAGAGTAATTGAATGCAGAACTTCTCTACTATCAAATCTGACTGATAGATTCTCCAGATTAATCATTGGCCACCTCGATTGCGAGCTCGTAAAACAAATAAGAAGAAAGGCGCACCGACGAATGCCGTAATTACACCGATTGGAAGTTCAGCTGGTGACAACAATGTGCGGGCGCCTAGATCAGCCAGAACCAGAAACCCCGCTCCTAAGAAAGCGATGGAAAGTAAGGAACGGTTGGTTGCGCGCTTAGTTAACCCGCGAACCAAGTGCGGTACAACGATGCCAACAAAGCCAATTAAGCCACTTGCCGATACCGCAGTTGCGGTGGCCAAGGTGGCAGCAGCCACTGCAATAATCCGAATTTTCTGCGGTGAGACACCCAAGGAGTAAGCCTCTTCATCACTAAGCATCAATGCATCGAGCACCTTGGAGATTCGAATTAGCACAACCAAAGCAAGCAAAATGTAAATGCTGGCCCATTTAACAACATCCCAGTTGGCAACAGTTAACTCACCGAGAATCCAAGAGTAAACCGGCCGCAATGCTGCGCTGTTGCGTTGCTGCAGATAGGTTTGAAAGGCTGTCGCAAAGGAACCAACTGCGATGCCCGCCAACAACAATGTGCTCGGATCAGCAAATAATCGCCCCGCAACCATAAAGGTCGCGGCGACTGCCAAGACTCCGCCAAGAAATGCAAATATCGGAAGCAAGGAATGTAAATTTCCCCCGCCATTTGTAATTGCAATCGTGGCACCTAGTCCGGAACCGGATGCAGCACCGAGTAAATATGGATCGGCTAGTGGATTGCGGAAAACACTTTGGTAAACCGCACCGCTTGTTGCAAGCGCCGCGCCAACTAGAGCTCCTAAAACCACTCGAGGTAAACGCAACTGTAGAAGTAAAGTGCGATCTTCATCTTGTAAGCCATTTGGCAAACCCAAAAGCGTTTTCATGATCGCGGCAAAATTTAAATCCACGGGGCCGAATCCGATGCCAAGCAAACAGGCAATCAGTAAAGCCGCGGCAGCGCTGGAAGTAATCTGCCAGCGCCATACGCGATCAATCTGATTATTCTTCATTCGTTTACTTCTTCACCTTTGCTAATGAAGCTGCTACGTACCGATAGAAATCAACTAATCGGGGACCCCAACGAGATGGAAAATCGTTAGGTAATGCAAATATATTCTTCTTGGTTACCGCGGTGATGCCCGACCATCCGGTACGAGATTTAACTGTTGCTGCACTTTCGCCATATTCAGCGTCAGCTAAGAAAATCACATCTGGATCGGCTTTAACTAAGTACTCTGCCGAAAGCTGCGGATACCCATATGAATCAGCGCCAGCAGCCTTATCTGCGATATTTACCAAGCCAAAGTCCTGGTAAACCTTGCCAATGAAAGTATCTGAAGTAACTGAATACAGGGTGTTATCAAGTTCATGAAAGAAAGTTACTTTGCCCGAAACTTTTGCTCGGTTAAGAATTGATTTTATTAACGCTGCCATCTTAAAGGTAACTTTTTTAGCTTCAGTCAGATGATCAGTTGCCGCGCCTAAGACTTCAATCTCCTTATATGCCTGAGCTAAATTCTCGGGTGCTTTCTCCATGAGTACCGAAATCTTTAATTTCTCTAGCGCCTCTTTCACAACTAGTGACTTCATGGCATCAACAGATAGAACAACTAGATCTGGTTTAAGAGCAGCGATCGCTTCGACATTTGGTTCAAAGGCACTTAGGTCTGTAATTGGCGACGACTTTGGATAGTTTGATAATGAATCAACTGCCAGAACTTGTTTACCAGCGCCTATTTCAAATAGTGATTCGGTGGCGCTAGGCGAAAGCGAAATAATTCGTGATGGCTTCTTGGTAATTGTTGTTGTATAGCCGCCGGAAGAAATAGTTAATGGATATTTCACTGCAGTAGAAGCTGCGCTGGCAGTAGGGATCGATCCGACAAGCGCAATCGAGACCAGCAAGGCAGTCGGTTTAAGTAACCTTTTCAACATAAAAAAACTCCCTCAAAATCTTTGAGGGAGAAAGGGGGCAATTAAACGAGAGTTTCGCGTAAAGGCCCAACCTTCCTCCGAGGTTGGAAATCACTTTCGGCGTCACGCCAGGCGACCTGGCTTAGATCTTTCGACCTTTACAGTTGCGGGACAGCACCGGAATCAAACCGGATTTCGCTAAACGCAACGCCACTTGTTCATGGACGGCGGTTATCTCGAGTGACTAAGTCATCTGGTGACTAAGCCGTCTGGAACAAGTGCCCAAAACTTATCACGGCAATTCATCAGTGGCCATTAAGCGCCTTTTCTTCGGAATTTCGCACCTAGACCCCAAGTGGTCACTCGATAAATCGCCTCAAATACGATCTTTTTCGACATCTTGCTAACCCCATATTTACGCTCTACGAAAGTAATCGGCACTTCTAAAATCATCCCGTTGATTTGTGCAATTCTTTTTGTCATCTCGATTTGAAAGCAATAACCCTCGCTCTTAACTGAAGGCAGATCGATTTGAAGTAATTTTTCGGTGCGATATATGCGAAATCCTGCAGTCATATCCTTAACTTTTCCGCCAAGTAAGAGTCGGGCATAAATATTCGCAGACCTCGACAGCCATTCGCGGCTTCGAGCCCAATTTTCTACCGAACCACCAGCGATCCAGCGAGACCCGATTACTAGATCTGGCTGTTCATCTTCCATCGCAGTCATCAATTGACGAAGATCAGCTACTCGATGTGAGCCATCAGCATCCATTTCAATTAAATATTTATAGCCGCGATCTTCGCCATATTTAAATCCAGCTTTATACGCGCTACCAAGACCCAACTTCTTCTTGCGTTCGACAACGACTATTCGGCCACTTTCTAATCCCAGTTGCCGGCAAGAATCTGCAGTGCCATCGGGTGAGCCATCATCGACAATTAAAATATCGAGATTTAGTTCAAGTAATTGCGGCAACAGAATGCCGATACTCGTGATCTCGTTATATGTTGGAACGATTACTAAATAATCGCGGTTCATGAATTTCGAATCTGATTAGTGTGTAAGCGTTACTTTAGAGAGGCCAACAGGTGCATCCGGATCAAAGCCAGATTTCTTAGCAAATTCGAGAGCGAAACGTTGCAGTGAAATTGCGTCAACAATCGTCGATTCCATTTCGTCTCGGCAGTTAGAGCCTGCGATCAGAATATCGCCGGCTTCTGGAGCGCCGCCATTTCCTACCCAAATAATGCGACCGGCAATTGCGCGAATTCGGGTAGTTGCTTCAGAAATTGAATTCAGCGGCAAATGTGCTGGCGCCAAGATGAATACCTGGGTTTGTGGCGTTAGCGCGGAGATTGGCCCATGCAGATAGTCAGCAGTTGAAAGTCCTTGAACCGAAACCTTGCAAGTCTCTTGAATCTTTAGCGCTGCTTCACGCGCATTTGGGTAAGCAAAACCACGACCCAGAACTACAGTTTCGTTTTCGCGGCTACATGCATCGACCGCTTCTGAAGCTAATGAGTCGTTTGCAACTAACTTCTCAGCTTCGGAAATTATTGATTCGCTGTTAATCGGCAAGTTCGCCCAGGTTGCTACAAGTAAATATGCAGTCAACAGCTGCGCCGAATAACTCTTTGTCGCAGCCACCGCTAATTCAGGACCTGCCTGCAGATCAAGGTGATGATCGGCAGCTTCTGCCAATGGTGAATTTGCATCATTAGTTAGTGAAATTAATTTAGCACCGGCATTTTTGGCGGAATTTGCAAATGCCACTAGATCTGGTGATTGACCACTTTGGCTAAGAGCTACAACTAGTACACCTTGGTAATGAAGTTCAGCGTTATAAATTGTGACCGATGATGGTGAAGTCAAACCACAAGGTAGGCCGAGTTTGGTCTCAATCAAATACTTTAGGAAATGTGCAGCATTATCTGAAGTGCCGCGTGCCAAAATCAAGATTGACTTAATCTGATTAGCCACCAAAATATCTTTAATCGGTTCGAGCGCTTGAAGATTGCTTAAGATACGGCGGAAAACCTTTGGCGTCTCCGAAATCTCCGCAGCCATCACTACACCTAAGGTCTCATTTGCCATCTTCATGAGGCTATCTTCCCATAACCTCTAATGCGCTTCCATCACCTCTTTTAGGCGCACCAAAGTCTTAGCAACGACCAGTTGAGTCCAGGGATAGGCCTTACGAAATTTCAACCATGCTTGAGAGATTGATTTACGGCCATCAAAGGTCTCAGTAACTTCGCACTGATTAGGGGTGATTTCGCGAATCTCATATCGCCAGCGCCAGCGACCTAAGTGGCGCCAAGCAATTAGCTTATTCTCGTCAAATTCAACAACGGTATTAATGATTTTGTAATCAATACCAAGATGCATGGCCATTGCAAATTTAGATCCTAGGGAAAGTCGCTCGGGGCCACTCAAATTAGATTTAATAGTGTTAGAGCCATCAATTTCCTGATGTCGACTGGGATTTGCTAACAAGTCAAATATCTTGGCGGCAGGGGCATCAATTATGATTCGAGCAGACTTTACTTTTGCGTCACCAGTTTCAAAAATCTCGGCTCGAACTTTTTTCGCCTCAGTCATAAATAGCGAGCCCTCTCTTATAGAATCGTCTAATGCTAATCCTCTTGCCGGCAAGTGAGAAGAACAAAGCAGTGACTGGCTACGGGCAGTTTGATATCTACGCCCGCTTATCAAAGGCCAACCTTGGGTACTAGATCTGCTAATTTCTTAAGGACAAAGTAGGCGAGATACAATCCCCCCATGGATTTGCACAAGGTCATTTTGTATTACGGCTTTACGCCGATCTCTGACCCTGCTGCGGTTAAATTGTGGCAACGCACTCTGTGTGAATCACTTGGATTAACTGGCCGCATTATTATTTCAAAGCATGGCATCAATGGTACTTTGGGCGGAGAGATCGAAGC
>Ga0214923_10008716_pt1 | contig 10715 bp, 7 predicted proteins | sample LL1510_MetaG_FD_177993 | JGI IMG/M metagenome (GOLD analysis project Ga0214923, IMG submission 177993) | Freshwater microbial communities from Lake Lanier, Atlanta, Georgia, United States - LL-1510 | ecosystem: Environmental > Aquatic > Freshwater > Lake | place: USA: Georgia | collected 2015-10-15
CCTTGTTCTTATCTCAATTTGCAACCATTACTACCACAATATATTCTATATTATTCCAATATTAAATTCTGATTTCCTTACACGCATTGGGGCTAGCCCGAACATTTCACACTGATCTACTGCGGAGACCGTGAAAGCAGATGGATCCTGCGTTAGACTCACATTGTGACTTGGGCGGTATGTACACATACAGCCCGGCGTCAAAATGCTCGTCTGCCTTACCCCATCAGCCTTCTCGGCCTCCTCGTCACGATCAGTATGAAATATCCGGGCTAGTCAAGAAGACCTCGAAATGATTGATTGGCTTTGTGCTTCAAATCATTTACCGTCTGCGGACACGATCATAAAAAACTAATCCACATCCGCTCCAGGCCTTCATATCATTGGAGTCATACGCACACGTTTCATCTTTCTTTTATTGTTCATGCCTTCTTCACTTTCCGCTTCTATTCTAGGAACAGGTAGCTATCTACCCGAGCGCATCATGACCAATGCTGAGCTGGAGAAAATGGTTGATACCAATGACGAATGGATTCGTACCCGTACAGGGATTCAAGAACGTCGCATTGCAGGCCCGAGTGAAACAACAAGTGATATGGCTGCTGCTGCCGCTCGCGCTGCTTTAGAGAATGCAGGTATTGACGCTCAGGAAATCTCTATGATTATTTGTGCCACCGTTACGCCTGATATGTTTTTTCCTAACACAGCATGTTTTGTGCAGGCAAAAATTGGAGCGACTCAAGCAGTTTGTTTTGACGTGAGTGCCGCTTGTTCGGGATTTCTCTATGCCATGGAAATTGCCCGTCAATTTATTGCTAGTGATCCATCCAAAACTATTCTTGTGATTGGAGCTGATAAACTCTCTACCATTGTTAACTGGGAGGATCGTAATACCTGTGTTCTTTTTGGAGATGGTGCTGGAGCTGCTATTTTGCGTCATCGTCAAGGGAGTCGAGGCATTATCACAACGTCCATGGGGAGTGATGGTAAACTTAATAATATTCTTTACACGCCAGGGGGTGGTAGCGCTGCTCCCACAACGCTAGAAAATGTCTCTCACAAGCTTGCTACCATACACATGAATGGTCGTGAAACCTACAAGCAAGCGGTCAAATCCATGGTCGAATCCTCTCTTCAAGCTCTCAAACAAGCAGACCTTACTATCGATCAAATCACTTGCATCATTCCCCACCAAGCTAACTTACGGATCATCGAAGCCATCGCAACCCGTCTGAATATCTCCCTCAACCACTTTCACCTCAACCTCGATCGTTACGGCAACACCTCCGCCGCTGCCGTTGCCATCGCACTTGACGAAGCCGCACGCACCAAAAACTTCCAACGCGGGGATCTTATCTTGCTGGTGGTTTTTGGAGGGGGGTTGACATGGGCTGCTTCTGTGGTCGAATGGTAAAAGAGCCTCATAAATTCTACTGATGCTTGAAAGAGCAGCGTCGTGTCGGTGCTCGCGCCCTCGAGTATTTATCGATACACTCAGTTGCTGTGCGCCGTCACTCCTTGCTCTTTACAAAGCCTCAGCGAATTTCTGAGGCTCTTTTATAACAAATGATGTCTCTACTGATGCTTGAAAGAGCAGCGTCGTGTCGGTGCTCGCGTATGAAGCCTACGTTTTTTTCCATGGCTTGACTGAAATTATATATTTTTTTCCTACCACCGCTCACCTATAAAAGGTAACCTCCGCATCTATATGAATACGATTCTTGTTGGCTCTCAATGGGGGGATGAAGGAAAAGGAAAAATTATCGATGTTTTAACTAGCGATGCCGATATTGTTGTGCGCAGCCAAGGTGGAAACAATGCTGGACATACGATTGTTAGTGGGGAGAAAAAATATATTTTGCATCTCATTCCTTCTGGGATTTTACGGTCTGGAAAAATTTGTGTGATTGGCAATGGTGTGGTGATTGATCCTATTGCCTTAGTAGAGGAGATTGAAGGCTTGCGTGCGCAGGGCATTAAAGTGAGTAAAAACTTGCTTATTAGTGACAATGCGCATCTTGTCATGCCATATCATCGCGCTCTTGATGAGGCTCGTGAACGGGTGAAAGGAAAAAATAAAATTGGTACGACTAAGCGTGGTATTGGTCCGGCTTATGGAGATAAAGCAGCACGTGTCGGTTTGCGCCTCTCGGATCTCATGCGTCCTACGCTGTTTGAAAAAAAACTTCAAGCACGTATTAAGGAAAATAATCTATTGCTTTCCTCGCTGGGTGAAAAAAAAATCTCTCATGCAACGGTTTTAAAAGACTATCTGCATGCCGCTGCCTTTTTAAAACCTTTTGTAACCAATACGCTCGCCTACTTGCATAACGCCATCGAGCGAAAAAAAAATATTCTCTTTGAAGGGGCTCAAGGGACTTTTCTTGATCTTGATCATGGTACCTATCCTTTTGTCACAAGCTCTAATACGACTTCTGGCGGTGCCTGTACAGGCTCGGGGGTTCCACCCAACCGCATTGACAGTGTGATTGGGGTCATGAAGGCGTACACAACGCGTGTGGGCGAGGGGCCTTTTCCAACTGAAGATCAAAGAATCAGTAAGATGCTCCATCATATGGGACGTGAGTTCGGATCGACCACAGGACGCGCCCGTCGTTGTGGATGGTTTGATGCTGTAGCAACACACTATGCGACGATGGTGAACGGGGTGGACCGTTTAGCCATTACTAACGTTGATGGTCTTGATGGTGTTGAAGAAATTTTCATCTGCACGGGGTATCGTATTGATGGTCGTGGCAAAATACTCACCATTCCTCCTGCAGACGCAGAAGAATTAGCCCGCTCTCAGCCGGTTTATAAAAAGATGCCAGGCTGGATGACTTCCACAAGCCTCTCTCAAAAGTACGAAGATCTTCCCAGTGCTGCTCGTCATTATCTTCAAACCATCGCCGAGCTCACAGGGGCCAAGCTATGGATTGTGAGTGTTGGTCCAGGAAGAGAACAGACGATGTGGATTGAATAGTCATTTAAAAAAAAATAAAAAAATGAACATTTCCCTTTCTTGAGGTGTCAAATCACTTTGCTTTTTTTGGTAAAAATTTGCCGATCACACTGGTTAGCAAAACAAAAACAAACAAACAAACAAACAAACAAACAAACAAACAAACAAACAATTATGAAATTCACCTCAATTTTTATGGCCTTAGCACTGAGCTCATCAGCTCTTATGGCAGGTGAGCTAGAGATGCAACACATTAATATGCGTACTGATCATGGAGCGGTCGTCACGCTAAGTAAATCGAAGCAGGAACAAGTGCGTCTTAGCTTAGATACGACTAATAATCCCAAGCCAGGTCACTCTAAGTTCAAGGCTAAAATGACTGGTCTGACCTTTGATACTAAAGGCATCGTTTCCATCGATGAAACCGCAGTAGCTACTGATCTATATCCTTCTCAAGGCACCTATACGACTGAGAGTATGGTTGTTTCAGCCAATGAAATAGGAACAACAAACGTCACTGCATATCAGCAGGAAGGTGATCAGCGCCAGGAAATTTCAAGAATCTCAATCAATGTCGTGGAGTAAATAATATTCCTGGGCTTTTTTGTAGAGCTCTTACAAAAATTAGTTTTCAACCCACCTTGAGGGAGAGAATTCTCTCGTGAGGTGGGTTTTTTTATATTCACATGAGAAAAATGAATGAAAATAATTTTTTGTATGTATACTCATCGCGAATCAAAATAATTGTGCTAACATTTGGTCTTCTTCTTAAGAAGAGGAACGAACTGTTGAGCATCACGCGTTATCCATGAAAAGCCATACAAAACGTTATTTCCTCATTTTTAAGAGCGCTAGAGGAAGCCTGACGTACCGTTTGTCCTTCTTTCTTCTCTTGGGAGTGCTTGTTAGCTCGTGTGTGAAAAAAAATAATTTTTCTCAGCAAATCCCCGAGGTTATCGTTGCTTCTCCGATGAAAGAGATGGTCACCAAGTATGACGATAATACCGGGACCATTGCAGCCACCCAACAAATCAACGTTGTGGCACGGGTGGAGGGATTTCTTGAATCGATTAATTTTAATGATGGGCAGCGTGTGAAAAAAGGCGATCTGCTTTTTTTGATTGAGCAAGCTTCTTATATTGAAAAAGTCAAACGTGCTCAGGCAACACTCGACTATGATAATTCCGAATATCAACGTCAGCTTGGTATGCTGAAGGAAAATGCGACTTCGCAAGCTGAGGTAGAACAATATTTAGCGCAGGTTCAAGTGGCCAAAGCTGATTTAGAATTAGCAAAAATTAATCTTAGCTACACGGAAGTGAAGGCCCCCTTTGATGGTCTTCTAGGAGCCCATCAAGTCGATGTGGGGGCTCTTGTGGGATCCAATCCTACGAATCCAACGGTCCTTGTTTCCTTGGAGGCGATCATGCCGGTTTACGTGAATTTCAATATTAATATGCGTGATGCGCTTATCTTGCGTGAAGAGCTCAAAAAATTAGGACAAGGGAGTAAGGAAGTCGTGGGTACACTGCCTGTTGATGTCGGGCTTTCTAATGAACAAGGCTTTCCTCATCGTGGTATTCTTGATTTTGTCAATAATAGCCTTGATACCTCAACGGGAACTCTGCAAGTGCGTGCTATTTTTCCTAATGAGGATTTGGCGTTAATTCCCGGTTTTTTTGTCAATGTGCGGGTGGCTATAGGCCCTCCTTTTCTAGCAATCACGATTCCTAATGCGATTATTCAAAGTGATCAGGCGGGTGAATTTGTCTTTACTGTGAATCAAAAAAATATTGTTGAGCGCAATGATCTAGTCTTAGGACCCCACAAAGATGCCTCTCGAGCTGTCTTAAAAGGTCTTGGCGAACATGATCGGGTCATTGTCTCTGGTATTTCACGTGTTAAGGTCGGCATGTTAGTCAAACTTCAACCTAAGCGATGACCAGTCCTGAAGCATCGATAATCAACAAAAAATAGGGGGCTTTCTTGCTGACAGCTCTCTAGGCTTATGATACCTTCTCGAGGCTGATTATTTTTAAGTATGACTATTTTTAGACGACCTTCTTTAAAGTTTGGGGCTAAGCGTAAAAGGGAAATGCCAGAGGGTCTTTGGACAAAATGTCCTGAATGTGGTGAAATGATTCACCATTTAGCATTAGAAGAAAATCTTAAGGTCTGTCCTAAATGTGCTCATCATTTTCCTCTCTCGGCGTCAGAGCGCCTTGCTAGTTTTGTGGATCAAGGTTCTTTTGAGGAAACGAATCAAGCTATGAGTTCCCTGGATCCGCTCGAGTTTCAAGGAGTTGCCGCTTACAAAGAACGCCTGGAAACATATCAGAAAAAAACCGGGCTTCTGGAAGCTGTGAAAACCGGCCATGCCCGTATGGGAGGTATTCCGTTAGGACTTGCGGTGATGGATTTTCAATTTTTAGCAGCCTCCTTGGGTTCGGCTGTTGGGGAGAAAATTACCCGTATTATTGAAGCATCCACAGCAGCCAAAAAACCAGTCATCATTATTTCTGCCTCTGGGGGAGCCAGGATGTATGAAGGAGCCCTGAGCCTGATGCAGATGGCAAAAACAAGCGGCGCTCTAGCCCGTCATAGCGAAGCGCGATTACCGTTTATCTCCATTTTGACGCACCCTACGATGGGGGGCGTTACGGCTAGTTTTGCAGCCCTTGGAGATGTGATTTTAGCAGAACCTAAAAGTATGATTGGTTTTGCTGGGCCACGTGTGATTCGTGAAATTGCACACCAGGATTTGCCGGCAGGATTTCAGAAGGCAGAATTTCTTTTAGAACATGGACTCATTGATGAAATTGTACCGCGGGCATCGATGCGAGATAGAGTCATTACTATTTTAAGTTATCTCGTTGGAAGTCATCATGAGTAATTGGTAATGAGTGATCGGTTGGCTGAGAGGAATTTAAAGGACTGTGCATCAAGCTTCGGAGGTTGTGCAGGAGATGATTCTCAACTATCTGGCCTTAACTGGCTATTTCAACAACAGCATCATGGTATTTCCCTAGGACTTGACGTGATGAAGACTCTTCTGCAAGAGCTAGGTCACCCTGAAAAAAAAACCCCAGTTTTACATATCGCAGGTACCAATGGAAAAGGCTCCGTTGCGGCATGTGCGGCATCTCTCTTAAAGGCTGTTGGTGTGCGTGCAGGGCTTTATACATCACCACATTTGGTCGATTTTAGAGAGAGGATCATGATTGAGGGAGAAATGATTGCGCCTCATGATCTGGAGGCAGGTATTAGGAAACTCCAGTTTGTGACACGCGCATGGAGTGTTCTGCCAACTTTTTTTGAGCTCACCACAGCGCTCGCTTTTGATTATTTTGCCGCTCAAGAGTGTGATGTCATTATTCTAGAAACAGGTCTAGGAGGGCGTCTTGATGCGACCAATGTTCTAACAGAAAAAATCGCCTGTGCCATTACCCCTATTAGCCTCGATCACCAGGAATGGCTTGGTCCTAGCCTTGAGGATATTGCTCGTGAAAAAGCAGGGATTATTCGCTCGTGCGTCCCAGTGATAACAGCTCCACAAAAGCGAGAAGTCATTCAGGTTTTACAAAGAGAAGCAGAGGCTCTAGGAGCGCCATTTATGCAGATTACTGAGCCACTTCCATTAGACAGTCGAATTGGTTTGATCGGATCGCATCAATTATGGAATGCAGCATTAGCTCTCAAGCTCGTAGAATCTGGTCCATGGAAACTGTCCAAACGCACGATCCAGATTGGACTGCAGTCGGTTACCTGGCCAGGACGCTTTGAGCGCATGCCCTATTTAGGAATTACACAAAAAAATAAACTTCCAGAAATACATGCAAGCAATGTGAGCAAGCAAGAGATAATCCTTGATGGTGCTCACAATCCTGCTGCGATCAAACAACTCATCCGTACATGGAGAGAGCAGTTTGAGGATCAACGATGTATTCTCATTTTTGGTGCGCTTTCCGACAAACCATGGAAAGAGATGCTCTCCTTGTTAGAGCCCATTGCTTTAAAAATTATTCTAGTGCCCATCGCCTCTCCACGCAGTGTTGATCCTGCAATCATGGCCGAGCATTTTTCAGAGGTGATGACTCTTAGCTCACTGCAAGAGGCCTTTGATCAACTCGCCCGAATCGGACGAGGCTCACTAAGAGAGCAGGAAAGCCTGATGGATCCAGCGATAGGAATATTTTCTCAGAAGGAGAGTAGAGTGTATAACCCAGTATTCACCTATCTGCCTGGTTTGCCGGAGCCATCACCCTCATGCTTGCATAGTGATAAAAATTTGGCGTTAGAGCCCAGATTCTATGCTCCTATTTTACTTACGGGATCACTCTTTCTGGTTGGTGAGGCGCTTTCTTTCATGCAGGGGAAGGCTTACCATCGGTCCGCGCAGTAGCCATCATCTGTCTCGGCTTATTAAAAAAGAGTCAACTTTTTTAATTTCATTTTTCATGCTTCTTCTCCTTGCGCATCGAAAAAGAGGGTGCAAAGTTAATGCTGTTAAAAAAATCGAGATACTGTGATGTTTCTCTCTTCTATTCCTACTAATAGCTATTTTAGATTAGAGATTTCATTTTCTACATTTTGTGTTTTTTTAAATTCCTTTACTAGATTCACGTCTGTCGTCTTATTCCTCTTTGTGTAGCACATCTCACGATGGATAGCGGTCACGCACTGATTTTTAACTTTCCAACCTATTTTTTTCAATGAACACCATGCTTCCTCTTCACGCTCTGGATGCTCTTGCAGATAGAAAATTTTCGGTGCGTAAGCGTGATGGGCGCACCGAGGTATTTAATGAAGAACGTATTCGTCTTGCCCTTGAAGGGGCTTTTAAGGCAGAGCGTCATCTTGTTCTAGAGGACTCTCTTTCTTTAGAAGACAGAGATGCTATTGCTAATATTAACAATGCTATTGTCGAGTCTCTGCTTGCTTGTGCAGTACGCGGAGAGGAACTTGAGATTGAATTAATACAAGATGCTGTTGAGGTTGCGTTAATGCGGCATGGCTATCATCATGTGGCTCGACGTTATATTATTTATCGTGAAGAACGTCGTAAAGCACGTGCCCTCAATGCACCCTTAGGTGAAGTCGCATTGCTTTCTCATGTCAGTTTGCCGGATGGTCAACGTAAGGCACTCGAACCACAACGCATTCGTCGAACTATCATTCGTGCCTGTCGTGGATTTGAAGACCGTTGTCAAATGCGTGAAATGGCTGATGAGGTCCTAAAAAATCTCTATGATGGTGTGCGCTTAGATGAGATTGAGAAAGCAATGATTTTTTCTGCTAAAACACGCATTGAGATCGATCCTGCTTACGGGTATGTCACCGCGCGTCTGCTCTTAGAATCGATCTACCGCGAGGTGATTCCTGGTTTTAAGCATTACCATGATCTTGCCGAGACCCATCGTAATCATTTTTTAGCCTATCTGGAGTATGGCGTGCGTGAAAAGCGTCTTTCTAAAGCATTGCTTGATTTTGATGTGAGTCGATTAGCTCAAGCCTTAGAACCAAAGCGGGATCTGCAGTTCAACTACATGGGTATTCAGACAATCTATGATCGTTATCTAACCCATGTGGGGGGTCGTCGTATTGAGACACCTCAATATTTTTGGATGCGTGTGGCGATGGGCTTAGCCATTAACGAAGGAGAAGATAAAAATGATCGTGCTTTAGATTTTTATCATCTTCTTTCCTCGTTTTTATTTACATCCTCTACCCCGACATTATTCAATGCAGGCACATTACATCCACAGCTGAGTTCTTGTTATCTCACAACAGTCATGGATGATCTAGACCATATTTTTAAATGTGTTGCTGATGATGCTAAGCTCTCTAAATGGGCGGGTGGTCTTGGTAATGATTGGACAAACGTACGTGCTAGTGGTGCTTTGATTAAAGGTACTAATGGTGAAAGCCAGGGAGTGATTCCCTTTTTAAAGGTCGCTAATGATACAGCAGTCGCAGTGAATCAAGGTGGCAAGCGCAAGGGAGCGATGTGCGCTTATTTAGAGACATGGCATCTTGATGTGGAGGATTTTCTGGAACTTCGAAAAAACGTTGGCGATGAGCGTCGTCGTACACATGACATGAATACGGCGAACTGGATACCTGATCTTTTCATGAAACGGGTAAAGCAAAATGCGTCATGGACACTTTTTAGTCCAAGTGATGTGACTGACCTTCACGACCTTTATGGTGCGGCTTTTGAAGCACGCTATGAGGCCTATGAGGCCATGGTGGATGCTGGGGAAATCATCCACTTTAAACGTGTTGAAGCAGTAGCGCTTTGGCGGAAAATGTTATCGATGGTCTTTGAGACTGGGCACCCGTGGATTACCTTTAAGGATCCTTCCAATGTACGCTCTCCTCAGGATCATGTTGGCGTGGTGCATAGTTCTAATCTATGTACAGAAATTTTACTCAATACCTCGGCAGAAGAGACAGCAGTCTGTAATTTGGGTTCTATTAATTTGGCGCTTCATACGACTCCAGATGGTCTTCATCTTACTCTTTTAGAACAAACTATCACAACGGCCATGCGTATGCTCGATAATGTGATTGATATTAATTACTACCCTACTAAGGAAGCCAGACATGCCAACTTACGTCACCGACCCGTAGGCCTTGGTCTCATGGGATTCCAAGATGCTCTCTATAAAATGAAAATGAGCTATGCAAGCAAGGAGGCCGTCGAATTTGCCGATCATAGTATGGAGGCTATTTCCTACTATGCCATCTTAGCATCCTCAAAGCTTGCTAAGCAGAGAGGTGCTTATGAAACTTTTGCAGGATCTAAATGGGATCGTGGCCTGCTTCCCTTAGACACTATTGAGCTTCTTGAAAAAGAGCGTGGTATGCCAGTTAAGATGGATCGTTCTTCTACACTCAATTGGGATCTGGTTCGTCACTCTGTGCGCGAGTATGGACTACGCAATAGTAATTGTTTGGCTATTGCACCTACTGCGACCATTTCCAATATTACAGGTGTTGCGCAGTCGATTGAACCGACCTTTAAAAATCTTTTTGCAAAAGGCAATCTCAGCGGTGATTTTACCGTCATTAATGAGTATCTTGTGGAGGACTTGAAAGCACTCAATCTTTGGGATCGCACCATGATTGAGGAGCTCAAGTATATGGATGGTTCTATTCAAGACATTGAGCGCATTCCAAGCGCGCTGCGTGATATTTATCGTACAGCTTTTGAAATTGAACCACATTGGTATGTGGAGTGTGCAAGTCGTCGTCAAAAATGGATTGATATGGGTCAATCACTTAACCTGTATATTGCGGCTCCTAACGGTCGTAAATTAAATGACATGTACATGCATGCCTGGGAAACTGGTTTAAAGACGACGTACTATTTACGATCTGTTGCTGCCAATACTATTGAAAAAACAACCTTGCAATCACGTCCTCGTTGGGCAAGCGAAGGGAAAGCCGAAGAAGGCCTCCTCTCAGACGAGACCAAGGCTTGTAGTTTGGAGGCTAGGATGCGTGGCGAAGAATGTGAGGCCTGCCAGTAGCTCTCAAGTCCTCATCATATAATACGCGTCCAGTGTAGCATAGGTTACTAGCTTCCAAAGGTGCTATGCATGCAATATGCGGGTTAACCCGAATGCGTGTAAGGAAATCAGAATTTAATATTGGAATAATATAGAATATATTGTGGTAGTAATGGTTGCAAATTGAGATAAGAACAAGGATGAAAATCAATCAACCTTGTAGCAGCGCATCATTTCTA
>Ga0214923_10008719_pt1 | contig 10711 bp, 11 predicted proteins | sample LL1510_MetaG_FD_177993 | JGI IMG/M metagenome (GOLD analysis project Ga0214923, IMG submission 177993) | Freshwater microbial communities from Lake Lanier, Atlanta, Georgia, United States - LL-1510 | ecosystem: Environmental > Aquatic > Freshwater > Lake | place: USA: Georgia | collected...
TTTTATGAAAGTGTCATGTCTAATGAGTTTCTGCCCACACGTTCATAAAATAGCTGCCTGGTTACAGTCAAATGATTCGTGTTGTATAATTCAAGTGCTTCTGGATTCAAGGTGCTTTCAGGCTTGAAATAAGCCATTTGGAATTTGACACCATAATCGGTGAATCCTTTGCGAATGACATCCAAAACACCTCTTAAATCAATTTCTTTCACCAATCTTTGAATGACTTTTTTCTCAACCTCTTCTGTATGGATATTTGCTATTTTCTCCCAAGATTTGGGTTGTGATTGCTTCAAAAAATTGATGATGCCACTTGGAAATAAGCCCAATTGTGCATCGAAGTCTATGGAGTTGCCTTTTGAATATCCACCGTATTCCAATAAATTGGATTCGATTGCTTCTTCAAAGGTTTGTTCTGTCTGTATTCCTTTTGCCATTTTACTTAATATTATACTTATTTACTTGGTCGCTTACTTGGTCGTTTACTTGGTCACTTACTTGGTCACTTACTTAGTCACAAACTTAGTCGTTTACTTAGTTGTTTATTTTATCGTATAGTTGGTCAATTACTTAGTATTTTGATTAGCCATTTACTTGGTCACTTACTTGGTCACTTACTTGGTCACTTACTTGGTCGTTTACTTGGTCGCTTACTTAGTCGCTGTAGGATTCCAACCTTGTTTGAACTCGATGCGTGTACCTTCTACAATCTTTCCCGAAAGAAGGTCTTCAATATTGATTAAAATGCTCATGATTCAAATGTTTATGCTCTTTATCTTCCGTTTGCTAAAATATCTAAAAATGTCTAAAAAAATGTCTAAAATATATCTATAATGATTACTTAGACATTTTCCAAAACTTGCCGTCAATACTTATAATTCCTTGGTTCTTCATAGATTGAAGAATGTTTTTTATCTTATTTTTCTTTTGAGAAATGTCTAAAATCTCTGGAAGTTTGTCTAAAAGTATTTTTTCAAAATCATCTTTTTTACCTTCCTTAAATTCTTTCAAATAATCCAATATTATCTTTTTGCAATATTCGTCATCTATTCCTCTTTTTCGGATATAAGAAGCTTTATCGTTTGTTATTTTAGCCACAGCAGATGAAACATGCAGATTAGGTTTGCGACCTTCTATTAATCCAAACTTTTTTAATTCTTTTATTTCGACATCATCAATTGGTGAGTTTTTTTGAACTCTATCTAATAAAACAACAGTTTTCAAATTCAAATCCGTTTTACTCATTAATAACTTGGTATAGTTTTCATCCCAAATACGGCCAGCAATTTTAACGGCTACTTTATTTGGGGTTGATAAATCAAAATCTGGCATAGGGAAGAAGCGCTCTTTTTGTTTCAAAAACATTCTTTTAATTCCACTCCCAATGGTATCAATCATATTCAAGTTAACCATGGCATCAGCTAAAAATTGGTTCCGGTAGTATTCTTGAGGCGCATCTTGTTCAATTACTCTTTCGATACTCTTTGGAATGAATTCCCCAAGATTACTAAATAACAACTCATCCGGTTTTTCAACAACTGTTATTCGTCCTTGTAAATTATAATCTTGATGCGCTATACAGTTGTGAAGTGCCTCACGAATAACAAAAGCATCATACATTTTAATCTCGGTTGGAAACAATGAGTCGTCTTTTATATAACGATAAGTTAGATTGCGAACACGACTAAATAATTCTGTTGAGCTCAATAAAAATGGAACTCCAAAATGCTCGTAATCTAGCTCAATATTATTCTCGTCTTTTAAAATCCAAGAGATTTTAGCAACTGCTGGATTTAAAAAATGCGAAGACTCTTCTCTGCCTAATAAGAGTAATGCAGTGTTTGTGATTTTTCCCTGTAAGGTAACTTTCGCCTTATTCAGAAAAGTAATATCATCCCACAGATCACATTCAGATGCTTTTCTCGGATTTTTCTCTTTGTATTCTTTTCTGGCTTTCTCAATGGCTTGCGTGTCTAAATCATCTAATGTTGCATTAGGAACTATTTGAGCTGACCAATCTGTTTTGTTGCTTTGATTACGTATAGTTTCAATTTCAACCAAATTAAGCGGAAACAAATCCTCACCGTCTCTACCATAGTAATGTCCTTCCCAAGCAATTGGAAAACCTTTTGGTGCTGGTGGTATTTCAAATGCAATTACCCTACCTTCAGGATACTGTAATTCGTGTATTTCTGTGAAAGTAATTCGGTTGGTTGTTTTATTTCCTATTTCAGTTTTTAAACGATCCAAATCAACTCGGTTTGTTCTATAATCACTTCCAACAATTGCTCTAGGCACAGGTTTATCTATGATACCAAAAATAAGCCATGCAGACTCTTTCCCCTTCAAGTTGGCTTCGTTTGAAAGCGCTGAAAAGTACTTGCCTAGTTTGCCAAAGTCATATTGTGTTTTGGCTTCCTTAAATTCCACACACTCTGTTTCAGAAGATTGATTCCTGAAAATTTCAATTATTTTTTTTAGCTCAAGTTCATTCATATTGCAACTTGTTTATTCAATATTATATCCCTTACATCAACCTTACCCGTAACTACCTCGCTGATTAATGCGGTTTTGTACTCTTTTAGTAACTCGATTTCATGTTTTGTTTTAAACAAAATTTCAGATATCTCATTCGTTTTTAATTCAATGTATTTTACAATATTTTCTTGTTCATTTATCGGAGGTATTGTAATTCGCATTCTTCCAAAATCATCCATCCCAATATTTGGTTGACCTGTTTCACGCATTTGAAAAAAAATTTGACTTACTATTGATTCTGAAGACATTAACCAGAAAATATAATCATCTAGTATTTTTGAAACATTACTAGAGCTGAAATGACCAACACGGTAGTTTTGAAGCAATGGTTCGTTAACTTCACCAACCCTAATTATTTTACCTATTGTTCCACCAGTCAAACACATTAAAATGTCTCTTTCCTTTATCAAAATTAATTGATAATTCTCCAGCTGTTCATTTGAAACATAAGAACATTTAGATAGGTCTAAGTAACCATCCTTATGAAGTTGAGTAATTTTAACAACCTTTATTCCATTCTCAGTAAAATCATAATTCATAAATTGATGCCCATGCCTTATGGATATGAATAAATTAAATTTTGCTACTTCCCAATGCTCCGGAATCTCTCCCAGCCATTCAATACCTGAATCCTTCATAGGAACTGTTGGGTCAAGACCTTTGGTCACCGCTTGGTTAATCATAGCCGTGCGCTCTTCTTCCAACAATTGAATCAACCGCTCTTTTTTGGCAATTAAATCATCAATTTGGGTGGTTTTTTGGTCAAGGTAGTTGGCTAGTAGATTGTTCTTCGATTGGAGGTGAAATTATTTTAAATCCTTTCAATGCAGATGTTGGAAGTTCTTTAAATGTAGAACCTTGACCTAGTGCTTCTAATTCATTTCTTCCAAATCCCAAAAAGTAATGTAAAAATTCAGAATTTATATTTTTCGGAATCAACGTTTTACATCCTTGATTTGTACAGGCATCTATTTTTAAAATACCTAAGTGACCGATTGGTGCTCTTGAAGAAATAACAACAGACCCTTTAGGAGCAATTGTAGTACCACAACTTTTATAACCCAATTCCGTAATTGTTCTTCGTGTATGTGTGATATATTTTTGATCTAATTTTCCGAGATCATCAGTTGTAACCCAATGAATGGTCCCTTCCCAATATGATTCTTCACTGCTACTCGGAGTTGAACCGTTTACGATTTCGGTAAAATATTTTACAGGTGAATACTCCCAATGCTGAGGAATCTCACCAATCCACTCAACGCCAGAATCTTTATAGCTATCGTATTTCTTCATAGATTATCCGATAACTTCTTTTAATAATCCGTCAGTTTCTTGTTCCAATGCCATGATGTCCTTTCGAATGTCATCCAGTGAGCGTAAGGGTTTATACTGATAGAAATATTTGGTAAAGTTTATTTCATAACCCACGTTGGTTTTGCTGTGATCTATCCAAGCATCTGGAACATGTGGCAACACTTCTTTCGCCATGTATGCATCAATATCCATCAACAATGGAATATTTTCAGTGTCGCGCAAAGATGAATCCGGTTTTAAAATGCCTTTTTTATCTGTAACCTTTTTGCCATTGGCATCGCGTTCCGGTCGTTCTACCGTTACTTTGGCGTAACCAAATGCTTTGTTTTCAAATATCTTTGAGTGTTCGCTTTCTGTGAAACTTCCGTATATTCTAGTAATCTCTGAAATGTGCTCATCCGATAACTCATTGCGCTTGTCGCCCAATGATTTGCTCATTTTCTTGTACAAATCAACACTGTTAATCAACTGAACTTTTCCTTTTCTGTTGCTCGGTTTGTGATTTGAAATTACCCAGATATATGTTGAAATACCCGTATTGTAAAACAATTGGTTCGGCAACGCAATGACAGCCTCTAACATATCATTTTCAATGATCCATTGGCGAATGCTGCTTTCATTCTTTGTTTTGCTCGGAGAGCCAGAAAACAGGGGAGAACCGTTGAATACAATTGCCAATCTTGAACCACCTAAGTCGGCCGGTTTCATTTTGCTCATCAAGGCCATCAAAAACAAGAAAGAACCATCGCTTACTGAAGGCAATCCTGCTCCAAAACGACCACCGTGCCCAAGTTGTTCATGTTCCTCTTTTACAACTTTTGCAAACTTTTCCCATTTCACCCCAAACGGTGGGTTGGTAATTAAGTAATCGAATTTTTCGGAGTATAACTGGTCGTCTGAAATGCTATTTCCTTTTTTGATGTTCGATGCATTTTGACCTTTTATCAATAAATCGGATTTGCAAATTGCATAAGATTCCGGGTTTAGCTCTTGGCCAAATACCTCCAAACGGGCATCTGGGTTAAGTTCATGTAAGTACTCTTCTGCAACGGATAGCATTCCTCCAGTTCCAGCGCAGCAATCGTAAATGGTTTTTGTGATTCCCTTTTTGGTTAAAATATCGCGGTCATTCAAAAATAAAATGTTCACCATTAACTTAATAACCTCTCTGGGTGTAAAGTGCTCCCCAGCCGTTTCGTTCGAAATCTCCGCGAATTTTCGAATCAATTCTTCAAACATATAACCCATTTCCATACTCGAAATATGGTCTGGATGGAGGTCTATTTCTTGGAATCGCTTTACAACCATATACAACAAGTTTGCATCGTCCATTTTGTGGATTTGGTTTTCAAACTCAAACTGTTCAATGATTTCTCTGGCATCTTCTGAGAAACCGTTGATATAATTGCGCAGATTGGAAGCGATGTTGTTTGGATCAGCAATGAGTTTGTTAAAGTCGAAAGGACTGCGGTTATGAAAATTATATCCTGCTACTTTATTCAAAATTGGATCGAGATTCTGAATGTTGGTAGACTTCATTTGTTCATACTTTTTCAGCACCTCTGCTTTGGTGCTGTCAAGCACACAATCCAATCGTCTGAGAACAGTCAGCGGAAGGATAATCTTGCCATAATCGCTTTGTTTGTAATCACCTCGAAGCAAGTCTGCAATCGACCAAATAAAGTTTGCTGATTCTTTTACGTTTTTCATGAATTGTACTGATATTAATTATTTTAACTTTAACTTTTATTTTAGATAAATTTCTAAATTGCCACAATTTAATTAAAAAAAAGGTATGAAACCTAAAACGTTAAATACTTGTTTATAAACGCCTACTTCAACCTCCGTTCCTCAACGCCAAATCCAAACAGGGCGTAGTCGAAAATGGTGGGGTCGGAGGGATTGAGTTTTCGCAATACAGCGGTTAATTCCTCTACGGTTTGCCAATTGGCTTTGGTTGACGTAATCAAACCCAAGTTTAGGGCAACACGGTGAACATGAACATCCAATGGAATCATGAGTTGCGATGCGTTTATGTTTTGCCATAATCCCAAGTCTACACCGTCATTTTCTCTCACCATCCACCTCAGAAACATGTTTAATCGCTTACTTGCGCTGTTCTTTGAAGGGGTAGAAACGTGCTTCTTTGTTCGGCATGTATCTTGTCCCTCAAAAAAATAATTGTGAAAATGGATAAGCCCTTGCTGAACTGCATTTAGGTCGTCTGTTTTTGAAGGAAAGAATGCCGTTTCCAAACAGCTATGTTGAGCGTAATGTTTCTTTAGGAAGCGAATAAAATACAATAAATCTTCTGTATTGAAGGTGCGGTGAACAAATTTTGGAATGCTGTCTAAATCACTTTCAGTAACGTTTACAATGAAATCAAAAGGTGCATTCTCGAAAATATCCATCAATTTGTTCGTGCTGTTAATGATGGTCTTTCTTTGTCCCCAAGCCAACGTTGCCGCGAAAAATGCAGAAATTTCTATGTCTTGTTTTTGCGAAAAACGATGGGGAATTGAAATTGGATCATCGGCAACAAAGTTTCTGTTGTTGTATTGACGAACTTGATCCCACAAGAGCTCTTGAATTTCGGAAGGTATTTTCATGTGTTTGTTTGCTTATGAGGGACATAAAAAAGGCAACTGAAATAGATATTCAGTTGCCTTTACTTTTTTATCTAATGTAATTAAACGTGAGAAAGTGCAGTATCTAAATCAGCAATCAAATCATCAATGTGTTCAATTCCAACGCTTAAGCGTATCAAACTATCTTTCAATCCATTTGCCTCGCGTTCAGCCTTTGGAATGCTAGCATGGGTCATTGTTGCTGGATGACCAACCAAACTTTCAACGCCACCCAAACTTTCAGCCAACGCAAATAGTTTTGTAGATTTCAAAAAGGTTAGGGCACTATCAACTGAATCGCTTTTCAATGTGAATGAAATCATTCCTCCAAAATCTTTCATTTGCTTTTTGGCAACTGCATGATTTTTGTGCGATTCAAAACCTGGCCAATATACTTCGCCCACTTTAGGGTGATTGGCAAGGTAATTTGCTACAACTTTACCGTTTTCACAGTGGCGTTGCATGCGAATATGAAGGGTTTTGATTCCTCTCAATACCAAGAAACTATCCATAGGACCAGGAGTTGCACCACAAGAATTTTGGATAAACGCCAATCTGTCTTTCAATGCAGTGTCGTTTACGCACAAAACGCCCATCACAACATCGCTGTGACCATTGATATATTTGGTTGCTGAGTGCATTACCACGTCTGCACCAAAATTAGCAGGATTTTGTAGGTAAGGCGATGCAAAGGTATTGTCAACTACAACCGTTGCTCCAACCGAATGGCCAATTTTACACATTGCTTCAATGTCGATAATACGCAATAAAGGATTTGTAGGTGTTTCAACCCAAACCATTTTAGTTTTAGGTGTAACCGCAGCTTCAACAGCCGCAATGTCAGACATATCTACAAACTTGAATACGATACCATAATTGGCAAATATTTTTGTGAAGATTCTATAAGATCCACCGTATAAATCGTTGGTAGAAACAACTTCGTCTCCAGGGTTCAATAATTTGATACAAGCGTCAACAGCACCCATTCCGGTACTGAAACACAAACCATAATTCATTCCTTCTAATGCAGCCAAGTTGTTTTGAAGTGCATCGCGTGTAGGATTTTGTGTTCTTCCATATTCATATCCTTTGTGATCACTAGGAGCGGCTTGAACATAAGTACTTGTTTGGAAAATCGGAGTCATAATGGCACCAGTAGTTGGATCTGGTTCAATTCCAGCATGAAGCACGTTGGTTTCTATGTTTTTGTAACGCATATTATTGAATTATTTTTTTAATGATTTGAGGGAAATGGGCAAATTCTAATAGATGAATTTTTTGGGCCAAAGTTTCAGGGGTATCCAATGGTGTTATTTCACATTCGGCTTGGAAAATGTAATCACCTTCATCGTAATGTTCGTTAACATAATGAATGGTAATGCCCGATTTACCTTCCTTGGCATTGATAACAGCTTCGTGAACAAAATGTCCATACATTCCTTTACCTCCATAATTAGGAAGGAGAGAAGGGTGGATGTTAATGATTTTATTTGGGAATAATTGGATAAGTCTTTCAGGGATTTTCCATAAAAAACCAGCCAATACAATTAAATCGGGTTTGTAACTTAGTAATTGTTGGTCAACAATATCAGAGTTATTAAAATCGTTGCGGTTAAATAGTACCAAAGGGATTTCTAAACGATTCGCTCTTTCAATTACGCCAGCTTTCTCATTGTTGCAAAAAATGGCAACAATTTCAATGTTTTCATTAATAAATTGGTGGTAAAAATTTTCAGCGTTACTGCCACTGCCAGAAGCGAAAATTACAATCCGTTTCATTGCTTTAATCTAAAAGAAGTTGCAATACTTGTTAATTTTGATGCTGAACAATTAAAATTAGTTTGTCCATTGCAAAACCAATCCACGGCAATGGTTTGATTGGATTTGTTCTGATAGTAATATCTACCAAATGGACCTCTTCTGTAGGTTCCCATTTCAGTATACCATCCTAAAAACTGATGATAGGATTGCTTATTTGCATTTGTGTAAGTATTGATATCCAATTTAGGATTATATGCACCGCTTTCACTTACAGAGATTTGTGTGCCTTCATCGTTATGAAGATATTGATGTGTAAATAGGTTTCTATTTTCAATCAATTCGTCAAGTTTGCTGTAATCAATTTGATTGTTAAAAATGTTAATCATAATAGATTCAAAGCCATTATCCTTTTGAATATTTGTTATCCAAACAAACTGTGAATCTGCTTGAACGATTCTGAAATTATTTGGAATGTCAATACCAAAACCATAATTTGTCATCAATAAATTTTCAAGGCTATCTGAATATTTACGTTGTGAAATATTGGTTTTTGGAAAATATCCCTCAACACCATTTAATCCCAAATCATGATTAATTTGGATGAGTGCTTTTTCAAGTTTGGCGAAGTTTTGTTGTAGCCAAGCATCAATTTCCTGATCTATATCGATGATTAAAACTTTTTGTCCATTGCCCCAAACATTTTCATATAATTTTCCATTAAAGTCATTTTTAAAGGAAACTTCATTTTTTGAGGGAATTCGACCGCTATTGCCTATTGTTTCGTCGTGATTGAAGAATACCAAGATTCGTTCATTTTGGTTGACTTCTTCATTTGATTTAGGCGCAGTAACAACATAATTCAATGACGATTCATAACGATCATCAACTGGCAAATGAGTGTCTTTTGAAGCATGCTGATCAATAAAGCTGGTTATAGCCGATTCGTCATTTTCAGTCGTGTAAACCGAAATATTTGCAGATTTAGCCTGAATAAAGTTGTTGGTATTGTCTTGGTTTTGGGTACAGGAAATAAAACAACTACTTACAATAAAAGCAAATATAGAAAGGGTAGAATATTTGAAAATATTCATAGATTTATCTGTAATTTCTTTTGTGTTTACCTCTAGATCTGTGTTTCTTATGTTTTGAAAGCTTAATTTTAGTTCCCACGGCAATTTTCGTAGAACTTAAATTATTCATTGCTTTCAATTCTGCAACAGTTAAACCATTTTCTTTTGCAATTGAGTGAAGTGTTTGTCCACGTCTAACAATATGTCGCTTAGAACTTTTCTTACTCAATTTTGCTGCGTTTCTGTCATTTCTGCTTTGACGCACATACCTACTAGAAGTTCTGTAATTTGAATAGTAGTTATATGGAGAGCCGGCAATTGCAAATTCGGTAGCACTGTCTAAATTCTCAACAAAACTCATACTCGCTTCATAGGGCATAAGTACGGTGTTATTCGTGGCTACACCAGTGTTTTGGGTTAATAATTCGCGGTTTGCGTGAATTATTTCTTCATGACTATGACCAATAAACGTGCAAACTTTTCCTAAATGAAGGGTAGTGTCAATTTTGGTAGGTACTAAAATTGCGCTTGAATTATTATGACTTGCATTATACGCGTGTTCAGTGAAATTTAACACATAGGCCATGGCAATAAATTTGGGCACGTAGTTTTGTGTTTCCTTAGGTAAGTAAGGTAAAATTTGCCAATACGTTTTCTTTCCGCCACCTGCTCTTTTAATTGCTTTATTGATGTTTCCAGGTCCACAATTGTAAGAAGCAATACTCATCAACCAATCGTCGAATAGAAAGTAAGAATTTTTGAAATACTCACTTGCTTTTTGGGTGCTGGTTAAGATACTTTTACGTTCATCGAGATTGTAATTGATTTTCATTCCCATTGATTTGCCAGTGTAGGGCATGAATTGCCATAAGCCAGTAGCGCCGCACCAAGAAACAGCATTGGGATTTAAATTTGATTCAATTACCGAAACGTATTTCAATTCAACGGGCAAAGAGTTTCTATCTAAAATTTCTTCGAAAATTGGGAAATATAAATTCATTCTTTCGTGAATCATATTGTAATATGATTCGCCAAAACCCATTAAATATTTTATTTGACGTTCTACCAAATAGTGAAAATCCATGGGAATGGTAGTTCCCATCATTTTAACGTCTTCTTCAAATTTTGTTTTTGTTATGTAGTTTGTTGGAATGGCTTTAACTGGATTATGGCTAGGAATTGAACTCAATAATTCGAAAGTTAAACTATCAATCCTACCAATGCTATTTGAAGCAGTTACAGGCATTATTGGAGCTTGTCCATTTGCAATACCTACCGTCAAGGCCATTACACAAAATTTTATTGCATTTTTTAAAATCATCTCTTCTTTAATGTTCCAATTGTGGCACAATTTACGAATTATTTTCGAAAACTCAATGAAATCAACGCTCTAACTATGTT
>Ga0214923_10008720_pt1 | contig 10708 bp, 10 predicted proteins | sample LL1510_MetaG_FD_177993 | JGI IMG/M metagenome (GOLD analysis project Ga0214923, IMG submission 177993) | Freshwater microbial communities from Lake Lanier, Atlanta, Georgia, United States - LL-1510 | ecosystem: Environmental > Aquatic > Freshwater > Lake | place: USA: Georgia | collected...
TATGTTTATTCTCAAATCAGAGAATAAAGGCAAGTTTGACTTCGCAATCCCAGAATCTGGCGGAACAATTTCTGGTGACAATATGATGATTCCATCAACGGTCACAGCAGAAGCCAAAGCCAATACCGAAAAACTCATTAACTATTACTACGACCCAGCTGTTGCAGCTGAAGTAGCGGCTTACGTGAACTATGTCTGCCCAGTTAAAGGTGCTCAAGCTGAGATGGAAAAGATTGATGCAGATTTAGCAAAGAGTGAATTTATCTTCCCTTCCCAGAAGACTCTGGCAAACCTCAGTGTTTTCCGTTCACTCACACCTGCAGAAGAAACCACGTGGACCGAAGCTTTCCAGAAGGCCGCCGGTAACTAGTGGCAGATGTAGCGAGCTCTGCACGAGGAGATCTCAAACTTCTCAATATCACCAAAACTTATGGTGATTTCAATGCAGTGAATGATTTAACGCTTACCATTCCTGAAGGTTCATTCTTTGCACTACTTGGACCTTCAGGATGTGGCAAAACAACTACGCTACGAATGATTGCTGGACTTGAAGAACCTACACACGGAACGATTTCACTTGGCTCAACAGAGATCACACATACCAAGCCTTACCAACGCCCAATCAATACAGTTTTCCAAAATTATGCGCTCTTTCCGCACCTGTCTATTTTTGAAAACATTGCTTTTGGCCTACGTCGGCGTGGAATCAAAGATGTAGATGACCAAGTAAATAAGGCACTTGCACTTGTCGAGCTTCCGCATCTTGCGCAACGCAAGCCAACTCAACTCTCTGGTGGACAACAGCAACGTATTGCTCTGGCACGCGCAATTGTGAACAGACCCGCACTTCTTCTCCTAGACGAACCGCTTGGTGCGCTAGACCTTAAATTGCGCCGCCAAATGCAGATTGAATTGAAATGGATTCAAAAAGAAGTAGGACTTACCTTCGTGCACGTCACTCACGATCAAGAAGAGGCCATGACAATGGCTGACACCATCGCTGTGATGAATGAAGGAGAAATCGAGCAGATGGGTTCTCCTGCAGAGCTCTATGACAATCCAAAGACAGCATTCGTAGCTAACTTCTTGGGTCAATCCAATCTCATCAAAGGAACCATTACAGGAAATGATGGCGACAAACTTGTAGCTGAAGTATTTGGCCAGAAAATCTCACTTCCAAAGAATCGTTCTCATGCTACTGATAATTCAATCTTTGCTGGAATTCGCCCTGAAAAGTTTCGCATTTCGCGTTTAGAAACTGCTACTTCTGGAAATGTCCTCAGTGGAGGCAAGATTGAGGATGTTTCCTATATTGGAGTTTCTACTCAATACCAAGTTGTGATGCCTTGGGGGCAAGAGCTCATGGTCTTTGAGCAAAATGATGATGGCGTTGCTCCCTTTAGCGTTGGCGAAAGTGTGAATATCTCTTGGGAACCAATCTTTACCTTTGGTCTTCGCGGCGATGAAGATGCAGAGGCTGGAACTGAAGTAAATCCAGACGAAGAGCCAGATAGCGAATGAAAAAGGTAAGAACTCCCTATCTCCTGTTACTTCCAGGAATGGGATTCCTACTTATCTTCTTTATCATCCCCATCTTTAATCTTGCACAGACGTCGACTCAAACTGCATTAGGTGGCGGAGATACTGGCCAATATAAGCAAACATTTCGATTCGCTAATTATGTAGATGCATTTGTCGAAAACCGCGAACAATTTGCCCGATCATTTGTCTACGCCATTATTGCTACAGCACTAGCCCTCCTTATTGCATACCCATTGGCATATGCAATCGCTTTTAAAGGTGGACGTTTAAAGAATGTGATGCTCGTTTTAGTTGTGGCGCCATTCTTTACCTCTTTTTTGCTGCGCACCATTGCGTGGAAACAAATTCTCGGAGAAGAAGGTTTCGTTGTTCCGCCTCTTCGGGCGCTGGGAATTATTTCTCAAAGTACGACCCTTACTTCTAGTTCTATTGCTGTTGTTGCAGGTATGACGTACAACTTTCTCCCCTTTATGACTTTGCCACTTTATGCCTCTATTGATCGCATTGATCCACGCACACTAGAAGCATCAGGCGACCTTTATGCCAATGGATTTACAACATTTCGAAAAGTGACCTTGCCACTTTCAATGCCAGGAGTCGTTGCCGGAACATTGCTTACCTTTATTCCTGCAGCAGGCGATTATGTGAATGCAGCAATTCTCGGCAGCCCACAAACAAAAATGCTTGGAAATGTTATTGAATCTCGCTATTTCAGAATCGTTGATTACCCAACAGCGGCAGCGCTCTCATTCACGCTCATGGCTGCGATTTTGATCCTCGTCACCATATACGTGCGGCGAGCAGGAACTGAGGAATTGGTATGAGAAAAGTTTCTCGCTGGTTTGGGCGAAACCTGATTCGCATATATGCAGTTGTTGCCTTCACTTACCTCTTCATTCCAGTTGCCTACACCTTTGCCTTCTCATTTAATGATTCAAGAAAAAGTAACTTAGTGTGGCAAGGCTTTACCTTTGCAAACTGGCAAAATCCTTGTGGTGCACCGGAAGTCTGCAGCGCACTCGGAAATTCAATCAAGATTGGTTTTCTCGCCACCTTCTTTTCGACCATTTTGGGAACCATGATTGCTTTTGCCATCGGCCGTTATAACTTTAAAGGCCGCTCAACAACCAACTTATTGATATTTCTTCCCATGGCAACTCCCGAAATCGTGCTCGGAGCATCGCTACTCTCACTCTTTCTGGTATTTCAAATCAATCCTGGCTTTTGGCCAACAGTCATTGCACATGTTCTTTTCTGCGTATCGTTTGTCGTGGTTACTGTCAAAGCACGCATTGCAAGTTTGGATCCAAGACTCGAGCAAGCAGCTATGGATCTTTATGCTGATGAGCGCGAAACTTTCCGACGCGTCACCTTGCCACTCGTAGCACCAGGTATTGCCGCAGCAGCTCTGCTTGCTTTCAGTCTCTCCTTTGATGATTTCATCATTACCAATTTCAACTCTGGAACCATGACGACTTTTCCAAAGTTTGTTTACACCGCTGCTGCACGAGGAATTCCAGCCCAAGCCAACGTCATTGGTTCAGCTATGTTCTTCTTAGCGCTTGCGATTGTCATTATTGGTCAAGTCGTAGGACGCAAACGCAAGGTTTCATGAAGCGCGAACTCATCATCCTGGGTTCGACTGGTTCTATTGGAGTCCAGGCACTCGACATCGTTGCTGCCAATCCAGATCGATTTGAAGTTATTGCACTCACATCAGCAGGATCAAATCCTGAGCTTTTGGTTGAACAAGCAAAGAAATTTAAGGTCAAGACTGTTGGAGTTGTTTCTGGCGCCGAACAGATTCGGGCGGCACTTCCTGGCGTTGAAGTGATCGATGGTGTTCACGCATCTTCTGAAATCGCAGCGATTAGTTGCGACATTGTTCTCAATGCAATTACCGGATCCATAGGTTTAGGTCCAACGCTTGCTGCTATTGATGCTGGTAATCGCTTAGCGCTTGCCAATAAAGAATCGCTTGTAGCAGGTGGCGACATTGTGATGTCGCGCAAAGCCAGATCAAATATTGCCCGTTGATTCTGAACACTCAGCGCTCTGGCAATCCATGTTGGGTGAAAAGAAATCCGATATTGCTCAGCTTATTTTGACTGCTAGTGGTGGCCCTTTCCGCGATCGCACAGATTTGTCAACGGTCACAGTCGCAGAAGCGCTCAGCCATCCAACGTGGGTGATGGGTCCGGTTGTCACTATTAATTCTGCAACGTTGATGAATAAAGGTTTAGAGATTATTGAGGCGCATTACCTTTTCAATATTTCGTATTCAAAGATTCAAGCTGTAATTCATCCGCAATCAATCATTCATTCCATGGTTGAGTTTGTGGACGGTTCAACGATTGCGCAAGCTTCTCCACCCAATATGAAGGGTCCCATTGGATTCGCACTTGGATACCCAGATCGAGTCACCGGTTCAATGCCACCACTTGATTGGAGCACAGCCCATACCTGGACATTTGCACCAATCGATGATGCAAAGTTTCCAGCCATTTCTCTTGCGCGATCATGTGGAGCGGAAGGAAAAGGTCTTCCAGCAATCTATAACGCTGCAAATGAAATTGCAGTGGCTGCATTTATCAATGGGAATATTGCTTTCACCAATATTGTTGCGGTAGTTGCCAGAGTCGTAGAGCAGATGAGAAATGGAAAAACCTCAACTCCTCGAGATTTTGCAGATGTCAGTGCGCTCGAGCACGATGCGCGCCAGATGGCTTCACTCGAAGTCGCTCGATTGAAATTGTAGGAAAGGTGTTATGGAGATCTTAGGAATCCTTGCATTTGCTGTAGCGCTTTTGCTCTCTGTGATGATTCACGAATTTGGCCACTATCTGACAGCAAAACGCTTCGGCATGAAGGTGACCGAATTTTTCTTAGGCTTTGGTACACGGCTTTGGTCATTCACAAAAGGCGAGACTGAATTTGGAATCAAGGCGATTCCTGCAGGTGGTTATTGCCGGATTGAAGGCATGACCCCACGCGATGAGATGCCAGCAGGCGAAGAAAACCGTGCATTTTTTACTGCAAGTTCTGGAAAGAAATTAATTGTGTTGGGCGCCGGATCATTTGCGCATTTTGTTATTGGTTTTATCCTCATCTTCGCTATCTTTGCAGGTGTCGGAGTCAATGCGCTGCTCTCTGATATCGCCAAAGTTTCGCCAAATTCGCCAGCCGAAGCTGCAGGATTTCAAAAAGGCGACACAATACTTAAAGTCAATGGCAAGAAGGTCGGAGATTGGTTTATAGATTCCAAAGCCATAGCTCAATCTGGCGGGAAAGAGATGACCTTCGTTGTTGAACGTGCCGGTCAAGAGATCACAATTCTTGCAACACCTCGTTATGACAATGCAGCGAAGCGATACTTATTGGGAATAGTCACAACCATTGGCACTAAGCGAGAAAGCTTTATTCCAGCAATCACAGAATCAGCACGCGCAACTGGATTTTTGATGCGCGAATCGGTGAAATCGCTCTTCACTTTGCCCACTAAAGTTCCGCAGCTCATCAGACAGACATTTGGTGATGAAAAACGTGACCCAAATGGATTGGTCGGCGTAGTCGGTGCAGCTCGAGTTTCAGGTGAAGCTGTGAGCAGTAACAAACTCAATAACACTGAGCGACTTGGGACATTTCTTTTACTCGTTGCGAGCCTCAATATATTTGTCGGTTTATTTAATCTCCTTCCAATCTTGCCGCTCGATGGTGGCCATATGGCAGTTGCAATTGCAGATGAGTTCCGTGCTTTCTTTGCTCGCTTGCGTGGTCGTCCACGACCTGCAGGAATTGATGTGAACGTGCTAACACCCATCACAATCGGCGTCTTTGCTGTTCTCGCAGTATTAACTGTGGTGCTCTTAATTGCCGATATTTTCAATCCCATCTCGCTCAATTTCTAGAGATAAGGCAGAATACGCATCATGGTAGATCTTGGAATTCCGAGCGCTCCGCTTCCAACCTTGCATCCACGACGCAAAACTAAACAGATCAAACTTGGCGCAGTCGGTGTCGGTTCTGACTTTCCAGTCAGCGTGCAATCCATGTGCACAACGCTGACTGCAGATGTCAACGCAACGCTTCAGCAGATCGCCGAGTTAACTGCCTCTGGTTGCCAAATCGTGCGCGTTGCAGTTCCTTCACAAGATGATGCCGATGCGCTTTCTCAAATTGCAAAAAAATCTCAGATCCCAGTAATTGCAGATATTCACTTTCAACCAAAATATATTTTTGCGGCAATCGATGCAGGTTGTGCCGGAGTTCGGGTTAATCCAGGAAACATCAAGCAATTTGATGACAAGGTCAAAGAAGTTGCTAAGGCAGCAGGTGATGCTGGAATTCCAATTCGTATTGGAGTAAATGCCGGATCTCTTGATCCACGTTTGCTTGCAAAATATGGCAAAGCCACTCCCGAAGCACTGGTTGAATCTGCACTCTGGGAAGCATCTCTCTTTGAAGAACATGGCTTTAGCAATATCAAGATTTCAGTTAAGCACCACGATCCTGTAACAATGGTAAGCGCTTATCGCTTGCTTGCCGCCAAGTGTGACTATCCATTGCACCTTGGAGTAACTGAAGCAGGACCAATATTTCAAGGCACCATTAAATCTGCGACTGCTTTTGGAATTCTTCTCTCCGAAGGCATCGGCGACACAATTCGTGTATCACTTTCTGCGCCACCTGTTGAAGAAGTCAAAGTTGGAATTTCTATCCTTGAATCGCTTAATTTGCGTCAACGCAAATTAGAAATTGTCTCCTGCCCATCATGTGGTCGCGCCCAAGTAGATGTCTACACGCTCGCCGAAAAGGTGCAAGCAGGTCTTGAAGGAATGACAGTCCCACTTCGCGTTGCAGTAATGGGTTGCGTCGTCAATGGTCCCGGTGAAGCGCGCGAAGCAGATCTTGGTGTTGCATCAGGAAATGGCAAAGGACAGATCTTTGTGAAGGGCCAAGTAATTAAGACTGTGCCCGAGGCGCAGATTGTCGAAACTCTTATTGAAGAAGCTATGCGTCTTGCTGAAGAAATGGAAGCCGCTGGCGTTGCATCCGGAGAACCTTCCGTCACAACTTCGTAATCCTCTAGTAGGGTTTGCATTATGTTGCGAATGTCGACGCTTTTCTTACGCACACTTCGCGACGACCCTGCAGATGCAGAAGTACCAAGCCATCGTCTCTTAGTGCGTGCCGGCTATATCCGCCGAATCGCAGCAGGGATCTATTCATGGCTTCCACTCGGAGTTATTACCCTTCGAAATATCGAAAACATAGTCCGCGAAGAAATGGATCGCGCTGGATTTCAAGAAGTACATTTTCCGGCTCTCTTACCGCGCGATGCTTACGAGGAAACTGGGCGCTGGAATGACTATGGTCCCGATCTTTTTCGCCTGCAAGATCGTAAAGGCAGTGATTATCTTTTAGGACCAACTCACGAAGAGATGTTTACTCTTATGGTCAAAGGCGAGTACTCGTCATATAAAGATTTGCCACTTGCGCTCTATCAAATTCAAACTAAATATCGCGATGAAGCTCGTCCGCGTTCTGGGATCATTCGTGGTCGCGAGTTTGTGATGAAAGATTCATATTCATTTGACCTTACCGACGAAGGTTTAGTGCAATCTTACTTGGGCCACCGCGATGCCTACATAAAGACATTTGATCGGCTGCGCTTGAAGTACAACATTGTGAGCGCAATGTCTGGGGCAATGGGTGGCTCTGCCTCCGAAGAATTCTTGGCTCCTTGTGAGACTGGTGAAGATACCTATGTTCTCTGCCAGAAATGTGGATATGCCGCAAATGTTGAAGCAATGACAACTGTGGTTGCACCAGGTGATGAAGCTGGAGTTCCACCTCTTGAGGTATTTGATTCGCCCAATACTCCAACGATTGACACACTTGTTGAGCTCATTAATTCCAAATTTGGTGGCGGATATAACGCTTCGCACACTTTGAAGAACGTCATGATTATGGCTGATCAGAATGCAATCTCTGTTTTAGTTCCAGGCGATCGCGAAGTTGATCTCAAGCGTTTACAAGCAAATCTTGCCGGTGTTAATGAAGTTCGAACTTTTGAAGAAGAAGATTTTGCAAAGTTCAAGGGGCTCGTTAAAGGTTATATCGGCCCACAAGATGCCAAAAAATTCGGAATCACCATTTATGCAGATCCACGTGTTGCACCCGGAACTTCATGGGTAACTGGAGCAAATCAGAAGGATAAGCACGCGCGCAATGTCGTCAATGGACGCGATTTCACCGTTGATGGATATGTGGAAGCTGCTGAAATTCGTGCAGGCGATGCATGTCCAAAGTGCCAGACTCCAGTCATTATTGATCGCGCGATTGAGATCGGACACATCTTTCAATTAGGTCGCAAATATGCCGATGCACTGGGATTAACTGTGCTTGACCAGAATGGAAAATCTCAAGTTGTCACCATGGGTTCTTATGGAATCGGCGTATCTCGTGCTGTGGCAGCAATTGCTGAGCAGAATAACGATGAACTTGGCTTGTCATGGCCAGTTGAGGTGGCTCCAGCAAAGGTACATATCGTTGCTACAGGAAAAGAAGATGCAGTCTTTGCAGCAGCTGAAAAGATTGCTGGGGAACTCGAGGCAAACGGAATTTCGGTCATGTTCGATGATCGTCGCTCCACATCACCTGGTGTGAAATTTAAGGATGCCGAATTAATTGGTATTCCAGTAATTGTGGTAGTTGGAAAAGCGCTCGAGCAAGGTAATGTTGAAATACGTGCTCGCCAAACTGGTGCAAAAAATGAAGTTCCAATCGCATCTGTTACGGCAACAATTTCTGAGTTGCTAGGCACTTTGCAATAACGTGTTCTATGACCTTTCGCTTGTAACCACCATCCTCCTCTTCCTAGCAATTTTCTTTGCGGGATTTGTCGATGCAGTCGCTGGCGGGGGAGGCTTGATTCAACAACCATCGCTGCTGATTACTTTTTCTGAGACCAATACCGTTACTGTGATGGGAACATCGAAGACAGCTGCTGCATTTGGAACCAGTGCGGCAGCGCTCCGATACCGCACATCAATCAAAACTGATCCAAAGTTATTGTTATCAATGGTGATTCCAGCTTTTATTGGCTCATCACTTGGTGCACTTCTTGCAACTCATGTCTCAGCTCAAAATCTAAAATCTGCCATATTTTTTATGATGGTTCTTATATTTATCTACACATTCGCTAAGCCCGAGCTCGGAAAAGAAAAGGTAGAACGATTTACTCCTGGCGCGCTGAAAAAAGTTGGCGCCATTGCTGCCTTTGTCATTGGCTTTTATGACGGCCTGATTGGTCCAGGTACCGGAACTCTTTTAATGATTGTGCTCGTTGCGGTGATGGGTTTTGCCTTTATTGGCGCTTCGGCGATTGCCAAGGTAGTCAACCTTGTCACCAATATTGCAGCCATTATTGTGATTGGCATTCGTGTTCCAATTATGTGGAAGCTTGGAATCGCACTCGGGATTGCCAATCTACTCGGCGGCCTGATTGGTTCGCATGTTGCGGTGAGAAAAGGTTCTGGATTTGTGCGCACCTTTTACTTGATTGTGACCGGATTGCTCATCCTTAGATTGGGGTATGACATCTTTGCGTCGATGTGATTTTCAATTTCCTCGAGTGATGTAAACTACAGGCCATAACTTCATAACAACTAAACAATAATTAAATACAAGGGGCACCAATGGCAATATCAGATCAAATTTCTCAACTGGTAACACCTGCAGTTGAATCACGCGGACTTTTTCTTGAAGAAGTACAAATCGTCTCACCCGGCAAACATCGCATTGTTACATGCATTGTTGATGGCCCCTCTTCACTGAACCTAGATCAAGTCACCGAGATTTCGAGAGAAATCTCAGAACTCCTGGATGCGGCAGCGTTCATGGGAGATTCGCCTTTCACATTAGAAGTAACGTCACCTGGCGTTGATAGACCGCTCACCAAAGAGCGTCATTTCACGAAAAATATTGGCCGACTCATGAAGGTCGTTAAAGTCGATGGAGTCGTTATTTCTGGAAGAGCAGTCTCGGCTGTTTCAGATTCAGTTACTCTCACTGTGACTGAAAAGAAAAGCGAGAAAGAAGTTCTTATTCAACTGGCAGATATCAAACGTGCCACAGTAGAAATTGAATTTAACCGTAAAGAGGGTGACAAATAATGCATGTAGATATGACTGCGCTCGTGCATCTGACTAAAGAGAAAGAGATGTCACTCGAACAATTGATTCAAGCAATTGAGGTAGGAGTACTCACTGCCTATAACCAAACTCACGAACCAAAACGTCATGCCCACGCCAAACTCAATCGTGAAAGTGGTGAAATTCAGATTCTGATTCCTACTTTTAATGAATTAGGCGAAAAGGTAAGTGAGGAAGTTGATTCGCCTGAAGGCTTTTCCAGAATTGCAACATCTACTGCGCGACAGGTAATCAAACAACAAATGCGAGCTAGTAATGATGCTGAAATTGTTGGCGAATTTACAATGTCAGTGGGAGACATAGTCTCAGGCTTAGTTCAACAAGGTAGAGATCCCAAGATGATTCATGTCAATCTTGGTCGAGTCGAAGGAAGAATTCCTCCACAAGAACAAGTTCCTGGTGAGGTTTATAACCACGGCGATCGCATCAAATGTTTTGTGGTTGAAGTAAAGCAAGGCATGAAGGGCCCTGAAATTATGCTCTCGCGTAGCCATCCTGCATTGGTCAAGCAATTATTTGCACTTGAGGTTCCAGAAATTAATGATCGTATTGTTGAAATCATGGCGGTAGCGCGCGAAGCAGGTCATCGCACCAAGATTGCAGTGCGTTCACATCGCGCTGGCGTTTCTCCAAAAGGTTCACTAATTGGCCCCATGGGAGCACGCGCCCGTGCTGTGATGGAGGAACTCAATGGAGAAAAGATTGACATCGTTGATTTTGACGAAGATCCAGCCAAGTTCGTGGCACACGCACTAGCACCTGCAAAAGTTTCAAGTGTAGAAATTGTTGATGAGGCAGCCCGCTCTGCCAAAGTAATCGTGCCGGATTACCAACTCTCGCTCGCTATTGGTAAGGATGGACAGAATGCTCGACTTGCTGCACGGCTAACTGGTTGGCGCATCGATATCCATCCTGACAATCCTTCACCTGCCGCGTAACGCACTGGCGAA
>Ga0214923_10008721_pt1 | contig 10708 bp, 11 predicted proteins | sample LL1510_MetaG_FD_177993 | JGI IMG/M metagenome (GOLD analysis project Ga0214923, IMG submission 177993) | Freshwater microbial communities from Lake Lanier, Atlanta, Georgia, United States - LL-1510 | ecosystem: Environmental > Aquatic > Freshwater > Lake | place: USA: Georgia | collected...
AGCCCATGCCGGACGCAAGCGATGTGTCCGCAAGACGGTCGATTCTGCTATTGCCCGATGTTTTGATCAGCCAAATCGCCGCGGGGGAGGTGATCGAACGGCCTGCTTCCGTGGTGAAGGAATTGCTTGAGAATGCGCTTGACGCTGCAAGCCGGCACATCGAATTAAGGCTTGAGGACGGTGGCATGCAAAGAATCGTGGTAAGTGATGATGGCATCGGCATACCACCAGACGAGCTTGCGCTTGCACTCACACGACATGCCACCAGCAAAATCCGCAGTCTTGAAGAACTCGAGCAGGTGCAAAGTCTTGGATTTCGCGGCGAGGCTTTAGCCTCGATTGCTTCAGTTGCCCGAACAATATTGCGATCGCGCAGCGCGCAGCAGGATCATGCCTGGCGTCTTGATTCAGCAACCGCGGCGATTGAGCCTTCAGCCGGCGCCCAGGGCACGCGGGTTGAAGTGGTCGACCTCTATGCCGCAACACCGGCAAGGCGGAAATTTCTCAAGTCCGCGGCCACCGAATCTGGTCATGCGATCGAGGCGCTAAGACGCGTGGCCATTGCCCATCCTGATGTCAGTTTTCGGGTGCAGTCAGAGCAGCGTGTGGTCTTGGCCTGGCCCAAGCATACATGGCAGCAGCGTGTTCGAGCCGGCATGGGAGTGAACGCCGATGAAGCCGATAGCCTGATTGCATTCGACTCGGGTGACGCTGCAATGCTTCGCCTTTATGGATTGCTCGGCAATCCAGAACGTGCAAAATCTCGTAGCGATAAGCAGTATTTTTATGTGAACGGTCGTTTTGTGCGCGATCGCCTGCTGCAAGCCGCCATGCGACAGGCATATCGCGATGTCTTGCATCATGACTTACAAGCGTCATGGTGCGTGTTTTTAAACATCGCACCGGAGCTTGTCGACGTCAATGTGCACCCCAGTAAGTTTGAAGTGCGTTTTCGCGATCCACAAGCTGTATTTCGCTTTATATCGGTACAACTTGCAGAAGTACTCAAGGGGTCAGGTATAAGTACGGGCCCTAGCATCGCAATCGATCAAACTTCAATCACACGTTCAAACACCTCATCCCAACCATCGCATCAAGGCTATCAAGGTCGGCAAGGCTGGCTTTCGCTTTATGGGCGGCCCGGTGACGCGATGCTGCCAAGACCTGATCTATCGGCTGCCCTTCACATCAGCAATCGAGCTATCGCGTCCGAACCGGCGCCGCCTGCCATTGCCGGCGCGCTGGAGGCTGTTGACGGTGCGCCGCCCGGCTTTCATCAAGCGAGCGCCGAGGACGCCGGGTTACCCGCGCTAGGGTTCGCGCTGGCGCAGCTGCATGGCGTCTACCTGCTTGCGCAAAACAATGCAGGACTTGTGATTGTTGACATGCATGCGGCACATGAGCGCATCAGCTATGAGCAGCTCAAAAAAGCTTATAACAATCAAGCCCTTCAAGTCCAACAACTGCTGGTGCCGCTTCGGGTACGCGCCCAAGAAAGCGATATCGCCATGGTCGAGCAGTCACGCGAGGCGTTAATGCAACTCGGTTTGGATCTTGAGCCCGGTGGTCCGCAAGCACTGGTGCTGCGTTCGGTGCCAAGCTTGCTCGCATCAGCCGATCTTGCCGCGGTGGTTCACGATGTCTTGCAAGCACTTCATCAGGGCTCGCCTGAATTGGTGCTTGGCAACGCTCGAGACGCACTGCTCGCCAGTTGGGCCTGCCATGCCTCCGTGCGCGCAAATCGCCAACTCAGCCTGAGCGAAATGAATGCGCTGTTGCGGCTCATGGAGCAGACCCCAGGGTCGGATCGCTGCAATCATGGTCGACCCACCTGGATCAGCATCGGACTTGATCAGCTTGATCGCTGGCTGATGCGGGGCCGATAGCAGGCATGATCGTCGTCCTCACCGGACCAACGGCCAGCGGCAAATCGGGCCTGGCGCTCTCGCTTGCGATGCATGGGCCCCTGGCGAATCAAATTGAGATCGTCAGCATGGACTCGGCACAGGTCTACCGTGGCATGGATCTAGGCACTGCCAAACCTTCGTTGCAAGAACGTGCCGCGGTTCCTCATCACCTCATTGACCTCATTGATCCCCGGGAAGCCTACTCAGCAGCGCGCTTTCGCAACGACGCGTTGCAAGCCGTTACCGCCATCAGGCAACGCGGGCGTATTCCCCTGGTGGTTGGGGGCAGCTTGCTTTATGGGCGAGCCTTGGCCGGTGGCTTGTCTGAACTCCCGCAGACCGAGCCCGCGATCCGTGAAGCACTTGCCAAGGAAGCTGCAAGCCTTGGCTGGCCCGGCATGCACGCCGCACTGGCCCGCGTCGATCCTCAAACCGCTGCGCGCTTAATGCCCCACGACGCTCAACGCATCTCAAGAGCACTTGAAGTTTTTCGCATGAGCGGCAAACCACTGAGCGCGTGGCTCGCTGATCAAGCCGGCAGCAGGGCAATGCGTGAGCAGGAAGACCTTTGTTGGATAAGCCTTGAACCACGCGACCGAGGCTGGTTACATCAAAGAATCGCGCTACGCTTTAAGCAAATGCTCGAGCAGGGGCTGCTTGAGGAAGTCTCAGGACTGATCTCGCAAGAAGGCATACACGCCGGACTGCCGGCCATGCGTGCGGTTGGCTATCGGCAATGTTTGCAATGGCTTTCCGGGCAGGCAGACGAGCGCAACACACTCGAAGAACAAGGCATCGCAGCCACGCGCCAATTCGCCAAGCGGCAACTCACCTGGCTGCGCGCGATGTCACAACGACAAGTCTTTGCCTGCGATGATCCGGACGCCCTCATCGCGGCGCAACAACATCTTGGTGAGGCTCTGGAAAAAAGCCTATCGGGGCGCGCTGTCAGCTGATGTGCACGAGCGCTTGATCCGGGAGATGCCTGACCACTTCCCCGATAGCGTAGACATTTTCGCCTGCTGCGACCAGATCTGCCTGGAGTTGATCGGCTTCGAGAGGATCGACCACTGCGATCATCCCGAGTCCGTTGTTAAAAACCCGATCCATTTCTGATGTTTCGATCCCGCCGTGCGCTGCGAGCCAGCTAAAAATGCCAGGCAAGGGCCAACTTGACCGATCAAGCTGCGCAGCACAGCCCTCGGGAAGCACACGAGGCAGATTGCCAACAATGCCGCCGCCGGTGATGTGCGCGAGTGCTTTGATACGACCCGATTGCATCGGCGCCAAAAGCGAGGCCACGTAAATCCTCGTGGGCGCCATCAACAGATCATCGAGGCGCCGTTCATCGAGGCGTTCGCTCAAATGCTCAGCGCTGATTGCCCCAAAGCGCCGCATTAAGACCCGTCGCACCAGGGAAAATCCATTGGAATGAACGCCGCTCGATGCCAACCCGAGCAAGCGATCGCCCGGCCTGACCTTGGATCCATCCACAATGGAAGCCTTTTCCACAACCCCAAGGGCGAAGCCCGCCAGATCATATTCACCCTCGGGGTAGCTATCCGGCATTTCGGCAGTTTCTCCGCCAATCAAGGCGCAGCCTGCGAGCTCGCAACCCTTGGCAATCCCCGAGATGACCTGCTCAGCCTGGTCAAGTGCAAGCTTGCCGCAGGCGAAGTAATCCAGAAAAAAGAGCGGTTCTGCACCTTGAACCAGGATATCGTTGACTGACATCGCAACAAGATCAATCCCGACGCTGTCATGCCGATCGAGCGCGAAAGCCATGCGCAGTTTGGTGCCAACGCCATCGGTGCCCGAGACCAAGACGGGTTCACGGTAGCGCTTCGGCAGTTCAAAAAGCGCCCCGAAACCGCCGATGCCCGCAAGCACGCCCTCACGCATGGTTTTGCGTGCCAGCGGCTTGATGCGATCAACCAGGGCATCGCCAGCCTCAATATCAACGCCTGCGTCTTTATAGCGCAATGTAGGCTGCAAGTCTTGGTTTGAAGCCATGTCACTCACTTTAGGTTTCGTAGCATGCGAGTGTACGATGCCGCGCTATGTCCAAGCCAAACCAAGACGCACTGGCCCTCGAAGTCCGCTACGTGCCCGATCTCGGCCATTTCGTTGCCGGCCCCAACGCTGAGCTGCTCGACCGCTTAAGGCAAATCGAGCCGGTACGCTTAGGCTTTGAGTCGCTTCATCTATGGGGTGAAGAGGGGGCCGGTAAATCATTCATCTGCGATTGCTTCCGAGCCAAGGCATCAGCATTGCAGGGGCTTGAGATTCATGACGACATCGACCGGGCAAGCGCGTTCGAACAAAGGCAATTGTTGCAAGTCTTTAACCAGCTTCAGGCGTCAAAGCATGGCCTTTGGCTAAGCACGAGCCGCCTACCGCCGCCGCAGTTGTCCCTATTGCCCGATTTGCGTTCAAGACTGAGCTGGGGGCTTGTTTACGAGATCAAAACGCTGGCCGACGAGGACAAGCACACAGCACTGCAAGCCTGGACACAGGAGCGTGGCCTGCCGCTTGCCGACGACGTTCTACCATGGCTGTTGCGGCATGAAAGCCGCAATTTAGCCTATCTTACGGGATTACTCCTCGACTTTGACCGCTTCGGTCTGCAAAGCAAGCGATCCCTGAGCTTGCCGCTGCTGAGGCAATGGCTACAAGCAAAAGGCGGCTCACGCCCCCGGGATGAACCCCTGGGTTAACATCGACGATCATGCAACTTGCGCTCTTTGACCTTGATCACACCCTGATCCCAAGCGATAGCGACCACGCCTGGGGACAATTTCTGGTGCGTCGCGGTGAGGTCGACCCTGCGCAATACGCCGCGGAAAACGACCGGTTTTATCAACAATACTGTGAGGGCACGCTCGATATTGAGCTTTATCTGCGTTTTGCGCTCGCCCCGCTTGCGCGGATCGAGCCCGGGCGTTTGCTCGCACTCCAAGGCGCTTTTATGCAAGAGGTGATTGAGCCGCTGATCAGACCGCAAGCGCTCGCTCTGGTAGGTAAGCACAAGGCAGCGGGGGATGTTTGTTTGCTGATTACGGCAACCAATGAGTTTGTGACCGCGCCGATTGCAAAGCGTTTTGGCATCGAGCATTTGATTGCCTGCGGTGTTGAGCAGATCGAAGGGCGCTACACCGGCCAACCTCAAGGCATACCCTCGTTTCGAGAAGGCAAGGTCACAAGGCTTTCCCAGTGGATACAAGCTCGCGGCCATGAGGTTGAAGCGCTGATCAGCAGGGCAAGTTTTTATTCAGACTCAGCCAATGACATCGCCTTACTCGAACGGGTTGGGCATCCGGTGGCCACCAACCCGGATAGCCGCTTGCGAGCACACGCCAAGGCCAAGGGCTGGCCCTGCCTGGAGCTTTTCAGCGAGGACGATGCCTTGAAGCACCTGACCCTAAAGTCAACTGGCAGCAACGCCTCAGACCCGCATGAAACCCTGAGAAGGCAAAAGTCTCAATGATCCGCAAATTGCTGGGCCGGATTTTTCGGCGCAAGAGCAGCGTTGAGGACCACCCGCAAACATGGGTAAAACGCCATGCCGATGTCATGCGGGCTAGCGAACTCGGCCTTGATCTTGCCGCGGTTTCTCAGGCTGCGTTACGCACTTGCGAGACCTTGCAGCAGGCTGGATTCAAGGCCTTTGTGGTTGGTGGCGGCGTACGCGACCTGCTGCTCGGACGCCGTCCGAAAGACTTCGATGTGGCGACCAACGCCACGCCGGAAGAAGTGGTGAAACTTTTCAGGCGCGCCCGCACCATCGGACGTCGATTTCAAATCGTTCATGTGTACTTTGGCCGTGAATTGATCGAAGTGTCGACCTTTCGTGCGATTCAGGCAGAAGCTGAAACCGATGCCCACGGTAGGGTGCTGAAGGACAACGTCTGGGGTAGCCAAGAGGAAGATGCCGCACGCCGCGATTTCACGGTGAATGCGCTTTATCTGGATCCGATCCGCGATCAATTGCTGGATTATCACCAGGGCTATCGCGACCTCAAGGCCCGCACGCTGCGCATGATTGGTGATCCTGCTAGCCGTTACCGCGAAGACCCGGTGAGAATGCTGCGGGTTGCCCGCTTTGCCGCGAAGCTCGGTTTTGAAATCGAGCCACAAACCCGCGCACCCATTGCAGCGATGGCCGACTTGCTCACCAATGTGCCGGCAGCGCGCTTGTTTGATGAATTGCTCAAGTTGCTGACCAGCGGACACGCGCTCGCCTGCATTCAAACCCTGCGTAGCGAAGGGTTGCACCACGGTTTACTGCCACTGCTCGATGGGATTTTTGCAAGTGACGCGGGTGAGCGCTTTATTCAACAGGCGCTCAGCAACACCGATGCACGCATCGCCGCCGAAAAATCGATATCGCCTGGCTTTTTGCTCGCTGCCCTGCTTTGGCCCCAGGTTCTGGCTGCCTGGCAGAAGCGCTTGGCCCAAGGGGAGCACACCACCCCAGCACTGATGGCAGCAGCCGATGAGGTGTTGGAGCAACAATCTGATCGCCTGGCGATTCAAAAGCGCTTCGCAGCCGATATGCGCGAAATCTGGGCCATGCAAATACGTTTTGAGCGTTGCACAGGCCGCGCCCCCTGGCGGCTGATGGAACATTTGCGTTTTCGAGCAGGCTTTGACTTTCTTCTCTTGAGGGCGCAGGCAGGCGAACCCTGCGAGGCGCTGGCAAGCTGGTGGGATAGCTTTGTGCAAGCCGAGGCCTTGGATCGCGAGGACTTGCTTCAACGCGCGCCGCAGATGCAGACAAGCGGTCCCCGACGTAGCCCCCGACGCAGGCGGCGGGCACAAAGCGCAGCGGCTTGAAACGATCGGTATAAAAGTTGAAAAGCTGACCGGGATGGACCTTCAAAGCCTCAGCTATCGTTATTTCGTCGGTCTTGGCGCCAATTTAGGCGATCGGATCGCGACCCTGAAGACCGCCATCGCACAGTTGAGCCCCTGGCTTGTCGCTGGTAGCTTGCGTCATTCCTCGTATTGGGAAAGTGAGGCCCTGGATGGACCAGGGCCGAATTACATCAACGCGGTCATCGCTTTTGCAAGTCCGCTTAAAGCGCTTGCACTGCTCGATCAACTCCAGGACATCGAGAAGACCTTGGGTCGACAACGTTCCACACCCAATGCACCGCGAACGCTTGACTTGGATCTCCTGCTTGCTGAAGATTTACAACTTCAGGAAGACAGACTCCAAATCCCACACCCGAGAATGCACCAACGCGCTTTTGTGCTGTATCCCTTGCTTGAACTCGATCCGGATCTGATCATTCCTGGACTTGGCGCTGCAGCCGATTGGCTTAAAGCCAGTGACAGCCAGATTTGTCGTCGCTGGACGGACTGATGCAAAAACCCGCTGCACTTCGCCCGCGCCCTGTGCGCCGTGACGCTGTCGCAAGCCAGACGAGCGTACGTGATGCCTTAAATCCCTTCGAACGCTTCAACCACATTGTGGTTGAAGGGCCCATTGGTGTGGGTAAAACCTCGCTTGCGAGCGCGCTTGCCTCGCGTTTCGGGGCACAAACGCAACTTGAAGCTCCCCAGGAAAACCCCTTCTTGAGCCGCTTTTACCAGGAAGGCGAGCGCTGGGCTTTGGCCACGCAACTGCACTTCCTTTTTCAACGCATCGACCAACTCAGCCCAATCGACGCAAGGGCTCGAAGCAATGCCCCCATCGTGGGCGATTTCCTGATCGATAAAGACAGCTTGTTTGCCCACCTCACCTTGGATGATGACGAGCTTGCCTTGTATGAGCGCATCGTGGCGGCACAAAGCCTGAACCTCCCAAGCCCCGATCTGGTGATTTATCTGCAAGCGAGCGCTCAGCATTTGCTTGATCGTGTGAGCCGGCGCGGTATCAGTATGGAAAAGGGCATTTCTGCCGAGTATTTAGCTGCGCTTTCCGAACGCTACACCCGCTTTTTTCACCACTATGATGGCTCGCCCTTGATCATTGTGAACACCGATCACTGGAATCCGGTTGACCGTTCTGACGATTTCGAGTTGCTGATTGAGCAAATGGTCGGCATGCGGGGACGCCGGGCTTTTTTCAGCCTTGCCGACTAAAGCCGAATCCAAGCCGCGCTCAGCGGCCCATTTGTTTTGGGTGTTTTCCCAATTGGCGCTTTCGGGCTTCGGGGGGGTCTTGCCGATCGCCGAAGATCGCCTGGTGCGTCGAGAAGGCTGGGTGAGTGCCCAGGATTTCCTGGAAACGCTAGCGCTTGCGCAAGTGCTGCCTGGCCCGAACATTTGCAACATGGCCGTGATGCTGGGCGACCGCTTTCATGGCACCCGCGGGGCGCTCGCTGCGCTTTCGGGCTTGCTGTTGCCGCCGCTCGTACCGGTCCTCCTTTGCGCCTTCGTCTACAGCACCTGGGCGGATTCACCGATTGTTGCCGGCGCACTGCGGGCCATGGCCATGGCTGCCGCAGGTTTGATTCTGGCCATGAGCATCAGGCTATCCAAGGGCCTCAAGCATCCGAAAAGCGATGGCTTGATTGCCTGTCTGATGCTTGCCGCTTTGCTTGTGTTTCGTTTGCCTTTGCTCTACGCGCTTGGCCTTGTCGGGGCCGTTTCGCTCGGGCTTGCCTGGCGTCGACAAGACAGGAGCAAGGACTAGGCGATGCGTTCAACGATACAGTTTTCACTACAAATTATCGACCAAACTGACTGGGCTCTTCTGATCGATTTGCTGATGCATTTCGCTGGGCTTTCGCTGATGTCCGTCGGGGGCTTCATCTCAGTGGTTCCAGAGATGCAACGCTACCTGGTCGTTGAACAAGGCCTAATCAGCAACAGCCAATTGGCCGCTGCCATTGCAATTGGGCAAGCTGCTCCGGGGCCTAATGTGCAGCTGGTTGCGGTGATCGGCTGGCAAATCGCCGGGCCATTTGGCGCTGCAGTGACCCTGATCGGTGCTGTTGCGCCTTCAGCCACGATTGCGCTTTGGGCAAACCGCATTGGCATGCGCCATGCGCAATCGGCCTTGATCGAAACACTCCGCGCAGGGCTTGCCCCCTTAACCGTCGGCTTGATGGGATCAGCAGCATGGGTTGTTGGCGCAGCAGAAGCGAAACACTGGCCTTTGTTGACGGTGATCCCGGTGGCCTTTTATTTATCCTGGCGCAAGAGACTGAGCCCCGTCGTTATCGTGTTGATCGCAGGCAGCTATGGTGCGCTCGCGGGCTGGCAAGGTTGGCTCTCGTAGCTCGCAGAAGGGCTGCGGGTCTAAACCAAAAGGCTATCCGGTCAGCGCAAAGCGCGCGCAAATGGTCCGCCGCCCAAGGCGGTGAATTCGGCCAGAATCGCCGGTACACGCTGAGGTTGCTCGTGCAGTTGGTCCAACACATCGTTGGGGGCTTGAACAAGACCGTCGATGGCACTGCCCCAATAACCTTCGCGGAAAGCAAGTTGCATATGCCAATCACGAAACAGGCGAATCGGAATTTGCTGCTCGCTGAGGATCTCGATATCACCATGCCGCGGATCTTTTCGGATAGCCTGCCAAAGCTTGCCCATACTTGGGTCTGGACCCTCGATCCATTGGTAAAACAAACCACGGTCATACACCAGCAATCCCGTGATCATCTCGGCCTGATTACGGCCTCTGGCTTGGCCCAGCAAATACAAAAGCTCGAGTTCCGTTAAAGGAATCGTGGCCTTGCTGCGATAGACCAAAGTGGAAAGCGGCGTCAAAGTGCATGCCTTAAAAAATCGCCTCAAAGGACCCGAGGCAGGGTCAGCGGCTGAAACAAGCTCGCGCTAAGGTGATTATGGACCTTTCGCGCCCGTTGTGTAGCCCCGCGAGGCAAATATTGTCAATTTATTTTGACAACTTTGTGAGGCAATGCCGGCTGACAAATCCTTGTAATAGGCGGTTAAAGGCTTCGGGCGACTCGAGTTGGGGGAAATGCCCTTCTCCAGGCATGACACAAATATCAGCCCCCGGCACCAACGCGGCAATTGTCTCAAGATAAGGCATTGTTTCGCCTGCCTTCAGCGCATGGCGACCGCTCGCGTCGGTGCGGGTCGTTTGAATGACAGACAGCGGAATCGCAAAGCGCTGGACCTGTTTGAGCGCGCTTTCAAACACCGCGGCATCCCAACCCATCATGTTGGCGCGTAAAGCCCGCGCGTCTTCGGCGCGCATACGGGTTGATCGCTCAAGAATGGCGCGACGCTGACTGGCTGGAATCCGATCAGTAAACATCGCCTCGAAAAACTCGCGCAAGAACTGCTTGAAGCCGTCCATTCGCATGGTCTCAAGCGCCTGAGCCTGGGCCTCTTGACGCGGGCCTGCGGGCGCATTTCTTGATCCGTCGACCAGCATTAAGGCAGCGACCGCTGAGGGTCGATGACTCGCAGCCTCAAGAATTACCCTACAGCCCATCGAATGCCCCACCAAGGCCGCGCGCTCAATGCCGAGCGCATCGAGTTGCTGCCACATCGATTCAGCAAGCGCTTCGAGTGTCCAGCGCTCATCGGCTGGCGTATTGCCGTGCCCCGGCAAATCAAGCGCGAGCACCGGACATTGACGCCCGAAAAAGCTCAATTGAGCAGCCCAATCACTGCCGTCGCAGGTGAAGCCGTGGACAAAAACAAGGGTAGTCATGGGGATGTTGGCAAAGCGCGTTGGCACTTTTTAGCAGTGCATATTCGTCGTTTGGTGCCGGGGGCGGGAATCGAACCCGCACGCCCTCACGGGCACTGGATTTTGAGTCCAGCGCGTCTACCAGTTCCACCACCCCGGCACGAGGAAGGTGTCGATTATGGCACAA
>Ga0214923_10008722_pt1 | contig 10706 bp, 10 predicted proteins | sample LL1510_MetaG_FD_177993 | JGI IMG/M metagenome (GOLD analysis project Ga0214923, IMG submission 177993) | Freshwater microbial communities from Lake Lanier, Atlanta, Georgia, United States - LL-1510 | ecosystem: Environmental > Aquatic > Freshwater > Lake | place: USA: Georgia | collected...
ACAGTTAATGTCTAGAATGATGAAGAAAAGAGCAGAAGCAGAAAGAAATCTAGATAGTCCTAGAGTATCAGAACCAGCAAGAAATCGTAAGAAGAAAACTTTTAGAGAGTTTATAGAAGAAGCATATTTGATTGAAAAAACATTTTCAAGTAGAGCAGAACTTGAAAAACATTATGGAGGAATTCCTCAAGGAATGATTGCTAATAATGCAGCAAGTAAGGAAAATCCAAAATGGAGACTTATTGGTGCGGAAAATAGAAAAAAACAAGCAGAAAGAAGAAAAGAACGTCTTGGTGCAGTTACTGGTGAATTATCAGATGAACAAAAAAGACAATCAAAAACAAAAGAAAAACTTGCAGCAAAAAGAGGAAAAGAACTTCATCATGCTACTTCAACAGAAGAATCTGATAAGATAAGACGTTCTATGTCTCCTAGTGAGTGGGAACAAAGAAAACAAGATGATGCTAAAAAAGGAGTTTATCATGGTCATCATCCAAGAAATTTAGTGCTTGCAAATCCAACTCACGAACCAACAAGTAGTCCAGGACTTCATCATTCTGATTATCACGCATTTGAAAGAAGAAATAGAAAAAAACTTGCAGATGTATCAAATGCGATAAGCACAAAGGATGCTTATCGCATTCTAAATAATAAAAGGAAAAGGCAACAAAAAAGATAAATGAAAACTTTTCAAGAGTTTATCACTGAAGCAAAGAAGTGTTGGCCTGGATATAAAAAGAAAGGCACCAAAAAACTATTTGGAAAAACTTATAATAATTGTGTAAAGGCAGAAGAATTTGAAATAGAAGAAGATTGGAGTAATGAATACAAGAGAAGTATTGATTGTTCTAATCCAAAAGGATTTTCACAAAAAGCACATTGTGCTGCAAGAAAAAAAAGAAAAGCAGGCGAAAAAACAAAATCAAAATCACCATTCAAAGAAATGTATGAAGTTGAACTTGAAGAAAGTTCAACTGGAGAAAGAACCAGAGGCAGATTAACTCTTGGTCGTGCTGGAAATAAGATGACGAGGCAGGAAAGAACCACAGCATCAGTTGCAAAGAAAGCAGGACTCAAAGGAACTGGTAAATACTCAACCAAAGATTTGAGAAAACCTGCAAGAGATTATACAACTTATGATAGTGAAGATCCTGATGATGATGTTGGTAGCACAGAACAAGATCACTTCATTCGTACTTATTCATCAGCAAGAAGAGCAGCAGGAGGAGAAGGTCTTATTTCTAAAATGAAACCATCAGGAAGAACTCCAACTGGAATGACTAAACTTAAAGTTGCACCTTCAAGTGAAAGTGTAAGAAGAGTAAAAGACCTGAAAAAACAAATGACAAAATCAGGTGCAAGTAAAACTGGAAGAGTTCATACTGTAGATATTATGCATCGTGATAGTAATGTTGGTAAAGGTGATACAGTCCAACAAATGGAAAGAGGAAGAAACTTTATTCAAGCAATCAAAGATACTCCAAATCAACTTAAGAAAGCAGGTACTAAACCTGGTGATGCTGTAATTGGAAAACCAACAGCAGTTATGCCTGGTGAAGATAAAAAAACTGGGGAAGAAAAACGAGCAAAACTTTATAAAAAAGCATTTGGCAAACGTTCAAGCGAAAAATCAAACAAGACGGGAATTATGGTCGGTAAATCTGATTGATACTTAGCTGAAATCTCGATAAAATCCGTTTATCGAGATTCCCGATAAACCACTTTCTAAACTGGCACAGAGACTCCTTCCAAGGAGTCTTTTTTATGCTATAATACTGAAAACACAAGAACATTTATGGAACTTATTGTAACTGCTGTAAAAAGAACTGATGGATTATATCATTTCAATCATTCACATAATGATACAATAGAAGAACTATTAATGAATGGAACAGAAGAAGTATTAGACGAACACTTTTATTTCTTTACTCATCGGTTTCCAGTAACTGGAGACCAAATTGAAATCAAATTAAGTGAAGAAGAAATAAAGGATTATGATACTCTTCTTCTCAAAGAAGTAGAAAATGAGGAAGGAACAACTTATACTGATACAACTTTATGTTCTCCTGTGTGGTTATGTCCTTGGTTAGAAGGATACTTTGGGTATAGACCAGATGAACTTTATATCAAACTCAAACCAATCAATAAAGGTCTTGAAGGATTTGCAAAAAGAACAGGAATGTATAAATAACTAAAAGGTTATTTTTTAAAAATGGATTCTAAAGATATTCGCAATCTGCAAGAAGCATATACTGGTGTATATAATGGCAACCTAAAAGAAGAGCAAGAGTTCAAATCTTGGATTACTGAATTACTTGATGAAGGATATGATTTGAGTGATTATACTTGGGACGAAATGTATGAGATTTATAATGAAGAGTATAAAGGTGGTCCAGCATTTGGTATGAAGTATTCCAAACCAAAACCTCTTTCAGGCGAGAAGGGAGATAGAAGTGGATATGGTCCTGACGAAAAGTTCACTAAACCAGATGACAAAATCGAAAAGCCAGGAACTACTGTTCCAGCACCTAAGAAAGGTGGTTATGGTAGAATTATGAGTAATATTCCTCACGGTATTGGAGCTCATAGAGACAAAATTGCATCAAGAATTACTACAATAACTGGAAAAGATCCTGGAGCACCAAGATCACAAAAAATGACACCAAAAGAAAAGAAAAAAAATCTTGAAATCGTTAGAAAACCAAAAAACGAAGAAGTAGATTTATACGACATCATTCTTTCACACTTACTTGATGAAGGATATGCCGAAACACCAGAAGCAGCAGAAGGTATTATGGTGAATATGAGTGAAGAATGGAGAGAGAGTATTGTTGGTTGAAGACCACTAGGACACTTTCTGAACTGGCACAAGGGCAACCCCAAAGGCACCTTGGAGGTGCTATAATTACTAGGTAATCAAATGAATGGGGCACAATGGAAGTTCTTGAGATTCACACCTCTGGTGCGATTGCTAAACTTTCTTTTAATGAAGAAACTAGTGAAGTTGGTGTTGCATATACATATAAACCTGATAAGTTTTATATCTTCAAGTGTGATAGTATTGAAGGTTTCAAAGGTAAACTTCGCAACACTTGGAATGCTGGTGAGAGTGTCGGCAAACTCATTTCACAACTCAAAAAAGAAGGGACTTTACAAACTGTCTAACTTCTGTTATAAATAAACATACATCATCCCACAAAATGACTTATTCACATTCACAACCGAAGATTGATAGTCGCCCCATTACCACTTGGTATATGGAGAACTCTCTCTTGGATGTAAATATGATGAGTCTTATGTAAAGACACAATCATAAAAAACAACCAAGAGAGAGTAGAAACCAAAAGTTTCTCTCTCTCTTTTTTTATGCCTTGTGCCACTTGTGCGAGTGTCCCTAATGTTCCCCACAGACCTCAAATCGTGGTATTCTAAGGGAGTGGTGAGGGAAGCAGTCCTCTTGAACCTTGAAAACTGAATATTTCCACATTTTGTGGGTATGTAACTCAGTTGGTAGAGTAGCGGGCTTTTAACCTGTAAGTCGTCAGTTCGAACCTGACCATACCCATTGTGGGAGAGTGTCTACTGTTGGCAACGTAGTACCAGTCTGTAAAACTGGGGTGGTTTTTTAGCCTCAGGGGTTCAATTCCCTTCTCTCCCACCTTGACCCTATGGTGAAGTGGTTATCACTCTACCCTGTCACGGTAGTATCACGAGTTCAAATCTCGTTAGGGTCGCCTTGCTCTATTCGTCTAGTGGTTAGGACATCTGGTTTTCATCCAGGCAACACCAGTTCAATTCTGGTATAGAGTATTGGGTGCGGGGATCTTAACCCCTAAACCCATTTTATCCGAATATCGCCTAACTTGGTCATGGCACCTGCTTTGGGAGCAGGAATAATCTTGGTTCAAATCCAAGTATTCGGATCTTAGGAATATAGCTCAATGGTTAGAGCAATCGGTTGATAATCGATAGATTCCAGTTCAAATCTGGGTATTCCTATTGTTGCCTTCAGGCAACATAAAACCCTTATAGGGTGTTTCAAGATAACATAGAAAGGTGACTGAGAGGATTAAAGTAGAAGTTTGCTAAACTTCCGAGGGAGAATATCCCTCCGAGGGTTCGAATCCCTCCCTTTCTGCTGGCAGTATAGTTCAGTGGTAGAACAAGAGATTCATACCCTCTATGTCGGTAGTTCAATTCTATCTACTGCCTTGTGACGTTAGCCTAGTGGTTAAGGCATCTGTTTGTGGAACAGAGGAGATGAGTTCAATTCTCATACGTCACCCCGCCTGATTAGCTCAGTGGTAGAGCAATTGTTTAGTAAACAATAGGTCGTCAGTTCAAATCTGACATTAGGCTCTTTGTTTCAGTAGCCAAGTGGTAAGGCAGGAGTCTGCAAAACTCTTATCGTCAGTTCGATTCTGACCTGAAACTCCAATGAGAAATCGTCTAATGGTAGGACACCTCCCTTTGAAGGAGTTTATCTAGGTTCGAGTCCTAGTTTCTCAGCCAGCCCGATTGATGGAATTGGTATACATACTTGTCTTAGAAACAAGGTTTTACAGGTTCGAGTCCTGTATCGGGCATTGGATTTTATATCCAAATATATGCAGGATTCGTCTAATGGTAAGACGAGAGATTCCAAACCTCTTGATGTGGGTTCGATTCCTACATCCTGTGCCTTACCTTCTTAGCTCAACTGGATAGAGCAAATTCCTACGAAGAATGAGGTTGCAAGTTCGAATCTTGCAGAAGGTGTTGACTATCTTCTATAGATAGTCTATACTTGATACATGGAAGGTTGACCGAGTGGTTTATGGTGGTAGTCTTGAAAACTACTGAGGTTAATATCCTCCCAGAGTTCGAATCTCTGACCTTCCTTCGGGAGATTAACTCAGTGGTTAGAGTGTCTGATTTACATTCAGATGGTCCACAGTTCGAATCTGTGATCTCCCATTCGATTATTAAATCGAAACATCATTGGGATGTAGCACAACGGCAGTGCGAGAAGCTGTTAACTTCTAGGTTACTGGTTCGAATCCAGTCATCCCAGTTGGAGTTTATACCTCCATTTATTGCAGACGAGTGTAAAGGTAGCACAATAGGCTCATAACCTATAGGACAAAGTTCAATTCTTTGGTCTGCCACGGGGAATTAGTTAAAAGGTATAACAGGTGCTTTGCAAGTACTCATTAACAGTTCGATTCTGTTATTCTCCATTTGACACCATCTCATAAATTGTGCTATAAATATTGATGTTGAATAGATTGGAAAGTCTAATGAACGACACGAGAGTTCGAATCTCTCCAGATCCATTACTTGGGTCTGCTCTGGAATCGACCGTTCATAAAGGTTCTAATTGTTGACGCAACAAACAAACAAACGCAAACAACATTGTTGCATTTTCGAGGACTTCTGTACCTTCTTTGGTATAGAACTCTGACGAATAAATTAAGGGGGCATTCGTGCCCTCTTTTTTTATGTCCTTATGCCGGTCTTTGAAGTGGCACAAGGTTCTCCCTGAAATTGGTTGAGTGTGCTATGATTACGGAGTAATCAAAAACCTTTATGAGACAAACTCTTTACATTGGAACAACCAATGATCCTAATTTATTTCACATTGGTATGACAAAGCGTTTTCCTAAAGAAAGGTGGAAAGATCCTGATTATAGTAAACTTCCATATATTCCTGAACCCATTGCATTTTATGATATTGGAAATAATAGGGACCATGATATTCATTCTTTACTTCGTGAGTATGGTATAAAGGATCTCCGTAAACTTGGCCTTTCTCGTTCTCCAGAAATTTTTAAGGTTGAAAATGATAACCCTATAGAATTTGTCAAATCTAAAGTTGAACAAGCACTTGAGCAACTTAAAACTGGTATTCGTTTGTTTAGTAAAGAATATACCCCTCGTCCACATCAAGCATGGATAAATCAAGAGATTTTGAATCGTTATGATGGTTCTAGAACTGTTATTCAACCTCTGAATCTTGCTGCTCGATTTGGTAAAACTTTACAAGCACTATCTCTCTTTAATGAGTCTAATCTTAAAGTTATGATTGTTGCTGGATTTTGGTTGGCAGCAAATCAATCCTTCGTAAAGACTATCGAAGAAGGATTTGATATTACATCCGATGTTGCCATTATCAAACCAAATGATGAAGAATTCAAAAATGCGATTGCTAAAGGTCAACGTGTTCTAATCGATCTTTCTCTGCATACTGAAGCAGATAAAATTGATGCTAAATTGATTGATAGTTTATCTGCTTATAGTTCTATAATTTATGTTGATGAAGCAGATTTTGGTGCATGGACACCATCTTCGCGCAAAACTCTTAATTTGTTTGCTGGTAATGGCATTAATCTTGTTTGTATTGCTACTGGCACTAACATTGACAGAGCATTGATTGGAACTAAAGGACACATTGAAGCACCAATTGCGGTTTCCTATCTTGATTTGCTTGAAGCAAAACATGGTAAAGGTTATTTGTTTGGACCGGGTGGATTTTGTAGTGATAATTCTCAAGAATGGCAGAATAGATTGTCAGATATTGTTGAACTTAATGTATTGAAGTTGGGTGTTGGTAAAGATTTAATAAAAGAACTTAATAATTTGACTGATGAGAAGCGTCCAAATATGGCAAAAATATTCTCTACAAGAAATGAACACATTAGTAAAAAAATTCTTACTAGTTTGTTTATAGATGAAGAAAATAATACTGATATATTTGGGTTGTATGCCACTGAGTATGGTTCTATTGAACATCCTGCAATAATGATGTTTATTTCTGGCACGAAAGCAGACGTTACTAATCTTATCAATGTGGGCAAATCTATTGCCAAAAATTACAACTGGATTGCATTGCATGGTGATGATCACTCCAATAGAAATGCGGAGGAATTTGTCAAAAATACCATTGCGAACGGTGGTGAGAGAACTGTAATTATTTCATGTTCTATGGGTTCTCGCTCATTCTCTGTCCCTAATATCATTGCAGTTGTTAATTGTAAAGATGGTGGATCTATTGGTACTGCTGTTCAGCAGGCATCTCGTTGCTTAACTCCTGGTTGTAATAAAAAAGTTGGACTTGTTGTTGACTATTCGTTCAATACTGATCGATCATCTTCATTTGAAACTGATCTTATTTCCACAACTATTCAATATAATTCATCAGATACTGATGCTGCTATTCGAAGAGTTCATGGTTTGGTTAATTTCTTAAGAAAAGATGAAGAGGGATATTTAATTACTTTGTCTAAAGACGACTTCTTAAAATATATTACATCTGCAGAAAACCTTGATAATATGGGCAAAGCAACTATTGATATTGATGGGATACTTTCTAATGCTTCTTTACTTAAGATGTTGGAAAACATTCAATCTAAATTTACCACAAACAAAAAAGAGTGGGGAGGAGTTCTCAATAAAGCAATTACATTCATTAAATCGGGAAATAAAGACAATAAAGATAAAGGTAAAATTGACCAAGAAAAGAAAATAATTAAAGATTTAATAAAAAAAATAGAGGTAATTGTAGATTCTGCATCAAATGCTTATTACATGGCACCTAATTGTATCTCCTTCAAAGATTGTTTATTAGAAATTGCATCAACCCCAAACAAAAATGCAGAGTACATCAATCTTGTTGGTATAGGTGCAGATGTTGTATATGATGAAATTTGTAATTTTTTGAATATTCCTGTTATGGATTTAATTATCTTAAGAGAAGACAGATGCGATTCTCAAGATAATTTTAATTTTAGGAGTGTAGATCATGTGAGTAACTTGTTTGATTTGTAATGTCATTAGAACTTTCAAATAGTATGAAAACATTCTATCTTGCTAAAGAACCTGGTAAAGGTGTTCTTAGTGATCTCTTTAAATTATCTGGAGATGTTACTGTTGTTGATTGCTTAAATGCTTATGGTGACTATTATCGTAAAAAAGGTTATAATTGTATAAGTAAAGATGAATATTCCAATCTAAAGACGATGCCAAATAAAACATATAATTCAATAGGAAATCCTCCATATCAAGCACTCAAGAAAGAGGGCAAAAAGGGTAAAGGTGGAAACAATTCTCTGTATATTCAGTTTATTAAGCAAGCAATTAAATTGTCTAAAGGTGGTGGAGTTGTTTCACTTATTACACCACCTGCCGCTATCATTAAAAATACAGAATTCAAAAAACCTTCACGTATTCTTAAAAATATGATTGAATCTGGTTCATTGGATTTAATAGATCTTACAGTTGATAAACATTTCAATGTTGGAACTCCTATTTGTCGTTGGCAATTTACCGATGGCAAACCCCAAGGCAAAGTAAAAGTAATTTTTCCAAATTGTACTGAGTATTATGATATTGAAGATTTGTATTATCTACCTCCAACATCAACAAAAATAGAACGTAATCTTTATAAAAAAATTATTAACAATGCTGATGGAGATGCTCTTATTGTTGTGAGGGGTCAAAAAAATCAAGATTGTACAATGGAAAGGTTTGGATATCCCAAAGTTCAAATTGGTGGTTCTGGAGTGTTGGGATTTGAACAAAAGTTTTATGATTTTATGTCATCCAAAATTGGTCTTTGGTTGCTTGATTATGTTAGGAGACATGATCAAATGATTTATCATAATGCAATCTCTGGTATCAAAATACCTAAAGGCGGATTTAATCTTACTAAAGAAGAACTTGAATTGATTCAAAATGGTAACTGGATTAATTTCTCTAGAGTTAAGTCTATATGAAAAAGAATAAACATAATACGATAGTGGGATCGGAAATTGAAAGAACCGATGAGCGTATAGATCAAACTGGTGAGGTATTTACACCTCTTGAGTTGTGTAGAGAAATGGTAAATGAATTGTCCATAGATGTTCTAAAAAATCCAAAAAGTACATTTTTAGATAATTCTGCTGGTAATGGAAACTTTATAATTGCCCTGAAAGACCGATTGTTAGAATATCATTCTTTACAATATATTCTAAATCATATGCTATATGCCATTGAATTGATGCCAGATAATCATAAAGAAATGTGTGAACGTATTGGTGTTGATATAAATCACCCACATTATGTTTGTCACGATGCTTTGACCTATGATTATTCTTTTGGTGAACCTGTGGGAATTGAAAGATTTTTTTGATAACCTTGTGCCACTTGAAGAACTGGTACAAGCACCCACCCAGGATGCCCTGGATGCCTTATAATACTAAGGTATTCAACACAAACCACACTTCAACTATTTTATGGCAACTCGTTCACGCATCGGTATTGAACTTGCAGATGGTTCTATTCTGTCTGCTTATCACCATTGGGATGGTTATCCTGAATGGTTGGGTCGTATTCTCAAAACTCATTATAATGATCGTGCTAAGGTAACAGAACTGATTGACGGCGGTGATATGTCTTGTGCTTGGACTGATGAAGTGTTTGGGTCCGATCAGAAAACTCAATATGGTGCAACTCAATATGGTGCTAACTACTATTCCTATCATGGAGAAGATTGTCCTCCTCGTTTAGATAATGATATGAATGAGTTCTTCACTGATGGTGAAGAGTATGCCTATCTTTTTACTCGTGGTGAATGGGTGTGCTATAATATGAATCAGTTTGATGATAGCAAACTGCCCGAAATTGTTGAAATTCCTTCTGGAGCACTTGCAGCATAATGAAAACCAATCAAATTACTTTCGTCTTTCTTGTCTTTATTGGTATTCTTGGATGGAATGCATTTCTTACTCAAAGAGATGCACAACTTTTCAAGGCATATGATAAAGTATGTTCTACATCTGATTGTAGATATTCCAAATGAAAAAAAAGTTTGTTTATGTAAAACCTGTTTCTGCAAATGCAAAGGATAGGTTTATCAATGATATGGATTCCTTTCACAGCTGTGTAATAGAACAAGAAAAGGATGATATGATTTATCTCTCATCTATTAATAAATGTTATTTCTTTTGGTTGCCAAGAGAAGGAAACGAGCACTGGAGAATTGTAAAATAACATAAATACCTAAAAAGTATTTGTAAAAATGGACTCACAAGAACTTCGTTCTCTTTCAGAAACATATATGGAAGTTTATCAACTGGATGAAGGTTATAAACCACCTAAAGGTAAAATGACAAAAAGAGTTGCCCATAAATGGCTTAAAGGGGTCAATACTCTTACAACAGCTCATGGTGCTGGTGAAGATTTAGACCCTAAAGGGGGAACAGCGGGGGGGCAAATTGCTGTACAAAAAAGTGAAAAACTTGGTAGACAAGCACAGAAAATATATCAAACAGCACAAAGACATAATCCAGAAGCTTCTAAAGAAAAGGAGAGGCAAAATAGGGCAGTTGGAGACACGGCAAGGAAAGAGGGTCCAATTTCTGCGGCAGCTCTAAGAGATAGATTTAAGAAAACGGGTACTAATACTCCTAAGAAAAAGAATAATTATGGAAAGGCTGTTAGGGATGGTATTATTAGTGGAATAAATGATGCTCTTGGAGAAGAATATGATATTTACGACATTATCCTCTCACATCTTCTTGACGAAGGATATGCTGAAACACCAGAAGCAGCAGAAGCAATTATGGTGAATATGAGTGAGGATTGGAGAGAGAGTATTTGTGAAAATGTAACTAGCGGAAAAAGTCGTGTAAGGAACATTCAACCCAAACCACCAACTGGACCTATAAGTAATAGAGAAATCGAAG
>Ga0214923_10008723_pt1 | contig 10706 bp, 16 predicted proteins | sample LL1510_MetaG_FD_177993 | JGI IMG/M metagenome (GOLD analysis project Ga0214923, IMG submission 177993) | Freshwater microbial communities from Lake Lanier, Atlanta, Georgia, United States - LL-1510 | ecosystem: Environmental > Aquatic > Freshwater > Lake | place: USA: Georgia | collected...
CACTTAACCCCCTCAAGGTATGTCAAGGTATGTAGGTTTTCTGTCAAATCCATTCGCATAACAGCGTTATCTATGCAGAAAACCTACATACCTTAACAAGCCTTGGCCCGGATAACCCGTCGCCACCTGTGACGAATTGTGTTGACACTACGGCGGGATATGTCACAGATAGCGACAAGGGAGGCCCGCACCGGGCGCCCTCAAAAGGAATAGACCCATGGCACACCGCGTCGCCTTTACGCGCCAATCCAAAAACGCCAAGACCGGACCGATCCCGGTTACCACGACTCAAGCGGACTCCTGCCCGCCCTCATGCGGCATGTTTGCCGCGTGTTATGCCAAGTCCGGCCCGCTCGCCATGTTCTGGCGCAAGGTCAATGACGCCAGCGCGGGCCTGGCCTGGCCCGACTTCCTGGCGCAAATCGCCAGCCTCCCCCTTGGCCAGCTCTGGCGCCACAATCAGGCGGGCGACCTCCCCGGCATTGGCGAGTCCATTGACGCCCCCGCCCTGGCTGAGATTGTTAGCGCCAATGCTGGCAAGCGGGGATTTACCTATACCCACAAGCCGATGGCCAGCGCGGCGAACCGTAGGGCGATAGCAGACGCTAACAGGGGCGGTTTTACAGTCAATCTATCCGCCGATACTCTGAGCGATGCGGATAGGCTGGCGAGCCTCGGAATCGGCCCCGTCGTGGTTGTGTTGCCAAGCGACCAAACGACCGCCACGACCACGCCAGAGGGCCGCAAAGTGGCAATCTGTCCGGCGACTATCGCGGATGACGTGACGTGCGCCAGCTGCGGGATCTGCGCCCTGCGCGACCGCAAGGCGGTCATAGGGTTTCCCGCCCATGGGACATCCAAGCGCAAGGCGAGCGCCATTGCACAGGGCGGCGGCATGCATACCCTGTTAAAATCGGCCTAGACCCCCGCCCGACCCCCCGGCTCGCCGGGGGGTCCAGCGGGCGCCTAAGCCCTGGCAGGAGACAAACCCTATGACCTACCGCGTGATATCAAACCCGGCGACCGGCCCGGCAAACCCGGCTCAGGAGGCGATGGCTTATCTTAATAGCGCGCCCCCCGGATTCCGGTCCGGCTCGCATCGTATGCAATCAATGTTTGGTAAATAAGGATCCAGACCATGGCCAATCGATTCGAAGAGACGCCACAAGGCGAAGCTTTCATTGCAAGCGCGGCGGAACGGGAAACAGACCCGAAAATCATGGAAGCCATCGCCTATTTTGCCCGCAACCTGAGCGAAGCGGAATCCCTTTGGAACGGCGAAGGGTTTGGCGTGGTCTGTCACCTGTCGGATTTTTGGGAACATGTGACGGACAACGGACGGACGGCGCCAGAAGACTACGCATGGGGCGTGGAAGGCGCCGCATGGTGGCGTGCGATTAGCGGGGAGGAGTCGGCATGACGCGCGACGATGAATTGAACGCCATAGCTCGCGACCTGGCGCTATGTGATCTTGGTCTGGCCGTGGCCAAGGGGGCGCTTCGCAAGCGGTACCAGGAACACCGCGCGGCATGTATGGCGCAGATTCAGGAGCTGGACCCTATCCACCCGGACGGTGTGACGGACGCGGCCTTGCTGGCGGAATTGCTGTCATGACAGGCCCGGACGCAGCGCAAATTGCGCGCAAGGCGCATGAACGCGCGCTTATAGAATCCGCCTTCCTGGCAGGGTGCGCGGCTTTTGAAGGCAAGAGTCCATGGGCCACGCCCCATGACCTTTTAGAGCAATATCTAGAGTCATTGGAGGAGTCGGCATGACAGGCCCGGACCTTAAACGCGCCCGGCTGGCCATGGGATTCACCCTTCACGATATGGCCCGCGCCCTCCGGTTATCCGGGGGGCGTGAAGCCGCCGTGAAGCACCTACGGACCATGGAAGCGGGCGCCCGTGAGGTATCCGGCCCGGTTTCGCGGGTAGTCCAGGCCCTCCAAGACGGCTGGCGACCGCCCGGATGGCCCGATTCCGAGGCGTGACTCTCCTGCGATTCATTTTTTGCACAACCAAAAATAGGGTGAGTCAAATTGACTCACCCTATTTTTGGTTGTGGCAATAATGACGCATACCGCCCAAACTAGGCCATTGGCTTTTGTGGCATGAGGAGTCTGGACGCATGGGAGTTGAACATTCCGCGCTTGCGCTGGTCGTGGCGGCAAGCCTGGCGACCATGAAATGTACGCCGGGCGCCGTTGCGCGTTGCCGGTCCCGTAAACTGCGAGCGGCTGAACACATCCGGGGCGCTGGCCTGTCGCTCCAGGCCCCGAAACGGTCGCGCGAGGCACAGGCTGTTGCGATTAACCTCATGGCGAGGGGCTGTCGCATATGCGGCAAGTGCCCCGGCGTCATTGAATCGCCCGGTTCTAAGGCCTGACTCTCCGACGATTCATTTTCGCGCACCCCGCCCCTGCCCGCTCCCCCCGATCAGGTAGGGGCGCAATATATCAACGCGGGGGTTTTCGCGGTCGATTGCGGATCCCGGTATCCAACCAGGCGCCCGCCCTCCGTAAGGGACTCAAGGGCGCGCTGGATGGTGCGCCCGTCAACGCGGCGGATGGCGGCGGTGAACTCCGATTTCTTGACCGCCTTCCGCTCTTTCACCATCCGCATGATCTCGTTGCACAGGACCTCAAAATCCGATCCGGCCATGTGTTCCCCCGCCTCGGCCACCAGGCGGTCGAACGCCCATTCCGAAAAGGCAATTCCCCAGGTCATGACTTCCCTGGTGATGACGGGTGCGCGGTGGTCAACGCCGACCGCAACAATGGTCGCCAGTCGCACGGCGTATTCAGCCGCTCGCGCGTACCACTCGTCCTTATCGACCCGTCGCCCCATCCTTTGGGCAAAGTTCCCGTAAACGTCCTTCGCGCCTTCCCCCCAGGTGGCGGTGAACAGGGGCGCGTCGGCGGTGTCGTTGTGCATGGTAGCGGCCACCAGAGGGGGCGCCGAGTTGTAGATATCCTGCAACTGAAAAATCACGTCGGGCGGGTAGTCGGATGAATCGACCTTCGGCGTTACCTTGTCGCCCCGGCGGGTGGTGGACAGGACCAAGATGCGGTTCAGCATCCCGTTTGTCGTGTCTTCAGACGTAAGCGCCCGATAAAACTCCTGGTGCGTGCTGGCGCCGTAAATGCTGAGGGCGGGCGAGCTGACAGCCACGCTGGGCACGGCGGCATATTCCGGGGTCATGAAGGTCTTGAACGAGTTGCCCCATGCCGTCCGCAGGATTTGGCTTATGCCCTTCTCATGGCTGCTGGATTTCTTGTCGTTCATCTTGGCCAGGAACGCGCCGAACTCGTCAATCGCGCACAGGAACAGGGGGTGGCGCTCCAACCGCTTGGTCACCGCACTGTAGGACATGAATTGGGACGGTCCCCGCTCGCGCGGCATGTTGGCGGCGGTGAGTATGTCCGTGCAGGCTGCGAGCGGGTGGTTCTTTCCCGCGCCCGTGGGCGCCAGGGCCAGCACATACAGGTGGGTGCCCGAGCGTGTCGGCCCTGCGTACTTGCGCCCGGCTGCGGTCCCTACGATGCACAGCGCCGCGCCGAGGGAGTGCAGCCGGATTGGCTGGATCGCGCTGTCGGTGATGAAGTCCGCCAGCTTGCCAACCAGCCCCGGTACGTCCAGCAGGTGGGCGGGTATCTCCCCCTCCTGCTGTTGGTGTACGGGCGGGGGCGTGGCCGGGACGGGTGCGGGTTCCGACACGGGCACCGGCTCGACCACCTGCTCCGGCATGACAAAGATGGGCGCCTCGACCATGTCCAGCCGGTCGCGGAGCCACTGGAACGAATCGTCCAGCGTCCAATTGTTCGCCGCGCACACCAGGTCGAGGGGCGAATATCCAACGTCGGACCCAAAGTCGCGGATGCCGTCCGGGTATATCTTCAGGTTCCGCTTGCGCTTCTCGATAGGCTGGCCGGACCCGGATGGGCGCCAGGTCGCCACCGCCTCATACCCGCCCCGCGCCACCGGACGCAGGCCATACAGCCCCAGCGCGGGCACCCATGCCCCCATGTTGGACAGGGCCGCGTCGTTGACCTCCGACCAGATGGACGGGTCGTCGTCGTGGGTGTCCATGGGCTTGCGGGTGGACCGCGCCTGCACTTCCGCCTCGCCGCCCCACCCCAGATGGGCAAGGGTATCCTCAAGGCGTTCAAGGCACGTCTCGTCAAACAGGGGGAGATCATGCGCGGCGACGGGACCGGCCAGCCATGTGTAGGTCGGGCCGTAGGGGTGGATGGACGGGGGCACGACTGTTTGCCTGGTAGCATTGCCCGTCAGCAGATCGCACAGCCCCCGCTTCTCCGCTGTCTTGTACCCCCGGCTCTTGAGGGTGGGCGAGCCCTTGAAAAACAGGGTCAGCCCCTTCGCGCCCTTCTTTACCATGGGCGTTGACGGACATGCGCTGCGAATCGTCTCGACCTCCTCCGGGTCGAGGCTGTCAATGTCCACGGCGATCAGCTTGTGCTCGCCTATGGGGGTCCCAAGGATGATGCCGATATTGGCGCCCTCCCAGCTACCCCATGCGTTCTTCTCGAACACCGTGGGCGCCCGGTCGCGAAACTGTGGCCAGTCGCTCATCAGCACCCACCGCCCGCCCCGGCGCTGGCCCGGAGCCTTGTCGCGGGGCAGGAGGGGGATGCAGGTATAGCCCAGGTCGCCTAGCGCGGCGTGTGCCGCTGCGTATGGCCCGGCGGGGGCCGTTGCTGGTGCGGTCATCATCCTTCGTGGTCCAGAATGAAGCAGGCGATGTGCCGCCCCGTGCCCTTGCCCTCGGATCCATCTTCAGTCGCCAACCAACGCACATCGCGCAGGTTTCTGACCTTGGCCCCGGCCTCAAGCAGCATCAATACCCACTTGTCTATCGGGAACACCAAGACAACGCGCTTTCCTTTCTGGTGTTCAGCGATTGCTTTGCGGACCCATGCTGTTGGACCCTTCTTCTTGCCCTCATGTATGATCGACCCAAACGGCGGGTTGACGTAACTTGACTCGCCCCATTCGCAGGTAAGCCCGTCGAAGTCATCCGGCTTTGGGAAGGGGCAGGGGTCGAAGGTAAACTGAAACTCTTGGTTCAGTACTTCGTACAGGGCGGGCGGTGTGAGCCAATAGTGTTTGCCATCCGAGCCGTTACCGGCATGGAACTTGTTTTCACTTTGCGCGAGTTGAGATTGATGGGTCATCATCAGAACGGCGGGCTCATGGAGTCGCTGTTCGAGCCGATCTCGCTGGCCCACGCATCCACGGCGCCGTCAAAGGTGCTGTAGACCATGATCTGGCAGAAGCGGTTCCACTGTTCGACGTTCAGCTTGCTCATGTCGGTCTGGCCGATGGCCACGAGGTACGCACCTGCCTTGGCGCCACCCTTGGCACAGGCGTCGGCGTCGATTCGAAATACGGGATTGGGGTTGGTCACGGGTTTGATCCTTGAATGGGTGGCGCCGGGGTCACAGCTTGTTCGCGTTCCGCAGGCGTTCGATTGTTCGGGTGATCTTCGAGCGGTTGATATCCAGGGCTATCGCCATCTTGGTCAGGCTCATGCCGGACAGGTGCAGCCGGATGATCTCGGCTATCTGTTCCTCGCTCAGGGCCTTCATGGCGCGGGTCTCTTCGGGGTTGCCCCACTCAATCGCGCTGGCCCGCCTGTGCCCGACATAGGCCCGGTCGTTGACGTACACCGCGTCGGGGTCCAGGTCGTTCAGGATGCCCCATGCCAGCCGCTTCGCCTCGCAGTCGGTCAGAGGCACGCAGACGGACCCGGTGCTGGCCCGGACCGTCAGCCGCACCCCTTGGGGTTCCACCTGGTGTGACACCTTGGGGGCGCTCATGCTGCGGCTCCCATAAACAGACTGGACTGAACGCCTCGCGCTGGGGTCGGTGGCGGCATGTCGGGCGGGAGAAGTTGAAGCGCCACAAGTCCCCCCTTGGTATGTCCGACAGGCTCAAATCCGGCCTTGCGAAAGCACCATCCAGGGCGCTGCGTCTGGCGAACCCTCCGCGAATCGACAAACGTGACCATGCCCGGAGGCGGGGGCTCGCCATAGAAGGCCCGCGTGTGTGAAACGGCGGCGCGGATCATGTCGGATGACAGACCGGCGCCCTCGTTTCGGAACGCGCTGCACATCCAGGCGCCCGCCCACGCATGTTTGACATACTCTGCGAAGGGCCACGACGTGACCCAATAGGCTTGGCCGGTAGCTGTCTTGGCAAAGAGGACCAAGCAGCGGCCCGGCGGAACAAACTGCGGCGAGCCGATCTTCTGGCGGCTATAGTGGCGGTCAGCCAAAGCAGCGGCGCGGGGATCGGCGCGATGGCTCAGTTCCCAAATCTGCGAGGCGCTCATACCCCCGCCTCATCGTCATAAGGCAGCACACCCATGTTGCCCTGCATCGTCCATTGCTGGCCGCGCCTATCCAGCCGCACGGCCAGGGGCTCGTTGACCACCTTCTCGACCAGCGCCCGCCCTGCCGGTGTCAGGGCGTAGCCCTTGCCCCAGACGTTCGCGACCACGACAACGCCAACGGATTTGTTGATCTTGCAAAGCTGGACAGCGACGATCTTGTCGTTCTCTGGGCCGTCCCCGTCGCCGTACATGGCCGTCATGAGGGTCGAGCGTGAGCTGATCTTGTCCGCCCGGCGCCAGAGGGTGGCCAGCATGGTTGCCTGCTGCGGCGACACCTTCATCCCGGCGTGGATCTTGGCCACGGTCCGGTGTTCCGTCTCTATGCCCAGGTCCCGGCGCAGTTCGCGGATTTCCTCGTGGGCCTCTGCTAGTGTTGCGGGCATGGTCATGCCGCTTGCTCCTGTGGCCCAAAGCTGCGGCCAGTGATCTCGAACCACTTGCCGGATGGGCGAACCGTGATGGTTGATGGACGGGTGAGTTCGGACCAACGCACGATGGCCTCGTCGGCGGTCGCCGGGACGGGCAATTGCCCCCCATGCTTGCGCCACCAGTCCAGCGCCTTGCGGCCCGGATAGCCCCCGTGAGCGGGCATGATCCACTCGCGGTAGGACATGAGCCCGGCGAGGTACTCGACGCGCACGGAGTCCGGTGAGCCCTTTTTTCGGTGAATGCTCGCGGACCAGTGCGCCACGTCGAGCGCCTCGGCCTTGGGCTTGGGCGCATCCCGCGACAGGATCGGCGCGTCGTCGGCCCGCGTGTCATGCAGGGCCGTGACCGGCCACTCATAGCCGCAGTCCGCGCATTGCCGGGCCGACAGGTGAGCCAGGGACTTGCACTGTGGGCATTCCTTGGCCATGACCCTGTCGACCTCGACCCGCATGGCGCCCGCACCCTTGGTCTTGCTCTCGACCTCGATCTGGTCAACCGGGCCGAAGCGTCGGACGTTGCCGCTGTAGTCGAGGACAAGGCAGTTTGCCTTCCCCTCGCACAGGCGGGTGCCCCTGCCGATGATCTGGACGTACATGCCGGTGGACCGTGTGGGTCGAAGCATGGCGATCATGTCCACGTTGGGCGCATCGAACCCTGTGGTCAGGACCCCCATGGAAGTCAGCGCCCGGATGCGACCGGCCTTGAACTCGCGGATGAAGTGGTCGCGGTCCCCGGCGGGCGTGTCCCCCGTCACACACTCGGCGCTGATCCCGGCGGCTCGCAGGGCATCCCGCACATGACCCGCATGTTTGACCCCGGCGCAGAACACCAGCCAGGACTTGCGGTCCCCCGCCTTGGCCAGCATGTCAGCCACGGCGGCACGGGTCAGAGCATCATTGTCCGCCGCCTGTTCGAGGGCGCCGGGGATGAACTCGCCGCCCCGTGATCCGACCCCGGACACGTCGATCTCGACCGCTCCGGCCTTGCTGACCAGCGGCGACAGCCACCCATCCTCGATCCCGGCGCCGACCCCGTAGCTGTAGACCACCTGGTCGAACAGGCGTCCGTCACCCTCGTCCAGTCGCCCGCTGTCCATGCGGTAGGGGGTCGCTGACAGGCCAGCGCACCGCAGGTTCGGCACCTCGGCCCGGAGGTCGGAGAGCAGCTTGCGGTACATGCCGTCACCGCTCGTGGGCACCATGTGGGCTTCGTCGATCAGGACCAGGTGACGCGGCCCCAACTCGCGGGCCTTGCGATAGACCGACTGGATCGAGGCGAACGTGATCCGGTGGTGGGAGTCCCGCCGGTTCAGGCCAGCGCTGTAGATTCCGGCGGGCGCTTCCGGCCATAACCGCATGAGGGCCATGTGGTTTTGCGCGACCAGCTCCCGGCTGTGGACAAGGGCCAAAATCCGCATTGCGGGGTAGTCGGCCAGCAGGTCGCGGGTCAGCTTTGCGATGACCACGGACTTGCCAAGGCCGGTGGCCAGGTCGATCAGTCCGTTGCCGCCACCCTGCCGCCAGTATTCGAGAAGGGCATTGATGCTGTCTTGTTGGTATGGGCGAAGGCTGATCATGAGAGCGCCTCCATGATGGCCCGTCCGATCAATTCGGGGATCTGGGGGACTACGGCATTGCCAAGAGCTTTTACGGCAGCTTGGTCCAGCCTGCCGGAAACCCCATCATGCTCTCGACACAATGCGGGCACGGCGCCCCGTCGAAGAGCATCGACAGCATCAGTTGTTTTCCAATCTCGACGCGGCGGGCGATTGCAGGCGATTTGCCAAGTGTGCCCCGGTTCCGATTGTCCGAGGCTTGCGGGGTAGGCAACAATCCAGACCCGGTCCCGTTGGTGTGGTGCGCCGACGTAGGAAGCCGATACGCATCCCCAGTCCGCGTCATACCCCATCGCGGCCAGGTCCCCGAGAACTGTCCCCATTCCGGTATCAAGGAGCCCCGGCACGTTTTCCACGATGCAGACCCGAGGCTGTAGCTCGCCAATAAGGCGGCGGTATTCATCCCAGAGGCCGGATCGTTCACCCTCAATTCCGGCCTTTGATCCGGCTCTTGACACGTCTTGGCAGGGGAACCCGCCGCAGATCGCGTCAACGGTAATGCCGTCTTGCTCAAGCTGCTCTGCTGTGAGTTCTGAAACGTCGTCATATATCGGCACTCCCGGCCAATGCTTCGCCAGCACTTGGCGACAAAATGGGTCAATCTCGCAGAAGGCGACCGTCTCAAACCCAGCCCGCTCAAGGCCGAGGGAAAAGCCGCCAATGCCGCTGAACAAGTCGAGCAGTCTCATGCCCGCCCCCCATCCACCCAGCGCGCACCATCCGGCATGGCGTAGGCAATGGCATCGCCATCCACGTCCACCTGTTCACCGGGAACCAGCGAGGGGAGGTAGCGGTGGTGCGCGCACCCGGCCTTCTGGTCCTCCTTGGTCAACACCCCCGGATGGGCGGAATGCGAACAGGTCCAGGTCCCCTCGCCGTCCATGACCGGGGTGCTGTGCAGGCACGTCCGGCAGTTGCGGATGGCAAACCGGCGTTCGTGGCACAGGGACTTGGCCGGGCAGGACCCGCATTGCCACGCCATCTTGTGCGATGGGTCTTCATGCAGCCGGGCGGGCGCCGTCTCCGCGCTGACGATCCGCTCCGCCTTGACCATCAGCCGGGCGGCATGGACCGGATCATGCTCGATCCGCTCGCTATACAGTTCGTCGTCGTTCTTGTTGACGGCCAGGTACAGCCCGCGCGAGTAGCCCCGCAGGTGCATGTAGACCTGCATCTGGTCGTAGTGCATGGGCTTGTGACCCTGCACCCCCAGCCGCTTCAGGGCCGTGAAGGACTTGTGATTGTGAGTCTTGCACTCAAGCAGGTGGTCGGTCTTGGGCGCCTCGGGAACACCCGACACCTCGCCGTCCGTGTGCCCACCACCATGTCCGCCAGCAAACGTGCAGGAGAACTGCTCTTCGGTGCGCGGATCCACGTCCAGCACGTCCATGCCAGCCCGGCGCAGGTCGGCCACCATGCGGGCTTCCTGACTATGCCCGGTCTCGAACAGCCGCAGCTTGCGCCCGTCGAACGTCTCGGGGTCATGCGCCCAGCGGAAGCTGTACCAAAGCTTGCGCTCGCACGGGTCGCCCAGCACGGACGCGCCGAGGTAGGTCCGGTGGGTCCGGTCCTGGTCCCACTCCCATCCCGCCCATATGGCCCGGACGGTCGCCGTCTCTGTCTCGGGGAGGTCAGGCATCGGACACCGCCATCCACAGGCCGACACAGGCCAGTGCTACGGTCGCGGCGAACAGCAGGAAGGCGCCCGCAATCTTCAGGACGGGAGCCGGGCGGGGCGGGTACTGCTCCACCAGGCGGGCGATCAGCTTCTGCTCGGGAGTGTCGAAGGCTTCCATCAGGACACCTGCCCCAGCCGAACGGCCAGATAGTCCAGAATCGCCAGCGTCTCAGCGGCCTTGGGTGTGCCCGGATATGCCGACGCAACGTGCGCCCGGAACTCGTCAATCGTGAACGTGCGGCATCCGGCGATGATGACGTGGCTGTCATCCTGAAACTGCCAGAGAAAGAACGAATAGCCGTCGTTCCGGGTCACGCGGGCGACAAGGGTTTTGACGGGCCGCTGGTTGACCAAGGCACCGTAGAGGTTCGCACCGGAGAGGTCGGCCCCGGAGAGGTCGGCCCCGGAGAGGTTGGCCCTGAAGAGGTTGGCCCCGGAGAGGTTGGCCCCGGAGAGGTTGGCCGCCTTAACAGCGGCGCCCAGCTTCACGGCCTCGCTCGCGCCTTCCGCGCAATCAATCTCGCCAGTCCAGAGCACGGCGCCGGTGAAGCGGTGTTTGATGGTGTAGGT
>Ga0214923_10008724_pt1 | contig 10706 bp, 7 predicted proteins | sample LL1510_MetaG_FD_177993 | JGI IMG/M metagenome (GOLD analysis project Ga0214923, IMG submission 177993) | Freshwater microbial communities from Lake Lanier, Atlanta, Georgia, United States - LL-1510 | ecosystem: Environmental > Aquatic > Freshwater > Lake | place: USA: Georgia | collected 2015-10-15
TCCCTGGCCTACCAAGGTAATCGCGAGGTAGATATCTATGCCCTGTTTCTAGATGATGCGGCGTATGATGAATTTCGACTGACCAAAGATGAATATGCTTTACAAAAAGAACAGAAAACCCAAACCAAAAAAGATTCGGGGGTAAAGTGGACACCAGATTTTTGGCATAGAAACCCGTAAGTTGCGACTTACCATCAACAGCGCCTCCATCAGCGATTATGCACTTACACTCGACGGCAGTAAAATTTATTACCTGGCGGCATTTGAAAAGGGGTACGATCTCTGGATGAGCGATACCCGCACCAGAGAAACTAAAATTTTAGCCAAATTAGGCGCAGGTGGCAGCAAGCTGGATATTTCAAAAGATGGTAAAAATATATTTGTAGTAAATAACGGTTCATTATTAAAAGTAGATGATGCTGGCAAAAGCACCACAATTGCCATCAACACAGAAATGGTATTAGACCCCGCCGCAGAAAGAGCTTATATTTTTGAACATGCTTGGCGACAGGTAAAGGCAAAATTTTATGATCCTACGATTCATGGAATTAACTGGAAAATGTACCACGATGCGTACAGTAAATTTTTACCCCATATCAGTAACAACTACGATTTTCAAGAATTGTTGAGTGAACTATTGGGAGAGTTAAATGGGTCACACACGGGAGGGCGTTATTCACCTCAGCCTATAAATCCGGATAATACAGCAGTACTGGGATTATTATATGATGAAAGTTTTACAGGAAAAGGTATAAAAGTGATGGAAGTTATTGCAGAGGGGCCAGCAGATCATGTAAAAAGTAAAATCAATGCAGGCATTATCATAGAAAAAATTGATGGCGAATCTGTAACCGGATCCGATGATTGGGCCCGTTTGCTTAACAGAAAAGCGGGGAAATTTACATTGCTATCCGGAAAAGATGCCCAAGGTATTGCCTGGGAAGAAACCATTAAACCCATCAGCTTTGCTGAAGAATCTGCCCTACTTTACAAAAGATGGACCCGGAAAATGTATCAGATGGTAGACTCAATCAGTAACGGTACCATTGGCTATGTGCATGTTCAGGGTATGAACGACGGAAGTTACCGGTCAGTAATTGATGAGGTGATGGGAAAAAACAAATTCAAGAAAGCCATTATTATTGATACCCGATTTAATGGAGGCGGTTGGTTACACAACGACTTGCTCACTTTATTTAGCGGCAAAACTTATCTTGAATTTGCTCCGCAGGGAAATAAAGTTCCGGCTACTGAGCCTATGGACAGATGGCAAAAGCCTAGCTGTGTGTTAATGGGGGAGGGAAATTACAGCGATGCTTTTATTTTCCCCTATGTATACAAGGCGAGTGGGGTGGGGCCCCTGATTGGTATGCCTGTACCTGGAACCGGAACAGCTGTTTGGTGGGAAACACAAATAGACCCTACAATTGTTTTTGGAATTCCTATGGTAGCAACCCTGGGTAAAGAAAACCGACCCACAGAAAATTTACAACTCGAACCAGACATCCGCGTTCCTTTGCGGTATGAAGATTTACTGAATGGGAAAGATGTACAATTAGAAACAGCTATTCGCGAAATGATGAAGAAAATTCAGTAAAGCGCAAAGCAGCCATTGCGAAGCCTTGCTTCTACTTGTTTGAATGATTCATTTATTACTGGCTGAAGATGAATCAACAATGGTACAACTAATAGCTGCTCCTTTGGTAGCGACAGCTATGGCATTCAATAAAAGGAGAATGAATATTTCTAGAACCGATATGGGTGCCCCCATTTTACCGTCAGTAGAACTGGGTGCACCTTTCGTTATCCCTATCCAATCTAGATAATCTAGTTACTTTCCTTTTATCAATTTATCTGATAAAAAAATTATTACTGTAAAATAATGATAATCAACTAACTAAAATTCAATAGCCCTCCAAAGGGGTACTATTTTTGTGAGATTATTAAGTTGCATATTTTCTAAATCATCAATTATTTCTTATATTTGTATCATATCCAATGTTCAAGAACCGCTTACAATATCGTTTCGCAAAAAGCGTTATTATATACTTCCGCGCAAGCAAAGTATTTAATATACCCCCCATGGCCTCTAAAAGACTGATTACCATCTTCTTTATTGGTATTCTTCAAGTAGCTTTTTCTCAACCTTCCTGCGTAATTCAAACTCGTTATTTTAGTGACGGTTTAACGGTTAAATATTTGGCCCCTTCTACCATTGAAACAAGCGGTGGTGAAACCTGCGGCCTGGGAGTGGAAATGGCAAGTGCATCCAATTATGTAACACTGGTCTTTACCTCCAATGGAGCACCCAAGCAATTAGAGGGTGATTTGATATTAAATTTTACAAATAAAAATTCATTACAATTACCACAGGCTTTGGTTATGCTTAACCGGGTAAAGGGGCAACAGGTTACACAATACACTTATTATATTCTGGAAAAATTCATGAACCAGATTTTAAATAGTAAAATAGAATCAGTGTCGTACACTGTAAAAGGAGGGGAAATAAAAAATATTCCTTTAAAGCCAGAAATGGCTGATATCATTAAATCTGGTCTGTATTGTTTAAATCCATTACTCTAAGTGATTTTCTACACTTTCAGTTATTCCTTTCTTTTCCTATATTTTTAGTAAATTCATTTCTCAATCTAAAGAATGAGAAAAGTAATACCTCTATTTATTGCACTTGCAATACCTTTTCAATGTTTACTTGCACAATCAAATCCTAATTGGGCTCCAGTTTTTACCCAAATTAATCAGGAAGTACAGGAACATTCACAAGCATATAGTCAGTTGAAAGCGGCTACCTCTCAAATTGGTCACCGCCTTACCGGATCAGCTAATGGCAAGCGTGCTGAGGATTTTGCCTTTCAACTGCTAAAGTCTTGGGGCTTTTCTCAGGTTAGTTTTCAACCATTCGAAGTAGAAAGTTGGAGTAGAGGCACTCTTTCATTGCAGGTTGGTAATCCCAGTCAAATGGTTCCCATCAAGGCAGTAACATTGGCTCACTCACCTGTAAAGTCATTCATCGATTTACCCATTGCTGATATGGGTAATGGATTAGAGGAAGATTACTTAGCCCAACCGGATAAAGTAAAAAATAAAATCGCCCTGGTATTTCTGGGTGTTTTACCCAATTCGAAACCAGGAACCGGAACCCTACATCGTTCCGAAAAAACTGCCTTAGCTACCAAATATGGAGCAAAGGGAATCATCATCATTAATACACCCCCCGGAGGCATATTATTAACCGGCACGGCTTCCGTTACTGGAAAGCTGATTCCTATTCCGGCAGTTTGTATTGGTAAGGAAGATGGCATGAAATTGAAAGAGCAACTATTACAGGCTCCCTTGCAGGCGAATATTAAAATGACCAACCAATCGGCAATGATTAAGGCACGAAATGTTATTGCAACCATTAAAGGCGCTTCTTTATCCAATGAAAAAATTGTAGTGGGCGGGCATTTAGATAGTTGGGATCTGGCAACCGGTGCTATCGACAATGGAATTGGTTCATTTTCGGTTTTAGATATGGCCCGTACATTCCAGGCGTTAAAAATAAAGCCTGCCAGAACCATCGAATTTGTTTTGTTTATGGGAGAAGAACAAGGTCTGTTGGGCTCACGACATTATGTGCAAGAAGCAAAGAAAAACAAATCACTCGGAAATATCAGATACATGCTCAATTATGATATGACCAACGACCCCAAGGGTTTTTCTTCCTCTATAGAAACCACCAAAGATTTATTTCAACAGATAGGTGCCTCAGTTCAACAGGTGGATGCAAGTTTTCCCAATACTTTCCGTTCGGGTGCCGGATTACATAGTGATCATCAACCCTTCCTGTTACAGGGCATTCCTACCGGTGGAGGCGCCGGTGGTTCTTTACCCAATAATGCCGGACCCTGTTATCACGCAGATTGTGATGGATTTAATCTGGTAGATGAGCAGGGTATGAAAAATACGGTTCGTTTTAATGCCATGCTTGTTTATGGCTTGGCCAATGTTGCTAAAATGGATGCTAAGCCAATGACGGATGAAGAAACCCGCCTTTTTCTAATAAAAAATAAATTGAAAGAACCCCTTCAAATAGCGGGCGAATGGCGCTGGAAAGATTAGCATAGTTGCTGCTTAATTAAGCCAGGAAATTTTTAGCTAAACCTTATCAAAAGGGCCGCGAAACTTCTATGGAAACGAGTCCATTATTGTAATCCGAATAAGTGGGGCATTCTTTACACCATTCGGGTTTTACCCATTTCATAAACTCAGCCATATAGTAATAGTTATCTATTACAAATGCCACGGTTTCTCCAATCTGATAATCACTTTTATACGATACTCTCGTTGTAATTTCTTTGGCATTTTGTGATATAATAATAGCCATAAATTCTGAAAGGGTATTGCCATATTCTGGCTCTACGGCTTTGGCATTATTAAAAGCTGCCTGTTTAGCTTTCTGGTATCGATAGCTACTAGCAAGCCGAATTCCTATCTTTTTCCAACTTTCTGGAATTTGGTGATGGGCAACCGACTGAAAACTGATTCGATCAATATTTCCGGCAAAGCTTGTGTGGGCGTAAAACTTATTATTATCCATATTATACCGGATACACCTTGTTTTGGCAGAATCCGGAGAGTTTACCCTAGCTATACAGATACCCTTTGTTTCCAGCTCTGCGCTTTTGGTTACACTAAGATTTATGTCTAAGGGTATTTGAGTAAGCGCCGATTGGGCTTCTCCAGCGTTCACGAACGTAAACATCAGTAAATTTGTACCTATTAGTGCCAGTAGGTATCTGATGTTGTTTTTCATGGTTGGGTTTGAGCGCCTGCTTTATCCGGGATTGCCCAGACAAGAATTTAAATATTCGTAAAATTAACGAATCTTAACTATTTTACGAAGAACCTTATATTTTCCATCAATTTCACCTTTTGCATAGTTGAGCCCCAAAATATGCGCTATGAATGGATAAATATGCACATTATCAAAACCTGGTATCGTTTGTCCCCCTTCAATATTCGGCCCCCAGGCATAAAAACTGGCAAACATATCCTCCTCCCGGTTATCGAATCCATGTTTTCCGGGCGACATTGGTCCTGAACCAAGATTAAATATCGCGGGCATTTTTGCCACGAGTATAATATCGCCAATCCTTTTAAAATAATCATCTTTCCCACTATAATGCCAGTATTTTGGCATTTCATTCTTCAAATAAACGTTGTACATACCCTTACTTTCCTGCAATGCCCGATATTGTGGAAGGATGTCTGCAGGATCTTTTGCATATAATTGTACCATCGCATTGCCTCCTGGAATATGAAATCGGGAAGTATCTATGCAACTCGGCAAACCCATCACTTTTGCGGGGTCTATATTCGTCATACCATGGTCAGAAACAAAAACAAAATTTACGGGTAATCCCGATGCTACAGCCACTTGTTGCAACCGAAAAACCGCCTCATCCACCCATCTTACTGCTTTTCCGGTTTCTGCAGCTTCCGGACCGTAAACATGGCCGGCATAATCTACTTCCGGAAAATAAAAGGTAATAAAATGGGGTCTTTTATCCTCCGGAAGATTCAGCCAATCTCTAACAGCCTGCACCCGATTATCTATGGAAATTTTATCATTATAATTGTAAAAATAGGTAGGGCGAATACCTTGAATGGCACTTTCTGATGCTACCCAATAAAAACTAGCACTTAACATTCCCTGTTGTTCTGCCAAAACCCATAATGGTTTGCCTCCATACCAATAGGCATCTGCCACCTGTTGTTTGTTGGCCATCTGATAGGTTTGTCCACTCGCCCTATCGTAAAATCCATTATCCACCAATCCATGGTGCGCCGGATATAAGCCGGTAACTATACTATAATGATTGGGGAAGGTGATGGTTGGATAACTAGCACGCATATATTCAGCAGCCGCCCCCTGCTTACTCAATTCAAGTAAATGAATGGCTCCAAACTTTTTTGCCATATCTGCCCGGAATCCATCAGCAGAAATAAGTATCACATAAGGTTTTGACAATTGGGTTTGCTGGTTAACCCTCGTTGTATTCACCTGCTGAGTAATATCCTGCCCCTGAACCATCCAAGGAATATTCAGCACAAAAGCAATGATTGCTCGTAACAATAATTTCATATCAGGTAACTTTTTCTTTTTGAGCGGATAAAATATTTTCTAGCGCTAGGGAACAAATTACAGTAACCACACCAACCAGCATGCCTGCTGCCACATCGGTGGGAAAATGTTGTGCCAAATATATTCTTGAATAGCCAACCCCAAGTGCCAAACAAAATCCTAATAGCAGGGTAGTTCTGCCAGGAAAAAACACACAGGCCAATAAATACAGCGTAAAAGCCTCGGCAGTATGTCCGGAAGGGAAACTATTATTGGTATGTAACACCACTCCGGGAACCGTATGAATCTCGCTCATTGCTATTTGTCCGGCTGCCGGCCTTAAAGCAGCTGGAAACAACAATTGTTTTCCTGTTTGAGAAAATAACGTGGAAATGAGCAAACAAAATAAAGTCAGCTTCCAGCGGTTTTTAAAATAATGAAGCGTTATCAGCAAAGCCACTACCCACATGATGCCATCTCCTAGGTAAGTCCATCCCCAAAAAAGCCAGTCCGCCAACCGTCCTCCATCGCCATTGAGCATTAAAAAAAAGGCATGTTTTCCGGTTAGCCAACTTCCAATAAACAATAGAGCAGCAGTAGCAATTACCAAATAAATGGCCTGAAGAAGGATGGCAGAAAGTTTCATATAATTTACCAACAATCATAAAGATATAGTAAATTAAATTACCGCACTTGCTGGCTCTCTAATGCCGGTTTACTGAATGCCTGCCAATTCTAGACTTTTCTTCTTGAGTTGAATAATATCCAGATTGTCGATAATAGGATCAGGCATCACAATTAAACTGATCGCATCCTCCTTCCACCAATTACCGCTTTTCAAGTGTTGCTGATGGATAACCCCCACCAGATATTTTCTATCCGAGTTGGCATGCCACTCTTCAATCCATTCAAATTTCTCCCTTGGAATCTGTTTCCAGTCGTTAAAACTTAGGTATACTTTTATATAATAGTCATCCGTTAATTCATGTGGAGGATGATAATACTTTTTCTTATACTCATATCGATACTGATACCGCAGTGCAGAAATATCACTCAACACGGCCGAGGCAGTTGGAAAGCTACCGGCACCTTTTCCATAAAAAAATTGTTTATCTGCAAACCCACTTTCTATCACCACTCCATTGTATTCATTTTTTACAAATGCCAATGGGTCGGATATTTGAACAAATTGAGGCAAAACAAAAGCGGCTACTTTTCCATTGGCTAATTTCCGCGCCTGCGCAATTAACTTGATATCATAATTTTTCTCTTTAGCAATTACGGCATCCGACAATTGTATATTTTGAATGCCCGAGAATAAAATATTTTCTGCAGATTCTACTATTCCATATGCATGGTTGAGTAATATAATCCATTTGTGGAGGGCATCCCATCCTTCCACATCTAGTTTGGGGTCGGTTTCCGCAAAACCCAGTTGCTGCGCCAGTAATAAGGCATCTGTAAAATCCAGCCGATCTTCGAACATTTTGGTTAAGATAAAATTGGTAGATCCATTTACAATTGCTCGGATGGAATGTAGCAAATCATTGTCGTAATATTCTTCCAAGTTTCGGATAACAGGAATAGATGCACAAGCTGCTGCTTCATACAACATGGGCGTTCCAGTTTGTTGTTGCAACAATAATAATGCTTCCAGGTGTTCGGCAATCATTTTTTTACTGGCACTTACTACTGATTTTTTTCGTTGCAGCGCAACCGTAACAATCTCAAAAGCCGCATCCGATTCATTAATCACTTCAACTATTACATTAATTTCGGGGTCATCCAGAATGTCGTCCTTTCGGGTAGTAAACAAACTATCCGGCGCCGCTCTTTTTTTGTTTGGGTTTTTTATGCATACTTTTTTAATGCTGGCCTGCAGCGAAGGCGTTTGTTGTAATACTTTGTAAAGTCCTTCACCTACTACTCCAAATCCAAATAGTCCTATAACTAAGGGTTGTTGTGTGCTCATGGGTATGATATTAATTAGCGATTTCTAAATTTTGTTGTTGTTTTAAAATGATAGCAGCTATACTTCATCTACAGGGGTGCTATAAAGAGTTGGTGGGATTTGTTCATGTTGAAAAGTTTTACTTGCCATGGATGAAGCATACGCGGCAAAATGATGAATGAAATCGTTCATTCTTACAACATAATAACAAGAAAGCAGGGTAATAAACCAGTCGAGAAATCTACAACCTGTAAGGTTGTGTAACACTGACTTATCTTTCCACACAAGTTGTGGTCGGATTTGGCACCTTCATGATTCCTTAAAACTAGTTTCATGGGTTGCCAAGGCTTCACAGGGCCTAATTCCCTCTGCCTTTCTTGATAAGTATGTATAAAGAACTGCTGCAAAGTTAATATTTTTTTGCTTTTCCCACAAAAATATCCTCCAAAGCTCGTTTATCCCCAACCATTCCGAAGTGGCTTTGTTATCTTTGCATTTATATATGGCTAAGCGTTCTGTTCCCAATTTATCTACCGCTCTACCTGATAATGACTACATTATAGTTACCGGTGCGCGTGAGCATAATTTAAAAAATATTGATATCTCCATCCCCAAAAATAAACTAGTGGTTTTTACGGGGGTTAGCGGAAGCGGTAAATCTTCGTTGGCATTTGATACCATTTTTAATGAAGGGCAGCGCAGGTACATGGAAAGTTTCAGTGCCTATGCCCGACAATTTATGGGTGATATGGAACGCCCCGAAGTGGATAAGATTACTGGCTTGTCGCCCGTAATTTCTATTGAACAAAAAACTACCAATAAAAATCCCCGTTCCACCGTTGGAACCGTTACGGAGATTTACGACTTTATGCGCTTATTATATGCTCGTATTGGAGAAGCCTATAGTTATGAAACGGGTAAGAAAATGGTTCGTTTTAGTGAAGAGGAAATTATCGCCAACTTATTCGAAAGATTTTCCGGTGATGCAATTACCTTATTGGCACCGGTAGTTCGGGGTAGAAAAGGGCATTACAGAGAGCTATTCGAAGAAATAAGAAAAAAAGGTTTTCTAAAAGTGCGGGTGGATGGTGAAATATTAGATCTAAAGCCCAAAATGCAGGTTGATAGATACAAAATTCATGACATTGAAGTGGTAATCGATCGGTTGCCTGTAAATGATTCTATGAAGGTTCGTATCAGCCAGAGTGTGCAGCAAACCCTAAAAATGGGGAAGGACTTACTTTTTCTTTTGGTAAATAATTCTGGGAAAGTAATTCAATATTCAAAACAGCTGATGTGCGAAACAACGGGTTTGAGTTATGAGGAACCCTCTCCCAATTCATTTTCCTTCAATTCACCTTATGGTGCATGTGAAAACTGTAAAGGACTGGGTACCATTTCTGTGGTTGATGTATCTTCCGTAATTCCCGATACTGCGCTTTCCGTTAGGGAGGGTTGCATTTTACCATTGGGGAGTGAACGCGATGCCTATCTTTTTAAGTCGGTAGCTACCTTTGCTAAAAAAAATAAAATCAGCCTCGATAAACCCTGGCACGATTTAACTCCAACAGCCCGAAATTTACTTTTATTTGCTTCTCCTGAAGCCGGTCCTTTGGAAGTTAACCAAGATGAAAATTCAGTTGACACATTAGTAGAGCAAGGGGTTTATGAGGGAATCATCCCCATGCTAAAACGTTGGTTTACCAACGGTAACACCACAGCGAATATTCATGAATGGGTTGAAAAATTTATGAATATCCAAACCTGTTCTACCTGCGAAGGTCAAAGACTTAAAAAAGAAAGTCGCTGGTTTTTTGTTGATGAAAAAAATATTTCACAGTTGAGTGAAATGGATTTGGATGCTTTACAAGCTTGGTTAGTAGGTATTGAGAAAAAATTATCTACCAAGCAACAGCAAATTGCAAGAGATATTCTAAAAGAAATTCGCGAGCGGCTGCAGTTTTTACTGGATGTTGGTTTACATTATCTATCAATCAATCGCCCCACCCGAACCCTAAGTGGTGGCGAATCTCAAAGAATCCGATTGGCAACACAAATTGGCTCTCAATTACAGGGCATCACTTATGTACTGGATGAACCTTCTATCGGACTACATCAACGCGATAATCAACGTTTAATCCAATCTTTACTCAACCTGAGAGATATTGGGAATAACATATTGGTAGTTGAGCACGATCGCGATATTATGCTGGCTGCGGATTATCTGGTAGATATTGGCCCAGGAGCCGGGCGCAGAGGGGGACAAATTGTTGCCGCCGGCACTCCCCGCGAAGTTTTGCAAAGTGGGTCGGATACGGCTGCCTACTTAAATGGCAACAAAAAAATACTTCTACCCGAAACCAGGAGAAAGGGCAGTGGTAATAGTATCGAGTTGAAAGGGGCTTCGGGTAATAACCTGAAAAAAGTACAGGTCAGCCTTCCCCTGGGAACCTTGATTGTTGTTTCAGGCGTAAGTGGCAGCGGAAAATCTACCCTGATAAATGAAACCCTGTATCCCTTGCTGTCTAAACATTGTTATAATAGCAGGGTACATCCGCAACCCTTTACTTCAATTTCGGGATTAGAGCATATTGATAAAGTGATTGAGATTGACCAATCTCCTATTGGCAG
>Ga0214923_10008725_pt1 | contig 10705 bp, 9 predicted proteins | sample LL1510_MetaG_FD_177993 | JGI IMG/M metagenome (GOLD analysis project Ga0214923, IMG submission 177993) | Freshwater microbial communities from Lake Lanier, Atlanta, Georgia, United States - LL-1510 | ecosystem: Environmental > Aquatic > Freshwater > Lake | place: USA: Georgia | collected 2015-10-15
AACTGATTTGCGTAAAGTCATGGATGAGCCTCTGAAAGAGATGATGAACACAACAAATTCGATGAAAGCATTGTTCACCGACACCTCCGATCAGTTTCAAACTGCAGTAAGTGAGATTGCTACGCCAAAATTTGTGCCATTTAGCGAGGGGGAAACCAAGTCGCCTGAGATACCTATTGTCTTGTACGACGGAGACGACACTGATGTCGAATCTTCACCCATTGGTGACGTTCAGATAAGCACATCCGTCGTCGACGAGACGACTAATGAGAGTTCGTTAGATGATGTTTCGTAATGGCATTTAGAGCTTCCAAATCAGAAGCGAAGACGATGTCTCTGGCAGAGCATCTAGGTGAGTTGCGTATGCGCTTGATCCGCTCGATCCTTGCAGTCGCGTTGGGGGCAGCAGGCATACTCGCTTTTTATGATCCGGTGTTGCGATTTTTGACCAAGCCTTATCGCGATCTTTGCGACAGTCGTGCCGATTTCAATTGCGACGGTTCACTATTTGCACTAGGACCACTTGACGGACTTACCGCCCGCATGAAGATCGCAGGATACGGCGGTTTGGTTATCGCACTTCCAATTCTACTTTGGCAGCTGTGGCGATTTATTGTGCCTGCATTGAGCAAAAAGGAGAAGAAGTACACAATCCCGTTTATCGGTTCTTCAGTCGTTCTATTCGTTGGGGGATGCGCTCTCGCTTATTGGACACTTTCGCGTGCACTCGAATTTTTGATCTCTTGGTCAGGAACCGAAGTTAATCAAGCGTTTCAGATAACAAAGTATGTCAGTCTCGTAATTCTGATGGTCTTGGCCTTTGGCGTCGGCTTTCTTTCGCCACTTTTGATTGTTTTCTTGCAACTCGTGGGCGTTCTGACTCCACGGACACTGATAAAGCAGTGGCGCATAGCAATCGTTGTAATTTTTTTCGTCGCAGCGATTATCACACCGAGTGGAGATCCGATAACTCTGATGGCTCTTGGTCTACCGCTTACTTTTTTGTATTTTGTGGCGATTTTGATTGGATTCATTGCGACTCGTAGACGTATGCGTAACAGCGCTTAGTTGTTTATCAAATTGCGATGCCTCGTCCTAGACGCGATGAATTGATTGCTCGCTACGACTTTGCGATCGACGAATTTCAAATTGAGGCACTCGACGCATTAGATCGCGGCGACTCTGTTTTGGTGGCAGCCCCGACTGGTTCGGGCAAAACGCTTGTCGCCGAATACGCAATCGAGGCGGCGAGACGTCAGGGACAGCGCGCTTTTTATACTGCGCCAATCAAGGCGCTATCGAATCAAAAATTCAACGATCTTGTGGCGCATTATGGCAAGAGTGAAGTTGGTCTTCTCACTGGCGACAACAGTATTAACCCAACTGCACCAATCTTGGTTATGACAACCGAAGTTCTGAGAAACATGATTTACGCCCGAAGCGAAGCACTGGCAATGTTAAGTGTCGTTGTATTAGATGAAGTTCACTTCTTGCAAGATGCATATCGTGGACCGGTTTGGGAAGAAGTAATCATTCATCTCGACCCAACGGTGCAACTTGTTTGTTTGTCTGCAACTGTGTCAAACGCAACTGAAGTTACCGAATGGCTCAGTACTGTGCGCGGAAAGACCGTGCCGATCGTCGAAGAGAAAAGGCCCGTCGAACTTATCAATCATTTTGTGGTTGGTGATGCAACTACACACGAGATCAAAATTTTTGAAACAATCGTCAATGGCTCGCCCAACCAAGAGGTCTCAAAACTAGAGTCAGCCTCGTCGCAGACAGGCGACCGCAATTATCGGGGTGGCAATCGAAGATCGAACCGAGCATCGGCGCCAAGAAAGAGACCGAAGTTGTTTACGCCTAATCGAGTCGAAATCGTAGACCTACTGCAACGCGAAGATCTATTGCCGGCGATTGTTTTCATATTCAGCCGTAACCAGTGCGACGAAGCCGCCGAGGCTTGCATACGTGGCGGTGTTCGACTAACCGACGCCACTCAACGCGCAGAGATTGCCGAGATTATTGACAGCAGAGTCGAAATGTTCAGTGATGACGATTTAGCGGCATTGAGTTTCTCGAAATTTGCAAACCAACTTGAGTATGGTGTTGGCTCACACCATGCAGGTCTCGTACCGGCCTTTAAAGAGATAGTTGAAGAGTGCTTCATCAGAGGATTAGTGCGCCTGGTGTTCGCAACCGAAACATTGGCAGTAGGTCTGAATATGCCCGCTCGCGCTGTAGTGGTTGAGAAAATTACAAAATTTACGGGCGAACACCACCAACCTCTTAAGGCCTCTGACTACACCCAGTTGACCGGTCGTGCTGGCCGTCGAGGAATCGACACCGTCGGCCACGCACTTGTCTTATGGAATCAATTCGTGGGCTTTGACCAAGTTGCCGCTCTAGCCCTAAGTCGATCATTCAGACTGATTTCGGCATTTAGGCCTACCTACAACATGGCCGCAAATTTGATTCAGACCCATTCTCGCCAAGAAGCACATCACCTGTTGAATCTCTCTTTTGCCCAGTTTCAAAGTGGTCGCGATGTTGTTGAGATTCAAGCCCGAATTGCTAGACGAAGCAAAGAACGCGACCGCCTTCGTCAACAGGCCAAGAGTGCGTTCGGCGACATTGACGAATACAGGAGTTCATTTAGATCGCGACCTGATGCGGACGAAATTGAAATAGCAATCAAGCAATTAAGTCTTGGTGACCTGATAATCATTCCAAGACAAAACTCAAAGGGTGCAATTGTCGCAACCGCGCAACGGTCGAATGGCACAAAATTGACTTTGATTACAGCCAGTCGAGCATTGATAAATCTGCAAAAAGGAGATTTTGATTCGCCGCCCGAGAAGATAGGTTTCATTAAATTGCCGGATTCGTACGCACGAACGAGTCCAAAATTTGTCAAAGAAGTTGCGCAAAGAGTTCAACGAACCAAGGCTAAAACAAGGTTGGCCAGAGGTTTTGATTTGACTGGACGGGATCATCCGGTGGCAGATGACCCCGAATTGAAGCGTCGTCTAATCGCCGCAAGTTCTGCAGACCGAATCGACAGCGAAATTCGACTCATGGAAAGTCGAATTGATAGATCTGTGCAGTCTGTGAGTGCGAAGTTCGACGATCTTGTTGGCCTAATGGAGCGTCGTGGGTATGTAGCTAACTGGAAGCTCACCGACCAAGGTCGCTCGCTTTCGCGAATTTTCCATGAGTTGGATCTTGTTATTGCTGAATCTCTAAGTGATGGACATTTTGATGGTCTTACACCGGCTGAACTTGCCTCGCTCTTGAGTGTGTTCGTATTCGAGTTTCGCCGCGCAGAGGAACCGCCGAAGCCTCGCGTACCGAAAAGTTTGCAAACAAGATGGAAAGCGATTCAGTTATTGAGCCAAAGAATTACCGAAGACGAAAAAATATCGGGCATAACTCCGCATCGAACGCTCGATGCTGGGTTGATGGAGATCACCTACGACTGGGCGAGTGGTAGTGACCTGATTGATATTCTTAATGACGACTTGACTGCGGGCGACTTCGTACGGACGATGAAGCAGCTGGTCGATCTGTTACGACAAATTGCATTAATTGCTGCGAATTCACAGACGGTCACTTGTGCCGAACAGGCGGCTACAGCACTTTTGCGGGGCGTTGTTTCGGCCTCACACGGAACTTCAGTGAGTAACCAATGACGATCAGCAAAGGCCAAGAATGGGGTCGCTTTGAAGAACGACCCACTGATTTGCAGGTTGCGGCCGACGATTTTTCTGCTGGCCAATTGATTACCGATCAAATACTCAATTTGGCGTCGCCCCCGAATATTTCGATTACTAAATCTGGGTTGACCAGAACTCTCGGTATTAAGAATGCGTCACATCGCAATGACCAAATGCTCTGTACCAAGTTCGATGTGATTGAGGTAATTTACACATCTGCCAACTCAGATACAGCAACACGAAGATGTTTCATTGGACATGCAAACATTTATCAGAAATACTTTTTGGGTCAGATAATCGCGATTCTGAATACTTCTTTTATCGGCAATCGAGATTGGGCTCCGAAGGCCCACCCCAACGACGGCAAACTTGACGTTGTCGAACTAGATGGTTCGATGAGCACTAGGCAACGCTTGACTGCGTTCAGACTGATGAAGTCAGGTTCGCACTTGCCACATCCGAAAATTCGCTATACACAAAAAACTGAGTATGTATTTCTAGGTGAAAAGTCAGCATCTATGTCGATCGACGGAATTCGGATAGGCAGTATTCGACGCTGTGTTTTTCGGGTGTTGCCAGACGCTGTGAATTTATATTGGTGAGCATTAACATTGGCCTATGACTACAAGCATGACCGTCGAGCAGATATCTGAATTAAAACAGAGCGTATGTCGGGATATCGATGCCCGAGCCAAAGACCTCGAAAGTATTAGTCATCAACTTCACGAAAATCCAGAGACAAATTTTGAAGAACATTTCGCTCACCAGATTCTGACCGACTACATTGCCGACTCGAAGGTCAAAGTAACTCGCGGTGCTTTTGAATTAGATACTGCGTTTGATGTCCGCATTAGTGGTGGTGACGGTCCGACAGTTGCAGTGTTGTGCGAATACGACGCGTTGCCAGGTATCGGTCACGCATGTGGTCACAACATCATTGCCACGGCTGGACTTGGTGCAGGTCTGGCATTGAGCGCAGTCGCAGAGCAATGCGGTGGCAATCTCGCATTGATGGGCACCCCAGCCGAAGAAGGTGGTGGCGGAAAAATTGAGATGGCCCGAAAGGGAGCGTTCAGAAACATTGATGCAGCGATGATGGTTCACCCCGCAGATGCTGACCTCGCGCGAATGAATGCGATTGCAATTCAGAATTTGTTCGTAAAGTTTCACGGACTAGCAGCGCACGCCGCAGTTTCACCGCACAAGGGCAAAAATGCTCTCGATGCTGCCGTGCTTGGATACATGAATGTGGCAGCGTTGCGTCAACACATTTTGCCTACAGAACGTATTCACGGTATTTTCACGAACTCAGGCGAAAAACCAAATATCGTGCCTCGCGAGACCGAGATGGACTGGTATGTGCGCTCGCCGACGATTGAGACATTGCAACCGTTAAAAGAGCGGGTAGCAAAATGCCTCGAAGGCGGAGCAATGGCCGCGGGTTGCACCGTAACTTTCGATTGGAAGAAGAACACATTTGCTGACTTGGTTGACAACCTGCCGTTGCTTGAGAGCTATATTCGCAATGCTGCACAATTTGGTCGTCAGATGACGAGCGAATTTTTGCCTGGAACAGGCGGTGGCTCGACCGATATGGGCAATATCAGTTACCTGGTGCCGTCGATTCATCCGATGATGCAAGTTGCGCCAACTGGTGTTTCACTTCACAGTGCCGCATTTGCCGATTTCACAAAGGGTGAAGAAGCAACTCGAGCAATTGTTGAAGGCGCAAAGATCATGGCGATGACGGCAATCGACATGTGGCTTTCAAAAGCATTGCAAGATGAAGTCAAAGCGGCATTTGGTGACGGGTTAGTACCCGAAGGCGTAATTTAACTCAAAATACAGCCGAAAATCAGCTGAATTTGTAATCCCTCTCCCACAGCGTGCGGACTCGTAAGATATCGCGCCATGACGGTATACGTGCCCGAGAACTTCAGCGAAGATGAGAACGAGATTCTCCGGCGCTACTTTACGAATCTTGACGGTCCTGTTTTCGCACTTGTAAATCTGCCCGAAGTTGTAAAGGGTGCTCTTTTTGCACGTTACAGCCGAAGTGCAAAAAGTTTAAGACGCTTGTTTCTTGATGAGTTTGTCAGCGATTTAGACCTGAGTGGTGACAAATCGCTTGACGCCACAATTGGCCTTGAGCGAGCCGAAGACCTTTATGAGAAAGTATTTGTCGAATACGGCGATGACAGCGTTGCGCAGTTGGGCGGCGTACACCTTGCTTGCGAACAAGCATCGAATCTTCTGACCAAAATTCTTGAGCGTGGGCGACTGATGAGTTACCTCGAGCAGAGCACGCGATACATCAACTATGACGCACGACTTGGTGGTCGTTATCGCTTTTATCGGGATGCAGACATCTTGAATGGTCCGTTTGGCACTCGTTACGTCGGCGACATGGATCGAATGTTCGACTCTTATTCAACAATGGTCGAGTCGGTCACCGAGCATATTCGCAAAACAGTCAAGCGTGATTCAAATGTTTCTGATTTTGTTTTCAAACAAGCCACCCGCGCCAAGGGTCTTGACGCAGTACGAGGGGTTTTGCCGGCAGCATCACTATCCAATCTTGGTATTTATGGCACAGGTCAGGGTTATGAAGCGTTGTTGCTGCGTATGCGAGGACACAACCTGCCCGAGGCACGGCTATATGCCGACATGATGCTTACCGAGTTGCGAAAAGTTGTGCCAAGTTTCTTGCGACGTGTCGATGTTGCAGATCGAGGAGCCCGTTGGACCGAATATTTAGCCGAGCGCGAGAGCGAGACAGTTGAACTTGTAGACGAATACTTTGGTGCTCTCGATCCAAATGAGGCTCAAGAGGTTGTACTCACTGACTTCGATCCGGATGGCGAAGATAAGTTGCTTGCGGCAATTTGCTACTCAAGTTCGCATTTGCCCGAGTCACAACTGTTGAATGAAGTCAGAGAATTAAGTCATGACAGACGCGTCGCATTGATTCGTGCATATGTTGGTAATCGTGAAAATCGTCGACACAAGCCAGGCAGAGCATTTGAGCGCATTGACTATCGATTCGACGTATTGGGTGATTACGGCGCTTTTCGCGATCTGCAGCGCCACAGGCTCTTGACGATCGAATGGCAACGATTGACACCTCATCATGGTTACGTTCGACCTGAGTTAGTTGTCGAAGCCGGACTAGGAGATCAGTTTGACGAAGCGATGGAGCGCTCAAGTTCGCTCTACGACGCACTTTTGACTGATTACCCGAGCCAGGCACCTTACGCAGTCTCGATGGCATATCGACTTCGCTACATCATGCAATTTAATGCTCGCGAGGCCATTCACATGCTCGAGTTGCGATCTTCACCTCAGGGACACCCGTCATATCGTCGTGTCGCAATCGAAATGCACAGGCTGATTGCTGAACAGGCAGGTCACAAAGCGGTCGCTGAGGCTATGACACATCTGGTTAAAGATGCACCCGAACTTGAACGCCTTGACTCTGAGCGGCGCGCAGAGGCTCGGCGAAAATAATGGGTCTCACACCGATTTGGAGTTATAGCCCCGGATATCCGATACTATGCGCGCTTCAAATGAATCTAGTTATAGGACAACATGGCTGACGAAGAAGAAATTGAAATTGAGGGCGCTGATGAAATCACCGCTGACGAGATCGAACCAGATGACCTGGCTGATGTCGAAGGTGACATTGACCCCGACGATCTGCTCGATGCCGAAGAAGATCTCGAGACTGATCCCGATGTTTTAGTAGTTGATCCGTTAATTACTGACGAGGGCTCGACGCTTGCACCTGCTGAAGTTGCCAAAACAAAATCAGCAGATGACGACGACGATGAAGATGACTTGCGAACAGAAGACGATGTCGAGGCTGACCTGTCGTCGATTCTGCAAGAGAAATTATCGTCGCCACAAGAGACTGCGCCCGACGAAGAAGAAGAAATTATTGGTGATGATCGAACCGACGGAGTTGAACGACTTCAACCGCGTCGCCCTGACGAGACGCAATGTACGCATTGCTTTCTGTTGGTTCGGCAAAATGCTCCAGGTTGTCCGGTCGAGGACGACGCATGTCCTTTGTTTAAATCTGCCTAGTTTAAAACGTGCAAGTTTTTACTCGCAGAGCAACTGAGAGTGATTGTTTAGTTCTAGAAGAACTTGAAGCCGAAGCTCGGGCAAATCTGGACCATTTTCGTGGCGGGATACGACATGGATATGAATTCGAGTTAATCGGCGAACAGTGGAAGAGGTTTATTGCCGATAGCTCAATCACCGCGTTTGTTGCTGGAGTTGATGAAACAGTAATGGGATATTTGGTCGCAAAACTTAGCCAGACAAAATCAGGAATGATTGCGACTATTGAACAAGTATTCGTAACAAGAGATGCTCGCAACATCGGAATTGGTGACGCACTAGTTAGTGCGACGATCGCTTGGGCAAAAGCCGAGTCGCTCGTTGCTCTTGACGGTTTTGCGTTACCTGGAGATCGAGAAACCAAAAACCTCTTTGAGCGGTCTGGTTTGGTCGCGCGATTGATAACCGTTACAACAGATTTGAAAAACTAATAATTGGAAATCTATTTTCCTTGCCAATTTGGTGGGCGTTTTTCGATGAAAGCCGTCAAGCCTTCTTTTGTGTCTTCGGAAGCTAAAACTGCGCCGAACTCTTTATTCGTCATGTCGATCAGATTCTGATCTGACTCTGTCGCAGAAGCCAAGACGACCTTGCGGCTCGCCCAAACCGCGAGAGGTGCGGCTTTGCAGACTCGCAGGGCGAGGTCAATTGCGGCGTCAAGTGATGTGTTCGGTTCAACAAGCTTGTTGACCATGCCAAGTTCATATGCGCGCTGAGCAGAGAACGGTTCGCCAGTGAGAATCGCCTCCATCGCAGCCGCTCGACCGATTGCTCGGGGCAATCTAAAAAGACCACCCGCGCCGGCGATTAGGTTTCTAGTTGCTTCGGCAAGGCCAAAAGCCGAACGAGTAGAAGCCACGAGCATGTCACAGGCGAGAACTAGTTCGCATCCGCCGGCAGTGGCCAAACCGTCAACCGCTGCGATGACCGGTTTTTTGCGTTCACGATAAACGAAGCCACCAAAACCACCGCGCTTGGTATTTAAAGCCGCAGCTTGCCCAGAATTAATTGCCTTCAAGTCGGCGCCCGCGCAAAACACTGGCCGCTCTTGACCTGCGGTGTTTGCCGCTAAGACGCCAACCCATACGTTCGAGTCTGCTTCAAGTTTGTCGATGGCCGCCTCAAGACCGCTAGCGACATCGCCGTTAACGGCATTGCGAGCTTCTGGTCGATTAAGGGTGATGATTGCAACTTTGCCTCGGACTTCGTATTCAACGATGTTTGCCATGGGGCAAGGTTAATTGATTAGGCGGATTGGCTCGCAGTTGAATCGACATCTGCAGGCTTGTCGGCTGCAGCCGCTGGTGTTGGGTTATCAGCTTTGGTGGATTCTGGTTTGGCGACTTTTGGCTTTCGCTTAAATTCACGCTTTGGGCGAGGTGGACGCAATGGGCGAGGGGTCTGCGCACCAGGCTTAACTTCGATTGCAAAGAGTGCAGCAATTTGAGGAATGAGAGGTGCAAGTCGCTTGACCGTTTGACGCAAAGCATCTGTTGTCGCTTGTGGAGCGCCAAGAGGTTTAACAGAAGTTCGAATTGGCGAGAATGCGAGTGCTTCAAGAATCGCAATCCAACGGTCGGCGCTTGCCTCGTTTGACAGCGAGTCGGCTGCAGCCTTTGTGAGTTGTTGACCTAAATCTGCAGGAAATAGAACACCTGCTTTTGGTGGTTCACCTGAGAGTTTGATTGCCCGCAAAACTCGTGTTGCCGCAAGCGCAGTTTTGATATCTTCAAGCCACTGGGTCATCTCAGTCTCTTGACGTTGCTTGAGGGCGAGTTTGAGTTCTGTTGCAAGTTCGCGAGTTGTTTCGTCGCGGACAACCATAGGGTCATCTGCACCTACAACAACCGCACGCAAGTCACGAAGATCTAGAAGAGCAAGATCACTCTTGGCTGCCTCTGCCTTGTCGAGCCACTCGGCAACGCGTAATTTCGGCAAAATATCTTGGGCCATAGAAATTAAGCCGTCAGCCTTGATTTCGGGTTTGCCCTCGGCTTTGAGTTGGGCGTTCTGTGTTTTGATTGCCTCACGCACGGCGCGAATGCCACCGGCAAGCGCACGTTCGGCAACACTTCGTTGCTCTGCTGGCAGAGATTGCAAGACAGCTGAACGATGTTTGCGATTTGGCTTCAGGCGCTTGGCCACAGGACGAACAGGAAGTTGAACTACGGGTGATGCCGACTTGTCAGTTGGCAATCGCGGAGTGCGCTCGCGAGGTGCTCGCTCTATGCGTGGTTTGCGCTCAGAGTTGTCGGTGCGCGCGGGACGATCAGTACGGGGACCGCGCTTATCGCGCTGCGGGCGATCAGACTTTGATTTTTTCGCGAGTTTTTCTGTGACACCAGTGAATGGTTTGTCGTCTATCAATTGAAGGAAGGTCGCCTTCTGCGATTTATCACGTTGTGGCACTACCGACAAAACAGTTATGCCATCAATGTCAAAGTCAGCTTCGATCTTAAGGACATCGCCGATTTTTGATTCTCTGGGCAAGAGCGAAGATTCGACTACGCCTTTTGGTACTTTTGCTCCGGCTGCGCGCCATGTCCATGTTCCGTCTTCACGCGTGCTTGTTAATTCGATCTCAAGACGCCTAGACATGAGCCTTTACGGTATAGGCAAACTTCTGACTTTACATATTGGCATTGCAAAACTAGTACCGTAATTTTGTGGCAATTTATGCGTTGGGTGATCGCGTACCAAAAATTCATGACACTGCGTTCGTCCACCCAGAGGCAGTCGTGATTGGCGCAGTCGAAATCGGCGCTGAGTCAACAATTTGGGCTGGTGCGGTCTTGCGCGGAGATGACGGCGAAATTCGAATTGGTGCACGAACAAGTATTCAAGATAACTGTGTAATTCACACG
>Ga0214923_10008726_pt1 | contig 10705 bp, 6 predicted proteins | sample LL1510_MetaG_FD_177993 | JGI IMG/M metagenome (GOLD analysis project Ga0214923, IMG submission 177993) | Freshwater microbial communities from Lake Lanier, Atlanta, Georgia, United States - LL-1510 | ecosystem: Environmental > Aquatic > Freshwater > Lake | place: USA: Georgia | collected 2015-10-15
CGGCGGCTCGCGGCGGCCGGTGCGATCTACCCGAGCCCGCACTCGCGCCGCGACGTCGAGGAGGCGGCGACAGCGCCCCACACTCCGGCCGGCGGCGAGCCGGTGTTCCCGCCGGCGCTGCGGCCCTCCGCATGGGACCGGGCCCATGCCCCGGGGGGAGTGCCGTGGCGGTTTCGCGTGCCCGACGGCCGCGTGATCGAGTTCGAGGACGGTCGCCTGGGCAAGGTGCGGCGCACGGCCGGCATCGATTTCGGCGATTTCGTCGTCTGGCGGCGCGACGATCTTGCCGCCTACGAACTCGCCGTGGTCGCTGACGACCATGCGATGGAGATCGAAGAGGTGGTCCGCGGCGAGGACCTGCTCACGAGCACCGCCCGGCAACTGCTCCTCTACGAGGCGCTCGGCTGGAACCCGCCGCGCTGGTTCCACGCGCCGCTCGTGGTCGACACGGCCGGCCAGCGGCTGGCGAAGCGGGCCGGCGGCCTCGCGATCCGCGATCTGCGCAGCCGCGGCCTCACACCCGCCGCGGTGCTGGGCTCCGCTATCTTCTGACGAGCCACTCGCGGCGGAAGAGCGTTTCGGCGAGCCGGCCCGTGGCCATCTCCCAGAGTTGGCCGGGCGTGTGGCGACCGCTGATCTCGATCCGGCTACCGATCGCGGCCGGTGGCGCAGGCGCACCGAACGGCTTCACGATGACCACGAATTCATCGGAGCCGACAGCGGCCGGCCCGACATCTTCGCGCTCGGCGGGATAGCCGCGGATCACCGCGCCCGGCAGCAGGAAAGTCGCCCGCTCGGCCGCCGCCCGAAAGTTTTCCGGCACGTGCACCACGCGACCGCGAGCGGCGGCAACCGCGGCCGCCGGATACCCGCCCCGTGGCGGATCGAACGCCGTGAGGAAACTCGACACCGCGAGAAAGGCGACCAGCGCCACCGGCACGGCGTACGCTCCGAGCCGGCGCCGGTCGACGAGCGCGAACAGCACGGTGCCCGCCGCACCGCCGAGGATCCCCCAGTGGGTCCACGGGATCGTGCCGGCCCCGAGGTCGCGCACGAGCAGGGCCGAGAACCACGCCACGAGCCCGACGACCACGCCCGCGCCGGCCACCGCCGTGAGAAATGCGGCGGGCAGCAGCCTGTGCCAGTGCAGTGCCATGAGCACCGCGACGCCCGGCATCGCCTCGAGGAGATAGCGGCCCGACCGCTGCGTGGGCAGGCAGAAGACCGCGAACAGCACCGCGGCCCAGATCCAGAGCAGCCGCTCGATCGCGCCGGCCTCGGCCCGGTGCTGCCAGCCGCGGATCATCGTGCCGAGCAGCGGGAACGCGAGCAGCCCGGCGTTGAGAAACCACGACAATGCGTAGCCCCACACGCTGACCCGCCCCCAGAGCAGCGCCCGCAGATAGTTCGATCGCCCTGCCTTCATCTTCCCGAGGTTTTCCCCGACCACGAACTCGCGCCAGATGGCCGCCGGATCGGGGTCGAACGCGAACCACAGGGCGAAAATTCCGAGCGCGAGCAGGGCCGTCCAGGCGAGGCCGGGCACCGAGCGGCCGAGCAGACGCCGCCAATCGGGACCGCCGTCGGGCCGCCGCACCTCGTGCAGGTGCCAGGCCACGAGCCCGGCCCCGATCGGCACCAGCTGGGCGAACGACTTCGCGAACAGGGCCGCCCCCGCGCACAGGCCCACGACCGTCGGAAACAGAAACCGCGAGTCGAACGACCAGGGTCGCCACCAGAGCATCACGAAGAAGCAGCCGAACATCCAGAATGTCTCGGGGGGATTGGTGAGGAACGGCCTGCCGTAGCGGTAGGTGGAGAGAAACGCGAGGTAGATCGCCGCCGCGAGCATGCCGACGGTCCCCCGGCCGCTGGCCCGCCAGGCGAGCAGCCCCGCCATCGCCGCCGTGGCGAAGGTCCACGCGACGCTCGGCCAGCGGAGCGCCGCGAGCGTCCACGTGCGGCCCCGGTCGGTCGAGAGGATGCCCTGCCAGAACAAAAACGGCGGCTTCGTGTTGACCATGTCGGGCATCTCCGACACCAGCGGCAGCCAGTGGCCGCTCGCCGCCGTGGCCCGCACGATCTGCGCGTAGACCATCTCGTCACCGTTGACGAGGATGTGGAGCGAGCCCAGCCCGTAAAGATACGTCGCCACCGCGAGGGCGAGCGTGGCGGCGGCGATCCGTGGTGAGATCCGCATGCCCTGCAGAGCGTCGCACACCCGGGCCGGCGGCGCCAATGTCAACCGTCCGCCGGCGCCAGCGCCTCCGGCGGCGGCGGCGTGCGGGCCGCGCGGTCGCCCGAGATCACGCAGTGCACGAAGTGCAACTTCGTGACGGTGGGGCGGTTGAGCACGAAGGGATAGATGTCGGGCTGCCCCATGCTGCGGGCGGTCTCGTTGAGCACCGCGGCCAGCACCACCATGGCGTTGATCCACGCCAGGAACGCGACGCCCGCCTCGGCGGGCTCCGGCATGAACAGGGCGTCGGGGCCGAACGGCGTGATCGACAGCGGCGACTGCGAAATGTCGAACTTGTGGGCCGTGACCGTCTCCAGCGTGGAGTTGATGTGCAGGTATTGGGCCCAGGTCTCCGCCCAGTCCTCCCAGGGATGGGCCGCGGCATAGCGGCTGATGAACCTGTCCCGCCAATCGGGCGGCGGCCCCTCCGCGTAGTACCGCTCGAGAGCCGCGGTGTAATCGGCCCGCTCGTCGCCGAACAGCGCTCGAAACGACTCCAGGCTCGAGGTGTCGCGGATCAGCATGTCCCAGTAGTAGTGGCCCAGCTCATGCCGCAGGTGCCCCACGACCGTTCGGTAGTGCTCCTGCAGCAGGTCGCGATTCTTGTCGCGGTAATCGTCGTCGGCCTCGGCGACGTCGAGCGTGATCACTCCCGCCGCGTGCCCGGTGACCACCGGCGGGCCCTCGGGCAGCGATTCCAAAAAATCGAACGCGAGCCCCGCCTCGTCGCGGGTTTTGGGCACGACCGGCAGTTTCAGGGTCTGGGCCTGAAACAGAACCCGACGCTTCGCGGCCTCGAGGGCACGGAGCCGGTCGGCATTCCGCGGACGATCGAGCGCCGGAACGGTGCGGGTCAGGCTGCACGAGAGGCAGAACGCGGCGGGGTCCGCGGCGGGCACGAGCCAATTGCAGGTGGCCGCCGCCCCCCGGTGCGTGCAGAAGCGAAACAACGGGGCCGGGTCGCGGGCCTCGCCGCGGAAGGCCCACAGGCCGTCCGCCCGGGCCTCCAGCGCACCGAGATGCCGCCGGCGTCCATCGTAGGCCACTTCCGCGCCGCAGCCCAGGCAGACGAGGTTGTCGAAGAACAGCGGCTGGCCGCAGGCACAGTGAAACGTCTTCATCGCCCTAGCATAGATCGCCGGCCCCGTCAGCACACATCGAGCACGGCGGGCTCGAGCCCGCGCGCCGGCATGGCCGGGGAGACGTCCACGTTGACCGACAGGGTCTGGCCCCCGGACGCGAGGATCACGCCGTCGAGCGGCGAGACGTCGGCGTAGTCGCGGCCCCGCCCGATCACGATGTGGTCGTCGCCCACGAGCAAGGCATTCGTCGGGTCGAAGTCGATCCACCCGCAGGAACCGCCACACCACACCGAGACCCAGGCGTGCGAGGCGTCGGCACCGGCGAGGCGGGCCTTGCCCGGCGGCGGCAGGGTGCGAATGTAGCCCGACACATACGCCGCCGGCAGGCCGAGCCCGCGAAGGGCGGCGATCGTGGCGTGGGCGAAGTCCTGACAGACGCCGCTGCGCGAGTCGAACGCCTCCGCGAGGGGCGTCGAGACGGCCGTGGCCCGCGGATCGTAGCGAAACTCGTCGCGCACCCGCCGCATCAGTTCGCCGGCCGCGTCCACGATCGACCGACCCGGCGTGAAGCTCGCCGCGGCGTAGGCCGTCGCGGGGGCGTAGAGCGGCACGAGACGGCTCGGGTAGAGAAAGTGTGCCGGGGCATGCGGCCCCAGACCCGGGGCTGCGAACGCCTCGAGCCGCACCTGCTCCCAGGAGGGCGTGCTCACCGGCGGCGGGGGCCGCTCGACGGCCACCTGCGAGGTCGCGACGATCCGCAACTCGCGATGCGGCGTTCCGAACACGGCGGTGGCGACCCGCGTTCCGAAGAAATCGATCCGCTCGACCAGCGCGGCCGGCCGCGGGGCGACGTCGATCCCGCAGCCGAGCAGCCGCTGTCCCTCACCCGACGCGGGCACCAGCCGCAGCGTGCACCGCGCGGCCGAGACGGCCGCGTCGTAGCGATAGGTCGTGACATGCCGGATATCGTAGATCATGCGACGTCGATATCGGTGCCCGAGCGCACCGAACCAGGGGGCTGGAGAAAGTACCGCTCGGCGATGGCGTCGGCCAACGCCGTCAGGCGGCGCTCGACCGCGGCCACCTTCTGCGCGTCGAGGTGCCCGGCATCTTCGACGGCCAGGTCGGAGGCGAGCTTCACGGCGATGCGCCGCGGGAGCTCCATGATGCCGTCTCCGTCGAGGGTCGGGAGGGCGGCGAAATGCTCGTTGATTCGCTCCGTCTGAAAGGCGACCGCGCGGGGATTGAAGGGGTCGAGCAGCACCATGTCGCGCACCGGCACGAGCGCCGCGCCCACCAGATAGCGGGAGCGGTAGGTGATCTGCGAGTCGATCAGGTCGAGGAGCACGTCCAGCGTGTCGGCCGTGGCGTCGCGGTCGGCGAACGTGCGGGCGAATCGGCAGGTGTTGACGCCGCGTTCCACCCGCCGCCCCAGGTCGAGGAACCGCCAGCCGGCGACGCGGTTGGTGTTCTCCTGGAACAACCCCGACAGCGCCGCGGTGATCCGCAGGGCGTCGTCGGCCTCGTCGAAGACCTCCCCCTCGGTGAGGCTTCTCCCGGCCCCCGTCGTCAGGCCGGCCCCCAGGCCACCGAGCAGCTGCCATGTGTCGGGAGAGAGGCGTTCGCGGATCACGCCGGCGGCCCGCCGCGCCGCGGCGGTGATCGTGGCCGCCGACCCGCTCTGGGCGGCGTCGTGGAGGGCCGTGGCCGCCAGTTCGGCCGTCGTCGCGGCCACCCGCTCGGCCGGCGCCGCCCCCCACGCGACGAGCAGCCGCTGGAGCCGCAGGATCGACTGTCTGCTCCCGCCGGCGGTGTCGGGATCGATCACGCGGGCACACAGGCTGCGCACGACCCGCAGAGTGGCTTCGGCCCGCTCGAGGTAGCGTCCCAGCCAAAACAGGTTGTCGGCCGCGCGGCTCGGCAGGTTGCCCAGCAGCCGTCGGATCCTCACCGTGTCGCCCGTGGGCAGGAGGGTCGCCATCTCGACCGGGGCGTCCGCCAGCACCCACACGTCGGCCGACTGTACGCCCTCCCCCATCGAGACGGCCCGGGCGTCGCCGCGATCGGAGATCCGGCAGAAGCCGCCGGGCATGATCTCCCAGCCCTGCTCGGTGGCGGCCGCGTAGACCCGGAGCACGAAGGGACGCGGCACGAGGCGGCCATCGTCCCATACCGGGGTGGTCGACAGCCGCACGATTTCCTGGCCCACGTAGTCGACACCGCGCCGGAGAAGCTCGGCGGCGAAGGCGGCACGGCCGGCGGCGTCGAGTTCGGCACCGATCAGGTTGCGCCTGCCCGGCATCCCCGGAAGCGTGGCGGAGAAGCCGCCCGCCACGACGAGTTCGTCGAGCCGGTCGAGCACCTGCCCGCGCTCGGCCGCCTGCCCGCACCACCAGGTCGCGATGTTGGGCATCCGCAGATCCTCGCCGAGCAGCCGCCTGGCGAGCGCGGGCATGAATCCGAGCAGGGCCCGCGCTTCCACGAACCCGCTGCCCGGCATGTTGGCCACGGTCACCGCCCCGTCGCGGATCGCCTGAAACAGCCCGGGCACGCCGAGCCGGGAGGCGACGTTGGCCTCCAGGGGATCGCTCCAGTCGGCGTCGACGCGCCGCCAGATCACGTCGGCCCGCTTCAGTCCCGCGATCGTGCGCACGTGGACCTGACCTTCGTCCACGGTGAGATCATCGCCCTCGACCAGGAGGATGCCGAGATACCGGGCCAGGTAGGCCTGCTCGAAATAGGTCTCGCTGAACGGGCCCGGAGTGAGCAGGCAGATCCGCGGGTCGGCCCGTGCCGCGGCCGCGACGAGGCCCCGGCGAAACTCGCGGAAGAAGGGTGCGAGCCGGGCCACGTTCATGTCCTGGTAGAGGGTCGGAAAGGCCCGCGAGAGCACGAGCCTGTTCTCGAGCGCGTAACCGGCCCCCGACGGGGCCTGGGCGCGGTCGCCGAGCACCCACCAGCGGCCGTCCGGCCCGCGGCCGATGTCACAGGCGTAGAGCCGGAGCCACCTCCCGCCCGGTGGCGCCACCCCGTGCATCGGCCGCAGGTAATCGGGGCTGCCCGTGACCGCCGCGGCCGGGAGGGCGCCCTCGCCCACGAGCACGTTCGGGCCATAGACGTCGGCCAGGATGCGGTCCATCAACTCGGCGCGTTGCGTGACTCCCGCGGCGATCTCGCGCCACTCGCGCTCTGGGATCAAGAGCGGCATGTGCGCGAGCGGCCAGGAACGATCGTTGGTTTCGCCGTAGACGCGGTAGGAGATTCCGAGTTCGCGGATGTGACGGTCGGCGGCGGCGAACCGCCGCCCGACCTGTTCGTCGTCGATCCTGGCGAGCGTCGCCAGGAAGGTCGACCAGTGCGGCCGCGGTGCGCCCGTCGAGTCGATGAATTCGTCGGGAATGCCGGGAAGGGCGGCATAGCCCGCCGTCCAGTGCTCGACCCGGCGGACCGGGCCGCCCAGCCTTCGTTCGCGGCTCCGGGCCGCGCCGCCTTCGCTACCCAACGGTCCTCCTCAGATCGAGTGTCAACGGGAACTCGGCCGCCGGTGGCTCCGGCCGCAGTTCGATCGGCCCGGGAGTATGACCATGATCCTGAAAGCGAGCCAACCGCCGGGCCTCGGCCTCGGGGGCGTTCACGGGGAAGGAGTCGTAACTTCGGCCCCCCGGATGGGCGACATGATACACGAAGCCGCCGAGCGAGCGGCCGTTCCAGACATCGACGAGGTCGAAGATGAGCGGCGCGTGCACCCCGATCACGGGGTGGAGACCCGAGGGTGGCTGCCAGGCCTTGAACCGCACCCCCGCCACGGCCTCGTGGTCGCGGCCCGTCGCGGTCATCGGCAGGACCCGCCCGTTGCAGGTGACGACGTGACGCCCGGCCACGAACCCGCGGGCCAGGACCTCGACCCGCTCGACCGATGAATCGACATAGCGCACCGTGCCCCCGATCGCCCCCTCCTCGCCGAGCACGTGCCAGGGCTCCAGCGCCTGACGCAACGTCAGGCCGACACCGGCCCGGGTCACCTCGCCGAGCATGGGAAAGCGAAACTCCCGCTGGGCCTCGAACCACACCGGGTCGAGGTCGTAGCCGGCGGCCCGCAGATCCGCCAGCACGCCCAGGAAGTCTTCCCACACGAAATGCGGCAGCATGAAGCGGTCGTGGAGGGCGGTGCCCCAGCGCGCGAACGAGCCCCGCTGCGGCTCGCGCCAAAACCAGGCGACGAGCGCGCGCAGGAGCAACTGCTGCGCCAGCGACATCCGGGCATCGGGCGGCATCTCGAAGGAGCGGAACTCGACGAGCCCCAGCCGGCCGGTGGGACCGTCGGGCGCGTAAAGTTTGTCGATGCAGATCTCGGCGCGATGCGTGTTGCCCGTGACGTCGACGAGCAGGTTGCGAAACAGCCGGTCCACGAGCCAGGGCGGCGGGGGGCCGCCGTCGGCCCCGGGCACCTGCTGGATCGCGATCTCCAGCTCATACAGCCCGTCGTGTCGTCCCTCGTCGATCCGCGGGGCCTGGCTCGTCGGGCCGATGAACAGCCCCGAGAAGAGGTACGAGAGCGCGGGATGCCGCTGCCAGTAGCGCACGAGGCTCGCGAGCAGGTCGGGGCGACGCAGGAACGGGGAGTCGAGCGGCGTCGGTCCGCCGAGCACGACGTGGTTGCCGCCCCCGGTGCCGGTGTGACGGCCGTCGGTGAGATACCTGTCGGTGCCGAGCCGCGCCTGCCGGGCCTCCTCGTACAGCCCGCTCGTGATCTCCACGGCCTCGCGCCACGACGTCGCGGGGTGGACGTTGACCTCGATCACGCCGGGGTCGGGCGTGACCTTGATCACGCCGAGCCGCGGATCGACGGGCGGTGGGTAGCCCTCGACGTGCACGGGCGTACCGCAGGCCTCGGCGGCGGCCTCGACGGCGGCGAGGAGTTCGAGGTAATCCTCGACCGCCCCGACCGGCGGCATGAAGACCCGCAGCACGCCGTCGCGCGGCTCGATCACCAGCGCGGTCCGCACGGCCCCCTCGATCGCCACCTGCTCGACGATCTCCTGCGGCCGGCGGCCGGCGGCCGCGGGGAGACGGATCCGCGCGAGTTCGAACGGATCGGGAAGGGGGCCGCGCGGCGCCGTCGGATCGGGGGGCACGACATGGGGATACGACGCCGGCGGGATCCACGGCAGCGACTGCAGCGGCAGCCGATAGCCGAGCGGCGAATCGCCGGGGATGAGCGTGAGCCGGCCGCGCCGAAACCGCCATTTCTCCGACCTCCAGCGGGGCCGGGCCGGAGCGGCCGCGTTCCAACGCTGCACCGGCAGGACGAAGCCCGAGGGCCGCGTGAGGCCGCGGTCGAAGACCCGCACCATCCGCGCGCGAGCCTCGGCGTCGTCGAGCTTCGGGTCGGTGGGATCGACGTTCACCGGCAGATCCCCCTCCCTCGCCACCCAGTGGAGCGGATCCTCGTACGCGGCGAGCGCGCACTCCTCGGGGACGCCGAGCCGGCGGGCGGTCTCGTGCACGAGCCGCTCGGCGGCGGCGGTCGCCTCGGCCCGGTCGGTGAACCGGCCGCGACCACTCTCGGCGGCGATGAGGTCGGGATCGCGCCACAGCGGCAGGCCGTCCTTCCGCCAAAACAGCGCAAAGGCCCAGCGCGGCAGGCTCTCGCCCGGATACCACTTTCCCTGGCCGTAGTGGAGGAAGCCCCCCGGGGCGAACCGCGCCCGCAGCCGGCGGATGAGCGCGTCGGCACGGGCCCGCTTGGTGGGGCCGACGGCGGCGGTGTTCCACTCGGCCGACTCGTAGTCGTCGATCGACACGAACGTCGGCTCGCCGCCCATCGTCAGCCGCACGTCGTGGGCGACGAGGTCGCGGTCGACCATGTCGCCGACCGCCACGAGCCGCGACCAGGCCCCGGCCGAGAAGGGCTGCGTCACCCGGGGCTGCTCCTGGATCCGCTCCACCCGCATCTGGAAGTCGAACTCGCATCCCGCGGGTTCCACCATGCCGCTGACCGGCGCCGCGGAGCGGTAATGCGGCGTGGCGGCGAGCGGCAGGTGACCCTCGCCGCAGAGCAGGCCCGACGTGGCGTCGAGCCCGATCCAGCCGGCGCCGGGCACGTAGATCTCCGCCCACGCGTGCAGGTCGGTGAAGTCGTGGTCGGTGCCCCGCGGGCCATCCACCGGATCGACGTCGGCCTTGAGCTGGATCAGATAGCCCGAGACGAATCGCGCGGCGAGGCCCAACCGCCGGGCGAGATGGACGAGGAGCCAGGCCGAGTCGCGACACGAGCCGGCGCCGAGCGCGAGCGTCTCCTCCGGTGACTGCACGCCCGGCTCCATCCGGATCACGTAGCGGATCCGGTGGTGGACGCTGGTGTTGAGTGCCACGAGCACGTCCACCGTGCGGCCCCGCACCCGGCCAAGTTCGTCGAGAAACGTCTCGAACGCTGCCCCCTGGGGTTCGGCCGCGAGATAGGCAGCCAGTTCGTGCCGCTCCTCCGCCGTGTAGGCGAAGGGAAACTCTCCGGCGTGCGTGTCGATGAAGAAATCGAAGGGATTGACGACGGCCATCTCCGCCGTGAGGTCGACCTCGATGCGAAACCGCGTCGTCGGCCGGGGAAACACGTGCCGCGACAGCCAGTTGCCATGCGGATCCTGCTGCCAGTTCACGAAGTGGTCGGCGGGGACGACCGCGAGTGAATACGAGAGGATCCTCGTCCGGCAATGGGGCGCAGGACGGAGGCGGATCACCTGCGGGCCCAGCGAGACGGGCCGATCGTAGGTGTAGGCGGTGACGTGGTGGAGACCGACGCGGATCGACAAGGGCGGGGCACTTCGGGCACGGGGGGGATACCGCCTACTGAGGCTGCTGGGACTCGAACCCAGGACCAACGGATTAAAAGTCCGATGCTCTACCGACTGAGCTACAGCCTCGGCTGCATCCTACCGCCGCTCTCCTCCCGGGCCAACCGCTCCCGGACGGAGTCGGCCGCGGGGCAGCCCGCGGCCGCAACGGGGGCGAGTGCGGGCGACGAAAAAGCCACCGCCGAAAATGCCCGAGAGAGGACTTGAACCTCCACCCAGTTACCTGGACAAGAACCTGAATCTTGCGCGTCTGCCAATTCCGCCACTCGGGCGCGAGTGTGCATTGATGGTACCACTCGTGCCGCGTCGGGCAAGCGTCCCGCGTGCCCGACGCGGCCTCGACTCCCGGCAAGCGAGACGGTCGCCCCACCCGTCCTACTCGACGGTCACGCTCTTGGCGAGGTTGCGCGGTTTGTCGACGTCGCAGCCGCGGAGCACGGCGATGTGGTAGGCGAGGAGCTGGAGCGGGATCGCCTCCACGATCGGCTGGAGGAAGTCGGGGGCGTCGGGCACCTCGATCACGTCTTCGGCGA
>Ga0214923_10008727_pt1 | contig 10704 bp, 8 predicted proteins | sample LL1510_MetaG_FD_177993 | JGI IMG/M metagenome (GOLD analysis project Ga0214923, IMG submission 177993) | Freshwater microbial communities from Lake Lanier, Atlanta, Georgia, United States - LL-1510 | ecosystem: Environmental > Aquatic > Freshwater > Lake | place: USA: Georgia | collected 2015-10-15
GTGTATCAAACATAGTATTAGGTTTATGTTCTACACCTGCTTCAGTAATAATTTGATCTAAATTACTTAGACCATCATTTTCCCCTGCTAAATAATTAGTTATACTAATCCACATACATTGATTAGATCGTTCTTTGCCATATGCAGTACCAACACCTGTATTTGGAATAGTAATTAATGGCTGATCACAGTTTTTACCAGCAGCTGCAGCTCCACCGTATAATTTTGCTAAATTTTTTAAACTCATTTATATTATTATTAAAAAAGATTTTAATAAATAAATAAATTTTTTAAATTATGGTTTTCTAATACCAAGTCTTTTTAATAATTCTTCATTTACTTTTACAGCATCATCAATAAGTAATGATATTTGAGCAATAGTTAAACTTTCGTGAGATGATGCTGCTCCTAGTGGTGGTCGAGGTGCTGCTCCTAGTGGTGGTCGAGGTGCTACACTAGCTACACTAGATGCACTGGCTAAACTAGCTGCTTTAACAGCTTCAAGTTGTATTCTTTCAAGTTCTTCTCTTTCATGTGAAGCTTGACTTTCTTTTATAGCAGCTGAAAGATCCCAATCTTGTCTAGATATTGGTACTTTTACTTGTTCTGTTCTTAATATTGGTCCAGATGGTGATTGTTCAAATCCAGATACTAATCCAAACCTTTGACATGAATCTAATGGCATACCTGCTCTACATATTGGTTGTTTTAATAATTTTGGATTAGGTTTTTTAGATTGAAACATCAAAAGTAATTCTTCCATCTTTCTCTTTAATTCTTTTATTTCTTTCTCATCTACACCAGATGGTTTAGCTTGTGCCTGTAGTAGACCTAAAACATTTCCTGACATTGCTTGTGCATGTGCCTTATTTAATTCTTGCCATGCTATTGGTACAGTAATACCATATCCACATACAATTAATTCAAAATGGCCTGGATATTGAGCAATATGAACTACTTTTGCTGGTTGAGCTTGAGCAATTGGTTGAATATTACAAAATCCAAATACTGGTATTTTTTGCGTTTTATTTGATTCATCTATTGTTATTAATTTACTAGTTACTATATTACCTTTTTCATCATAAACTTCTCCGTCAAATTGTACAACTTTATAAATTTGTATTCTTATATTATAATGATTTGCTAATCTTTGTAAAGGATATGATATCATTGCTGGCCAATCACATACTGAACAACTTACTACTAATCGGTCTAGTACTGATATTGGTGGTCTGTCTTGGATTGTACAATTTGGACAAGCCCACGCTGGTGGACGTCCTGCATTAAATTTAACAGATTCTATATTAAATTCGCTAAATCTAAAATCTCCTATCTCAGCGATACGAACTACATCTTCAAATGTACATCTAGGATCATAAGCCTTTAAAAAATCATGAATACTAATCCACATACATTGATTATGTCTAGGACTACCAAATGCTGACCTACCACCATTATTTTTTAAAGTAAATATCCTAGCATCATTGCAATCGACTATTTCTTCTTTTTTACCAGCAGCAGCACCACCGTATAATTTTACTAAATTTTTTAAACTCATATTATTATAAAAAAAGATTTTAATTCTGAAGAGGAATTGGTTGAATATCTTTAACTAAATCTTTATATGTCATAAATCTCATTTTACAACAATATCTTCTCAATTTTAAACTTTTTGTTAATTTAGTTAGTTCTTCACTTTTCTCTTCATTTCCTAATTTAGGATTTGAACAAATTTGCTCTTTTTGTTGTTCATATTTTTCTACATATTGACCCAAAAAGAAACCACATGTTGGACACACCATATAAAGCATTATGAAAAAGACATAAAATTAATTCTTAAAATATTTTTTTATCAATTTTTTTTATAATATTTTTTCTAATGTTTTTTAAATGAGTAATTCAAATCCCTATGGTAATTATACAACTACTAATTATTCTGATAGAGACCCAACAATACAATTTGATGATAGGAGAAGATATTTAGCAAACCAATTTTCTGATGATAAAATCTTTTCAGAACAATCTAATAATCAAATTGATAAAGTTAAATATGAAGATTTAATTAGAAAACAAACTGATATCAAAACTAAATCAGATGATTTATTAGTTGCAATAGCTTTAAACCAAAGAAACTATATAAGTGATAATGATAATCCAGTATATTTTGATCCTAACAATGAATTAAAATATTTTAAAAAACCACATCAAAGACCTCCACAAGATACTTTAATAATTATGTTAAGATTAATAAATAAAATATTAGAAAACCCTAAAAATATTTTATCTGAAATAACTAAATCTGATGATGCTATTTATTGTACAGGTCTTTTTACATTATTAAGTGGAACAAGTTTATATTTATTATCAAATATATTTTCCTAATCTAATATAATAACCTATAAATGAAAATATTTATATTAAGACATGAAGATAGACCCCAAGATTGTTCTTTCTTCTCACCATTAACTAAAGTTGGTTTGGAAAATTCTGTTGAATTAATTAAAATATTAGATAAATGTGAAATCAATTTAATATTCTCTTCTCCATTTATCAGAACATTACAAACTATTTATCCTTATGCTAGTTCAAAAAATTTATATATTAATGTTGATTATTCTCTTTCTGAATTACATCATCCTGATTTAATACCTAAACAAGCTGTTGGAATGTCTTTACCAGAATATTTAGCAGAAAGTTTTAAAGTTGACCCAGAATGTGTTAGTAAAATAAAACCAGATGAAATTGTTTATCCAGAAACACAAAAAGATTTAGAACTTAGAGTTAGAAGATTTTTTAAAGAATTAATGATCAAATATCATAAAACCAAATATAATATTGTTATTGTAACACATAAAGCTGTTTGTGGTGTTATATTAAATATTATTGCTAAAATTAATGATAACTTGAGAAATACTATTCTTAGTCCTGAATTTATTGATGGTTATGATAAAGGTAAATTAAGTTTAATTTGGAATAGCAATAAATGGACTTTTAAGCAACTTAATTAATCGTTTTTTCTCATTTATTTTAATATTAACTTATTATAATAAATGAATTTTACAAATATATTAGATTACATTGATAATTTTAATTATACTTTTATAAATAATTATTTAGATGATATAATTAAAACAACTGTTAATAATTTTTTCCCAATTTTACAAGAATCTGATAAAATATATTTATATAAATTTACTAAATTTTGTATAGAAATTATTAGTAATAAATATTTTTTCAAACCAGAACTAGAATATTATTCAAAATGGTCACAAAATTCTGAAAGAGATATTAAAGGAGTTATTTTATTACTTTTACCATTTATCGATGATAAAAATAATGGTGAATATTTAAAAGAAATTATTGATTTAAATCAATTATTTTTTAGTAAAGAACCCTACGCCAAAGAAATAAATAAATATGTTAAACAAAAATTAGAAACAACTTCTAGAGAAGAAGCATTACCTATTTATTTTAAATATGGTAATATGGGTATTAGTTTACTTGATGAAGATAATGATAATATTTTAGATTTATATCCTAATGATATAAAATTATCAAATCATATTCTACAACATAATTTATTAGCACTTTTAAATACTCTTGAAATAATGAATGGAAAAACTTTTATTAATTGGGTTAATATTATTCCTGTTAATGATTATACTACTTCTGAAATATATTTGGCAAGTAAAAAATATATGGACTATTTAATAACACATAATTATAATACTCTTCAAATGTCTAGTATTGATAAAGACAATAATGGATTATGGATCGGAGAATATTATAATATTATTAGAAACAGATTTTATAATGATGCTAAATCTATTAAATGGTTATTGTTTCCATATAGCAGTTCCAATATTAATATTTATTTAATACAAGGTTTAAATAAATTATTTGACATTAATTGGACATTTAATTCTAATCCTTATGTTATGGATATTCCAGAAATTAATAGTGGTTTTATTTTATCCAAATTTAGAAAATTGTTCCATAATTTTTCTACTAATGTATTTTTTTATAATAAATATATTGATAGTCAAATTATTACATTCTTTTTAGTTAACCTAGTTTCAAATTCTAAAATAAGTATAGTTAATAAAAAATTTATGATTTCTATTAAACCAGATGAAGATTTAGATGATGAAGATAAAGTTAAACCTGAACCTAATAAAATTGATGAAATTACATATAGTGATATTATAGATTGTTTACAAGATATTATTAAACAATGTTCTAATTTTGAAAATGAAAAATTAATAAATGAATGGTTATGTAATACAATAAAAGAATTTAAACAAAGTGCTTATTCAAAATATTTATTTGATTTTAATAATAATCAGTTATTAGATGAATTTAATATTAAAAATACAAAACTTAATCTTAAAAATATTTATAATATTTCAAAATCATTATCTCATAATAATCAAAAAGATTGGTTAATACTAAATAAAAATTGGCAAGCATTAGAAATAAATACTAGACAAACTTTTTTACAAAAAGTAAATAATAATATTAATATTAAAAAATGGATTAGTTTAAGGTCAAATTTTACAAGACAATATGAAATATTTGATAATAATAATTATGATGCAACTATAACAAATCTTGTTGATGATTTTAAAAATATATATATGGATTTAATTTTTGAAGAATTATCTTGGTCAGGATTATTATCACAATTTGTATTAAATAATGATATTACAGATAAAGCTAGATTACCACCAAAAACAAAAGATATGCAAAATGAAAGGAAATCTAGATTAAAAAGTGTTTATGGTAAAAATAAAGAAAATTGGGGGAAAGCTCATTATTTTTTAACAAATCAACCTTATAATAAAATACCAACTGTTAGATTAAAAAGATCTGCTGTTATAAATCAAAATGATAAATATGAAACATTAGATTATTGGGATATTATGATTAAAGACCATGGTTGGATGCATTTTTATGCTACTGATTGGTTATGTCAAATTGGATTTTTTAAACATTTTATTTATCATCAAATAATGTATGTAACTGGTGCAACTGGTCAAGGTAAATCAACACAAGTTCCTAAATTATTAATGTATGCTTCTAAATCTATAGATTATAAATTTGGAACTAATGTTGTATGTACTCAACCACGTATTACTCCTACTACTGATAATGCTAAAAGAATAGCAGAAGAAATGGGATTTCCACTAGTTCAACAAAGTAATATACATCAAACTAATATTATTTTGAAAAATTATTGGCTACAATATAAATATCAAGGTTATGCACATGTATCACCAAATACAAATATACCAAGTTTAAAAATTATGACAGATGGTTCATTATTAGAAGAATTAAAGGCTAATCCAACAATGTTTAAACCAAATCCAGTAAATAAATCAGAATTAACAAATTCTAATATTTATGATATTATTATTGTTGATGAAGCTCATGAACATAATACAAATATGGATATTATTATAACTCTTTCAAAACAAACTTGTTTTTACAATAATACAGTTAGATTAATTATAGTATCTGCTACAATGGACGACGATGAACCTATATATAGAAGATATTTTAAATGGTCTAATGATAATTTATTATTTCCTATTAAAGCACAATATAACCCTTTTATAAAAGAACAAGATAAAGAAATTCTATATGTTGATACTAAATATTTAGATCGGCGTTTTCATATTTCGCCACCTGGTGAAACAACACAATATAAAGTAACTGAAGAATATTTACCTTCTAATCCAAATGCTTTAACGCATAAAGAAAATGCTGTTATAGCACAACAATGGGCTTATGATAAAATTATAGAAATATGTAATACAACCTTAACTGGTGAAATATTAATGTTTGCAAATGGTATGGGTGAAATTACAAAAGCCTTAAAATATTTAAATGCTAAATTACCACCAGATGTAATAGCATTACCATTTTATTCTGAATTACATGAGTTATATCGTAATTTAGTAACAAATATTGATACAAAAAAATCAGATATATTTGTTAAAAAATCTGATGTGCATTTATTATGGGGTGATACATATTATGAAGATAAAAGTGTTCCAAGAAATTTATATAAAAGAGCTATTATTATTGCTACAAATGTTGCTGAAGCATCTATTACATTAAATAGTTTAGAATATGTCGTTGATAATGGTTATGCTAAAGTTAATACATTTGATAGAAATACAAATAAATCAGAATTGATTGTAGATGAAATATCAGAAGCTAGTAGATTACAAAGAAAAGGTCGTGTTGGTCGTGTTAGAGATGGAACTGTTTATTACATGTATAAAAAAGATAAAAAAAAATTTATAAAACCAAAATATAAAATAACTCAGGAAGATGTTTCAAATACTATTTCTAGTTTATGTGTTCAAACAAGAGTACTTGAATTAATTATTGATAATATTATGAATATATTTAATGGTTTAGATCCAGAACTATTTAAATCTAATAAATTATATACTATATATAAATCAAATTATTCTGTTGATAATAAAGATAAATATATAAAAGATTTTTTAGATAAAGATACAAGTGCTAAAGGGAAAATATTATTTCCATATATATCAACATATAATGGACAACTATTTCAAAATTTATTTGACATAAATAAAGACTTTTATTTAATTCATCCTTTTGAAAGTTATATTAAATCTAATGTTTTTAATAAAATATTTGAATATAATAGAGTTATAAATAATCCACAATTATCTGAACTAGATAAGAAAAAAATTAGAGAAGTTAATTATGTCCCATCTGAAGAATTATATTATTTGATGAATAATTTATTAAAAAATAAAATTATTGTAGCAGATATAAAATTATATAATACAGTTGAAGATTATTCAAGAGCTAGTAATGATTTGTATTATAAAACAGAATTAGGTTTGTTAAGAGAAAAATATGATAGAATTTATGGAGTTGGATTTGAATTATCATTAGTTGGAGTATATAGTAAAATAATTGGTGTTCATAATGAAACTAGTCAAATTATGATCTTTTTACAAACAATTGGTAATAATCTTGATATTATTAAAAAATATTCTTGTCATAAATCAAAATCAGATTTAATAGTAATTTATGATATTTGTAAAAAAATTAAAAATAAATTTAGTGATTTGGATATTTTTAAATGGCTCGATGGAACATATATAGAAAATCTATATAATTATGCAAAAGATATATTATCTAAATATAGTAAAAGTGCTGAATCAAAAAGAGATTATGATATAGATATTCATAATAAACTTACAGAAGAATATGAAAATAAAACTGATGAACTAAAAAAATTAAATATTATATTAAACCAAAATATTAAAAAATTATCAAAACCAATTGATAAATCAAGTATTAAAAGATGGTGTGAAGAAAATTATTTAGATGTCGATATTGTAATAAATTATTTAAATAACTTATTAACATTTACAATGAAAACTATCACTAATGATCTAAAAGAATTAGATATAGCTTGTAATATAATTGGTAAAAAATGGCAAATATTTGATGATATAAATGATAAAATTATATATTCTTGGTTTGCTGGAATGCAAACTAATATAATGTTTTATGATAATAATAAATATTCTACATATATTGGTTTATTTAAATATAATTGTAATAATGTTAGTTATGATCCTGAATTTAAAACACCTTTAACACTTATTAATATAACAGAACCAATATTTTGGTATTATCAATATGCTGCAGACCCTTCTACAAAAATAATAAAAACACAAATATATTCAATGTTAAATCCTAAATATGTTGGGAAAATAAATCAATTATTTGTTGCTCAATTTAAAAATTTTAAAACAAACTCTAAATCAATTGAAGCATATATAAATTATGTTTCTAATAATACAACTGATAATGATTTATTAACATGGTCTGGTAAAGATACAAATAATAAAGAAATAGCACCAATTATGAATAGGTGGCATAAAAATTTAATTGGCAAAATTAATATATAAAAAAATTGATAAATATTTTATTAAATAACTTGCTTTTATTATATTTTATTATGGATAAATCTATACTACAATATAAATGTAATTTAACAACACAAAAAATAAATTTAAATCAAGATGTTGTTGAAAGGACTAGTTTAAAAATGACAACAATAGGTTGGTCATTTAAATATGAAAATAAATCATATTTAATAACTCCTCATCATTTTTTACCAATTGATACAATTGTAATGGATGAAATTAAATTAAATATTTTGGTAAATTCATCATGGGCAGATGTTTTAATATGTGAGTTACCAGAACATATTAAAATTAATAAAAGTAAATTTTCAAATGCTATTCCAAAAAAAGATAGTAAATTATATTATATTTCTAATAATAAAAAATTTGATATTACATGTGATAGTTTTGAATATATTGATTTTAATGATATATGTTCAAGATATAAACAAATCTATATAAAAGCAATCACAAAACCATTAGAAAAAGCACATGGATTATCAGGAACACCAGTTTTTAATGAAGATAATCAAGTTATTGGTATGATAACAAAATATATTAATGATAAAGAAACTTTTTTAATTTTGCCTATTTATTGTATTATTAAAAATATTATTAAAAAATCTTCTAATAATATTTTTAAAATTGATGATAAATTTGATATTTTCAAAATTGGTAAATATAATGTTGAATGTATTGGGGAAAAAAGAACTATATATAATCCATTTTTAAAAACCAAAATATTATTAGATACATATTATTTAATTGAAGGGGATGAAGATAAAAAAATAAATATGACTGTAGCAGATAATAAAGATATTGTATCTATTGAAGGAGAATTTGTAAAAGAAAATAAAGATGTATATTATAATCCAAATTTAGTATGTAATAAAAGTACATTATTTGTAAATGCGAGATTTTTTAATTTGCTATTACAACTATCTTTGAAAAAATATTTTAATCTACCAGAACTTGATAAAGTTAGATTAGAATATGTAGATGAATTTAATATATTACAAAAAAAAGATAAACTAGCTTGTAAAGATTTAATAGATATTATTAAAATGAATTTAAATGGTTTTATCAAGTGCTAATTGCTAGTTTTTGATTTGTTCTTCCTAAACTAAAACTAACACCTAAATTTGTTTTCTTTTGTTTAGTATCTATTTTAGATAATTCTTGTTTTATAATATTAATATTATTAAGTAATTTAATTTCTTTTACATGATTTGTTAAAGTTTCATCATTAATAAATTTAATGATTTTATCAATACATAGATCACTAAGTTGATTTAAATTAATATATACTCCATTTTTATTAGAAGAACAAGATTTATTATCATTAACAATAATATTATATAGTTCAATCATTTCTGGTTTGCTCAATTTTTGACATTTAACAAGTATTTTTTTTCTAAAATTACTATCAAATAATCTTTTAGATTTTATTTCCATCATACTTTTACTAAATATTTTTCATTTTTTATGGGCGAAAAAAAATATTTATATGCGTTGTTTTAATTTTAGATATTATTCTTTACATACTAAATATTTATTATATATATCATAAGGTTTATTTAATAATGCTATTTTACATAATGGACATTTATTATTTAATTTTGTATAACATATTTTACAAACTCCATGACCACAAGAAAATGCCATTTCTCTACGGTTATGTAAACATATAGGACATGTAAACATTTTTAAGAAATCTTCCAATGAATTTTTACTTCCATCAGAATTTTCTGGTACATCTAATTCAGCACTTTGATAAGCTCTTGATAAAAGAGACCTTATACTTTTATCAACTTCTGATAAGGCAGCACTTGAACTTACACGTTCTGGTTGAATTGTAGATTTCCAATCAATTAGTACACCTTCATTAAATAGTTTAAGGTTAGGATATTTCTGTACCTCCTTATCTACAATATTTCCTAGTGTGTCAAAATTGCTTGTATTTATACTATAAAATTTTACATCTTTATTAATTTTAATAAATACTCCATAATTATGCAATAGTGATGCTGAGGTAAATATAAAACAATCATTATCAAAACTATTTAATAATTGCTTTGCTTCATATTCATTAATTTTATATAGATCAAACTTATTATTATTATATTCTAAACTGTGTGTCGCACGTGGTATTTTAAATCCTCTCATTATTATAATATGTTTAATATATATATTTTTATAACGAAAAACAAAAAATATTTTATAAAATAATAAGTACATAAATTAATTAGCACTTAGGGACGATAAACTATTACGTGTGGTCGCTGTACAATTACTTGAGGAACAACAACAATAAACCTATTTATTATTAATGATGATGATGATGATGACGTGGAATAGCAATAACAACATGTGGCTGCTGTACAATTACTTGAGGAACTGCTATAACATGTGGACGATGTACAATTACTTGAGGAGCAACAACAATATGATGATGATGTCCCATTTGTGGAACAGCAATTAATACATGTGGTTTGTGATTACCAAAATGAGAAACATTTACTACTTTAGGATCTAGGTCTCTCATTGGAATATGTTTTGGAATACCCATTTTTCCAAAGGTTGATTTTTTATCTTTTTGATGATGACTACAATGCATCAAAAATATATTTATATAATTGCCGTTATTTAAATTTTTTTTTTCAATTTTTATTCTATTTGTGTAGCGAAGTTTTTCAATTTTTTTAATAAATAAAATTTGAAAAAAAAAATTTAAATA
>Ga0214923_10008728_pt1 | contig 10704 bp, 11 predicted proteins | sample LL1510_MetaG_FD_177993 | JGI IMG/M metagenome (GOLD analysis project Ga0214923, IMG submission 177993) | Freshwater microbial communities from Lake Lanier, Atlanta, Georgia, United States - LL-1510 | ecosystem: Environmental > Aquatic > Freshwater > Lake | place: USA: Georgia | collected...
TTTTCAAGCTATATTTTTACTTTTAAGACCATTATTCACATTCATAATACAATAAAAAAATAGCTTGAAAATGATATTTTTTTGAATAGCTTAATTCTACAAAGTCTAATTTAAAAGTTCTTTTTATAATATTTAGACGATAAATATTATAAAATAATCTAAGTAAAAATATAGAAAAAGAAAGAAAAATTATTAAAAAAAAATTTTCTTTCTTTTTAATATAAATATAACTTATACTTTGTATAACATAATAATCTACCCAATAACTACTCAATTGGTATTACAATACTAAATCTAGTTTTTCCTGGTATGGAATTCAAATATAGGGCTCCTTGGTGTTTTTCCAATATTTTTCCAATTATATGTAGGCCCAAACCAGATCCTTCACCAGCAGGCTTGGTTGTAAAAAATGCTTGAAAAATCTTATGCTTAATTTCAGGAGCAATTCCAGATCCATTATCCTGAATAGAAATTGATATATATTGTCCCTTATATTCAGGATTTCTTTTGTCTATATCGGGACTTGATGGTAAGTTAAATACTCTTTGAATATCAATCTGTAATTTACCTGTATCTCCCATTGCTTGTATTGCATTATGAATTAAATTAGTCCAAATTTGATTCAGTTCATCCGGGTAACAATATATCTTTGGAATATCATCATAATTTTTAATAACCTCTATACCATATTTAATTTTATTGTGTAAAATAATTAGTACAGTTTCCATACCTTCTGTGATATCGGATAGAACTTTCTCTTCCTTTTCTTCAAAGTGCATAAATGATTTTAAGGACTTCACAATTTTGGAAACTCTCTCTGCGGATAGTTTTATGATGGATGATTTTTTTTGTATTCCTTTGAGAGAGACTGCAACCTCTAGAAATTTTTCAATATCTGTATCATTTAAAATAGAGTCTTCTTTCAAAAGAGTATCATATAAATTCAAATCAATAATATAATCAGATATACTTTCTATATTTTTATAATTACGCTCTTCCAAAATTGAAATAATTTTTTTTCGAAGAACCCTAGCCTCCTTACTTGACAATGGAGAAATAGTTTCATTGGAATGCTCTAGTATATTTAGAGATTTTTCAATATCAGAAATTGTAATTTGATTCAACTTGGGATTCAATTTTTTTATCAAGACATGCATAGATTCCAAAATGTTTTCAGAATTTGCGATAATCGCACCCAGTGGTGTATTGATTTCATGGGCTACTCCTGCAACCATGCTTCCCAATGTAATCATCTTATCCGATTGAACCAATTGCTTTTGGGAGGCCTCCAAATCGAGATATGCCTTAGTTGCCCTTTCTTTAGTAGATTCCAGTTCTATATTTAACTTACTAATTTCTGCAACTTGATCCTCTAGACTTTTTTTACCTGCCTCTTCGAGTAATTTGACCCTATAGGCCATCGTAAGGGATAATAAAATAAATTCAAATACTGATCCGATCTGCTGAGAGTAGATGGTAATAAAATTTCTTGGAAAATACCCAAGAGTTAGAAATAAATTAATCAGTGAACCAATGATAAAGAATATCCAAGCTAATAAATAAATTTGAGCTATCTTAAACTTTTTTATACTTAGATATATAGATACAAGCATAAGATAAACAGACCAAAATCCTCCAGATATAAACAACCAAATTGTCCCAAACTTATGAGGAATAAACCAGAGTAACACAATATGAGGAGAGTGAAAAATTACGAGTCGAACTCCCCATTTATACAATGAAGGTGCATTCTTTTTTAACTCTAATAGTGAGAATGCAAATAAATATGTAAAGATACCTGCAACTGATAAGAAAATAGTTAAAGCCTCATCCATCCATAAATGAGGTGCATCAGGCCATAAGAATAATACCCCATATCCATACACAGATGCTTGAAACATTCCATAACAAAACAAAAAGAATATATAAAATCTATAAAATGGTAATTTAGTAATTATAGCTAAAAATAAATTATAAATAAAAAGAGCAATCAGGGCTCCGTAGTACATACTCTGCTCAACTGAATCAATCAATACAGATTGATTGTATTTTTCTTTACTATATACTATCATAGGTAACTGTATTGTACTTGTTGACTTAACTCTAAAAAGTAAATGACTCTCCTCGCCCGAGACAACTAAAACAGGTTTTCTATAATAAATTAATTTTTTATAAGACTCAATATGATCTCCAGTGATCTGAGTGTCTATCAATTGAGAGTCATTGTATCTAAATAGCTCTACCTCATCTAATGGTGGATAATCTAGAACAAGATAATATTTTTCATTACTATTATGTGAAAATTTAAGTTTGAGTAAAAACCAAAAATATTGATCCCTAAATTTATAATGTGGTACTTCATTTTCTTTATAAGTTTCTTCCTTGAGGGATTTGCTATCTACTAGTAAATTAAAATCTTTCGATGGATTATCTGTAGAATAAACCTTAAACCCTTTCTTGATAAAATTACCATAATCAATCTCAGTGATGTTGACTTCTTCTAGATTATTTAATATAAAATTGATAGATGAATCTTCAGCAAAAATCGGCAATACAACTAAAAATAATAAAAAAATATACATATTAAAGAATCCTTTAGGAAGTTATGGGGTAGAAATTGTAATTAAAATATTATCATCCAAATAAACATTAAAAAGCAATATAAATAAAATTCAATTATGAAATTGGAATTGACTGCTTATTTGAGTATATTACTATTAAATAATAGAAGAGATTGTTATAAATTGTTAAAATTAAACTCAGAATATTATAAGGAATTATCTAATTTTAAATTTATTGACTTATTTGCAGGTATAGGAGGTTTTCATCTAGCCCTTTCGTCATTTGGAGCAAAATGTGTATTTGCATCTGAATGGGATTTATATGCTCAGGATGTATATGAAAAAAATTTTCATATAAAACCATATGGAGATATAACAAAAATCTTAGAAGAAGATATACCAGACCATGATATTCTATGTGCTGGTTTTCCTTGTCAACCATTTAGTATATCAGGAAAACAAAGAGGATTTAAAGATACTAGAGGTACCCTATTTTTTGATATATTAAGAATTATTAATTTCCATAAACCTAAATTAATATTATTAGAAAATGTTTCTAATTTTGAAAAACATGATAATGGGAAGACATTATTGGTTGTAAGTGAATCATTAAAAGAATCTGGTTACAGTGTATTTTATAAAGTTTTAAATGCTAGTTATTTTGGTCTGCCGCAATCACGTGAAAGAATATATTTCGTATGTTTTAATAATAAATTAAAAGTAAATACCTTTGATTTTCCAGTTAAAGATGGTGAAATAAAAAATTTGAGTGATTTCTTATTACCAGAAAACCAAATAGATAGTAGAGTATTTATACAAAGAACAGATATATCATTAAAGAATTACGAAGAAGAAATTGAATTATTTTCTTGCACAGGCCTGAAACCAATTAGATTAGGTTCCGTTAATAAAGGAGGGCAAGGAGAAAGAATCTATGACCCATCTGGACATGCAATTACTCTATCTGCAAATGGCGGTGGTATTGGAGCTAAAACTGGTTTATATTTAATTAATGGAAAAATAAGAAAACTATTACCAAGAGAGTGTTCACGTATTCAAGGTTTTCCAGATGATTATATTATTTCAGAAAATTCTTCTCAAGCCTACAAGCAGTTTGGTAACTCAGTAGCGGTAAACGTGATACAATCAATTTTAAAAAAAATAATAGAGATAAAATGTCTATAGAAAATAATCGAGTCAGAATTGGTTCATTAACAGCAAAGGGGGGATTTTTAAACGAAAAGTTAATATGCGATATGTTTAATGATTGGAGAAAATCTGAAATATCTCAACAGTGGCTCTCTCACATGGGTTATGATTTAAATAAAATTGAATAAGTTATAGCTATCCAAATTCCAACAAGAATTTCAAAAAATATCGCATTTGATTTATATAATATTATCGAGAAAGAATTTGATGAAGTTATAAAATATAAAAAAGCAGATGCTCAAATAAAGATCTTTATAACTTTAAATTCAATAATTAAAGTAGAAAATATATCCCCAAAAAAAGCTAACTCAAATTCTAATTTTAATCAAATTGACAAAAGAAATATTGATACTTATCAAAAAATGTGGGGTTTTGATGATGAAATAGCTAATTGGTTAAAATATTTTACAGGTGAATTATTACCAAATAAAAATTTATTTTCTAGTAGTACAATATTGAAAGAATTAAACAAAAGAGTTTATATTGATGAATTTCCAAAGAGAATTGTTGGCAAACTATTAGATTTCATAAATAAAAATAAAATATTAATAATTAGTGATATTATTAAAGGTCGAGGAACTTTGTCTGCAGATTGGATTTTAGTAACTAAATTTGATGTTAGTATAAAATCTTATTCATGGATTTTAGTCGATTTTAATTTAGCTATGAACTACTTTGGATCAGGTGATGTAAGAATTTCCCCGAAAGGCAGTTTGAGTATAGGAAAAATAACTATGCAAAGAAAAGGGGAAACTCCAGATCCAACTAGTTTACAGTTTAAAATTAATCCATGTGGATTATTTGAGTTAGAAAATTTTTAGTTGTCAAAAATTAATTTAAAAATATAGAATGATTATAACGGGGTGTAGCGCAGTGGTAGCGCACTTGTCTGGGGGGCAAGTGGTCGCAGGTTCAAATCCTGTCACTCCGATTTCGCTATTATATTAAATTATTAATTAAGGTTGTATTACCTTCCTTTCATGAAATCAACCTTCTTTTTAGAATTAAGAGCCAAATAAATAACGTTACTTATATTCAGAAATACCTGGATTTCTTGGAATTGGTATATATAAAAATTGGGAGTTGGAACAGCTCATGATGCTTGTGATCTTGCTTCCTCTCGAGCATGCGAACCAATAAAACCGATTTTTAAAATTTCAGCAAATGATTCCAATATATTTTTTATCTCAAGATAGAGATAGGAGGGAAAATCTATAAAACAAGAAGAATCTTTCTGATTTTCTTAAAGTGTGAATGATAAAAAATAAGCTATAAGAATATATTTGGATAATTTTTTTTATTATTTTAAAAACTTTCTATTGTTTATTAAAAATATTTTTTCTTTAATCTCAAATCTCTTGGTTACTTTTTTCTTTTCTTTAGGCCGTACGCGTTTTAGTGGACACTACTTTCTACTCATTTCTTCAGATTCAAATGGGCTTTTATATTTTAGAAAAGAGTGGATTCTTTGTCGATTATAAAATATTTCTATATAGTCTGCAATCTCATTTTTAGCATCATGTATATCATAAAATATGTTATAATCTAATTCCCTCTTTAAGGTTTGCTCTACTTGTTGCTTTAACTATTAGCTTAGTATCGTTTCTACTTGAAATACTCCATCCTACTATCATTCTAGAAAATATATCTAGTAAAACACATAAATATACATGACTATTCCTTGAAGTCTCTAGAACAGTCACATCAGTAACCCATATTTTATCTGCTTCAACTTGTGAAAAATTTCTCCTATCTAAATCTCTTATCCTAGGTTGATTATGATTAGACTCAGTACTTGAAATTTTGAATCTTTTCTGCGATTTACCCTTTATTTTCAATAGTTTCATCTGCCATACTCTTCACTGGAAACTCAGTTGAATGAGTTTCCATAAACTCTAAACGAGCCTTTGGTCTTTGGTGGGTATGGCTGCAAACTTTTTTAGTATTGCATTTTCCTCTTTTTAATTACTTAATTTCTTTTCTTAAAAGATTTAATTCCTCATTTCCATTCTTTTGACTATCGAGGGGTGAATTTTTAATTTCTTTATTCATTTACCCTCTTCTCCACATCTTTAATAATTCATAACTCATTTCTAAAGATTGTGCAACTTCTTTAATTGAGCTATCACTTTCTAAAACCAGCTTAATAGCCTGCTTTTTAAATTCCTCTGAATATTTTGATCTTCTCATTGAAAACACCTTCCTTTTTAATTTTAAAAAGTATCCACTTTAACGAGTACAGCCTAAAGGAAGAAAAAAAGTAACAATTAGATTTGAGATTAAAGAAAATTATCCAAAAACCTTCCATAACAAAGGATTTGAAGAAAAGGCATATTCAGAATAACTTTGTTTAAGCTGAAATATTAAATACTTTTTTTGACTATTTTACCTAAAATTCAATATTTAAATACGTTTTCAGGTTATTTCTAAACTTAAACGTTTAGAAAATTCTAAAAGTAAATATTTTGAAAAAAGTAAAACCAATTATTCTTATACATTCGTCGATAACTTAATTGACAGGTTTATAATTTTTAGTGAGTAATTTTATTCTAAATCCTATTTCACCTAACCGATAGCATTTAAAAAAACAAATTATTTTTAGTGTAAACTGTTAAAAAACTATTCTTTTATAGAAATGATATTAATCTTACCTGTGAGTTAAAATTTTACTATGAACCTTATTCCATTATTTTTCTTTTTTTTATTATGTAGTATAGATCTATTGAGTGTTGGTTATTATCAAGTTGGTATTTTACCCAGATACGTAGCTCTTGGAGGGACTGGTATTGCATTGGGAGGAAGTGCTATAGATTTATCTTTGAACCCAGCAAATATTAAGGTAAATAAATTGGGTCAGCAATTAGAGTTAGGTATTACTAATTTATTTATTAATGCAAATTATAGTGATAAGTCATACCAACTTACTAAGTCGGATCCATTTTTTGAAAATAATAATAATTATAGAATAATGATAAATTTACCATTTGTTGGGTACACAAACAATATTAATGATAAATTATCGTACGCAGTAGCTTTTTATGTTACTGGTGGTGGTGGGGCTACTTTCGATAATCTAATAAGGTACACCCCACAAAATTTAACAGCCACAGAATATTCAGGTCAATCTCTGTCTCCCCTAAGTAGTAAGAATCTAATAAAAGAGTCAAACATTAGCTATATTGCAATTTCTCGCCTTTCTAATGGATTGTCTTACCAAATAAACAATCTCTCTATTGGAGTCTCTTTAGATGTTGTAATGGCAAAACAGTCTATAGAATATAAATATTCCGATTCTACCGGATACATTCCATTCTATACAAAAGGATTCAGATATGAAAGTAATCTCGCCAAATCTTTAGGGGGCTCTGTTGGACTTTCCTATAATTTAGGTCATTCAACTAAGATAGGTTATGCATACCAATTACCAACCTCGTTAAATCTTGATGGAACATTTGATGGTGGTAATGGATCTATCATTAGTAGAATCCCATTGGAAGTAAAAAATAAATTTACCACTGCAGAGAGACATTCTTTTGGAATAAGTCATTACCTAAATCAGCGTACGCTTATCACATCTGATATTCAATATTTATTATTGGGAAGTTATTTTAAATCATCAGAGATTGTACTACCATACTTCAATTATGATTCGAGCTTAGGACTTTTAAAAAATTTAAAATCTAGAAATGGAGGTCAGAATATTTATTCAATAGGGGTAGGAGTAGAATATTCAATAAATAAAATATTTCTTAGATTAGGTTTCAATTATTCCATGCAGTCTTACCCAGAAAGATATTTAAACCCTCAAAATAGTCCTATATTACTAGAAAATGTATACACTGCTGGTATAGGTTTTTTATTTAATGATAGTAATCTAGATATTGCTATTGCCCACTCTCCATATAAAAAGTGGTATGGGGGTAAGGGATCTGACTGGGATATTTCAAGAGCCTTAAACTCTTTGAGTGATTATAACTATGCATATAGTTACTCTTCTAGTCTTAAGTATACTTCATTAATACTCTCCTTTACTAAAAGGTTTTAAATAAATTTTAGATGAGAAGAATTATAAAACTTTTCACTAGAGTATCACTATTTTGATAAAGTTAAAATTATTCAATTAAATCAATCTAAGGAGATTTTTTATGGGAAAAATAATGCAAAAAGTAATCATTGATAATGCCTATGACATTAAAAAATAAAATATTTTTAGCAATGCGAATTGCATTGGTAGTGGGGACAATTCTTGGTATTATCAATCATTATGATATGTTCTTATCTGGAAATTATGAAACAAGTAGGATAGTTAAAATACTTATTACTTATTTAGTTCCTTTTTCTGTTTCACTGTATAGTACTACAAGAATAAAGCATACATAGTTATTAAATTTACTTTTATACAAGTAAATTACTTTACGTAATTTTTTTGCTAAAAATCGATATATGTATCCAATCCTGTTATAAAAAACTCTAATTGTTTTTCTATGAGCTCTTTAACTACAAATGCGGGAGGACCAAATAAAACATTCATGGGAGCTAACATCCATCCGATTCCATCTAAACCGCCCATACTTATAAAATAACCTAATTCTTTATAGTTAAAATTACTCAAGGACTGATTTTGTGAATGATTTAGAATATTTCGTGATACGATTCTTGCTTTTCTTACAGCAATCTGTGCACTCATATAATTATCTCCATTGGATTTGAAGTAACTACAGTCTCCAGAGGCAAAGATATTTTGATATATATAAGAACCATGCATGAATTGTCCATACTCATTTGTTTCCATTTGAAAAGGAAAAGGTCTTACACCTGGAAAAAAGAAGGTTATATCAGAGGGAAATTCTTCAGTAGTCCTTGCTTTAACAGATTCGACTAAAACATTCTCTCTTGTGATACTTTTTATTTTATGATTTGAATAGAAATAAGTATTTTTATTTCTGAATTTTGAGTGAATGTAGTCATGAAATACTTTGGGTAAAGAAGAGAGGATTCTATCTTCCATAGTAAAAAAATTAATTTTTGGCTTTAGTTTATATTTTTCCAAGAAGGCATACATTTCAAAAATAAATTGAATACTACTTGCTCCTCCGCCTACAAAGGATATATTTTCAGAAGATATAAGTTGGAATATATTATCTTTCCATTTCTCACTTATAAAATCGTTTAAACCAAGAACGATAGCATCCTTAGAAGTCGAAAGTGATTCTGGAGAAACTTGAGAGGCACCTGTAGAAACTATGAGGTAGTCAAAACTTTCATTGATTTGATCAATAAATGACTCCTTCTGCCATCTCAGTAGATCTTCACTTGAAATAATAACTTCTTTTTGTAGGAATTTAAAATTAAATTTAGAGGCTAAACTCGAAAAACTTTTTTGAAAGTTTTGCAAGGGTTCTTGAAAAGTTAGATGCAGTCGTAATACGTTTAGGAATGATTCATTCTTATCGACTAACAATACTTCAAAATTATTTTGTCTGGCAAGTAAAGTGGCCGAGACCAAGCCAGAAACACCACCACCGAGAATAATTACTTTCTTCACAAATACATTGGAATAGAAAGGAAAATTATGAAAAGAAATAAATTATAATTTAATACCAAATAATAAAATTGAAATTCTATAAGAATAAATTAATCTTGTATCATTGGTAATATTATTCCAATTTATATGGAATCTAATTTTTATAAAAAGTTAGTAAATTACAAGATTTTTAAGAAAGGATATCACAATGAAAAAAGTACTACCTATATTTCTATTAATTTCAAGTGTTCTAATTACAACATTTTGTACCCAGGAGAAATTAGAGCCTGGTATACCTGTTAATTTTGATTCCATCCAAGCACAAGAGTACGAACCAGTTATGGAAAAAGGACTTTCTGTCGGTAAAAATATTTCTATCGAGGGATATCTCTCTCTTCAGAATCTGATGAGTCTCCAATCTAACACAATCATGGTCAATCTTTTTGAAGAGAAAGAGTCAAAAGGCAAGTCTGTATCTGTTTCCTTACCTGTAGGTGAAAAAGAAAATCAGATGGAAGGTCTCCCTAATCCTTATAAAGAAGAAGATCTAAAAGTACATACCAATCTAAAGGAAATTGTAGGACCAAATGATAAAGTTAGGATACATGGAATTCGGTTGGGAAGTTCTCTGGATAATACAGTTTATGTACAATCTATTTGGATAGAAAAAGTCCTTGAAAAATAAATTTTTATTATCTAATTTTAAACTAAAAATTCACTTAGGATAATTTCTGTTGTTTCAATTTGTAGTACGTCAGAAGAATGATAAATTCTCTTCTCTAGGTACTTTCCAGAGACGGGATTTTTATATACTTCCAATTCATTGTCTTTTAAATTGACGATCCAGTATTCAGATATAAGAGCATTGGCATAAATATTTTGTTTTTGAAAGTCAAGTTCATAGGTGGAGATGCTCACTTCTACCACTAGCCTTGCAGTATTGGGATGTTCGGAGCTAAAGCTTTTTTCGGTTCCTTTGATAACTGAGATATCAGGTTCAGGTTCAGAGTCTGAAGTGGTGATGGGTTGTTCTATTTGAACAAAGTACTCTTTCGATTCAAAAATGTTTCGTAGTACCTTTGCCAAATAATTCACAGTGAAAGTATGTTTGGGAGATTTGGGCATTTTATGTACGATGACTCCATTGATTAACTCTACTTCTTCTGGAAGAATCCCAATTTCACCTAATTTATGGTAGTCAGATATGCTCATACGATAAAGTAATTGATTTTCCGATTGTTCGAGAAACGCTTTCATGACTCTAGTCTAGTTGATTTTTTGAATTTGTCAATGAAAAAGAGAAGGATTGCCAAATTCCCACTCCTTCCAAATAGGCCTTCTTTTTTCTAACACAGATCGTAATCCTTCCTGCCCATTTTGACTAAATATAGCTTTTGATAGAAACTCTTT
>Ga0214923_10008729_pt1 | contig 10703 bp, 7 predicted proteins | sample LL1510_MetaG_FD_177993 | JGI IMG/M metagenome (GOLD analysis project Ga0214923, IMG submission 177993) | Freshwater microbial communities from Lake Lanier, Atlanta, Georgia, United States - LL-1510 | ecosystem: Environmental > Aquatic > Freshwater > Lake | place: USA: Georgia | collected 2015-10-15
TTTGTTTATTTTCATCAATTCTTTTAAACATATCTTTTAAATTATTAATTGATTGAGACTCTTTCATGAAATTATCACCTATAGTAGTTAAACTAGTGCAATCATAAAATAATTCTGATACATTTTGTAAAACAGGACAATTATTCATGAAATTATCACCTATAGTAGTTAAACTAGTGCAATCATAAAATAATTCTGATACATTTTCTAATTTAGAACAATTTTTCATGAAATCATTACCTATAGTAGTTAAACTAGTGCAACTAGCAAATAATCTTAATACTGTTTTTAATTTAGAACAACTTATCATGAAATTTTTACCTATAGTAGTTAAACCAATGCAACGATAAAATAGGAAATCTACATTTTCTAAAACAGGACAATTATTCATAAAATTATTACCTATAGTAGTTAAACCAGTGCAACCATAAAATAGTAAATCTACATTTTCTAAAACAGGACAATTATTCATGAAATTATCACCTATAGTAGTTAAATTAGTGCAACCGGAAAATAATTCTGATACATTTTCTAATTTAGAACATTCTATCATGAAATTATTACCTATAGTAGTTAAACTAGTGCAATCTTTAAATAATTTTTTTGATATAAAACTTTTTAATTTAGAACAATTATTCATGAAATTTTCACCTATAGTAGTTAAACCAGTGCAACCAGAAAATAGTAAATTTACCCTTTCTAAAACAGGACATTTATTCATAAAATTAATACCTATAGTAGTTAAACTAGTGCAACCGGAAAATAATTCTGATACAAATGTTAAATTAGAACATTCTATCATGAAATTTTCACCTATAGTAGTTAAACTAGTGCAATCAGAAAATAATCTTGGTGCACTTTCTAAATTAGAACGTCTTATCATGAAATTTTTACCTATAGTAGTTAAACCAGTGCAACCAGAAAATAGAGCAGATACTATTTCTAAATTAGTTGATTTATTCATGAAATTTTCACTCATAAAATTATCACTAATATTAGCTAATCTAATGCAATCAGAAAATAGAGAAGATACTTTTTTTAAATTAGGACAATTATTCATAAAATTAGTTGGAATATTAACTAAACCAGTGCAACCAGAAAATAGAGAATCTACTTCTTTTAAATTAGGAAAATTATTCATAAATTTAGTTGGAATATTAACTAAACCAGTGCAACCAGAAAATAGAGAAGATACTTTTTTTAAATTAGGAAAATTATTCATAAAATTAGTTGGAATATTAACTAAACCAGTGCAACCAGAAAATAGAGTAGATACTGTTTCTAATTTAGTTGATTCATTCATAAAATTAGTTGGAATTTTAAATAAACCAGTGCAACCAGAAAATAGAGAATATACTTTTTTTAAATTAGGACAATGTTTCATAAAATCAATACCTATAGTAGTTAAACCAGTGCAATTAGAAAATAGAGAAGATACTTCTTCTAAATTAGAACAATCATTCATAAAATTATTTCCTATAGTAGTTAAACCAGTGCAATTAGAAAATAGAGAAGATACTTCTTTTAATTTAGAACAATTATTCATAAAATTATTTCCTATAGTAGTTAAACGAATGCAACCAGAAAATAGAGAAGATACATCTGTTAATTTATTACAATTATTAATAAAATTATTACCAATAGTAGTTAAATTATTTTTACTATATAGATATAATTTATTTACATTTTTAAAATAAAAATTATCTGGAATTTCTTTTTCTCCTTTAAGATCTATATGCAAATTTTCACATTTTATATCATCAAATGTGGATTTTTTGATAATATTACTTAATTTATAATATAGATTAAATTTTACATTCTCATTAAATTTAAAATCATTTGGTATAGCTCCTACATTATTTAAATCTATATGTAAATTAATATCAGAATTATCATTTGAACCAGATTTTTTATTTTTTGAAAAATAATTTTTAAACTGTTGATAATTATTATCTTCTAATATAAAATAGTTATTTTTAATTTTAAATAATTTATCAAAATCTTTTTTTCTTATAAAATATATTTTATCTTTTTTTTCTGTTACATAATCATATTCATGTCCATTACCTTTAGTTATTTTATACTCAATTAAAGCTTCATCTTCATTAGGAATTATATTATAATAATAATATGTAATACCACGTGAACTACTACTAGATATTTGTTGAATATAAATATTATTATCAAAATCAAAACTTTCTGCACTTTTTTTTTCGAGGTCATCATTTATTTCGAGGACATCAGTTATTTCGTTAGGACTTATTTGTTCAGCACCACCGTATTTATTTTTATTAGATAAATCTAAATATTTTTTTTTATATTTTAAATATTTTTGATAATAAATGTAATCATTATCCATTATAATATTTAAAATATAATAATTTAATAAAATTATATTTTACAATAATATGAACACTGGTGAAATTATAGATTTTTTTAATAATAATGATCAATCTAAAATTATAAAATATATTAATGATAACAAATCTATAAATTTAATTCATTTATTATCACTATCAATTATTAATAATGATGAATTCATAGATATAATAGATAAATGTTTTAAAAATAATAATCAAGATTTACTATCAATAAATTATTTTTTGATAATATATAATAAATCGTTTGATAAATTATATGAATTATTAAAATACATTAAAATAAATTATAAACACATTTTTTTAGAAATTATTAAATTTTATGATAATAAATTATGGTTTTTAGCTGAATTATTTTGGTTTTTAGAAGATAAAAATATTTATAAATATTGGAATTTATATAAAGATATTAATTTATATCTCAAAGATAAATTTAATCAGATTACATTATTTTTAATTTTATTAAAAAAAAACAATATTGAAATAATAAAAGAATATTTAGAATTATGTCCTAAAATTATTTACTTTCCATCAAATAATTTACCATTATTTAATTTAGTATTAGATGAATGTAAAAGTAAAAATGATGAAATTAGTGATAATTTTATTAAAAAATTAAAATTATTATTGGACATTGATCCTGATATTATCAATCAAATAGATTCATATAATGAACATATTTTATTATATCCTATACAATCAAATAAACATAAATTATTTGAATATTTAATTAATTTAGGAGCTGATTTAAATATAATAATAAATAAGACAATATGTAGAAGTATATTTGAACATGGATTATTATCAAATAATAAAAAAATTCATAATATTTTGTTAAAAAATATAGATAAAATAAATTGTAATTATTACAATTCAAATATAGAAACATATCCATACATAATATTTAAGAATCCTAATAAATATTCTGAACAATTAAAAATAGAAATAATTAAAAGATGTAATATATTAGAAAAACAAACTATAGAACGAAAATCAACATTAGATTTATTAGATAAAAAATATTTAAAATTTGTTAATGTTGCAAATAATAAAATTAGTTTTGATTCAAAATTAATAAATTTTAAAGATTTAAATATACCTTATTCAATATTTACTCCAACTTTATTAGATCGTTGTTATTATTATTATTATTTATGTAATAAATATAATAATGTTGGATTGTCTTATATCAAAGACAATAAAATTGTTTATAAAAAAAAATGTTTGAATAATAAATGTAATTTTGATAAAAATGAAATTTGCTTAGATGATAATGATTATAAAAACTGTAATTTAATAGACGAGATGCATGTTTTTTTAAGTAATTATCCATTATTGTATAATAATAATATGTTAATATGGTATGATGAAATTGTATATAATATACCAAATGGATTATTAGATACAATTGATAAAAAGGAAATAACAGTAATTGATATTTATATTGGATATAATAATTTAGATGGAGGTCATGATAATGTTATAATTATAAATAGAGATAAAAATATAGCATTTAGATTTGAACCAGGAGGATATTTTTTAACTGATAAAATGAATAAATTTGATGAAATGATGACAAAAGAGTTTAAAAAGAAAGACATAATATATTATAGTCCAAATGAATATATGGATAATTTACAATTTCAAAATATATCAGGTGAAGGACAAAATATATATGATAATATAGGAGATCCAATAGGATATTGTGTTGCATGGTCTTTATGGTTTATAGAAACATATATAGAAAATAAAAATAAGATAAAGGATAATAATGATTTAAAAAAACTAGTAATAAATATATCAAATAAAATTCTATTAAAATATGATAAATACTTAGATTACATTAGAGAATATGGAAATTATTTAAAAAATAATCAAATTAAATTTTACAAATCAATAGAAATACCAAAAAATAGATTATATATTAAAAATTATAGTAGAAATGAAGTTAATTATATAATGAAACAAATTAATGATAAATTAACTTAATTTTTTATTTCTACTTTTCCACCATTTTTTTCCATAGGATATAAATAATTCAGAATCTTTATTAATATCTTTGATAGCTTTAAAAATCATTTTATTATTATCGTTATCATAATAATAATCAACATTAGGATCATTAGAATGGTTATAAATAGAACCATAACCAAAAACTAATATTTTATTATCATCATTGAGCGGATCATTAAAAATATAATCATTTAAAATATTACCTTGTTGAAAAAGGAATTTATTATTAATTTTAATAATAGGACAAATTTCAATATTTTGTCCATTTTTTATTGATTTATTTGTAAATACACCATTACCAATATTTTCAATTGTTGATTCTTTTATAAATAAATTATTATCAATTACTAACTTATATCTATTATTCATATAATATTTATAAATATTTTTATTATATAAAAATATTGAAAAAAAAATTATATATGTATTCCTTTAATAATAAAATTTTACCGTCGCAAGTTTTTGCTTGCGACACTTTCGCGCTTTGCGCTTACTAAAGCCATTTTGGATCGCTCGAGATGCTTCCTTGCAAGAAAGGATCTCTCCCGCGATCAGAGATGGTCAGGTTTTGTGCATGTGGCGCGAAAATTCATCCATTTCTCGTTCAATGCAACAACTGCCACAACAATGCTGGTTCTCTGGTGTTGCCAGAGAACACTCCGTCGAAGAACCAACCGTCGGAGTACATTCCGTCGGAGTACACTCCGTCGGAGTACACTCCGTCGGAGTACACTCCGTCGGAGAACACCGACGGAGAACACTCCGACGAAGAACCAACCGTCGGAGAAGACACCGTCGAAGACGGCGTCTGAAAGATGGTAGTGTGGTTCTTTTGCACGGATAGATTCCAGTTGTGTCTTTTGGATGCAATTTTGGAATTAATTCAATTTTTTTATTATAATTAAATAAAAAAAAATTGAAAAATTGAATTTAACTATAATAATAATAGCCTCACTTTTTTTAAAAAATTTTATGCGCTACACATAGTACATTCTTTATTAGGTTCGATAGTGAATTGTTGAGTATTAATACTAGATTGAGAACGAAGATAATACATACCAGTTTTTATACCATTTTTCCATCCATACATTAAAGCAGATGTTAATTTAATAGAATCAGGATTAGCAAAAAATAGATTCATACTTTGACTTTGATCAACAAATGGACCTCTAGCTAAAGCATGATCAATAATAGCTTTTTGTTTAATTTCCCAAACAGTTTTATAAATTTGTTTAATATTATCAGGTATTTCATCAATATTTTGAATAGATCCATAAGAAGCAATTAATTTATTTCTAATTTCATCATTCCAAAGATTTAATTCTTCAAGATCTTTTTGTAAATGTTTATTAAAAACAACAAAATTACCTGCTAATGTTAATCTAGAATATAAATTGGTAGTGAATGGTTCAAAACATTCATTATTACCTAATATTTGAGAAGTAGAAGCTGTTGGCATTAGAGCAGTTAATAAACTATTTCTAACACCATATTTTAAAATATCTTCTTTTAGACTTGACCAGTTCCATAATGTAGGTTTATTATTCCACATGTCAAATTGAAAAACACCATTAGAAATAGGAGATCCAAAATAACTATCATATGGACCATATTTTTTTGCCAATTCACAACTCATTTCTAAACATCCAAAATAAATAGTTTCCATAATATTGGAACTCAATTGAATAGCTTCATTACTTTCATATGGTAATTTCATAATAGCTAAAAGATCAGCAAAACCTTGAATACCGACACCAATAGGTCTATTTTTTAGATTAGATTTTTTAGTTTCTTCTGTTGGATAATAATTTATATCAATAATATTATTTAAATTGTAAGTGACTAATTTAGCAATTTCTTTTAGACTATCATAATTATATGATCCATCTTTATAAAACTTATTAACAGCAATAGATGCTAAATTACAAACGGCATATTCATTAGCATTAGAAAATTCACAAATTTCAGCACATAAATTAGAAGATTTAATTGTTCCTAAATTTTTTTGATTAGTTTTTTTATTAATATGATCTTTAAATAAAATGTAAGGGGTTCCAGTTTCCATTTGACTAGTAATAATTTTATTCCATAACATTTTAGCATCAATTTCTTTTAAGTATTTACCTTGACTAACATAATTATCATATAATTTATTAAATTCATCACCATAAACATCAGATAAACCGGGACATTGATCTTCAGACATTAAATACCATTTATCATTATTTAAAACAGCTTCCATAAATTTATCACAAATCCATAAAGCCAAAAATAAATCCCTACATTTTTCTGATTCATTTCCACCATTTTTTCTTAATTCTAAAAATTCTAAAATATCACCATGCCATGGTTCCATATAAATTGCAATAGATCCACGTCTTTTACCACCTTGATCGATATATCTACAAACACTATTTAATACTTGCAACATCGGAATAACACCAGCAGAAGCACCATTTGTAGATTTAATCATTTGTCCTTTTGCACGAATATTAGAAACATGAATACCAATACCACCTGCCCATTTACTAATTTTAGCACAATCAGTATAATTTTTAAAAATAGATTCTAGACTGTCATCTACACCTAACAGATAACATGAAGATAATTGTTGAATACATGTTCCACTATTAAAAAGAGTTGGTGTAGCATGTATAAATAATCCTGATGCTAAACAATTATATGTTTCTTTTATTTTATTTAATTTAAAATCAAGAGTATCATTAGATTTTAAATGAATTGTTATAGCAACTCTTAACCATAATGCTTGAACAGTTTCATAAGTTTCTTTAGTAATTTTATTATTAATTAAATATGATCGTTCTAAAGTTTTAAAACTGAAATAATCAATATTATAATTATAATCATTATTAATAATATTATCTAAATTATTTGAAAAAACAAAATCTAAATAATCTTTGTTTAAATAGGTTGGTAAATTAAAATTTATTAATTTTGTTATTTCTGTAAATGTTTCTGTATTGTGTTTAACTTTTAGATTTTTTATTAAATTACTTATTAAAATTCTTGATCCTAATAAACTATAATCAGAATGTAATGTTATCATATTTGCACAAATATCTGCAGATAATAAATCTAATTTAGTTGTTTCAATATTATCAGTCATTAATTCAATTGTTTTTTTACATATTTTATGTATATTTAATTTATTAGACAAATCTTTTAACTTAACTAAATTAAAAATTCTATTATAAATTTTATCAAAATTTACAGATTCAAATGATCCATTTCTTTTAATAACGTTCATTATTAATATATATATATATATATCATATTTTTAAATAAAAGAAAAAATCAATTTTTTTATTTAATAAAATATATATAGTTATAAAATTTTTTTTATAACTATATATATATACATATATATGGATCAATTAGCAGAACTTTTTAATGAATCATTTCAAAATGATTATATTAGAATAGGTTTAACAATAATAACATCTGTTTTAGCAGGTTATACTTTACGTCCTTTACCAAAAAATTTAGATAATTTATTAACTCAATCTTATATGTTCAAATTTATTGTTTTAACTTTAGTTGGTTTATTATCAATAGGTAAAGTTAATGAAAATAATATGTTTTTAGTTATCATAATGGTTGCAGTTGTATTAGCAATATTTGAATACTTTAGACAAAATGATAAAGATTCTAGAGTATAATTGTTTTGACTTCACTTAACATACCACCATGAGTTTCTCTATAATGTATATGTTTTGGTAATAATTTTTTATTTACTTTATATTGTGATGGATCTGAATATTTTATATATGCATATCCATCTTCTTTAACAGAAGAAACACCACTATTTTTATATTCATGATATGCTTCATCTGGATGTTCAAAAATAGTATTATCCGGTCTGGACGCCCACCATATAACTTTTTCAGCATTAGGAGCATAAATTTTATAATCTTTTAAATTACTCGTTGAATTAGTAATATCAGTAAATAAAGTAAAAGGAACAGCAGATTCACCTAAAAAAGGTAAATAAGTATTACGATCTAATAATAATAATAAACTAAAAACACCAATTAATATATATAATGATTTAGATATATTATTATTGAAAAATTTACCAATAATATCAAATTTATCATTTACAGATTTTAGAGCAGTATTTATAGAAACAATTAAAATAACTATGATGATAATTATATGAAAAAATTTAGTATTTATATACATATATATAATTATAATATATTTTTATTTATTTATAAAAACAAGTCCTGGAATATTTGTTTTTTGAACATTTATTAATTTTGTTATTGTCATTTCTTTATTTATTTCACTTTTTTTATTTTTTAACAAATTATTTTTTATAAAACTAATTACATTTTTTTTTGAATAATCTTTTGGTTTATATAATATAAAATGAGGACTTGGACCATAAGCATGTATCCAAGTTAATTCATCTTTGGATGTTTCTATATTTAATAGTTCTTTAAATATTTCTACTGAATTATCTATTATATATTCATTACCAAATTTAGTCCTTCCAACCAATAAATAACATGGATCTATTAAATTATTACTATATATATGGAATAATTTAGTATTGTATTTTATATTTGTTATTTTGATAAATGACATAATATTATTAGATTTATATTTATATATAAATAATATTCAAATTTTATATTGTTATTTATAATAAAAAAATTGAATTTTTTTTTATTATAAAATTCCATTTAATTTGTTATTTTACCGTTGGCAGGCGTGCACACCTGCCAAATAACTCGAGCTTTACGCTCACCAACCCCATTGTGTGACCACGTTACAGTGGTTCAAGCAAGAGCCAAGGGCATTCTTGCCATGGCGGATTCGGAGTTCGCCAAGGACCAGGAGGAGGAGATCAACGATCTTCAGAGGAAGATCGCGATGCTGAAGGAGGAGATCGCGGTTCTTCAGCGCACGAACGGACTGCAGGATGTGACGATCGCGGTTCTTCAGAGAGAGAACGAGCAACTGAAGAAGAAGATCGAGGATCATCAGAGCACGGACGACGATCTTCAGAGGAGGATCCAGAAGCGGGATGATTACATCGATGATTTGCAGTCTGAGTGCCAACGGCTGGAGAATCTGATCGACGAGTACCTCGAATGGATCGGAAATCTTCGGCGGGATCTCCGTGAGTGGCAGCACTGGTACGACAGTTTGAACATGCCTTGTGACGACGAGGAGGTGCAGTACTCCGATCTCACATCGGAGTACTACCAGCTGAAGATCTCGCACCAAGAGCTGCTCGAGGATAACGCGAACCTTTGGTACGAGATCTCCAAGCAAAAGGAGGGACCGAAGGAGTGGTCGGAATGGCCGAAGGAGGGACCGGAGTGGCAGAAGGAGGGACCGAAGATCAGAGAGAAGAGGCGTCGCGCTGAGCAATTTCAGCACTGCAGTCTGTGTGCTGTCAATCGTGCGGATCAGATCCGCGCGAAGCAGACTGCGCTCCGCGCGAAGCAGACTGCGCTCCGCGCGAAGCAGGTTGCTCTCTGCAAGGCGCGCAATCTGCTTCGTGCAGAGCGCAGGCCACGATGACCGATGATGCATCGCCATTATCTTGGTCTTTTTATTTATTTCAATAAAAAAAAAATTGAAATTTTTTTTTTAATATTCATAAATTTTAATTTTAACGAATGCACTTTGTTCATTATAGCCAAACAGACTCAAGACCTGCTCAAAACCCCAGTTCGTTGTGCGATCGTCATGGAGATGGTGCATAATGCTCAAATTAACCACTTGCATTGTGAGATCGCCGACTTATTATCCGATCTTGGACACAATGAGATTTATATTGAAGAGTTGTACAATGCCAAAAAGACAGTACAAATGAAATATGTCTTCAAGGAGAAAGAGCAGAACAAGAATCTGATGAAGTTGATCGGAATAACGACATGAGATATTCTTGAGCATAAGACATGTTCTACCACTCAGTCAGACTGGGTTAACGGCTTGATGAAGAAGCAAATTAAGGTAGAGACTGTGTTGGTGACAATTTTTCCTAGCTATACTTGCGTTCATATCTTTTAGAGATTGAACGTAAGAGCGAATAACTGACCTTAGCATAATGGTGCATAAGCCACCATTGGTTTTTTAATTTTTATATTTTTTTAGTTCCATCTATAATACCCATCAAAAGTATCTTGATTATTATTTTGTTCTAATTTTTTATCATCTTTTTGTTTTTGTTCTTGTTCAATCTTTTGTTGAATTAATAATTGTTTCATAAATTCATTTTTATTTTGTTCTTCTATAAATTGTTGTTGAATATTAGTTTGAATTGTATTTTGTTCT
>Ga0214923_10008730_pt1 | contig 10699 bp, 3 predicted proteins | sample LL1510_MetaG_FD_177993 | JGI IMG/M metagenome (GOLD analysis project Ga0214923, IMG submission 177993) | Freshwater microbial communities from Lake Lanier, Atlanta, Georgia, United States - LL-1510 | ecosystem: Environmental > Aquatic > Freshwater > Lake | place: USA: Georgia | collected 2015-10-15
AGAACCGACATCTAAATTTATAGGCCCAGCCGAATGTAAAAATTTAGGAAAACCAAGCACAGACGGTAGAACCCGTGTTTATACAAAAGCCGAATGTGACACACTTGGTGGAAATTGGAACCCTGACGGCGAATGTAAAAATACAGGAGGTAGCTTCAGTTGGACATGCAGAGTCCTTAATAATTTATAATTGAATATAGATATCCACTTCAACATTAGTATTATATAATATTAATGTTTAAGACAGGTATTAAACATTAATATGATATTAAATTAATGTTTAAGAGCGGTATTAAACATCCTTCGGTCTAATTAAAACAAATAAAAACACAATAGTAGAGTTATGGACCTAGATAAAATCGTAGGCAACCCGGCTATTGTGTTGGCCTTTTTAGTTATTGTATTTCTAATCTATGCATATTATTCGAAAGATGAGGGGTTTGTGAACTTTCGTGAACAACAGAACAAGTATACACTAAGTCAGCGTGGCGAATTTTGGGACAATCTAAATTTACAAGTAGACTATAATTCCGATTTAGAAAAAGATTTACAAAAAGGTTTAAATGACGCCCTAAAAAGTATAGACCCTATGACTATTAAAACAAAAAAGAACGATTTTAGTAGTTTTTTTAGAAAAGACCCTATTCCCGGCCTTAATGCAAATCAACAATGTTCTAATGCAACAGAACCGTATTTATTGCCCCCTCACAATAAAAACAGTCCGTCTGGATGTGGTTGGTGGTATATAGACGATGATTCATTATTATCATTTGCTTCAAATGGAACTGAAGCAGGACCTTTTAGTGATTTAGCAAGAAGCAGTCCCAAGGGCAGATGGATGTGGGACTTAGGAGCAGCTCAAAAATTAGAAGACATTAAACGTTGTCGTAAGATAAAATCATGCGATGTATCCGATCTTTTAGGAGACAAATGCGGGTTTTGTAACATATTGAATACTGGTCTCCCTGCTGGAAAAAAAGGCACTTCTAAATACCCAGATGACACACAATTTAGTTGCCCTGAACCATTAATTAATAACCCGCAGAGATGCCCTAAGCCTCGCCAAGAACCGACTGTCGTTACATTAGCTGATGGCACAGTTACTGTTGTCGCAGACCCACCTGGATTATGCGACCCAGTTAAAGGCAAACTTAGTGCAGAATGCTTAATTAGCCTAGCAAGAGGTGCTGGATGTAATAGCAATAGCGTTATTATCAGTATCTTAAAAGGAGACTCCAATGGATATTTAACTGGTATTGGTGAATCAGGATTCAAATACACTAAGGGTTTAGAAATCCTTAAAAAAGGTGCATCGCTTATAGTCCAACCCGCATTTTTAGGCAATGGTGTTTGTGAAAGGTCCGATGCTCTTGATTTTTACCAAAAATTAGTTAATTTAATCTTAAGAGGGAAAACAACACTTGTCAGAAATGTAGCATCTTTCTTGGCCTTAGGAACTGATTATGACCCTTGTGATTATGATCCAAATGAGCGGGGCCCATTTGACGATTATTGCCTTGACCGTGTAGCACGTGAAGAGGGCTGCCAGCCAGATGGGTCAGATTTCCCTACAAAATCTGAGAATAAGGCACGATTTTATGCTATGAATTGGAAATCGGTAAATACACATTTCAACACTTTAAATAGAAATTTACAATCAAAAGACCAGCTCATCTTAACTGATGCATCCATGAAATGCCTTGGTGTTCAAGTCGTGCCTAATGTGGCGGAATGCGGCGATAAAAGAGGTGTAGAACTTCTCTGGTATAAATGGGAGTACGAATGGGATATGCCAGAACGCAAGCAAAGTGCTCAAACATTTTATGGTCGTGATATCAAGGCAAATATGCCCAGCTTTGATACAATAGGGGCAGATTATAATCCTTGGGCAGTAAAAGATGGTATGAGTTTCCATGCACGAACTCAACTAATACAGCCAAAACAATATGCTGGAAGAATGTGGGCAATGACAGCCGGCGGGCTAGTTATTAAAATTAATGATGTCCCTGTTCTTAAAAGCTGGCGTGAACAGGGACCAACCGCGTATGATTCAGATTCATATATATTGAAGGGAAAGACCCCTAATAATCTAGACGTATATTGGTTCAAGGGATTTGGAAATTCTACATTTTTACCAAAGATATCCAATCCAGATAATATAACACAATATTTGGGAATTACTGCGTCAGACTTAAATCTTGCTGTCCCAGATACATTTCCACTATGCAGATGGGATTTTTACATGGGTTCAACAGAAGACCGCAATAATGTGTTAACTTCAAACTCCGAAAACATGAGGATAGGCGTAGTTGACGGAAAAAAATGTGCTATACTTGGCAATCAAGGCGGAGTTAAAATTGTTAATCAGATTATGGGAACAGCGTTCAAAGCATTCACATTTATGGTTTACAATAGAGGAGGTTGGACAAGGCTTTTCGCATTAAGATCTGGCTCATGCTCTATGTCGGATTGGAATGGATGGTCTATTGAAGGTGGTTTATGTTCTGATTCAAGAGCATGGTTTTGTTTCCAAAGTAAGGGTGGTAAACAGGAAATTTACTTATCTACTGGTCGTCAAACTGTGCCAATGAATAAATGGACCCACATCGCCTTTTCTATCGACGATGATTTTAGAGGTGTTTCTATTTATTGCGACTCAGTAATGATTGGTCGTAAAAGAAACGAATTAATGAACCCTAGCGATTACACAGAAACTAAATATAATATTGCAACAATTGGCCATGCTGGTTGGAACTGCAGTAAAACAATATTGCCTCCTCCATCTGCTAATGGCGTAGTTCCTGTGAAACCAGCCCCAGTTGGACCACCACAATGTTTAGGATTAGGAAGACCCAACTCAAATGGAGGTTTAAGAATATATAGCCAATCGGAATGCGACCAGCTAGATGGTAACTTCCATGGAAATGGCGAATGTACAAAAAAAACCGGTGGTGCCTGGAGTTGGGATTGCCGCGACCTGAATAAAGCAGATACAATGACAATAATAGATGCTACCTACGGTGGAAATTGTGCAAACGGCGATAGCTTAAAAGGAAATAGAACAGAACTATTTAAAGAGTTAGCAAACGGACGTTCATCGCTAAAATATAGTTACGACTTCGTAACGACTGGAGGCGACCCTTCTGGAGGTTGTCCTAAAACATTGGAAATAAATTATCGTTGCGGCGAAGATAAGAGAAGATTAACCGTAAATGCTGAGGCTGGTTATAATGGAAATGTTGATATGGGGTGTGGAACTCAATACAATAATCTCACTCTCAAGCCATTGCCCCCACCAGATTGCCCACCTGCAAAAGATGGAGCATTAAATATAGGGCTTGCCTGGGCACATTGGTTTGATTATACTTTAACAACAAAGGAAATTAAGAACGATATTATGTTGGCTTATACCGATGAAACAGTATACAAAGAAGATCCTAAATCAGGTTGGAAAAAAGGTAAATAAAAAACATTCCGATCTTTAGGAAGTAATGGATGCTAATATAGCAATCTTAGTGCTTATATTTATCATTATAGCAATTTTATGCTCAATAGCTTTTATTAAAAGTAAAACTATTCAAGAGGGGTTTAGTTTCAGTCTTGCAGCCGAAAACAGATTTTTGAAGAACCAAGAGAACACATTTTGGAACATGACGAATAAGGTACTAATGACAAATTTTGGTTTGAAAGATGATTTAAAAAATATAAACCTTGCCTTTACGCAAACAGACACATTCGCTAATAATAAAAACGCCAAAACCGATGTATCAAGATATTTTATGGTCGATGATCTTCCCGGACAGGAAGAGCAAAATCAACTCTGTACAAATGCTCTAGAACCAAAGTTTTTACCAACCCGTGAAAACAAGCACGGTAAGGGCTGTGGATGGTGGTTTCAAAAAGACCCTGATAGACCTTCAGTTGGTTCTATGGGAACTAATTTAGGGCCATTTAAAGATGCAGATCTTAATGCAAGTCATCCAGGAGGAATATGGATGTGGGATATTTTAGAGGCTCAACGCAAAGAGGACGAAAAACGCTGTAGAAAAATTAAGTCGTGTGATATGGCAGATTTAGTCCCTGGTAAATGCGGGTTTTGTGTCGGTACTTCAAGCGGTGTTCCAGTAACCGCAAACGGATTAGCATTATATCCAGACGACCCTAATTTAAGCTGTGATTCCCAGATTGTAATTAACCATTCAAATTGTCCCAAACCACCAGCACCAGGACCACCGCCAGGATCACCAGCAGGTACACCGCCGCCGATTCCCCCAATGCAGCTATGCGACCCAAACCCTGCTACAGGAAAGCTGAGTAACGAATGTCTAATTTCATTGGCTAAAGGCACTGGATGCACTAGTGGCGGGGCAATAATCAGTATATTATCTGGCGACCCACTGGGATATTATAGTCAACCTGGTGAGGAACACGAAAAGTTCTCCATAGCTTTACAAGCAATAAAAAATGGTGCTGGGTTAGAATCACCACCAGAGTATTTCGGCCAAGGAACATGTACCCGTGCTGACGCATTAGGATACTATAATTCGATTGTTAAAATTTCAGCTTCCAGTACTTCACAAAATGCTAAAGCCGCTGCAGGCTTTTTAGCAACTGGTTCCTTTTATAATGAATGCGATATGGACCCTGGTACACAGGGACCGTTTGTCCTACATTGTTTACAGGTTGCGGCTCGTGAAGCCGGTTGCCAGCCAGATGGTTCGGACTATCCTGCCGAAGGTCCTAAACCTCAGCCGCGTAATATTCCAAAGATATGTGGTCGTTTAGGTAAACCAAATAGCGATGGTAATATTCGTTTATACTCAAAACAAGAGTGTGATAAGCTTGATGGTAATTTTCATGGAAATGGTGAATGTACGAAAAAGGAAGGTGGAAGCTTTAGCTGGGAATGTCGTGAATTAAACTTATCTGATACTGGTCCTACATCAACTAAAGACAAATATGACCTAATGGATTGGGGTGGAGTCGTCAAGTATTTCAAAGACTTATACAATAACATGCATTCATCAGACTTATCTACAGTCGTTTCAGCATCAAAACGCTGTTTAGGAGTTGAGATAAATATTCCTGAGACTGAATGTGCTGATGTAAAGGGTGTCTATTACTATTGCTACAAGTGGGAATACGATTACAACACAGCTTCAGGTGCTGTTCCTAAATCATTTTATTATGGTCGATTTATTAAAACAAGTATGATAGAAGTATCTAATAACGGTCCCTACACGCCTTTTGACATAGGAACAGATAGAATATTTTTAAGAGTAAAAGGATTACTAAAACAGGATTCAGGTGCTATAACAACAAGATTTTGGAATCAAACAGACGACGGAATCACAATGAGCATAGATGGCAAAATAGTTCTCCAAAAATATTTTGACCAAGGCCCTACGGCTTACGAAACCCCTAATTTTATTCTATCTTCGGAAAAAGAGCTGCCTTATGAAATAAACTGGTACAATAATTATGGAGGATATGTCTTGGTTTCTAGAATCTTTATTAATAATACATTTATTAAACCACCATCACATATGTTAAAACTAAATCAACCTACAGGATATCCCTTTGCAAGATGGGACTTTTATGAAGGAACTATTGACGACAGATGCGGAACCTTGGCTAGCCAAGCGGTTGGTTCATTACCTACCGTAACAATTGATGGTAAAAAATGTATACAATTTACGGGGCCTAATTATTTACAAATTACAAACGGCATTTCGATGAGTGCATTCAAGTCAATAACTATGATGGTTTATCTGAAGTCGGCAGCAGCCGGCTGGCCACGATTATGGGAGTTTAACAATACACCACTAGAAGCATACAATCCTGGGCAACCCAGAGGCACTAACGGTTGGTGCTCAGATGCATTGTTTGGTTGTATGAGTGCTAATAATTCTCTTGGAGTAGGATTTTATGCTAAGAAAAATTGCGGTGGACCTGAAAAATGGTCAGTTCCTGAAACACTACCTGTGGGAAAATGGGTTCACATAGCTTTTACTATCGATGATACATATGATAAATTAAGTGTTTTTACAGATGGGTTAAAAGCCTTTTCGCAAACTGGAGCGTCATCAATATTAAATAAGAATAAAACGTATTCAAACTTTTATATTGCTAATAGTGTGGAATTTTTTGATAAAAATATTGCAATAGCCTGGTTCAGGATGTTTGATTACACACTTACACAAAAAGATGTGGATACAGACCGTATGAATAAATTCTCATCTGATAAATATTACAAAACAACATCAAGTAGCGGTTGGTGATTGTACAAGGCTGACACCCGAATTGTTTTTATTTTGTTCGACTCAACAAAATAAAAACATACATATCATATTATTTTCTTTTGGCTTTAGCAGTGCCTTTTTTTTGAGGAGCAGCAGCAACAGTCGCAGCCGCTGCACCAGGGTCAGCCTCTTTCAATCGTGCAGCAGCAGCTGTATCTATAATATCCTTAGCTAAATTGGGATGGAAAATAGGATTCATAGATGGTTGTTCGAAAAAGTAGCAAGCGTAGCGGCCGTTTTCAGCAGTATTGAGTTCACAATCCACAGCAGCTGCCTTCATAGCACCAAATAACGAATCGGATAACTTACGTTTATCGTTTGAAATAGAAAAAATGGATTCATCGCTAGTCTTATTATCGTCCTTGATAGTCAGTGTCTTATCGACCTTTCGTGGATTACCCGTTTTTTGAGCTTCGCTAAACCGACTAATATAGGTGTAAACCTCAACAGTACGTTGGTCGTAAGGCAACATTTTATGAGAACAGATACGAATAGCACGCCCCTTAACCTGCTCTAACCGCACATAGTTCCAATACGGTTCCATTAAATGTACTTGGCGAACATTTTCTAAAGAAATACCTTCTGCACCAGACTGAGTAATCATAAACGCCTGAGCAATCTTACCATCAATATTGTTTTCTACGCCAGCTAAGGTACGAACAGCTAAGCCAAGCTCTTTAGGCATCTTTTCCCAGTTACCATTAAAAATATGTTTCAAAATATCACGTTTATCTGCCTTGTCATCACCAGTATAAGCAATATAGCGTTTTTTATCAGCGTTTTCTGGAAGTAATAGGTCAGGGCTTAGTGCCCAAAGCCCGTTGGCCTGTGGCAACACATCAAACTTAATATAATTTTTCTGAAACTCAAGAGCCATTCCAAAGATACCAAGACCCTCAAGTGTCTTGAAATTACTGTAAACTAATACGGGGCCTTTAGCAGTTTCCATATTATCCAAAATTTTCTGAAATTTGGGGCTGTAACTTCGCAGATGTTCAGCACTAAAGAATTCTGAACCGCGGGCATGAAGCGAGCCTAGAGCAGCTCTAATAGCTGCCTTATAAGGGTCTTCAACTACTGGTGCAGCTTCCTTTCCTTTTTTCCCCTTTGCAGGAGCAGCAGCAGCAGCAGCAGCAGTAGGCTCCTCATCGCCTAATTCTTGTTCACCTTCGGCAATAATATCAGCATCAGTGCCGTCTGACTTAGCCTCACCAAGGTCCTCCTCAGCGGCAGCTTGTAAATTGCCAGGGCGTGGTCTAGCAATACCTTCAGGAAAGGCAAAGTTACAGGCGGCACGACTAAATATTTTAAATGTACCCTTCTGCGACTTTACAACGAGTTCGTATCTTGCATCAACAGGCTTCTGCCCCTTTTTCTTATCGCGTTCCTCTTGTTTCAACTCAGCTTGACGTACAACTGTGTATTCTTCTAATTGACGGTCACTCATATCGACATATTCAACTTGGTCTTTTTCTACGCGGGCCACAAGTTCAGGTTTACCAGCCTTGTAATAGGAAACAAGCCCAGATAACCGTGCTGTCAGCACAATATTATTTGGCTTAGATAGTGTTAAAGTCTCCTTATCTATGAAGGTATCAACAAACTCTTTCTCTGAATCAGGTAAACGCAGATTGGCTCCAAAATTCGTATTTGACATTAAAGTCTTTTTCGACTTCATTGCCGCCTTAAAATCATTTTGAACACGGGTTAGCCATGCGGTTAAATCAAGTTCCCGCTTTATTTCAGCAGGATTAGCAGCAGCATCCTGATCACGAATAAATCCACGTACAAATCCATCGGCATTTACAACTTTACGATACCCGCTAGGGACAGGGGTCAACCGCACTGAAACGCCACGGTCAGCAGAAACAATATCAAATAAATCGACTTCAGGATGCCGTTGGAAAAACATCCTTGCTTCTTCCTGATTAATAGATGGCGGCAAAGTAGCAGTCGCATATCTCATGTCGCCACTCAATACATTTGCTAATATGCCTAACTCCTGAGGGTAGTTAATAATAGGTGTTCCAGAAAGAGCAACAATCTTAGCACCTACAGCATTACATAATAGACGATATACTATATAAGAAATTCTATAAGGTTTCGCTGTCATGCACTGTTTAGCCTCATAAAGCGGTGCAATCGGCTCCTTCTCATAAAAATGTTCAAGATTGCTGTTGTTAATGGTACGAATCAAGTTGTGAATCTCATCAATAATAACCACGGCACCGTCAAACATTCGCGGGGTCTTACATGCCCATTCACGTACTCTTTTCTCAGTTAAGCCGTTATAATTGATAAAGGTAAAGCGGGTTCGTATATGTTTATCGATTTGTTCAGAAATCGCGGCACGTTCAGCAGCAGACTTGACTTCCCAGTTTGATGGTAGGGTTGGATCGGGTACCCAACCACCCTTCTTTTTCACTACGAACTCAGCGGGCAGACCCAATGTCTCCGTAAGAAAGGTAAATTCGGCGGGTTGCCCCTTACGATTTACAGGGAGCCATGTCCAATAATTTTCGTTCTGAAAGGCAAAGTAGCCGCATTTTGTCATTTCTCCGCGGTAGTTACCGCTTAAGGAGGCAGGAGTCATTACAAATATTTTACGATTACCAGCACCATATAATGCCTCAGCAGCCGCAATAGATGTACAGGTTTTACCGGAACCAAGACCATGAAACACTAGCAGCCCACGATAAGGGCTTGCCCGTTGTAAATAATCGCGTACAAACGCCTGATACTGAAACGTTTTGAGCTCTTTAGAACTTGCCTTAGCCTGCTTTGTACAAGCCTCTGGGTCAGGGTCAGCAGAAGGTGCAGGTAAAATATAACGGCTAAAAGAATGCACAATAAACTGTTTAAAATCTTTACGATTTTCGGGTACAAATATATTATCATCGGGTTTTATAAGAGGCGGCTTTGGTTCAGATTTAGCAATCGCCGTAACATGCTCAATAAGTTCGGCAGTTGCAGGCTGAATCTCTATTGCCTCTGCCGCATCTTTAACCTTTCCTAGAGCAATTTTAGGGCCTTCTTCGGCCACTGGTTCGGGAGCCTTTGGAGCAGCAGTTTTTTTAGGCTTAACAGTTCTTAGTTGAGGAGCCTGAACAGCATCTAAAACCGAATCAATAGCGGCAAGTTTCGCGACCTGTTTTTGTAATGGGGCCGGGGCACCGCTAGTTGAACCTATCATAGGTGCTACACGTGAAAAATCTTGAGCAATTTGAGCCTCAGTAGCGGGTACTTCAGACTCTTTTACAACAATAGTTCTTTTTAAAGCTGCAAATTTGGGAGGCCCCTTAGCAGACATCCTCTATTTTCAACAGGCTATTTTAATACACAATTATTTTACGAAACATTTACAAGGGTCACCCGAATAGTAAAAATTGAAAATTCCACACTCAACTAAATATTCTTAATGCCACTTCCGCCAAGTTTTACTTGCCCAGTTTGCCAGAAAAAGAAGCAACGTGGCCTTCTAGGTATTCATTTAATAAAGCATTCTACAGCAGAACTGCTGCCTCATATTACAAACTTATCAAGTATGGCAACACCTGGTTGGCATCCTCAACTTCAATGTAGCGACCACACTTATATTTTATGCCCCCGTTCCGCAAAGGGGTATGAAAAAGATAAATCATTACATAAATCACACGCTTGCACAAATGACTATTCAACATGGTCCACCGGTAATACAATAAAAAAGGCCAAATCCATCCACACCCTTCAGGCAAAGACGATGCAGGAGGTCATAGACATTTGTAAGGCTAACGGCATAGGTGGTTACAGTGGCCTTCGCAAAGGGGCAATCATAAGTCTTATTGAACAACATGAACAGAAGGCACAGCCGTGTAATTGTCATTTTGAGATAACTAGGCTGAAGGAAGAGCTAGAATCCTTTAAAAAATGGAAAAATACAATTCTAGCATGTATGCCAGGTTCAAAGTTCGAACCTGAGCCAGTATTTGTGGTTAATTTACCTGAGGCCAATAAAATCATAGAATACCCGATTGACCAAGACGCTAGTCAGGCCCTTGTCCAAGACGCTAGTCAGGCCCTTGTCCAAGACGCTAGTCAGGCCCTTGTCCAAGACGCTAGTCAGGCCCAAGACAGTAGTCAGGCCCTTGGGCAAGACACAGGTCAGGTCCAAGACGCTAGTCAGGCCCTTGTCGAAGACAGTAGTCAGGTCCAAGACGAGACTATACAGAAAAAATCTACGATTAAAAAACGCTCAGTGCCTTTGGCATCGAAAAAAGAGATTGAAAAGGGTATGTGGTGTACACGTTGTGAAAGCTGTCGCTACGTTGCTCAGTACACTAAAGATTTAAAGCCGTGCGGTTCCTGCCAAAAACTCTGTCACTTTAATGATGATATGGGTAACTGTTATTTATGGGACT
>Ga0214923_10008732_pt1 | contig 10699 bp, 10 predicted proteins | sample LL1510_MetaG_FD_177993 | JGI IMG/M metagenome (GOLD analysis project Ga0214923, IMG submission 177993) | Freshwater microbial communities from Lake Lanier, Atlanta, Georgia, United States - LL-1510 | ecosystem: Environmental > Aquatic > Freshwater > Lake | place: USA: Georgia | collected...
TGCTCGCGACCTGCTGGAATGCTCTCGAGACGGTGGACGTGCTCTCCTTCGAGACGGTGCGGCCGCTGTTGCTCGAGGAGTATGAGCCGGACGACGTGGATGCCTTCCGGCCGCATATCGAGGCCTGCATCGCGGCGGTCCGTGCGGAACTCGCCTTTCGCGAGCGGGTGCTCGACGCCTACCGGGCGATCTGCGCCCAGGGCTTCTCATTCCCTGCCGACAAGGCCGCCGTCATGCGGCTCCTGGCACCGCGGTTCACGAAGGGCGAAATACGCCGCGTGTACGGGGCGCTCGCAGCGGCGGCGGGCTGATGGACGAACGCCTCGACGCCGGAGCTCCGCGAAGCAGGCCCTCGACACTCACGTCTTCGTCAATTTCCGGCCAGTGGATTCCGTATCCTGCTCCGGCGATCTGGAAGCGACTCAGTTGTTCGGGCGTGGCGTGCAAGAGCCGGGGAAACCGTGCAAGTGGAGCGCAGATCGTGCGGCCGTCGGCGAGTGCGGCGCAGACGGAGTCTTGCATGCACGGCACCTTCACAATTCGTTCACCCGCCGGTGCCATTTTTCGGTGCCTTATTGAGCTTTGAATAGTTCTTTCAAGGATCTACAGATCGAGTTCGGCCTGACGGAAGAAGGAACGGAGCAGCCGCTACTCACGCCGGGTCTTTCTGAGGGCGTCGGAGACGGTCCTGCCAAGATGAAGAAGATCGTCGGGAATGAAGTTGGCAAGACGGCTGTACTTCGTATGACCCCAGACATGCTCTGTCGGATTGAGATCCGGCGAGTAAGGCGGAAGCCACTCGAACGCGAGCCGGGCAGGATACTTGACCAGCAGTCGCTTGGCCGCACTCTTGTGGGCTCCGAGGCGGTCGATGACCATCGTGATCGGCCCGCGAATCCTTCGCAGCAACCGTTCCACGAACAGCTCAAAGTCTTCGGTGGCGAGGTTGTGGTCGAGCAGGTCGAACACCAGGCCGAGGCGACGACGTTGCGGAGAGACCGTGACCGCAGACACCGCGGTGAGCCGATCGTGGCGATCGTAGCTCTTGAGAATCGGCGTGTGGCCGCGCGGAGCCCAGGTGCGGCGTACCGTGGGCTGGAGCATGAAGGCCGATTCGTCGGCGAAAACGATGGTTCGTCGGCTACGCCGGGCGTTTTTTTATGCGGGCCCAATCCCGGTTCCGCCACCTCTGCACTGCTTCCGCATCCCGTTCCCGCGCCTGTCGTTCGGGCTTTTGCGCCGACCAGTTCAACCGTGTCATCACATGCCACACGCCTGACGGGTCGTACGACACATCGAACTTCCGCTCGATCAGTTCGGCGATTCTGGCGAGGGTCCACAAGTCTGTCGGGAACCCGTGCTTGCGAGGGCTCTCGAGAAGCATCTTCACGAGCCTCTTCACCTGCGACTCGGTCAGCTTCTTCGGCCGACCAGGATGCGGCTTCGCCTTCAGGCCATCCTGCCCGCCTTGACGACGGGCGCTTACCCACTTTGACACCGCCGACTGGGTCACACCCAGCTCGGTGGCTACCTGGCTCTGGGACTTCCCAGAGTCCAGCAACTCCATGGCTTTCAGCCTGCGCGTTTCCGCGTCTTTTCGTTTTCCGCTGTATGGCATGCATGGGGTATCGGCCACCCGGCCCATCGGCCATGAATCTTTTTTTCAAGCGTCAATAAGGCAGTTCACCCACAGCGGCGGCGTGCGAGTTGCCGGGCCTGAGCGCGCCGTGAGGCGTGGCTTTCCAAGAGATACGTACCGCGGCCGGCCAGCCACTGGGCCAGCGACGCGCGGAGATGGCGAGCGCGGCCGGAGGGGCGGCGCTCGAAGGTATTGCTCCTGCCGTAAAAAACAAAAGAGGCGAACGGGCTGCGACGCCCGGCGGCCAGAGCCCCCTCGGTCGATGGCCCGGCCGCCTCGGAGCTGCGTAGAGTTCCGGCGACCGGTTCCGTCTCACCTACAGAAAGGGCCGACCCATGCTGTCGCCGTCTATGCCACTTGTGATGTGCTTCGTTCTCGCCGCCGCCGTGACCCTGCCGGCTGCCTCCTACGCCGCCGATGCCCCGCACGCCGATGCAGCCGCCAAGGACGCGTGCATCAAGGCCTGCAACGAGTGCCTCCGGGCCTGCCGCGAATGCATCTTGGGCTGTGATTGCCCGGGCTGCAAGAAGACCTGTCTGACCTGCATCGAGACGTGCCGGGCCTGCGTCGCGCTCATGGAGTACGACTCAGCGATGGCTGAAGAGATGTGCGAGGTCTGCGAGGAGGCGTGCGAGCAGTGCGCCAACGAATGCACGAAGTGCGACGACGAGCCCTGCTGCAAGGCGTGCGCGGCGGCCTGCCGGAAATGCCACGACGCGTGCAAGGCGATGACACGGTGAGGATCAGCTGACGGCTAACGACCGGTGCCCCTTACGAGTCCCGGAACAAGAAGTAGACGGCCGCGCAGATGCACATGGCCGCGCTCGGTCGCGGAGCTTTGCGGCCGGCCTGCGCTTCGAGTTCCTGCCGACGCGCTCGGAGGATCGCCAACTCCTTCTCGCGTTCCGCAAGCGACGCCGTCAGTGACTGGAGCTTGCCCTCACCGCTCTCGATCGCCGACACCAACCTGTCGATCCTTGCGAGGATTCGCTTCTCTTCGCGGGCAAGCGCCTTGAGATCTGCCGCCACCGAGCCACCGGAGTCATACAGCTCCCGCACGCGGGCGAGCACCGCGTCGCGGATGCCGTCCAGAGACAACACCTCGGTCGCCACCGCTTCGAGAAAGAGCAGCGGTAGGAGCCATTCGTCTTCCCGTATGAATACATCGGTTCGCCGCAGATGCCGCACACGAAAACGCAGGGGAGCAGACCGCGCCGCTGCCGCGTGGTCCCACGGAGCGGATGGTCGGAACCGCGGACAGGCTCCTTGAACACACGCCTGCCATCGACCACCTCGTTGGCCTTGTACAAGAGGTGGTCGGACACGATCCGCAGGTGCAGGCTCTGCCACGTCTGAATCTTGTCGTCGTCGTTCCAAACAAACTCTGACTTGCCGGTGTGGAGCTTCCGCTTCGCGACCTTCTTGCGATTCGTCTCGAAGCCGCGGCAGATCGTCCGACGGATGATCGCGTTGACGTTGCCAGCCGTCCACTTGGCGTGCCGCGCCCACTTCGCCTTCGCGAAGTTGATCGAGTCGAGCTACTCGGCGGGCTCGGACGCCGGATCGTCGTCGGCAGGCTCCCGCTCGTACCGCGCGAGCACCCACTGCCGCGTCTGGCCGTTTTCGTAATGCACCGACACCGGACCGGAGGGCTCGGTCAGCACGGCGAGCGCCGTCTGGAACATCACCTTGCCGTGCGGGCCGAACGTCCACGCGGCGCGCTGGGTCGACTTGTCGATGGCTCCGTGGATCGGGTGATCGGCGTTGCCGAGCAGATCGTGGTAGGTGCCGCGCAGCACGCCGTCCTTGCCGAGCGCCAGTTGGAGCATGGCGGTCGCCTCGGTCTGATTCTCCGGCGCGAGCGTGAACACGCCGAGCGGCAGGAAGGCTGCATCCTTCGCGGGTTCGGGCACGCCCTTCACGGCCAGCTGGCGGGCGGCCTTCGACTCGGCCGCCAATTCCTCGGCCGAGAGATTCTTGCCTTCGGCGAACTGTGCTTCCGGGGCCTGAAGATCCTCGTTGTCGGTGTCGTAGATCGTGGTGTTCGTGGGGCCGTATCCGCGCCACGCCGGTGCGGCCGCCGCGCCGAGCCCGAGCCATTCGGCGGCATTGCCCCAGCCGGCAACGTGCCAGGGATTGCCCCAACCCCAGCCGCCTCCCCAGGCGCCCGGATGGCGTCCATACCACCCGCGAGAGAATGGACGATCGTGATTGCCCCAGTGCGCGTGATGATGGGCGTGATGACTCGAGTGGCGATGAGCGGAGTGGTGATGGTGGCCGGAGTGACCGCGATGGCCGCTGTGATGCCCGCCGTGGTGTCCGCCGTGTCCGCCGCCATGCCCGCCCCGCGCCCAGGCCGCCGCCGCCGTCGCAGCCACGATCGCCATCACCGCGAGTCCACACGCCAGATTTTGCCGCAGAGAGTGGTTCATCGATTGCTCCTCGTTCGGGATTTCCGCTGACTGTGATGCCTGCGGCTGCGCGGCATGGTCCGCCCGGCCAGCCTGCCCGCGACGCTAGATTCTGCCACACAACGCCCCGCGCAGGCATGGCCTGCCCCGCGGCGGGGCGCTAGAACCGCCGGATCGCGAGGCTCGCGAGGGCCACCGCGGGCAGGATCCAGATCGTAGCCATCCGCCAGCGCCGCGAGATGTTACCGATCGAGGCCAGCCACACCAAGCCGATCGCCACGGTGACGTCGAGCACCCACTGAAACGGCACCCCGCTCGAGCATCGGGATTATCTCGCCGAGGTTCGCCAGTAGCAGTGCGACTTGCTCGGTCGGCTTCCGGGGTGTCGCGCCGCGGAACAGAATGACCGACGGGAAGGCTGCTTGGTGTCACGCGAGAATCGTGGTCCGTGTCCGCTGAGATGAGAACTCTTTGATCGCGTTCCGCAGGTGCGAAAACCATTTCATCATCCGCCGCTGGCAAGCCGAGATCGCGGACGTGGATCGCCTCATGCCCCGCCCGACACAAGCTTTCTGCCAGTGTGGGCGAAAGAGCATGTCGATCAGGAACCTCATGACGCATACAGCAGGGACAGTTCTCGCTCTCGGACCGCCTCAGCCGCAAACATCAGGGCTGCGTGAATATCCTCGGTTTCGAGATCGGGAAAAGCGCGGACAATCTGCTTCTGAGACATGCCTTCCGCCACCATGCCGACGGCAGTGGCACAATCACAGGTGTTGACGGAGCCTTTCGTCGTCCCGCTCCGATACCTACCGGACGTCATGTCCATCCCGCGGTTCGGGATCACCGCATCGTTCGCCGGCGCCACGCTCGAACCACCACCGACGTACCTGTTCGACACCGGCAGTGCGATGTTTGTGTCCGCCTACCAGCCTGGGGCGAACTGGTGGGGGCCGTTCACCCCGACCCCGAGTTCATCCGGCACGATCCACTACGACTCGACTGGCTACGGCTACAACGAGGCAGGTGTCGCCGTCACGCTCAGCGGCACCGGAGGGGCGTTGCTGACGACGGGAAGCTCCTACTCCGTCGCACAAGCCACGCAACGTTTCGTCGGCCAGACTCCCCAGACCGATTGGTTGTCACAATCGTCCCCGTACGGCACCACTCCGCCCTTGCAGGGCGCGTTCTATGGAACCTTCGGCGCCGACCTTACCGATCCAAAGAGCGGTCTTTACAGCTTCATCAATCAATTCCAGATGGGGCAGGGCATGACGAAAGGTTTCGTGGTCGATGCCACTTCCGCCAGCCCGACGCTCACGCTCGGCTTCGATCAGCCAACGACCGCCCGCTTCGCGTGGCAGTATCCCATGATCTCCGGCACGATTCCGAACAGTTACGAAGAATTCCTCGTGACTTCAGCATTGACCTTCTCGGGAACCGGTGGCGGCCAGTCGGCCTCCATCCCGCACGTTTCCACGCTCTTCGACACCGGCACGCCGGTAAGCATGCTGATCCTCACGGGGAGTTCGTTGTCCCTGCCCGCGTGGACATAGCCATCCGTTGTCGAGGGCACGGTGTACTTCTCCACGCATTTCTCGGTTCAGTTCGCGCTCGGCGACGTGACCTGGTCGGTGCCGGACAGCGCCATCACCGTACAGTCCGGGTCGGGAGCCGGAGGAATCATTCCCGGGCTGCCGTTCTTTCAACACTACGCCGTGATGTATGACGTCGACAACGGGAACGTCGGCTTCGCGACGGCCGCCGTCCCCGAGCCATCGGCCTACGCGATGGCCCTCGCTGGTCTGGCCTGCGGCGGCTTCACGCTCCTCCGCCGTTACAACGCAAGCCTGTCACGAAACAGCCGCCGTGATTCGAACGAGAGGGCAGCGGGACCCATGCACGAGCCTGCTTCCCTCACTCGCCTGCTGGACGGGGCGATCACTCCCGATCCGCGCAATCGTCGCGGACGCGCATCTACCGAGCCATACCCTGAAAGGGTACAAATGCTGGTGAACTCTCTTGGAACGCCAGCAATCGAGATGAAGCGCCTTAGAGCAAGGATCCTCCTATGAAACGGCTCATGGAATTCTGTTTGCGGCGATCGTGGGTTTCATTGCGCTTGCCGATGGTGTGGTCGGGCCGGGCGGTTTCCCCAGGCGCGGCCCGGCGTCCCGCAAAAAAGCAGCGACGCGAGACCGTGCAACTTCACGTTCAGTCGCTGGAACCCAAGTTGGCTTTGGCTGCGTCTGTCGCTACGAAAATCACCGTTCAACCCGGTGATACGGGCACCGACGGCCTTGCGGTCGCGCGGTCGATCAGCCGGTCGAACGGGAGTTTCATCCGCAATCTGGCGACTCAGGCTGTGGCCTCCACCGCGATCACTCCACCGAATACGGTGCGTGTGCTCGTCGATGCAACGAAACCGGGGGTTGCCTTCGTTCGCGGCCCCTCTGCGGGAACCTACACGGCAGGGAGTACGCTGTCGTTCACGGTGCGTTTCACCGAACCGGTGTTCGCGACGGCTGCCGACCGGAAACAACTGATCCTGCCCATCGTCATTGGCGGCACAACCCGCGATGCCTCGTGGACTGGCGAGGGCAGCGGCACGAAGTCTCTCACCTTCACGACAGTGATACGTCCGGGCGACTCCGCACCCGCCGGCCTCCAGATCGTCGGGCCGATCGGGTTGTCGGATGGCGCGTCACTTCGCGACCGGGCGGGGAACGACGTCGATCCTGCCGTCGTCGCACAGTTCCCCACGGTAAACGTGAACGGTGTCGGGCCGAGTCCGCGCGTCGTGGAACAGCTCAAGGCGCAGGGCATCGTGGCGGATCCAGACTTCGCGGTCCGAATTATCCCCAGAGGAAATCAAGACGCCGTCTCGCAGCCCGTGCCCGGGTCGGCGCAGACCATCCCGGTCGCCATGCTTCAATCAAGCTACGAGACGCTCTTCGGTGATCTCGATGCGAAGCTCGGGGTCACCCTGAGTACGCAGCAGAACGTGGACAAGATCAACTACATCAAGGGACAGGCAGCCACGGGATACTTCGATCTCCTGGCAAAGCCCATCCAGAACAACCCGGTGGGCGTGACCGCTGTCGCATTCCAGCCGATTTCGTACCTAACCACGGTCGAGCTTCCCACGAAACAACAAAGCTTCCAAGTGTCTGGCGGCTTGATCATGCCGCAAGGCATCGACAAGACGAAGCTCAGGGGCGTCGTGGTGTACTTCCACGGCACGACCTTCAACAAGTCTGCCGTACCCTCGAACTACAGCACCGAAGCACAGCTGTGCGCGGAACTGTTCGCCTCACAGGGCTACGTCGTCGTTGCTCCAGACTACATCGGGCAAGGCGTGGACTGGAAGAACGTGCATCCCTACGTCCTCTACCCGCAGGTGTCAGCCAAGACAGCCGTCGACATGCTGACCGCCGTCAAGCCCCTCATCGCCTCGCAGTACCAGCTCACCGACGACGACCCGGCCCTGAAACTCTTTTCGGTCGGGTACTCCGAGGGTGGCGCCTACTCATTGTGGCTCAACTCCTTCATCAGCGCGACGCCAGCCGTACTGGACCCGTTCTACAGGCTGACTCATTCGGTGGGCCTGGAAGGTGCTTACAACACCTCGAACGTCATCAAGAACTTCCTGTTCAGCAACGTGGGAACCGGACAAAACAACCCGTACAACATCCAGTCCCAAGCCGTCACGAACTTGGTGAAGCCTCTCTTGACCGCCGATGCGATGCTTTCGTTCGCCACCTACGACATGAAGAAGGTCTATCGGGCGGCGTTCAGTTCGAACTACTTGTATCTCAACGCCAGCCCACCGATCTCACAGTCGTTATGCAATGTGAGCGGCAAGCACAACAGCGTCCCGAAGGCCTTCGCCCAGCAGAATGTCGACTGCGCACTCCCCTTGTTCTTTTCCGCACTGAACAAGGTGGCGAACAGAGCGAGCTACCTTTCCCCGATCCTCGTCGACCCAACCACGATTCTGGGGAAAGCCGACCTTGCCGAGCGACTGACGACATCGACAAAGAACAACACGCAATCACTGATGAGCAACTACCTGATATCGACCCTGAAGGGCAGGATGCTTCTTGACCGGGCTCTGGCCGCCGCGGATGTGAACCTCACGCCCTGTGCGAGCGGCGGCGTCAGCATCATTTCCCTCGCTCAGGACTCGATCGTGACACCAAACAACTTCGACGTGCTGCTCAAGTCCTACCCCGACAAGATCGCCAATGCCATCAAGTTGAACCAAGACAACTTCATGGTTCTGTCGCTCGCCAACAAGCTTGTCCCTGATATTGATTGGCCCCTGTGGGTTCCCGTGGACCATATGCAGGGGCCGACGTACGAGTTCATCTACGCCCTGAATATTTTTAACTCGTACGCCGACAAGCCCTAGCCTCGGCTCGGCACCTTTCTCCTCGAGCAGCCGGAAGCGCGGCACCATCCGACCATCGATCTCGACCGTCTCGGCGAAGATTGCGGGCGGCCGGACCCACAGGCCGCGGTCGCCAGATTCTTGCCGGTAGACGCAGCCGCCCATGCCACACTGCGGGCGACCACAGCCGCCACTGGCTCCTGAATCACTTCCACCGTTGGCCACATGGCCGCTGACCACGATCAAGAGCTTGGTGAGCTTCGTGCTCTGGCAGTGGAGGCACTCCGGCTTCTCGTCCCCGCGAATGAGCAGCTCGATTTGTGGCTGCAGGTATCGCAGGAAGATTCGTACACCGGAAGCGGCGGGGGACCTCTACGAGCAGGATACTATTCGTTGCCATGGCCGTGCTCTGCGGCGTTGGACCCCTCGCCAGCCTGCTCCGCGACGTGCGTTCAAGGCAGTGAGAACTCACCAATTTTTCACCATCCCCACGCCAATTTCACATCCTTCAGAATCATGCGTCGCTCATCATCGTTCGCTAGCCTTCCGACACCCACGGAGGAACCTGCGATGCTGACGAAAACAGATCCGTACGACCGGCTCGAACACCTGGACGCCATGTCGGCGATCAAGGCGTGGCTGCTTGGCGACTACAAGCGCGGCGAGGAGCGCGTCTTGATCCTGGCGATCCGTCGGGAAACCGGTCTCGAACTGACCGACGGCGAGATCCGGGGCGTCCTGCTCGAGGCGGTCAACGACAACACGCCCGCCATGAGCGTGTTCGAGAGACTGCTCATGCTGGAGACCGCAGCCGACGAAGAGTTTGCGGTTCCAAAGCCACGGTAGGGGTGGACTCGATCACTCCGGCTTGCCATAGCTCCTGCCGCCTTGCGCGGCGTTTTCGATCCGCAGTCGCATGCCATCGTGGGGCAGATGCGGAACGAAACGTAGTACCGAAAACGCCCTCGTCTCGGGCTTCGAGGGCGTTGCCGCGGCGGGCGGGGCGACGGGGGCTCATGACACGGAAAGGGCGCCCGGCGTCGGCCGCAGTCGGGCCTCGGTGCCGCGGATGTGTTCGAGACCCCAGTCGGCGATGCTCGAGAGCACCGGTAGCAGCGATCGCCCCTTGGCGGTGAGCCGGTAGCCACCACGTCCGGCGCCGTGCTGCGGCACGAACGATTCGGCGAGACCGCCCGCGACGAGCCGTTCGAGCCGATCTGCCAGGATGTTCGTCGCAATCCGCTCCGGCGAGGCGGCAAACTCCTTGAAGAGCGCCTTCCCGCAGGCCATGTCGCGGATGAGCAGGAGCGTCCACCTATCGCCGAAGATATCGAGCGCACAGGCCACCGGGCAGATCGAGCGCCGCTTGGTTCGTGTCATGCACCGTTCCCGCGGAAGCCGCGGCTCCTCGATCCTCTCCCTTGACTGTAGTGCTTTTACTTGCATAATGCAAGCACCGTAACGGAACGAAAAAGCTTCGATTCACTAGCACGCAGGGATTCCTCGTTGGCCGCTCTCGATCAGCATCCGACCGTCATCGCGGTGCGCAACCGACCCCCGCAGCCGGCTCCGGGAGGCATCTCTGCGTCGTGGCTGCGAGAGGTGTGCCTTGCGGCTGGGGCCGATGATGTCGGGTTCGTCGCCATCGACCGGGCCGAGATCGCCGCCGACCGCCCCGACATCCTGCGGACATTCCCGGCGACGAAGACGCTCGTGAGCATCGTCTGCCGGATGAACCGCGAACCGGTGCGGAACCCCGCCCGGTCCGTTGCGAACCTGGAGTTCCATCGCACCGGTGATCACGTCAATGACGCTGCCCGCGAGATCGTCCGCGCACTCGAAGCGAAGGGCGTCCGGGCGATGAACGCGCCGGTGGGCTTCCCCATGGAGGCGTCGAAGTTTCCGGGGAAAATCTGGGTGGTGTCGCACAAGCCGGTGGCGGTCGCCGCCGGCCTCGGGCAGATGGGAATCCACCGCAACGTTATTCATCCCCGCTTCGGCTCGTTCATCCTCCTGGGCACCGTGCTCCTCGCAGCCGAGGTCGACGAGGAATCGAAGCCCGTCGCCTACGATCCCTGCGTCAGCTGCAAGCTGTGCGTCGCCGCGTGCCCGGTGGGCGCGATCAAGGCTGATGGCCACTTCGACGCCGGATCATGCCTCACGCACAACTACCGCGAGTTCATGAACGGCTTCACCGACTGGGTCGAGACGGTCGCCGACAGCCGCGACGCGCGGGAGTATCGCAGTCGCGTGACC
>Ga0214923_10008733_pt1 | contig 10695 bp, 7 predicted proteins | sample LL1510_MetaG_FD_177993 | JGI IMG/M metagenome (GOLD analysis project Ga0214923, IMG submission 177993) | Freshwater microbial communities from Lake Lanier, Atlanta, Georgia, United States - LL-1510 | ecosystem: Environmental > Aquatic > Freshwater > Lake | place: USA: Georgia | collected 2015-10-15
GTCGATCTGCTCAGTAATGCGCATGATCCCTAGTTCGGCAGTGACAGCTGAGCCGGCCCGACCGATTACCATAAGTGCTGTGAGAACTGGCCCAAGCTCTCGAATAAGGCTGAGCGCCACAGCGGGGCCGGTGTAGGCGTTAGCCCCGAATTTTGAGAGGGTGTATTCCCCTTGTACAGCTAACACTGCGCCGGTGAAGAGTCCGATAAGCGCGATAACGAGGGTCGAATTAACCCCGATCTGAAGCACCTGTGAAAAGTAAAGGTACGGTCGATACGGGGGGCGCAGGAAGGCGACGATTGAGCGCAGCAGAAAAATCCACGAACGCCCCCAGCGCTCTGTCGTCTCGATGATGAAGGCCCCAAAATTCTCAATTGTTGTCAGTACGCCCATCTATACCTATCGCTTAAATCCGAGACCTACTACGTAAAATTCATTCGAGGAGTTGCGAGTTGAATCGAGTTCCGTTCGCACCAACTTATTAAACATTGGCCGAGCTGATTTGACAAACCCCTCGACCTCCCCGCCCTTAAAGACTTTGGCGACAAAATTTCCACCCTGTGCGAGAAGCTGTTGGGCAACATAGAGGGCTAACTCCGCGCACGCCACAGTCCCGGCTTGGTCGGCCTCCTTAATTCCGGTGAGCTTTGGTGACATATCCGATATGACGCAATCAAAACACGGTCCCGGGTGCCCCAATAACTCCTCGAGGTCTCGAGCATCACCCTCCAGGAGATGACAGCGAGGATCATCGATTGGTTCAAGGGGCTGTAGGTCAATCGCGGTTACTGCGCCCTTTGGACCAATATACTCAAGGGCTACCTGTGTCCAGCCACCGGGCCATGCTCCGACATCAAGAACGCGGGAATGCGGGGCGATGATTTTGTGACTGCTATTAATCTCTTTTAGTTTGTACGCCGCGCGTGAACGATACCCCTCCTCCTTGGCTTTCTGGTAGAGGCGATCCTTTCTGTTATAGCTGGAAGACATCGCCCAAAGGTACCAAGAGGAGGCCCCAAGCGCACCCGATCAAACTCCGTCTTTGCCCCTAATTGATTGATTTTTGGTTAACACGAAACTTTTTGGGTGACTTCTTCGATTTTATATGGAAAAAAACTTGAAGCTGGGGGTCTTTTGACATAGAAAAAGAATAGAAATATCGATACGGAGGGCATATGACAAATCAAGCACTCATAACAGGAATCGACTTAGTGTGTGCGATACTGACGGTAGCTTATCTTGGAAAATTAGTCTTCCAGGGGCTCTCGATGGTGAACCCGATTGCGGTATCGTGTAGCGTGGCTAAGGTGTCTCTTAGGGGACAGCAGATAGGACCCCGCCTGCGGTAGCACGAGCGGGTTGGCGATGAGAAATCTCATCCTCAACAATTGCGACTAGTCGCGAAAAGGGAGATCCTCATCTCCCTTTTTATTTTCTGTGGCAGAATCTTCAGTAAAAGTGTAGCGCGATATCAGAGGAGCCCGCTCCTTTCGTGCCTCGACATTAGTGAGTTCGTACTAGGTATGCTCGGAGATCAGAATGAATCAGGTGGTGGTATACAAGCTGAGATGGAAGACAAAACACACTCCCTGAACGATATTTCATCGAATCTTGTGGCGGAGCTCAATCCCCCTCAACAAGAAGCGGTGCTGCATGGCAGCGGGCCGATCTTGGTGCTTGCTGGAGCGGGCAGCGGGAAAACAAGAGTTTTAACCCATCGGGTGGCCAACCTCGTCCTCAATCACTCTGTGTGGCCGGACCGAATTCTCGCCGTAACATTTACCAATAAAGCCGCTGAAGAGATGCGGCATCGGCTCTTTACGCTGCTCGGAGAGCGCGCGAGCAGGATTTGGATCTCTACCTTTCACTCCGCAGGGTTGAGGATCTTACGACATAACGCTACGCACCTTGGGTACTCTAATAGATTCATCGTCTACGACGATCAGGATACTAAAGGGGTCGTGAAGCAGGTGCTTCGAGATCTCGCAGTTGATGAGGAGCGATACCCGCTGGATGCCTTTCTGCGCGCAATCGATCGCGCCAAGAATAACCTCATTACTCCAGCTGACGCCGCGCAAAAAACCTTCAACGTCGAAACTGATTTGCAAGCCCAGGTGTACGACCGCTATCAAAAGCATCTTCTTCAAGCCGATGCTATGGATTTTGGAGATCTCTTGATGAACGCCGTGCGGGTTCTTCAGGAGTTTCCGGAGGTGCTTGATTACTATCGACACACCCTTCACTACCTGCTCGTTGATGAGTTTCAAGATACGAATAAAGCGCAGTATCGATTCATTCGATTATTGGCGGAGCCTCGCCGCAACCTGTTTGTGGTTGGTGATGATGACCAGTCGATTTACGGGTTTCGGGGAGCGAACATCACAAATATCTTGGAGTTTGAAAAGGACTACCCGAACACCAAGGTTATAAAGCTGGAACAGAACTATCGCTCAACAGCAACAATCTTAAACGCTGCCCACGGCGTGATCGAAAAGAATAAAACTCGAAAGGCCAAAAAGCTGTGGACCTCGGGGGCCGCAGGTGAGCGGATTCGAACCTTCATCGGGTACGATGAGAACATGGAGGCGGAGTTTATAGCGGCAGAAATCAAACGACTCGCATCTCGTGGAATGCCCTATTCTCAAATCGCTGTACTATATCGAACCAATGCACAGACTCGTGCTTTGGAAGAGTCGCTCGTTCGAGCAAAGGTTCCATACAAAATTTTTGGGGGACTTAAGTTTTTTGATCGAAAAGAGATTAAAGATATTCTTGGTTACTTGAGACTGCTGGCACACCCCTCAGACAATCAAGCGTTTCAAAGGGTGGTGAACACGCCTCCGCGAGGCATTGGAGCTCAAGCCGTCCAGGAGATTATTCAGGAATCCCAATCTCGGGGCGTTTCCTATCTTGAGGCGGCTCTCGGGGTTGCGACCAGCAATAAAAGCGTTCGTAAATTTGTTGAGCTTATCGCTGACTTCAAGCTTGAGATGGGGCGAGTGTCGCTCGGCACTTTGATCGGCTTGATTGTGGAGCGAAGCGAGTACGGTCCTAAGCTCGCCGCTATGAAGGATCCCGCTGCGCATTCTCGGATTGAAAACTTGCAAGAGTTAGAGTCATTGGGGCGAACCATGGAGCGCGAGGGAGTTTCCACCGAGACGGTTATTAAGGACTTTTTAGATCGAATATCTCTTACTTCGAGCGCTGATATTCCTGCTAATGAGAGCGGAGCTGAGACGGGCGAGGTCAAAGCGGAGACGGTATCTCTCATGACACTTCATTTAGCCAAGGGATTGGAATTTCCAGCGGTGTTTTTGAGTGGAATGGAAGATGGCATTCTCCCGCACTATCGATCTCTTGACGATCCATCAGGGCTCGAAGAGGAGCGACGCTTGTGTTACGTCGGCATCACCAGAGCCATGAAAGTATTGTATCTGACCCGAGCTTATCAGCGAGGTATGTTTTCTTCCGGTGGAACGAGGACGGTGAGCCGTTTCGCCAAGGACGTTGATGCGGAGTCACTGGAGGCCGTTGGTAGTGAGCTCTCACAGGGTGCTTCGTTTATGAGCGGATATCCCCGATTCTCGTTCGACGACGATCAGGAGAATCGAAGTGATGAGGGGCGTGAATCGAGGTGGGTGAGCAAAAAGAGATCTTCCTCGTACGATGCAAAAGAAGCACGCCCAAGCGTTTCTCTTGAGCAGATTAAAAATCTTCTTACCCCAGCCGACTCAATTCAGAAGCAGCCCAGCACCCCGAAGGAGTATTTCGATAAGAGCCCGGCCGCGCTTGAGCAACTGCAGTCAGGTGTTAGAGTGATTCACCCGACCTTTGGGCGTGGTGTTATTGAGTCGGTACAGGGCGAAACAACATCGGCGATGGTGGTGATCGCTTTTGATACCTTTACGGAGCATAAAAAGCTCGTTTATCGATTTGCTAAATTGGTACTCGAGTGAGTTTTTTCGGCGGGACGGCTCAAATTTTTCACGAATCTCTCTAGGGTCGCCGTGAAAATTGCAGGGCAAGGGCTATTTTTTTGCCTGTTCCCTCCTCGCCTTCTAGTCGGACTATTATCTCAGGTCCTCATAAAAGTTCCTATGGGCCGCTACATCCTCATATCGTGGCATCGACGGAGCGGTACCTGCTCTAGTCGTTGAGAGCCCAGCGACCACGGTCGCATACCTAATTGCGCGCTTACTATCTCCATCGAATCGGGCCAGTCCTGCCGCCAGACCGCCGTTAAAAGCGTCGCCGGCGCCTGTTGTGTCAATGGCCTTCACCGATAGGGCCTCCGTTCTGACAATCTCACCCTTTTGAATTCCGCGGAGCGATGTGTGTGGGTCGCCGCGTTGGTAGAGGATGGATCCCGCACGACCAAGGGTAAGTATAATTGTGGAGGTAGGAAGAAGATCGCAAACTTCTCGAATCGATTGATCTGAGAGCTTTGTAAAATCCTCTGACCAGGCACGCCCTGATGCGCGCTCTATAAGATAGGCCGCCTCGGTCTCGTTGGGGGTGATGCAATCAGCCAGACGTAACAGCTCGACTGTTACATCAGGGTTTATCGGGGCAGGATTGAAGATGGAGAGCACTCCGCGTTCCCGGCACCAACACAGTGCGGCCCGGGCTGACTCAAGACTGCTCTCTGCCTGCAGAAGCAGGATCGAGGGGCTCACAATCGAGTTGAGCGATGCGAGAGTATGAGAGGGAGTAAGATGCTCATTGGCGCCAAGCGAGACAACGATCGCATTTTCGGCGCGGGCGTTTACCACGATCGATGCTGCGCCTGTGGAGTGCTCACGAAATGTTTCCAAAGCAGTGGGAAGACCCTCACGAGAAGACCAATCTTTATACCCATGTCCGAACAGGTCCTCACCGACGGCACCTATAAATACCGTGTCAACTCCCTGACGATGAGCAGCCACCGCTTGATTTGATCCCTTACCCCCTGGACCGGTAAAAAATTGACCGATTCGGGTGGCTCCCGGTTGAGGGAAGGTATCAACCGTAAAGGCAAGGTCCTGGACAAAACTTCCTAATACTGCGATGCGAGCGTTTTTCATAATCTGCGCTCCAATTTAGACGAGATAATCGAATCGATCTTTTGAGTAGTGAGAAGCTTTTCAAAATTTCCTCCAGCTATAGTTTGTAGAAGCTCATAGGCTGAGCGCTTTTGTGCGGGAGTGAGTATGGGCGAGGTCACCCGAACCTTGTCGAGCGCTGCGATCACCATGTCTGCTAACTGAGACGTGGCAGTGAGAGCGGCTTCTGTTGGCGTGAGCCCTTCTTGGTGCAAACCACGCTGATAGAGAGCGATACTATCGAGAAGTAGAACTTCTGTTCGTGGATAATCGGCTACCATCAGGTTCCATGGCAGGGCCCTGGCATCTCCGCCGAGTCGAAAGTCCGATCGGAGTATTACAGATGGAATATCGAGCATCTTGGCGACCATAAATTCAACTACAGTGCCCGAATCAAGCTCGGGACCATCAAAATGAAAGAGCCCGAGATCGCATGAGGCAACATGAAAAAGATCCTGATTCCGTATAGCGGTAGGGGTCGTTTCTCGCTGCTCGTGGTCTTGAGGGACAAAGCAGCGGTACGCGCCGCGAGAGCATTTGAGCATAGCATCCGCGAGGAGCGTATTGCCCACTAAGTGCTTCATAGAGAAGAGTTCGCCAGCGAAGTAAATCGTGAAAGGTTCTTGCATACACGATCCTATGATGGGAGGAATGTTTAGTTAAAATGACGTGGTATATCCGGGACATCCCCCTCCATGAGGATGTACCGACTTGTTGCATGAGCTGCGGCGCGATCGTCATCGCGTCACTCGGTAATCGAGCCGTCCAAACCATCTAGATGGCCTTGTCGGCAGGCTCTACCACACTTGTTGTACCCTATCTGGGCTCTCAATAAAGATAAAAAGGAGTAGCGGGAGCTTTTTTTTCACCGCTGGGCTGGATAGTTACTGAAAGTTACTGAAATACTGCAGGCGAACAACGACCCTATCGTTATAAGGTGCTGGACACCGTTGAGCCGGTGCCGCTGGAAACAGGACTACTCATGCTTAGGCGAGCTGAGAGCTTGGGGAAAAATAGTCGGTGACAGAGGCCCTCCCTGGCGTGTTACCTCATCGCCTATGGTTAGTGTGGGCCCGACATTATCCACACAAACTGTAGATTCCAAATTCCTACGCTGAGCTTGGAAATTTGCAAGTGCCTCCATGCACTTGCTGTGCCGACGATAGCGGCTTCGTGCGAACTTGGGTCTAGACAGCGTGTGCCTCTCAGGTTCGGTTGGAGGGAGAGCGGTATTCAGTGGTCCTGTGGGGGTGGCTTCATAGGGTGGACGTCGCGAGTGGCTTTGGGCACGATGGAGGCTATGCTTGCTCACTACGGTACACTACAGAGGCTTGGTCACAGGTATGCATGTGTGATTGGTGCGGCGAGCCTGGTCGTACTTACTCTAGGCCTCTTCTTCTGGAATAGCGGAGAGCATTCAATCTCTGCGACCTCGGATGAAGTTATCTATGTGCGGGTTACCCAAGGGATCTTTCACGATGGCTTCTGGTTTCCACTGCGGCATGGACACACGCCCTCATTTGAGAAACCTCCCCTCAAGATATGGCTTAATGCCGCAGTGCTGTTTCTATTCGGAGAGAGCAATAGTGCCTATAGACTTCTTGATGCGCTTTTGGGTTGTTTTGCCGTCGCTCTGTCAGTGGGGCTTGCGTTTCGAATCTTTGGGTCGTGTGTAGCCGCATGCTCGGTCGGATTGCTTACGCTCGCGATGCCCGAATGGATTATCTCTCACCACAGTTTTCGAACCGTCGTCCTCGATGGATTGCTTACGGTTTTGACACTTGCGATAGCATGGTGCGCTTGGGCGGAAATTAAAGTAAGCGCTCCAGCGAAGAGAGGAAGTGGTGGGCTGATCATAATCGGGGTGTTATCAAGCCTTGCTGTGATGACGAAGAGCGTGGCGGGGTTTGTACCTCTTGCATGTGCCGTCGTCTCCATCGGGGTGACCCACATGGCACGCCTTAAAACTAAACATTCGTTGTTCCTACTTCTTCCCTTCCTAGTATTTGCGGGCTACTTGGTAATCCTGGTAGTGGTCGGCGGTGTTGAGGCGCTTAGAATATTTCTTGGTGTTGAGATATTTGATCGCGCCCTGGCTGGATTTACCGGCCATAACACCGGACGGCCAGCATTTTATGGATGGTATCTCTTTGTTCGCGGCGCGGCAGCGCCTCACATGCTTTTGGCTCTGGGCACTATCGGTGCCTGCATCGGTGCCCATCGCAACCTACGATATCGTTTTGTGTTGGTGTGGAGCTTTGCCCCGGTGCTTTTGTACTCCTGTTCAGCGTCCCGCGTTCCATGGTACCTCAATCCGTTTCTCCCTTTTGTGTGTATGGTCGCGGTATTTGGCACCCTTCATCTTACGAAAGTTATACATGACGGATGCACGTGTTCGATTGCGCGTTGGGTAATCCTTGCTCTCATCATACTTTTGCCAATTGGCTCTTCGATATCCCACTTTGCCCGGGCCATTGAGCGTCATATGAGAATAGTCTTCAATGATACGAAACGACTCGAACTGGATCTTCTAATTGCGCGGCTCAGAGAGGAGGGACATCCCTCGTATACAGTGGTGGGAGACTCGATCTCCGGTCGTTCCAATCCGATTCAGGGGCGCTTTAACGTAGAGGGGATCTACCGCCAGAGCTTGAAGCCGGATCTATACGCAGAGCCGGATCCCGCAGCGATCCACCCAGAGGCTGGCCGAGTTTTTTTCGTTCGAGAAGATCAGCTTGCCGCGCTTCCTCAGGGATGGAGTGATGTTGGGCGCGCTGCACCCTACGCGGGGCGGCGCTGGTCTGTGGTGGCTGTTGAGTATAAGTAGCTGGCACAGTGATGCCACAAGGGTTGATGTTACGCATCTCGCTAGTCTTGCTTCATGCAATATGCGGATCAAACTCTCAACATGGTAACAGTAGAATCTTTTTCCACCACCTTATTCGAGGCTCGGGGTGTGAGTGCGCGAAGAGCTATCTCTAATAGTAGCGTCAGAAGGGCACACACGAGAAATAGATGCTCCAGTGGCTCTACGTCGCTGGTCTGTTTGAGGAGGGGTCGAAGATCGTTCGCTGATGGGTCCAACTTTCCGCCGGATGCCGAGGCAAGCTCGCTTAGTAGCGACAGATTTGGCTTACGATAGGAGCGCTCTCCAAAAAGTTCACCTGAGAGATTCCACGCCACTTCCGGGAGGGCTGCCCCGCCAAGAGATATAGTTGCGCGATATGTTCCGGCACTTGCTTGTGGCATGCGCGCTTGGAAGTGGCCCCGTCTCATCTGCGAAAACACAACGGTGGAGGTGTCTCCAGCGGGAGAGAGTATCGTGCCCTTTATATCAGCGGTACCAGGCTCCTCGAAGAGAGATAGGTCAATGATAACTTCCTCTCCCTCGACCCACGAACGAAGCTCAAACGGGATAGTGGCATCTTTGGTTGCACGTCTTATGCGTGATGACTCAAGCAGGTCGGACCAAAACTCTTGAATACGCTCCCATCTCATCCAGGGAGCCGACCATCTACCGTTAGCGTCAGAGGTAAACGCGAGCACCCTGCCCTTGCCTACTGACCAAGAGGCGAGAAGTGGATAGGCGCCCTCAGAGTCAGTGATGACGAGCTCCGTTTTTGCCGAGTCCCGTTGGATCGTTTCGATAAATCCGCGCAGTGATGGGAACGAGGAGATGCTCGTAGAGATTCGAGGATCGGGTCCAGCTATGACGCGTAGCTCTTGCTCTTCCTTGAGTGTTTTTTCCCCACTTGCGACCTTTATATCTGAGAGAAACACCTTCGGGAGATTGCTAGCATCCGTTGTTTGATAAAAAGCACCCCCTCCTGCCTCCGCCATACGGGCAAGAAAACCGTCATCTGCATCCGAACCTACCATCACCGTTGATACAGTGATTCCGAGAAGTCGCATCTGTTTAATCAGCTCAAAATAGTATGGCCCAGGATCGGGAAGCTTTCCGTCGGTGAGAACTATGGTGTGTTTTCTTCCGGCGTTAATGCGAGCAAGACCTCGGCGGGCCTCATCGAGCGCAGGATACAAGTTAGTGCGGCTTGTCGGAAAGAGTCGGCTGATTCGCGTCAGCGCGGAGTCTCTTACCGATCGCACTTGCGAGATAGGCAATGCGATGAATGGAACGTCATCAAATCCAATGACGCCTAGGTAATCATCATCTTTCAAGGATCGAACGACCTCCTCGGAGGCGGCCTTGGCAAACTCAAGTCGATTATCAGTCGACATGCTCCGTGACTTGTCGATCACCAGTTGCACAGCCAGGTTGAGGCGCTTTTTCTCTTGGTGTGGTTGAACGAGGCGCACAGGGAGAAGCTCTTCTATGGACGACCCGATGTAGCCTCCGAGACCAAAACTCCGATTTCCTCCGATCATGACGAGACCACCGCCACCTCGCACGTAGCTCCCGAGAGAGGATCGTAGCGAGCTCGGGAGATCTCCATACGCTATGTTATTGAGCACAATAGCGCGAAAATCGTCGGGATCAGTGCCCGGAGCAAGCTCCGCGCCTGCCTGTAATGTCTGCAGCTGGTAGCTCTGGGTTTTGAGAATCTGAGCGAGGTAGCGCTCATCCTCAGGAAGCCCAGACAGCAAAAGGACGCGCTCCCGCTTCTCTCCGGAAAGCCAGATAGTTCGTGTCGACGAGTGCTCACCAGTGTCGTCTCGCCATGAAAATGTGGCTTGTATGGAGTGAAGACCCTCAAGAGCTGGGTCGCTCTGAGTAATGATCGATAGATCTTGCTGAGGCGGTATTACCACTGCTCGTGATACGATAATTTTCTCTCCATGCGAGATCTCAATCGTTCCGCTCTGAGCGGTCGCACGACGGTTTGTAATCGCAGCTCGGATATCAACACTTTTTTGTGTTTTTGTAGTAAGGGGTGCGCTCAGATGAGAGAGGTAGAGCTCCTCATCACTCGACTCACCGGAGGTGGTGAGAGGAAAGAGAGAGCGCCGAGTTAATCCAGCGACGCTGGTGGCCTTACCTGCTGTCTCGTATCCATCGGAAAGAAGAAGAGCTAGCGACTGGATCTCGGGAAAGAGAAGAGCTTTTTCGATATTCGTACCACCCGAGTCAAGCTTCTCCCAGCTCTGCCTAATAGCAGAGTAGCGGTCACTTGATGAACTTGGAATCGACGCAGCTCCAGCATTTTTAGCGAATGGCACGATTGAGAGAGGAACGCCGAGCGCGCGCGCTATTCCGTGCGCTCTGGAGAGAAGTTCATCGCCCTGGCGTAGCGAAATACTTGCTGAAACGTCAATCAGCGCCGTAAGGCTCTGGGCCGGGCGCTCGTGCTGCAGATACGGGCCAGCAAGAGCAAGAGTAACCGCGCTGCAGGTCACAGCTCGCAGAGCGGCAGCGATTAGGGAGCGAGGGTCTCTGGTAGAGCGTCGCTTGAGGGTCCACACGATAGACGCCAGAAGAGGAGCCAGAAGCAGCAGCAGAGATGGATTCGTTAATTTCATACGCGCCCCCACAATGAGCGTCCGCGCAGGCGCCGGATAAGGTCAAGACACAGCATCACAAGAGCAACAGCGGCGAGGAGTCTCCCAAGGGGAATATCTTCGCGTTTTGATGAATGGCTGATGGCATAGCTCGTAG
>Ga0214923_10008734_pt1 | contig 10692 bp, 12 predicted proteins | sample LL1510_MetaG_FD_177993 | JGI IMG/M metagenome (GOLD analysis project Ga0214923, IMG submission 177993) | Freshwater microbial communities from Lake Lanier, Atlanta, Georgia, United States - LL-1510 | ecosystem: Environmental > Aquatic > Freshwater > Lake | place: USA: Georgia | collected...
TTTAAATTATTTAATTGTAATGTTATATCCATAATAAAATATTTTTGTTATTTATTCATTAGAAAACTTATTTTTAAATTAAACTCTTAATGTAAATAAAATATAAATAAAAATTTACACTGATTACGATTACAAAATATTATTTATATTACCAGACCTTTTATAAAATCTTGAATAATGAAATTCTTCACTTTCTAATTTATCTAAATTCGTTTTTATTATTTCGCCTTCATCATTAGAATAATATATATTTTTAATAATATAACCCTTTTTTATTGGAAATGATTTCATCATTTTTATACAATTAAAACAAGGTTTTGAATTTTGTAATTTATTTGTTGTTGATAAACGTATTACTAAAATATTTAAATCTATTAATTTTTTTGTTTTTTCTTTAATCTTAGGTAATTTTTTTAATGCGTCAAATTCTGCGTGTTTTCCAGCATATAATCCATCTGGATCACCTAATGTATTAACTCCATAAGTCAAAATATTTGCCTTCTTTAAAGCACAACTTATTTTTAAATATACAAGCAATATGATAATAACGACCACATATACAATTCTTTATATGACAAACAGCATTTTCATAATCTAATACATTAGACTGTGCTGGCAAACAAAAACGCTTTAAAAACAACAATTCCTGCAACTGCAATTCCATTTTAATTAAAGTTTATATTTGCTTTTAAACAAACTATTATTAAGTTATTAATAATTATTTAAATTGTTTTTATAATTTAATTTAGTCAATTTTTATTTCAATTCTTTAATATTAAAAAATTAATTATTTTAATTTAAAAATTATATTATTTATTTAACTAAAATAATTTTTTTTATATATGCCATCATTTAAACCTAAAAATACAAAAAAAATTAAATTTAATAAAAAATCTATTATTACATTAGATTCCAAACATAAAGAATTCTTAAATGAATTCCGTTATGATGAAAATGATGTTATACCAGAATTAAAATATGATATTTATCAACTCAAAAAACAACTTAATGAAAATAATAATTTATCATTTGAAGAAATTTTAGATATTAAAGATAAAATAAAAGAACTCGAAGTTAAACTTAGAATAGTTAAAAATAAAAAGAAAGAATATTTTTTAGATAATTCAAAATATATTTTTGAATATTTTGAAAATAAAAAAGCAATTAATAAAAATTCTTCATTTAAATCTGTAAATTCTAATGAGAACTTTAATAATGATTTTAATAATGACTTTAATAATGACTTTACTAATGACTTTACTAATCACTTTAATAATTATGATTTGAATGTTGATACTACAACTTCTAATAATAATAATAAACAAAATTTACCATTAATTAACTCTAAAAATAAAGCTATTAATTATTTTTTTAAAATTAAAGAAAATACAAATATTACTAATAATAATAATATTGATAATAATAATAATAATATTGTGTTAAAATATTTATCAAATGTCAATGATGAATTCTTAGATATTAATAATTTTATATATCCGTGTGATATTTGTAGATATTGTAATAAGGGTGAATTAATTGCTGATGAGGGCATTCTTATTTGTAATAATTGTTCATGTAGTATACCTTATTTAATTGATAATGAAAAACCATCTTATAAAGAACCTCCTAAAGAAGTTTGTTTTTACGCTTATAAACGTATTAATCATTTTAAAGAAATATTAGCACAATTTCAAGGCAAAGAAACTACACAAATACCTGATGATGTTATTGAAAATATTAAACTTCAAATCAAAAAAGAACGTATACAACTCTGTGAAATAACAAATGTTAAAACTAAAGAAATATTAAAGAAATTAGGATATAATAAATATTACGAACATATACCATTTATTAAAGATAAATTAGGTATTAAACCTCCTGTTATGTCTAATGAATTAGAAGAAACATTATGTAATTTATTTATTGAACTACAAGCACCATATTCTAAATATTGCCCTGATAATAGAGTTAATTTTTTAAATTATTATTATACTGCTTATAAATTATGTGAATTATTAGGCGAACATCAATATTTAGAACTATTTCCATTATTAAAAGATAAAGATAAGCGTATAGAACAAGATGTTATTTGGAAAAAAATATGTCAAGAATTAAACTGGGAGTTTATACCAACAATATAATTTTTTTTATTTTATATTTTTACAATTTTACAGGTTTATAAATAATATTATTTTGTAATTAAATACTATTATTTATAAATATCATGAATATTATTTTATCTATTAGAACAAAAAATTATAGAGAAAAATTACAAACAGATAAATCATTTACATTAGAAGAACAAATTAAAAACAAAGAATTTAATATTATTAATAAAGACCATTCAGATATACCACTAAAAATAGATAGCCAGATTATAATTTCACCAAATAATAATATAATTACAACAAATGATAATATAATTACATTATATAATAATAATAATAATAGAAATGTTAATTCTATAATACCATTTGGTATATGTAAAAAAATAAATATATTCAGACAATATTTACATCGATATAATAATAATATTGATGAATTAAAAAACCGTGTAACATCTGCCTTATTTCATATTTCATTAATGTCTGTTTTTGAAATATTGTTTTATTTCTTTTTTATTATTAAAATAGAGAGAAAATTATTTCTTGAAAAAATTATAAATTATAATAAAGAAATTAAAGACTTTTTTTATTCTCATAGTAATCAAGAACAATTATTATTAATTAATAATATTATTACTAATAATTATAATTCTAGTCTTATTACTAATTTACGTAATAATTATTATAATGATTTAGCATTACAGAGAGAAATATTTAATAAACTCTTACATAAAGCTATTTATATTTCTCTTGGAATAACAGGTATTTTTTTATTATTTTTATTGCTTACATTTAGAAGACTTAAACTAAAATGGATATTATTTGAAAATATATTATTATTTTTATTATTAGGTATGTATGAATACTTATTTTTTAATTTAATTATTTTACATTATAGTCCTGTTAGTGATGGAGAAATAAAATATTTATTTGTTTGTAATTTATTAGGTTTATTTAATCTTAATTGTTAGTAGTAATAATTTAGTTCATTTTTATTCATAAAATTATAATAATTATTACTTTATGAATAATTAGTTATTTTTTTTGTAAAAGGTAGAAATTTTCAATTATTTAGATACCAAATCCTGCTAATTTAAATCCAATTCCTAGACCTGTACCTTGACGTGCGCTTACACCCATTGATGGAATATATGTATCTAATATGCTAAATGTAGCAGCAGCTGTTAATCCTATTAATACAATTTCTTCAATATTTAAAGAACGTTTAGGAATAGCATAAGCAGCGATTGCTACCATAAGACCTTCTACTAAATATTTAATAATTCTCTTTACAAGCTCGTTAATATTAATTATACCAGCCATTATATATTTAATATTAGAAAAAAAATAATTTTTTTAAAATTAATTAAAAAAACTTTAAAATAAAAACTTTAAAATAAAAACTTTAAAATAAAAACTTTTTATCCATATTATTTAAATCAATTTTTTTATTATTCAATAAAAAAAGAGAAGAAGAAAAAGTAAGACCATCAAAATTGATTTTACATTTTTGTATTTTTTAACGCAAAAATCGGCGTTATAAATGTCCAAAAGTGTAAAATAAAAACTTTAAAATAAAAACTTTAAAATAAAAACTTTAAAATAAAAACTTTAAAATAAAAACTTTAAAATAAAAACTTTAAAATAAAAACTTTAAATAAGTTTAAAATTACTTAAATAAATTATAATATAATCTTATTATGGATAGAGTAATTAAAAAAAAGGGATTTCAACGTAAAAAATTCAACGGAAAAGAAAACCCTAAATATGTTGATTTATTAGAAGAAGATAAACCAATCGCAGGGCAAAAATTTGTATGTATGTCTTTCTGTTCTCCTGAAAAAGTATTAAAGAAAAAGGAGATTTATTATTTTGAAGAATTCCTTAAAAACTGGGAATTTAATAAATCAATGGAAAAGTTTATTCAATTTCTTAATTTTATTTCATATAAATATAATGTTTCATTTGATGATGTTACTAATGATTTTAAAGATTTTGTGAAAGAAGAACGTGATAATTTAGCTAAATCTTCTCTCGATGATGATTTTAAAACATTTTTAGATAATAATGAAGAAGAATTACAAAAGAAATTTGATAGCATTAATAACTTTCAAACTAATACTCGTGGTCTTAAAATTCGTGGTGTATATCCTACACAAGATGAAGCTGAATTAAGGTGTAAAATGTTACGTGAAATAGACCCAAATCACGATATTATGGTAGGACCAGTTGGTGTATGGATGCCATGGGACCCTGAAGCTTATAAGACTGGACGTGTTGAATATATGGAAGAAGAACTTAACCAATTAATGCACGAGAAGCAAAAAAATGAAGCAAATGCTAAGATGGCATTCGAACAACGTAAAAATGAAGCAAAACAAAAAGCAATTAAAGAAAATATTAAGAAAGCAGAAAAAACAGGTGCTTTATTAACACAAACTATTGATGAAAATAATAATTTAATTGGAGTTAATAATGCTAATACACAAGAATTTTCTCTTCAAGAACAAGAAATAATTACAAGTGCAGATATTTGTAAAGAATTATTTGAAGGTGAAAATATTGTTATTCCTAAAAAAGATAATAATAATGAAGAGAAAAAATAATTAGGTTGATTAGTGTGTTAGACATTGATAAAATTACACCGACCAGAAAGAAAAATAAAATTTATAATATTAATTACACCTTTGGACATTTAAAACGCCGACTTGGGCGAATTAAAAAACAAAAGTATAATAATAAATATTGCTTGTAATATTCAAAAGCAATTTTATAATCTATTAGCCTTTTTTACATTAATTTTAGGTCCAGCACCTCGTTTTTTAACTTTATTAGGGTCATAAGGTTCATCAAAGTCATCATCTTTTAATGAATTAGATAAATCCCAAAATTCTTTAGAGCCTAATTTGAAGTCATTATGAGCGTCGGCTTTATACCAGAATACTTGGTCGTGTAGTTTATTAGATTTAGAGTTATTATTAATTACTAAACACTCGTAATTTTCTGTGCATTGGTCCATTACTTGACAAAACGACTCAAATGTTGGAAACATACCAGCATAGTTTTCATAAATTCTTTTTCGATTAGCAATATAATTTTCACGTAGTATAAAAACGTAATCTATATTGGTACGAAGTGTAGGCGGAATACCTAATGGATATTGCATAGTGATTACCAACATTATCTTCCAATGTCTACCATTCATAAATAATAAACGCATAAGTTTGTCACGTGTCCATATGCTATCCCATAAACAATCATCTAATATAACAAAGGCACGTGGATCAATAGAACACCGTTTATAAGTATCCATTTCTTTTTTTACTTGTTTTAATACCGTGCGTTGTCGTTTTAATATATTTTCAATTATAGCTTGATTATATTCATTATGAATAAATAATTTAGGCACCATTTTACTATAAAAACCATTACCTTCTTCTGTACCAGAAATAACAGTACCAATTGGTATTTCTTGTTGATAATAAAGCAAGTCACGAACCAAGAAAGATTTACCTGTATCACGACGACCTATTAAAACAATTACTGGACCTTTATTTTCATTGGATTTAAACTGAATTGATTTCATATCAAACTTTTTTAATTCTAATGTCATTTTTTTTATAATATTTATATTATAAAAAAATAAAATGAACTGAATAAATTTTATCAAAAAATAAACTTGAATATTTATAAATTTAGGTAAATTGTGTTTAATTTGACTTAAATTTTTATAAATAATAATAATAATTTAAGAGAAATTATGATAAATCTTAATTATCAAAAAAATAAAAATCAGGAATTATTTAAATCTATAGAAAATCCTCATTTATTAAATATTAAATCTATTCAAAATTATATTCCTATTTATAAAAGGTTTTTTAACTTAAATGAAAATAATTATAATTCTATAAATCTTAATAATAACTGGTATTTAGCCAATATTAAAGAGAAATTAGAAGAAAGTAATAATATATTTTATTGTAGAATTAAAAATCAAAAAAATAAAATTAAGGATAAAGAAATATTTTTTAAATATGCTCCATTACTTGACCCATTTAAATACATGTTAGGCAAATATTATTTAGACCAACAACGATTAAATAACTTATTTAATTTACCACAATTAAATTCTAATGAAGAGCAATGTCACGAAAAGTTATTAGATGTAAATAATTCATCTTATATTGATGCATTATTTATATATTTAACAAATCAATTAAAAACAAATAATAATTTTATTCATGGATTAGATTATTATGGTTCTTATTTAGGAATTCAAAATAACTATAAAGTAAATATATTTTATGATTTAGAATATTTAGCCAAATCTGATTATTTTAATAAATATAAAAATAATAAATTTTTTGTTGATGATTATCAGCATTTATTTAATGAAGAATTAAAAAAAATACCAATCAAAATTGGAGATAATATTAGTATTAAATCTAATTTCTCTCTAAAGTCTATTGAAAATAATTTATATGATGAAATATTTTATATTAATGAAGTTCATAATAATAGTAATACAGAAATAAATAATATTAATGATTTAAATAATTTAGAAACTTTTGATAATTTTGATAATTTAGTTGATTTAGATATTCATAATAATAATAAAAATAATTTTAATGAATTTAATCGACTTATTAATGAAACTGAATTTAATGAAACTGAATTATTAATTAATAATGAGAAAAATGTTAATATATTATGTTCTTCAAGTAGTAGTTCTTCTTGTTCTTCACGTAGTTCTCATACTAAAGATGGTGAATTTGATGACAAAATTGACGATGAATTTGATGACAAAATTGACGATGAATTTGATGACAAAATTGACGATGAATTTGATGACAAAATTGACGATGAATTTGATGATAAAATTAAAAGTGAATTAGAAGATAAATTAAGAACAAATAATACAGAAAATTCAGAAAATTCAGAAAATAATGAATATGAATTATCAAGTGATGATATAAGTTCAGAAGAAGAAATTATAAACGCTACTATACCACAATTTCCTATTCAATTAATAGCAATGGAAAATTGTGATGCTACATTTGATAGTCTAATAATAGAAGAAGACTTGAGTAGTGAAGAATGGTTTTCTGCTTTAATGCAAGTAATAATGATTTTAATTACATACCAAAAACTATTTAATTTTACACATAATGATTTACATACAAACAATATAATGTATAATTATACAGATAAGAAGTATATTATTTATAAATATGATAATAAATATTATAAAGTACCAACATTTAATAGATTATTTAAAATAATAGATTTTGGTCGTAGTATATTTAAATTAAATAATGAAGTATTTATGAGTGATAGTTTTAAAAATGGTGGTGACGCATCTACACAATATAATTGTGAACCATATTTAAATTTAAATAAACCGCGTTTAGAACCTAATACAAGTTTTGATTTATGTCGTTTAGCGTGTTCTATATTTGATTATTTAATAGAAGATATAAATGAAGTACAAGATTTAATTAAAATAGAAGACCCTGTTAAAAAACTTATTGTTGAATGGTGTATAGATGATAAAGGTATGAATATATTATATAAAGCTAATGGATTAGAACGTTATCCAGAGTTCAAATTATATAAAATGATTGCACGATGTGTACATAATCATACACCCCAAAAGCAGTTAGAACGTCCTGAATTTGATGCTTATTTGGTAACCACTAAAGAATTTAAAAATAATGAAGTTATTGATATTGATGCTATGAAATCTACATTTTGAGAAAAGTTAGCAGTAAAAATATAATAAATAAAAATAAATAAAAATAAATAAAAATAAATAAAAATAATTTTTTTTATTTTTTATATGAATATTATATTATATATATATTATGGGTTATCAGTACCTAATGATACAGAATTTGAATTGTAAGATGCTGTCGTATCTGAATTTTTTATTCCAGAATATAAATTAAAATTCAATATTCCACCAGAAGAAGCGTCAGTATAAATAGCATTACTTATACTCCAATTTAAAGGTGAAGAATTACCAATTGGTACTCCATTATTAAAATTAGTTGCTCCAAAAAACATATAATTCATATTTGTTACATTTGACATATCCCAATTAATATTTTTATTAAAGTTAGTTGCTCCCCAAAAAATACCAAGCATATTTACTTGAGGAGGATTAGCAGATCCAATATTCATTAAAGTTATATTAGAATTAAAGACTGTATTGTTATAAAACATCGCTTCAAGTGATATAATATTATTTAAATTAAAATTTATTTCACTATTAAAGTTAGATTGACGAAACATAAAATCCATATTTGTTACATTTATAGTATTCCATGTTAATGGTTTATTAAAAGCAATACTATATTGAAACATACCTGTCATATCAGTTACATTCGATACATTCCAACCGCTAATATCTTGATTAAAACTAGTATTATAATAGAACATATAATTCATAGTAGTCACATTTGATACATCCCAATTTCCAATAGGTTGATTGAATGAAGAAACACCCCTAAACATACCACTCATACTTGTGACATTTGAAACATTCCAATTTCCAATAGGTTGATTAAAACTAGAAGCACCAAAGAACATACCATTCATAGTAGTCACATTTGATACATTCCAATTTCCAATAGGTTGATTAAATGAAGAAGCATTACTGAACATTCCATCCATATCTATTACGTTTGTAGTATCCCATTTAGTTATATCTGAATTAAAATTACTACATCCTTGAAAGCATCCTCCTAATCGAGTATTAGGTAAAATTAATGGACTGAAATTATTGTTAAATGTGAGGTCAGTTAAAAAACTAAATTGATATGGTCCATCAATTCCATTGCCTCTAGATAAAGGACAATTATATGAGCTAACAAATGTAAGATTAGAAGTATAATTAGTATAAAAATCTGGAAACCAATCAAAATAAGACATTGGATCTAAATATTGGTTAAAAGTTAATCCAAAATCATTAGGATTATTAATGTCAATCTTAGTTATTTTAATATAAACACTTACATTAGTGCCATTTATAGTTATTATTGGTTCAATTTCAAAAGTACCTGGAATTGTAATAAGTGGAATATAAGATTGTATTATATTTTGTGTCAATGGTGTATAACTACAATTAAATGTATAATATAAATGGTTTTGTTGCGCTGGTGGTGGTAGTGGAGGTATTGGAGTTGGTGGATATCTATTAATTCCAAACATACAATAAAATGGATTACTGGAAATTCTATTACAATAATTAAAGATCCTATTAGATGAACCAGGAGAATTTCTAGTATTTCCAATTGCTATACTATATCGATTTCTTCCGCCATAAGCATTTAAATTTTTTGTTATATTATATCTATTACTCATTTTATATATACTACATACATTTTTATATAAAAAGGTGTAAAATATAATATAAAGAAACTTTTTTTTTTCTCTCTAAATTTTTTGGTAAAATAATAATAAAGTTATAAAAATTATTTAATAATATTTTTCTAATATTATGGAAAATATTATTAACAATATTAATGAAAATCAGGATAATTTATATATTTACCAATCAAAATTAGATAATTATGGTTTTATATTAACTCGTCACGTAAATTCACATTTAACAAATTATTACTGGAATGAAAGTGTGCGTTTATTGAATAAATTTTATCCATCAACTAAAATTATTATTATAGATGATGCTAGTGATGAAAAATATATTTTTGCTTTTGAAAATTATAAAAATATAACAATTATAAAAAGTGAATATCCACGACGCGGTGAATTATTACCATATATTTATTTTTTAAAAACTAAATATTTTGATAATGCAGTAATATTACACGACAGTGTATTTATACAAAAATATATAAATTTTGATTATTTTAAAAACTTTAAAGTCTTACCATTATGGCATTTTGAAGCTGATAGAGAAAATATTAATAATAGTCGTTATTTAATATCATTTTTAAATAATAACTATAAATTATATAATAAATTTAATAATAATTATATTAATACATTAGGATTGCTACAAAATAAATATTATGGATGTTTTGGATGTCAAGCATGGATTAACCACGACTTTTTAAAATCACTTAATAATAAATATCAATTAATTAATTTAATTCATTGTATAAGAAAACGTATAGATAGGTGTTGTTTAGAGAGAATATTAGGATGTATATTTTGTATTGAAGTTGATAAATTAAAATATCAACGCTCCATATTTGGTAATATAATGAATTATTATAAATGGGAATTAAATTATAAACAATATTTAGCATTAAAAAATAATAATAAAATAAGTAAGCCAATTATTAAAGTATGGACTGGTCGTTAAAAATCTGGATTATCTGTAAAAACAGGAGTTAAACCTAATCCACCACCAACTGTTTTCTCTCCATAAATTAATGGATTAATTTGTAATATAAGAAAATTACCAGTAATTATACTAATATAAACTAATAACGTATCCCTTATTAAAATTTTTAATGGTTTTGTTGTTTTATCTATTATTCTCATTTCTAATATTTTTAATATTAAATAAAGAATTGATATAAATAATGCAATTATAAATATATTTTTCATTTTTTAT
>Ga0214923_10008735_pt1 | contig 10692 bp, 11 predicted proteins | sample LL1510_MetaG_FD_177993 | JGI IMG/M metagenome (GOLD analysis project Ga0214923, IMG submission 177993) | Freshwater microbial communities from Lake Lanier, Atlanta, Georgia, United States - LL-1510 | ecosystem: Environmental > Aquatic > Freshwater > Lake | place: USA: Georgia | collected...
CGATTACTACTGCCTTAATTTCGGGATCTTCGAAGATATATTTTGGATCATCGACCACAGGGATCCCGGGGAAAGATTTCTCTACGAAGGTTCTTCGCTCCGCGGAAAGTTCTGCAACCATCGAGACCTCACAGCGGCCGTTGCTGATGAGATTACGAAGAAGGGCTGGCCCCCAATATCCAACCCCGATTTGAGCAACTTTTATTTTCGACATTGTCGTTGTGTCCTTCTCACTAAGGGAGAACATTGCCGCGACCTTCCCAAGGGGCTGGTACTAACTCAACACGCCTCGTAGGAATACTGAACTGCTATTTAGATGAGTTATATGAGCGCTTCGCTTCGTAAAAGGATCATCGAGCGGGCTAACTAAACAGCACCTCTCCGGAATGCACTAACTACCTGTTATGTATACTTGTTTTTCGCCGACGTTCGGTGTTGCGGGTGCCTCAGCAGTGAGATGGCTAGCCCAAGGGCGATCCAAGCACGATAGGTCGAGAAGAAGAAGATCATTCGCCTTAAACACGAAGCAGTTCTGGACAATCCGCTCAAGAGCCAGGGTTTGACCACGACGAGACTCTCGGAGCTTCGCCATCTCGTACCCAAAGGGAGCAAAATACCGGGGTGCTCTCTGTAATTGCTTACGAGTAATCACGAGATGAGTAACTTTGAAGTCTCGGCGGAGCTGTTCGAGTGGAGAGGAGTTAACGGCTGCAAAGACCGCCATCGTGGCGTCCATTCGGCGACGCATTTCAAGTAAGAATTTACGGTGAAATATCTGGTGACCCTCCTCATAAATCAATACAGTTCTACCTGTAAAGAAAGGTATGGTGCTAAGCATACCACGCGGCCAACCGGCTATCACAACGTTGCGAGGCAAGCGTTGAATGAAGCGAAATAGCTCGCGGTATCCATCAACTGAAGAGAGGGGCTTTACTGTAAGGGCATGCCAACCAAGCGTCACGCATATAACACAGCCAACTAATACGGTTGCGATTCGATGTATAAACAGAGGGCATGCCCCCAGTAGGCGTGACACACAGCGACTGATCATAACGGGAATGGCAATCAGGATTAGACACGGGACCGCCAAAATCACATACCTCGATGGGATATATAGTAATGGGAAAAGACCAGTGGCGAGAAGATATGAGCCGACCGCTGTGCTTGAGAAGATCAGCATTCGCATGGAAGCCAGAGATACAGCACACCCGTCGAGCCACCACATTATTACACTACACAGAGTGATACTTGCTGTGACAATTACTGCTAGCGTCTTGGGTGCTACCATCTGTTCTCCAGAGGGCGCAGCATTTACCTGGCGTATTGCCACTACTGTTCGTAAGAACTCGGAGTAGACGCTTCTCCAGAGTGGAACTGGAACGCCGCGATCGCCCTGTGTATACCTGCCCTCTGGACCCCATTCGGGGAATTCAGCTTCGTTTCGTAAAGAGAGACGTTCACCGTAACGAGCCCCTCCAGCAAGTTGGGGACCTACGATACACATGACACCCGCTGAGACACCGACAAGAACGAGCGCACGTTTTCGCCAGTGCATGGAACCGTTATAGCCCCCCCATGTTCTGGGCAAAATCGAGAAGAGAACTAGGGTCGACATGCACAGAATTCCGCCGGCGGGGTAGATGCTAAACGATAATAGAGTGAGGACGCACATCGAGCCGAAGCGTCCTTTGATGAGAGAGTGAATCATCAATGACATGAGAGCAATTCCAAAGCCTCTTTGTAGTCCACCCATAAAATAGTTGTTTTTGATAACGGCGCCCGTAGCCAGAATGAGAGAGATAAATCCAGCTGATAGGCCAGCCACAAACCGAGAAGTAGCGACAATTGAACCTATGAAAAGCAGCGAGAGGAAAACGGTGACAAGCTTACATGCTGTAGGTGGTGTACACAGACTGGTTAACAAGAAATATATCCCCTTGTAGCCTAAGGGAAGGATCGCTTGATAGTAATAGTTCAGTATGTAATCCCGTGACATCTCCGCGGGCTCTCGGACTAGCCACAGGGGCGCGATATGTTGCAGCGTGTCTCCTGAAAAAGAGTAGGGATTTTGAAGGGAGTGTATTCGCGAGAGTAGGGGGATGGAAAAGAATAGCGCGGTGGCTCCGATCGCGCAGCAGGTACTGACTATCGTGATGAGAATTGATCGTACCGAGGTTAAGGAGAAGGAGTAAGAGGCCACTTTTTTTCTGAGGGCTCCCAAACGCCGAGCACCGACTAGAAGCTAATGTTCGACCACATGTTCCCCGGAAGCGGTGGAATCGTCAAGGTGGAGGAGAGAGGACGGGGGGGGACAAAGCGGAAATCTCCGGTGTGTCAGCTAACTCGCAAGGTTTTCATAGTCAGGGAAGGCGCGGGTTACGAGGCGGCATTTAGGTTAGGGGAATTTCTTTAGGTGCGCTAAGTAACACATCTCTGTAAGTGATGTTCATTTTTGATGCAGGCCTTTTTGCTATCGAACCCTAGCAGCTCGAAAACACAACAAATGTCGGCCAAGAATAGACCGTCACATAACGGGTGGGAGGGTAAGTATATTCTGGAATTTGACGCTCGTTACAGATGAGCAATCCGCGTTGGCCTCACATTTGCCTGCCTCAGAGCGATAGCTGCATGACTAATACGTGAGAGGGGTACTCAAATGGCATTTTTAGATCATAAAACGAACATTGCGATCTGTTGCTGCGGAGCTTTCACAGTCTTTGTGGGCTGCCAACGCGTTGAAGCTCAAGAGATATGCTCTGAGGCGGAGGTACGAACAGCCCTTTCTGAGTTATCCTGTGTGGCAGATGGTGCCTACCTCTCACCAACAGCGATTGCGAACCAGATTGGTGACAAGTGTGTGAATATGGAAACAGAAGAGGAATGCAATCGATGTTTTCGAAAGACGCTGAAACGAATAACTAAAGCCTTTAGGGATCTATCTCGCGCTAATTTCTTGGATCGGGATTGGATCTTCGCGGTGCGAAGTGCCCTGTTCGATCTACAAGATTCGACATGCTCTGCCATCTCCTCTTCGGATGATGAAGCTAACGATCCTGTACGAGATCTCTCGAATCAGGATACCCCTTCGATTAATAATCGCCGGCGCCGTGCCAGGGATACGAGAATTGAAGACAATGGATTTACTTCGCGAAACCGATAGTGATCGATGGTGGAGTTCTATCCTTGTGCGTCACCAGAATAATAATCGGAGGCGAATCGGCTTTGACAAGAAATTTTGCAGGAGACAGCCGAAGCTTCTTCGGCTCTAGACTTGCAAACGACTCCGCGATCTGAGCTCGTCGCAACTTGAGACTATATTTGCCTGGAGTTAATCGGGCGGTGAGGTAGCCATCAGCGGTGGAGTAGATCATACGAGAGACACGCCGACGCCCCTGCGTGCGTTGGGCCAGGATGGCTGCTTGGATTGGCAGGACAACTTGAGGACAGACGACCGAGTCTGATGGAGGTGCAAGTTCACAGGGTGTGGAGGCGAGTACTTCTCCAGAGACTGATATTAAACCTTGGGCATCACAATTGTGCGCAATGAGAGTGATGGCTCCACACATTGCTCCGCAGATTGCTCCCTTCAAGTTCATACCATCGCACCTAGACTACACGTTTCACAAAGCTCGATTCCCTCGCCGTAAAAAATGTTGGGAAAAAGTTCCTACGGGGCAATTTCACTCCGATTAAACGTATGAAAGCAGAGTCACTAACTCTAATCTGGCCAACACGCCAGAGCGCTTCAGTTAGGATCATGCTTATCGCACAAAGTCCCTCTTGGGAAGCGGTCGAGCCTCGATCATCTCCTAGCAGGGTCGACATGGAGGATTGACACATACTCTTGAAATAACAAGGCCATCATTATGCGCTTATTAATTAAGGTCTGCAGCAACCTACATTCAAATAGAGCGCCCGTGGGAGGCAAGCCAGCTTTAAGGGCTTCTTGTTGCCACTGCCTATAGTGGCGAAAATAATATAGATTCTGACTTTTGAGACTATTTTTCATGGCGGGCATAGCGAGCTTCGTGAAAAATTTGGGATAGTGTCTCGGTCAGCAAAGTTTTAAGGGCATCTGACACAACTTTTTAATAGGACAGTATGTCAGACACAGGCGTTAAAAATCTTATTCCAACGATCAAACAAGCTGGAGAAGCGCTTATGTCTCTGTGGCCAGGTTCACGGAATGGGGGACAGGCTCTTACCATCACAGCTAAAAATGATGGCACTTTTGTGTCCCAAGCTGACATTAAATCCAATCAAATTATATTGGATGGGATCTCTCGATTGTATCCAGATGATGCGATGCTTTCGGAGGAATCGGTGCATGATATCTCCGCGCTAAAAAAAGCTTCACGAGTCTGGGTTGTCGATCCACTTGATGGAACTTCGTCTTTTATTGCGGGACGGGATGATTTCTCAATTCTTGTGGCGCTGGTTGAAGACAAGACACCGACCCATGGAGTTATGTATTTTCCTGCGCGCGGTCTTCTCGTTACTGCAGAGCATGGTAGGGGGGCTTACCTTAATGGTGGGCGTCTGCAGGTCTCATCAGCCAAAGAGCTCGGTGAGGGGCGTGTGTATATCCGTAACTTTGAATGCGCCCGCCCCGAACTGGCGTGCCCGATGATGGATTCGGGTTTGGCATTTCTGAAGGTTGCCACGGGAGAACTCGATGGGGCGATCATTCAAATGACGACTCATCGTGAGTGGGATATCGCTGCTCCAATGGCTGTTCTATTTGAGGCTGGCGGGCTTGTTACTGATGAGACGGGTTCCCCTATCAAGTGTGGAATTGGGCAAATAACCTACAAATTTGTAGTAGCTTCGAATAGAGCACTAAATAAACAATTACAGGCACTTATAGCCTAGCATCTGGACTTAAACATTCTCTTAGAATGCAGGTCGGATTTTATTGCTCATGTTCCCCCCAGTTTTTGTCGACATCTCTCACTAAGACAAATTTGGAATTCATCTACAGGTGAAAGAGATGGCCATTACTTATACCGAAGAGCACAAACGCCTCATAGCAGCGGCGCGTAACGGAGATATCGAAGGACTACAGAACCTCATCGCTTCTGGATTCGATATCGATTGTGGGTTGAAATACGGCGCCAGTGCATTGATGCTGGCTGCGGGTCGGGGTCAATACGTCGTGGCAAGGCTCCTTATTTCAAAGGGTGCCAAGGTCAATCGCCGCAATCGTTTTGGCTCCACTGCATTGTCAGAGGCCTGTGACAAGGGGCACCTTGAGGTCATGAAGCTGCTCGTAGCGAGTGGTGCCGAGATTAATATGCCGCACAATAATGGCAATACGGCTCTTCTCGCCGCTACCATGCGCCGAGACCGTAAAGTGATAAAGATGCTGCTTGAATTGGGAGCAGATCCGAGTATCGAAAACTTTGAGGGTTGGAGCGCAAACAGTTGGGCTAAAGCTGAAAGTGATACAGCTATTCAGTCTTTATTCGGAATTAAGAGAATCGAGGTCGAAGCAAATACGGCCAAAATACTTTCAGATAAGGGGCAGGAGGGTAGGAATTACTCTTCTCAGCGTTCTGCGCAGGGAGCGTTTTGGGCCGTCTTCATGCGGGCTGCTTCGGCCGGCGATGTTGATACTCTTCGCAGACTTGTTGATGAGGGAATCGAAGTTAACGGGCAAAGTCCGAATGGGACCACGGCTCTTATGGCTGCTGTAAAGAATGGTCATTTGGAGACGGCTTTGGAGCTGGTGGACCTGGGTGCTGATATGAAGCTGCAGGATATAGATGGCCACACAGCGCTTGATTGGGCGAAGCAAAAGGGGCAGGTAGCGATTGTGAAGGCACTTGAAGACAAGGCAGTTCAGGTCGTCCTTGATTCGAGTGATCAAAGCCCCGATGAGAAACGTTTTATAGTTTAAAGTCTTTTATCTCGAGCGCAATTCTTGGTGACTAGGGGGCTCAAAACTGATTTTCGAGTTCGTTATCCGGGTCTGAGAAATCGCCATTTTTGGAGCTTTTGCCGCGCACTTGACTACAATCTTCCGTTTCGTCCAAGGGATCTGTAAGTAAGAGCTCGTGGTCTCTTGACCACCAGGAGAGCTTTTTTCTAACTTGACTTGCCTCATGACAGCCTTGCTACGAAGTTCCCTTGATTAGAGACCTTCAGAGCTGGGGCTGGTGCGGAGGGTTAGCATGTGTTGAAATCAGACGAACCTGTAAGGCATAACGGAGATGACATGAATTTTATCTATACGCTTGTGGATTTTATTATTCACATCGACAAGCATCTAGCTGAGCTTACCTCTCAGTATGGAACACTCGCGTATGGAATTTTATTCGCGATTGTCTTTTGTGAGACTGGACTCGTCGTTACTCCATTTCTTCCAGGGGACTCGTTACTATTCGCCGCTGGAGCACTTGCTTCCAGGGGTAATTTTAATGTTCACCTTTTGGCATTCCTTCTTTTTATCGCTGCTGTTTTAGGAGATGCTGTTAACTACATCATAGGGCGGCGGACGGGGCCCGCGGTTTTTGAGCGCAAAAACTCTAAGATTTTTAAGCCTGAGTACCTTGCTCGCACTCAAAGATATTTTGAAAAATATGGCTCTAAGACGATTGTGTTAGCTCGCTTTGTCCCGATGGTCCGAACTTTTGCACCATTTCTTGCTGGTGTAGGGACGATGTCATATTCGAAATTCGCCTTTTACAACATTACGGGAGCTCTAGCGTGGGTAGGTCTATTTACTTATGGGGGTTACCTGTTTGGGGGCGCTGAGATAGTTCAGAAAAACTTTAAATTGGTGATCCTTGCTATTATAATACTATCTATACTGCCTGGAGTTATTGAGGTTATCCGCGCTCGACGGGAGGCTCGCTCAGCTCCTGCTGCCTAAGAAATAGCTAGCTCGGGTGAGCAATATGTGGGGCGAAAAACGACGGGACGCGAAAAGACGTAATGTTGTTGGGATGGCAACGGCCGCTCTCTTTGCCGTGCTGATATTTTTCTCAAGCCTGGGCTTCGCTGATGACGAGCGCTACATCGTTCGCTTCAATAAACAATCCCATGACGATAGTCTTGCGCTCGCAGCCTTGACCATATCTGATATCGGCTATCAGCAGCTATCTCATGTTCCGGGGGATCATTCGGTAGTCGTACGCATGAGTCGTGAAGATGCGCGCCTAGTTGCCGCTCGTGCCAACGTGGAGAGGGTAGAGGAAGATAGAAGGGTATGGGCATTTCGACAAACAAACGATCCGCTTCTATCGTTACAGTATGGACTGCAGGGAACCTACAGTAGTCAAGTAACAGATGCGTGGGATATCTCCATAGGCTCTCCAAACGCTCTTGTCGCGATTATCGATACCGGAATTGATCTCAATCATGAAGATCTTCGTTCAAGTTTGTGGACTAACCCGCGAGAGATAGCTGGAAACCGTCGTGATGATGATCGAAATGGGATTGTTGATGATGTGCACGGATGTGACATCGCAAATGGGGACAGTAACCCCCAAGATGACAACGGTCATGGCACCCATGTTTCTGGGATTGTGGCAGGTGCTGGTGATAATAGTCTTGGAATCGCAGGGGTAGCCTGGGGGACAAAGATTATCGCGGTCAAGGCTCTTGATAGTGAGGGCGGTGGATACACCTCAAGCATCACGCGTGCGATTGATTACGTGACCGATCTCAAAAAGAAAGGGGTGCCGATAGTGGCGATAAACCTCTCACTTGGAGGCGGCGGCTATTCAGGGTCCTTGTATAGAGCCGTCGAGAGAGCCCGTAATCATGACATCCTTATCGTTGCGGCAGCGGGTAACGACGGCGATGACAACGACGCTGTTGGCTCATATCCAGCCAACTTCAAAATCGATAACATCCTGTCGGTAGCAGCAACTGACGCTACAGGGCAATTGGCTGGTTATTCAAACTTCGGGGCCAATTCAGTGCACATTGCTGCACCAGGCTCTGATATTTTCAGCACGTATCCGAAGGAAGTAGCTCCCTCGGGATATCAGAATTTGAGCGGAACATCTATGGCCAGTCCGCATGTGGCAGGAATAGTTGCCTTGGTTGCGGCAGCGAATCCAGCATTATCCTCTATTCAGGTTCGATCGATCATCTTGAGTACTGTACAGTCCTTGGCCTCATTGCAGGGCACGACTACAACGGGTGGTATCACGAACGCGCGCCAAGCGATTGAGACCGCTAGTAGCGCGGTAGGGTTACCTCGATTATTCGGATATGTGCGTGATGGTTCTCGGGGATTACAAGGAGCTAAAGTTTCCGTGGTTTTACGAACCGATAAAAGCATTCGGCGAAGCGTCACAACTGGCAAGGACGGTTCCTACTCAATCAGTGAACTAAATATTGGTTCATATACAATCAAAGTGTCAAAACGCGGAAAACGCTTCAGGTCTAGTCAGGTTGCACTGGCTTCAACGGGTGTCATTCGTAAAAATTTCTCGGCTCGTTAATTTTTTTATCTTCACTGAAGATCACGGTGAGTAGGTCTACAATCTAATTTCTTGCGTGATCGGGAAATTGGATCTACTAGAGTGCAAAACGTCCTCGATCTTTCGGCGGAGTTTTCGGAAGCTAATCGGCTTGACAAGATAGTCGGCAGCACCCAATTCGATCGCTTCCTCAACAGTCGACACTTCACCGATTGCACTTACGAAGATGACAGGAGCCTGGGCATTCGCGCCTAGCTGCTTGAGCTTTTGAAGAAACTCTAGTCCAGTCATTTCCTCCATAACGTGGTCGCAGAGTATCATTCTCACATTTTGACAGGATAGTATATCGAGTGCTTCCCGACCGCTTCGAGCCTCGACAACGCTCGAGAAGCCGAGTTCGTGTAGCATGTCCTTCAACACCGTCCGAGCTGAGTACACATCATCAACGATGAGAATAGGTAGTGTGTCTGAAGACTGAGGTGTCATAAAAGCTCCTCCCTGGAACTTGGTCTTAAATGTAGATTCGGCAGACCATCTTGGTACCTTGAGCTCAATCTGATCTCCTCTGGCGTAGGGGGACCGCAATTGGTTGTCTGTGATTTCAGGTGCTAGCAGGCTTTTGACGGCTGACCCTCCACCTTAAATCCAACCGTTGCACCTCAACAATTCCTACTTGTTGACCCTGAGTGGCCGGAGGATACTTCTCGGGTATGTCACTAGCCTCATATATATTCAGAATTCTTGGCGTTTTTTGTCTCTGGCTGGCTGTAATCCCGGTCTCGGATGCCATCATCATTGATACATTTCAAACCGCGGGTTTGCTCTCCTCTTCAACGGCTGTGGGGACACCGCATACCCTTCATATAGCCAGTAACGGAGCCTTGGGAGGGGGCCGATCATTCCGGGCGGAAAAAACCGGCGCAGGTATCGGGGTCTCCCGTATCGAGGTGGCAGATGGAGCGCTTGGCTATACTCAGGGAGCTCATGCCGGAATTGCATCTGTGACCTGGGATGGTGATACCGATCCGGATTCAGTGAAATATAATGGTCTGGGCGGTGTCGATCTGACACAAGATGGAGCCATAGCATTCAACCTGGGCCTAGTGTTTTTTGATTACCCTTTCAATCAATCGATCCAGATTGTGCTTCGAGCATACGATGCTAGCGCATCAAATGGCACGAAGTTTTCCGAAGTCGCGTTAACTCTGAATCAGTACTTTGATGGCCCTGGAGTATTTACAATCGATCTCCCCTTCTCGCTGTTTGCCACGGCGGGTGCTGGTAGTGTACCAGCCCCGGTAGGCCAGTTCTTTAGCACCATCACCACGGTGGGTTCAGGTGGACCGGTGGACGTTCGAAATATCGGAGCTCTTGTCTTGACTTTCAACGGTACTTCCAATGGCAAGGCTCCAGACGCCATCATCACTCCCTTCTCGACAAATGGTCGCTGCGACGGTGTTCCGAATCAGGCGGGGCGTATCCTTGATGATTGTTCAGTTTGCTTGAATGATTCGAATGCGGGTAAGGGAAGAGATCGGTGCGGGGTATGTTTTTTTGGCCCGACTGGCTACTCCTATGTCGCCAATAAGGTAATAGATGCGTGTGGTGTATGTCCTAGTGATTCCCGTTACAGCTTTTCCGATGGAATGCTCGATAGTTGTGGCACGTGCTTGAGTGGTCCACCCTCCTACAAGTACGTCGATAATACCGCGGTATGCGATGCTACGAAGAATAATTGCCGATTTGTTCCTCCTACCAAGCAAATACGAGCGTTCGAAGAGCAGCTGGTAAAAAAGGCGAACATTCTCACTAATCGTTTTATTGCCGATGTACAGCGATTCCTGGACCGCAAATGCCCCGGCTCGGTCGAAAAGGCAGATGCGTTGGTCACCACAGCCTATCTAGCGATTAAAGCCAGAGCCCAGGATGTCTTTGGCAAAGGGGTTCAGGTCTGCGGGACGTCATGCGTAACAGTTTCGTTTGCCAAAGATGTTGCTGCACTTACACCCTTCTTTCGAGTTCTTGAAAGGCAAGTCGCTGCTACAGCACAAAGGGTTCAGTCATGCTATCGAACTCTCGGTATCACGCGGCGCCCTCTAACGGGAGGTGGCCGAGCAGGTCAAACAATAAGCGGTGTTCGCCGTGATTTAGAAAAACTAGTGAAGGATTGCCAAAAGACAAAGGTCTGCCCGAAAAATTAGCTCGAACATTGCCTGAAAGTGCAATGATCGGGAAAGTAAGTTTACGAACACACCTG
>Ga0214923_10008736_pt1 | contig 10691 bp, 10 predicted proteins | sample LL1510_MetaG_FD_177993 | JGI IMG/M metagenome (GOLD analysis project Ga0214923, IMG submission 177993) | Freshwater microbial communities from Lake Lanier, Atlanta, Georgia, United States - LL-1510 | ecosystem: Environmental > Aquatic > Freshwater > Lake | place: USA: Georgia | collected...
AATATTCCTAGTGGATTTGTTCCGATGCCAGTTATTCATACACATGTACAAGATACACTTAGAATTGTTATTCCATTAATAGAAGAAGATCTAATTAGAAATGGAGAGATTCAGACGATGAAGAAAGATCTCTTTGATCATCGAAAAAGTTTTAATGCTATGACAGCAACCGTAGAAGAAATTAAAAGTGTACTTAGTTCTATTTGAAATACGTTTACCTAAGAATCATTTTTAGACATATTATGTACAAGAGCTCTTGTTTTGAGTTCATGATGAACAAACCCAAGTAATCCAACGATGGCATCCACGAATAAATAGATCCATGCATGATGATTCCCTTGAATGGCGTTGTATGCAAATAAAGTATACAACACTCCATGTATCGGCCGTAAATAATTCCACCAAAGTTTACCTTCAAAGAACCCTTTTTTCCGTGTATCATTAAAAAATAAATAGATATGTCCAACGGCAGGTAGAATCGCGATATACCCCATGTATCGCAAATACGGCGGCGTTGCAAGATAGGCCACGTAGGCAATGATGATTCTTACGGCAATACATACTGAAAATAGGAGGATTCGGTTCATAGACTATACGACTATAAATATGTAATCAGCGATAGAAAATGTATTTCCATGTACGGTCAATTTCTAAATCTCCCAAATGTTTGACAAGTCTTGATTTCTTGAACGTGTCAAACGGAAGGAGATCGGTAATGGGAAAGAATGATTCATTTTTTACGCGAGTTTTTGGCCTTACGTTTGGAAAGAGTCTTACGTTTGGAAAGAGTCTTGGGTTTACGCGCCATTCCAAAATACTGCGTAAGTAAAGGATTTTGAACGCTTATTCCCGTTCTGTCTGCAATGACTTGTCGTACACTCCGATTTTCTGCCGTTACAAAAAAAGTATGGGTTTTCGGATCAATATTCATCATACGCTGAGGAGACATCCTACGATGTTCCACATGTCCGTTGATGTTCGGCGCCCTATGAACCGGTGCTAATACATTATCAAATCTATACCTGACATCTCCATCTCCGAACTCAACCTTTCTCCGTAATATTCCTTTGTAATCGAGGGAGTAATCTTCACCATCCTCATTCAGGTGAATACGATATGCAATCCCCACTCGAAGTAAACTTTCAGGAACGCGTTGCATAGTATAAATGAATATTTAATGTCTACGCGTTTGGTTTTTAGGACGTTTATTTTTCCTAGATTTTCCAATGACGTAATTATGTTTAAGGAGGCCCATCAATTCTTTAAGATAGCCCGGAGGAAAGGTCGCCCCCTGAGCCCTTAGTTTTTTTAGTAGGGAAACTACATCCGAATGGTTCATTCCCCTTTTATTGTCAATCTTTTGAATGAGTTTGGTCAATCGAGCCTGTCGACGTTCTTGAGTAGGAAATCTCATGACATCCTCTACAATTTTTTCACGAAGAGAATCCGAAAGTTTGAAAGCAAACATCGATCGATAGTTGGATAAAATCTCCGTACCCTGATTACTTGTGTAAGCAGGCATATAGTATACGTTTAAAAAAGTATTAGAAATATTGGGTTATCAACGGAGATTGAACGAGTCGTCCCGTTTTGGCAGCGATGATTCGCTGTACGCACATGTTCTGTGCCGTTACGTAAAATGTATGCGTAGCCGGATTGATACTTCGTAGCCAAGTAGGTACTTCCCTTACATGCGACCCCTTGGGTTCCTCTCTCGAACATGCCGTCCTTGCAGGTACTAACAGATGGTCGAGGTGGTATCGAACGTCTCCATCGAATACGATTTTTCGGCATAACGTACCTAGAAAGTCGACCGAGACATCTGTATCCTTGTGAACCCGATACGACACCCCCACGAGGAGCATATTTTCAGGAACACGCTGCATGATTACCTTACAAATACCCTAGATCTCATTTCAATTTAATATAACCACTATGTATGGCAGCACTTTCAGTGGATTTAACAAAATATAGAGAAACGATCTACGTTTCTAGAAACGTTCAACTTCAACACCTCTTAGGTCAGTTAGAAAGTGGAAAAATAACCGTAGACGATGAACTGTACACTCTTATCAAAGGAAATCACTTTGCCGAGTTGGATGCCTACATCCGAGCTCATGCTGGAGCGGATCAGTTTCATCGAATCCTTCAGCAATTCTTTTTGTTTCGCTATTTTGCCGAAGATCCAATTTCTAGAAAACAAATGCAAACCGCGTTAGGAATTCAACAAGTTCGGTGGGCATCCGATCCTGAAAATTGCCACAGTATCATCAAGGGACGTTTTAGCTTTGAAGTCAGGGATACAGTCTTTTATTATTGGGAAGATATTCCTCCAGAAAAACAAGCGATGATTACTCGTGAATTACATAAACAAATTAAGGATCGATTGTTGCAAGGTGAAACCATAACCGAAGAAACGTTGCCTGAGGTATTACGGCGTACCATATGGTACTCGGTCTCTACGGAATCAAAATACAATGGACTGTTAGGGTCATGGGCAGGATATGCAAACCCTAAATTAACTCGAGAAATAGAATCTTCATCGGAACCGCTCTGTTATTATGCTCTTCCCGTAACCTATCAACATTTAACTAAACATTATTGTATTTACGCTCCTGAATTATTATTTGGTTCGTTAAGTTCTCCCTCGTTAACAAAACACATGATTTTAAATCAGACCCGACCGTATAATTGTCATCTTCCCAATAGTCGCTCTAATTTATGTAGCGTACATGGAAATGCGCAACACATTTTACAAATTTGGTTTCATGATTTTCACCATGCAAGGTCGGGAGGGTGTAGTCTTGCCTATCGAGTTCATCCATTACAATCCTTATTGAAAGAACGACTTACCCAAGAAAATGTCAAAGCTTTATTGGCAGATCCTACCAGTGAATTATCTCAATTGATGGAAGTCGAAAAAGCAAAAGAAGCGAAAAAACAGTATACATTATTTCAACCGTTAAATGATACGGGGGCTTTATGGACAGAACATCCTCCCGATTTTTTGGGAGAACTTAATCGTAAAGCACTACGCAAATCTAAACGTAAACTCAAAAAGTCAAAGGGTAAATCTCGAAGGTCTTAGAATTCGTCGTAAAATAAGTGTATGACTTCGATGATTTTGTCGGTAGGATGATCGATCCAATATCGGACTTGTTCTGTCAACGCGGTCAATCGTGCAGTCCATTCTTTCTGTTTGGATTTCTTAACTACACAGATTCCCTTTTTATCAACTCCCCAACAAGATGTGATGTACTCCTCCTGTGTATACTCATCGGGGTTGAATCGAATGAAAACGATGGGGCGATGGTTCACATCTTGGGACAGTTCCATTAAACGTTTGTTTTCGCAGCTACAATCGTAGTCGATGTGTTGATTTTCATCGATTTCTACAATTACAATTTGATGTCCCAAATCCAGAAATAAATCGGGTCTTCGTTTGGAACATCCGTCGTATACTTTTTTATCGGCGATCCAATCCACCTGTGGAAAGGAGGATTTTACATGTTCGACGACGGCATATTCTTTGGTTTTGTAATTACGAGCGACGGGCTTGTCAGGGAATAGATTCATATAACAATACAAGCAATACCCGTCGTATTTATCCTGAACCCGTGTTGAACACCATGAAGATTTACATGATTTAGATTTTACATTTACCATTCCATAAAGTTTATGTGTAGCGCAATAGAGTCCTTGGGTTTCGCCTTCAACATTATAATGTGGAATTTTTATACATCCTAGATAAATACACGGTTTATCTTTTACATTTACCATTCCATTTAGTTTATGTGTAGTACAATAAAGTGCACTTGATTCACCTTCAACATTATAAGAGGGCTGTTTTTTACATTCTGGTTGAATACACCTTTTAGATTTTACATTTACCATTCCATTTAGTTTATGTGTAGTACAATAAAGTGCGTTTGCTTCACCTTCGACATTATAAGTTGGTCTAGTTTTACATTCTGGATAAATACACGTTTTATGTTTTATATCAATCATTCCTTCAAGTTTATGTGTAGAACAATAAAGTGCGTTTGCTTCGCCTTCAAAATTATAATAGGGTTGGGTTTTACATTCTGGATGAATACATCGTTTAGACATTACATTTATCATTCCCTCGTGTTTATGTGTAACGCAATAGAGTGCTTGGGTTTCACCTTCAACATTATAACCTGGTAGAATTTTACATTCTGGATGAATACATGTTTTATGTTTTATGTCAATCATTCCTTCTAGTTTATGTGTAAAGCAGTAGAGTGCTTGTTTTTCGCCTTCGACATTATAAGTTGGTCTAGTTTTACATTCTGGATGAATACATGTTTTATGTTTTACATCAACCATACCATCCTTTTTGTGGTTAACACAGTAAATTGCCTTTTCTCCTTCTACATTATAATTTGGTTGGGTTTTACATTCTGGATGAATACATGTTTTATTTTTTACATCCGCCATTCCATCGAGTTTATGTGTAGAACAATAAAGTCCTTTGGTTTCACCTTCAAAATTATAAGTAGGTCTCGTTTTACAATCGGGATGAATACAACTTTTACTAATTACATTCACCATTCCATCTCTTTTATGTACATTACAATATATCCCTATTTTTTCACCTTCTAAATTATAAATTGGTAGTGTTTTACATCCTTCAAAAATACAACACGCTCGTTTTCTTGTATATATCATCCCATCCTGTTTATGTTCGGGACAAAAGATCGGTTTCGATTCCCCCTGAAAATTGTAATACGGATACTTTTTGCACCCCAGATGATGACACATACTACTAGTAGGTGTCATGTAGTTTTAATCTCAATTTAAAAAAATAAATATTTACTCGCTTCCAAACACGCCTCCCTTACCAGTCTTGAAATCGGACAGTCTGGCAATCGTCCTATTCTTGTCGCGCACGACCTCCTTGATCAAATCTCGAATCGATATCATACCCACGCACTCTGAATTGTCCATCACCAACAAATGCCGAATGTCTCGAACCAACATCTTTTTCATGCACTGTTCTACCGAATCGGTCGGAGTCGCGACTACGATCTGTGAATAACTACATATGTCCTTGACCTGAAGCGCCTTGTCATCCTTGCCGAAGACAGACACTTTGCTGATGTAATCTCGCTCGGACAAGACGCCGACTACCTTCTGTTCAGGATTCGTCACGGCAAGACATCCGATGTTAAAGGCGGCAAACTTATGAACGGCATGATTCACGAGGTCCGTTTCAGCAATCTTAAAGTCGATCTTGTGGTAACACGAGTTTTGGAACACGGACAGAGCGGACACTCTCTTGGTGGAGAACAACCGAGAGATCATTCACTAGAATAGGGAGAGTTCGGTTTATATTGTTTAAAAAATGTATTGGGAAGAAGGACCTGATGTATTATTTTTGAAAGATCACGATTTTACCTGACGATAACTGTACACGTATATAGATTGTGTATTGATTGACCTCTAACATGTGAATAATTTCTTTGAATGTCCCTTTCGAGTCTTTGTTTTGAAACGACATTCGGATTGAGTCGCACCATTCATACCCGTTGAGTCCGTTTTCATTCGTCAGTTTAAAATTAAACGTGGTCGTCTGAAGTATCTTTTGAGTAGGCATCGACTTCCATATATCAATTGTAATCGAACGATATTTTGTAGCGGAAGAAATCGTTTCATCACCATGTTTAACTATACATTCTTTGATGGTGGAATGTGTCAGTTGTGAAATCAACTCATCTTCTGTGATTGATACGGGTTTGGGTGTAAGAATAAGAACTCCGTCTTTGATCTCTTGGGTGTAATTTTCGATGTTGGGGACACGGATGATGTCCATTTTACATTACACCTTCTATGTGGCATGATTTCAATTTAAACAAATGTATTGGGATTGCGATAATAAATTACATAAAACCATCCTCTTTTAAACACCTTTCTAATTTAACTTGTAATAAATGTAGTAAATTACCTCGTCCAGATGATGATATTTTTCGTATATATTCTTCAGGAGTAACTTCGTTAACCCCATCTACACAATTATTATACGATGATTGTATATGTAATAATACGGAGGTAACATAGCAAACACATTTATCTTGTATATCTTGTATATATTTGTTGCATTTTTCATATTCTTCTACGACGGTGTCAATAGAGTTACCTTTATACATCCAATAATCATAAAATGCTTTAACTTCGTTATGTTTTCGCTCATATTTTTGTTTCAATAGCTCGCCAATATGATTCTTCATGTCAGGCGAATCTTGTAATGGCAAAATATAGGGATTCATTTGATTCAACGAAAGTATACAACATACCACCTCTTTATTTGCATACCGAGTATCGTCTTTAGAGGAACAGTTTTGTACAATAAACCTATCCACAGATGCTCGATATTTCATATCATTAAAGTTTAGATTTGTTAAGTTTGGAGTAAGATACAAAATGATCACGTTGGAGCTTGTATATCCAATCAAGTCAAACTTAGTCTTTATACAAAAATGCTTCCCTATCATGTGAACTTTGTGATTTATGTTCCAACTGAGGAGTCCATATGTATCCTTTAGTTTTTGAACGGTTTGTTCATATGCTTCCATTTTTTCATAGTGAGAGCATAAATAATCGCTTAACGTATTTTTATGCTCATGATGGGGGAATAACTTTTTACATAAACAGGTGTCATGTCCCTTCATATAGTGTTTGAATGATTTTGAATAAATGTCAATCATATTATATAGTTCATTCATTGTAATTCCTGTATACTGACCTCTATCTACTACATTTACCATATACAGTTGAACAATTAATTCAAATGGACACAGAGAGAGTTGTGCTGTAAAATTATATTTGATCTTTTTCATAGTTTGATGTAATATACTCACATATTGACGATGTTCACGTGTATTTAATTCTAACAAAGGAATATTTCTGTTATATTTTTTAGGATTTTCCTTCGTGTGTTGAAAACAATACTCTCCCTCTTCGCACCTATTCCAACATTTTAAATCCTTACATGTCACATAATTATTTTTTTTCAAATCATCGTTGTATTGTTTCCACGTTTTCCATGGAACACATGTTCTGTTTCCCATGGCATAGCCGACAACGGTAGCAATTTGGGTAAGCTGATCACCATCTTTTAATATATCATACGTTCTCGCTAGCATAATACAAAATCGTATATTATGATGAGATGAATCGATGATTTTGGATGGATCCGAATCATCCACGTATACCACATCTTGATATGTTTTAAATAGCCCTGTCTCAGAGGTCATAAAGGTAGATATTTCCTTGTAACTGGTAGACGATGAAATACGCAACGTGTTTGTTATAAATGGACAATTCGTTTTACACATCGCATTCTTCAAGTTTTTTCCAACTTCATCATCATCGTGCATGATGTATAATTTTTCTTTCATTCGTGTTAATGATACATGAAGTGTGGAATAGAATTTTAAACTATCTTTCATGGAAAATACACTTAGTTTAAATAAGCTGGGATCAATTAAAAATACCACTTTTCGTCCATCTCCTTTGGAAGCATGAATTGATACAATTCGTGTTGCGTATTTAGATTCATCCAAATTTATACAGGTTCCTTCTACGGTACGATGTAACACCGAATAATTAGTAAAGGTGTCTACATCATGAGTATTCCAATAGGGGCTTAACTTTGCGGTAAACTCCTTTTTTTGAAGTTGATTCACCCAAAATTCTTGTATAGCTAAGTCTAAATGATTGATGAGTTCAACTGAAGAGCCACTATTTACCCATGGTGTAACTATTAAGAAATCTTCCGGACAACGATCATTTTCAATCACTTCCTTTTCAAACCTCCACATGAAGGATTTAACACATTCTTCGATGTTTGTTTTTTTAAAGTCATTACTATATTTTAAAATTGGAAATAATTCAAGTGGTTCGTATTCTTTTCCCGAATAATCGGTCCATGATGTAATAGGTAATAAATTAAAATCTTTAAAGGGAATCATGTCATTTACAAAATCAACCAATTTTGGGTGGATAAACCTACGACAACAATTAATAGGAGTCTCTAGAATCGCATTCTCACATTTCATCAATTTAGTAAATGTATTCTCTTCAAAATGTATACTTTGGAGTTTATCACCTACAACGTATACATCCATGTTGGTATGTTTCATAATCGCACACAACGCATCCGCATAGGATTCATGTAAATCTTGAGCTTCATCCACAACATAAAGTGTATGGGCATTTAATTTTGGCAAGTTTGCATATGATATTTTCCCGTTTTTTTCAACCGTTTCATTCATGATATTTTTTTCATAAATTGAACGTACAATTCCTTCGAATAGATCTAGTGTTTTAGGTTGTTTCTCTCCAAGTGAATACATAAATGAATCAATCGTTGAAATAATAATCGAACAATTTATACCAATTCCGTTTGTATATTGTATTATATATTTTTTAGAAGAGTCCTTTTCGTTCAAGATAGTTATACCCAAACTATCTTTTTGTGATATAAATTCTTCATGAATGATTGACCTCGCAGAATGTTGTTTTGTAACATAAATAAACCTTGTGTAATGCGAAAATTCTTTACGAGATAACATTTGTATGATGCCATAAGTTTTCCCATTTCCTGCACCCTGTTGTTTGATATATAGTTTATTCTGAGAACATGGCAAGTTAAATATATCATGTCCATCTTTTAACGATTGTATAAATATTATTTTAGGTATTCCTTCTGGTACGTGAACACTACACGATTTTACATCAGAAGGACGAAATGTATATATCATCCTGTTAATATCTATAAATACATATACGTCAGGAGGAAAACTATCAAATTTCCAAAAATCCTTTTCAAATAATAGAATATTATTGGTTATGTTTACTCCTGTACCATCAATTATCCATATAACCTTTTTATGATGTAATTGATAATCATGATTTCGTTGACACACCTCCTCAAGTGTAATAGGGCTATGCTGGATTTCAACTACTGTATGAGGTGTATGTTGAAAGTCAATCACAAAATCTCCTATCACAATATCTGCACGACGCGATTTATATTGACCTTCGACTAGAGGAAACTCGATTTCTGTATATTTAAAATGACTTTGCCATTCAGCATGCCATTCGGATAAGGGAGAATGGCATACATCATACGAATGTTTATGTCTAAAATGATGTTTATTATAATCTCCTTTGACTGCGACTAACTCATGATGGTTTGAAATACACATTGGCGTAGTCCCTTCTATATAGTCTCCTATATGAATTTCTACCCCATTTACGATAGCATACTCTGTCCTAAAGTTAACATTACACTTCATCTATATTTATCTATAGTATCGTATGGTGATTCATTTTTATTAACATCCACTATAAATCAAAGAAGTTCATAATACCGGAACGTTTTCGGAATTCCTCGCATCTGAACTTCCATTCGATACAATTCTTTATGAATCACCCATGGAAGAAGAATCGGATTGGAATAAATAGAAAAGCCTCCTAGTCCATAAAGAATCGAATGGGAATATAAAAAAGGGTGATGACTTTCATACGAGTATAACTTGACACCTCGAAAGATGCCGACACTAGCCCATCCTACATAGAGGGCGACGTAGTTCATGTATACTGTAGTAAGAGGATTCGCTTAAATGGTTTCATAAACTTAAAAAATGTATCTAGTCGTGTATGTTCATTCAAACTGCTTCATAAACTCGTCCATCGATCGCGACCCCATACTTGAATTACAGTTTTGACAAATGGGTTTTAAATTAGAGAGGACGGTGTCTCCTCCTGCAGATTCGGCAATTACATGGCCGCAGTGGAAAGACAACTGAGTTATGTCCGTTGTTCGGCAACAGAGACATTTTGCCTTTCCTAATGATTCGCCGATGTGCTCGTTCCATACCTTTCGTTTCAACGTAGCGGTGATCGGTTTCTTACGTTTAACGGGTTTCTTTTCCTTTTTAGCTCTAAGCTTTTCATAAAACGCGATACGATCATCCAAATATTTCTTGCTGCCGGGAAACTCCGTAAGCTTGTAGAGTCCTCGAACATAGGATATCATCCCATCAATTAATTCTAGTCGTGTGTCACATGTCATTAATGTTTGAATGATACCCTCTTTCATTTGTATCTTCTGGGTGTAAAATGATGTCGCGGTCATAGGACCGGCAGTTTTCATCGCGCGATGATTCCCGAATTGTTCGCCTTCGATGTTTTGTAGGTAGGCCATCCGAGTTGTACCCTTGGCTTCGATGAGCATGTCGATTCCTTCAAGATCCATGTTGGTGTATATGTTGAAGGGATGCCAAAACACTTCAATTTTATATAAATTATCTCATTTATACTTATGGATTGCGAAAGGTACATGTGCAGTAAGAACATTCACACCCTCAAGGAATGGCGAGATGAAATGTTGCGTCTAAAAAAACAGGCAGGTCCTACGTTTGAAACCGATCCAGACTATGTCAAAACAGCCCAGTGTAAGGAATCCATCTTAAGTAAGGAGGAATGTAGCAAATTTGAAAGACCTACAAAAGCACCTACGCCAAAGGCACCTACGCCAAAAGCACCTAAAGCAAATAAAACCCGAAAAAAAACAGACGACTACGATGCATACAAGTATGACCTAAAAGGGTACGAGCTAAATATGCGTATACTGAAGGGGCTCTATAAAAATCTAGGGGTGT
>Ga0214923_10008739_pt1 | contig 10686 bp, 6 predicted proteins | sample LL1510_MetaG_FD_177993 | JGI IMG/M metagenome (GOLD analysis project Ga0214923, IMG submission 177993) | Freshwater microbial communities from Lake Lanier, Atlanta, Georgia, United States - LL-1510 | ecosystem: Environmental > Aquatic > Freshwater > Lake | place: USA: Georgia | collected 2015-10-15
GTATTTTGTTTCGTCTCCCACTCTTCTACAGCGGGATCATATCCATTTATGCTTATGCTTTTTGGAAGTTCCGTGCGGAGCCTATGAACTAGTTTACCTTTGCCGGTGCCATAATCAAGCACGTTATTGCAGATCCCAAGCTCGTGCATTCGTTTTAAAGCAACCGGTAGATTGCCGGCTAGGCCTGCTCCGTCTGATCGATTTCCGAAGGTTGCATTATCAGCGTGGAGTTTTTTGTTGAGTTCCCTTTGTTCGTTTGAGATCACCTGGGCCATGCTTAGCTCGTCCTTTATTCCATTATTTCATCTCTGGGTTTCATGAGGCTATTCACCGTTCCACCGGCTGAACCAGACCCTAGCCATTGGTTATCGGATACAAGGCTCCTACTACTCGAGCGCCACCTAGGCGCGAGTGCCCCCACATTGCGGCAAGCGGGGCTTTGGCGTGCCGCCCTTGGATACTGGGTGCGGTGGCAAGCTTCCTTAGAAGCTGTTTGGCCAGAGGATGATGAAAAGGCTGTTTTGCAGCAGTTGGAGCAAGATTGGCTTTCCAAAAACAGCCTCAACGAAGCTTGCCTTGATATTGACGAATTGCGGTCAAAACTTAGGGTCGCCCCTGCTGTGCAGCTTTGGAGCCGACAGCAATGGGCCCATAGGCTGGAAACGCTTTATTTACAAAGTAAATCTATGCTTGACCGCGCTAGCTGTCGCTTGTTGCGGCTGAACAACAAAAATCTTGCCCAGGAGCTCTACCATCGCATTAAGGCTGGAGAATCCAGTTTTGAAGCTCTAGCGCGGCAGTTTGGTGAAGGCCCCGAACGAACACAAGGCGGCTTGATACCTATCATGCCTTTAGGGGAAATGCCCTTCGGTTTAGCGCCATTGTTAGAACGCATGGAGCAGGGAAAACTAAGCAATCCACTTAGATTAAATCAAGGTTTTTGCCTGGTGCAACTAGAAATTTTCAAACCAAGCAAGCTCGACCCACCTACCGAGGAGCTTATATTGGCTGAACAGCTCAGGCTCTGGATAGATTCCGTTGTAGATCGCTTCCTTGAGGTTTAGGATCAGGAGTTAAGAAGCAAGCCAGTATTCAGTTGACAACGACCACAGATAGTTCTTGGCTATTGAGCCTTCAGGGGAAGTTGGCTTCTCAGGCTCCATTTTCCTTATTAACGGCAAATCAGTTAGAAAGCTGGTTTGCTGGAGGAGTATCAAGGCGCATTTTTAAACCTGGCGAGAGGCTTCTAAGACCAGATGAACTTAATAATTATTTATATTTAGTGTTGAGTGGAGAAGTGAGGCTAATCGCTTATTCAGACGAATCTAATGGCCAAATTAGTTTAGATAAAAGGGGCACAGGCCAATTGTTGGGATGGGTTAGCTTGGTGCGTGGTGAGGCGAGCGAGTTTGTTCAAGCTAGTAGTGAAGTTTTAGTTTTGTGTTTACCGGCGGCACAGTTTGTACATTTCCTCAAGAATCAGCCTGAGTTTGCCGGTTATTTCAATAAACTTATTAATATTCAGGAAGCATATGGTGTTGCGTTAGCTGCAGCGGAGCTGCAACCATTGAGGCCTCAAGGTTGGAGGGATACTTTATATGAAAGAGCATTATTAGCAAAGGTTGCATCGCTAGAGGAAAACGAGCCTTTTTCTTCTTTACCTGATTTACCAGAGCAATGGCATTGGTATTTAAGTACTCCAAATGTTCCAAATTTTCCCGTTGGAACATGCATCGATTTGAATTTGCAGAAACTTCCCGTTAGGGTTGGTTTTCAGTTGAACTATCGTTTTATTGCTCTACCGGATGGAATCCTTAAACCAAAATTTTCTAATATCTCCACTGAAGCTATTGATCTATCAAGTGAGTGCGTAGATTCTCCTATTGATTTAGAGCAGCTTGGCATATTAGAAGGCGACAAATTGGAGGATGATCAACGCTTTCCCGTTGTTCGTGGTCGTGGAGCATTGCATGAGGCCCTAGCTGTAACTGAGATGCTTTCATTAGAACAGCAGGTGCCTTTCCGGCGTGATGCTATTCAAAAAGTATTAGAAGATCAGTTCAGGCGAGATAAAGGGTTGAGCTTGGAATTACTTGCCTATCTATCAGAATTGTTAGGCATGAAAAGCCAATTAGCAGAAACCTCAAGAGAGCATATTAATAGCATTGAAGCACCGGCTATATTTTTTCTGGCTGATATTCCTGTTATATTTCATGGAATATATAACGGTAAGATTATATTAGCTCACCCCCACCACGGCATACAAAAACTAAATATCTCACATGTTCAATGTCAGTTTGCTGAGAGCATTAGATTTGTTTTGCCAAGAAGGGTTGCTGCAACACCCACAAGCCGCTTCGGCTGGGGTTGGTTTACACCGCTTCTAAAAAAATATAAAACATCCTTAATTCTAGTTTTTATTGCTTCTTTACTTGCTCAGTTATTTGGATTAGCTATCCCATTATTGCTACAGCAAATTATCGATAAGGTGCTTAGCCAGGGAAATCTTAGCAGTTTAAATGTCCTTGGGGCAGCAATGATTGTGATGGCTTTATTTCAAGGTGTTCTGCAGGCATTGAGAACTTATGTGTTTGTTGACACTACGGATCGAATGGATTTAACCCTTGGAACCGCCGTAATCGATAGATTACTTGCTCTACCTCTAAGCTATTTTGAGAAACGGCCTGTTGGCGAACTTAGCCAACGGCTGGGTGAGTTGAATACCATTCGCAGCTTTTTAACAGGAACAGCACTGATATCTGTGTTGAATCTAATTTTTGCTGCCTTATATTTGGTTGTAATGTTTGTTTATTCGCCTTTATTGAGTGGAGTTGCATTAAGTACTTTCCCGTTTTATCTGTTACTTGTGTTTGTTGTTGCACCTATTAATAAGGGTTTAATTCGCAAGAGAGCTGTTGCATCAGCTAGAACTCAAAGCCATTTAATCGAGGTTATTGGTGGCATTCAAACTGTTAAAGCACAGCATTTTGAACTTACATCAAGGTGGAAATGGCAGGATCGTTATCGTCATTTTGTAAGTGAGGGTTTTAAAAGTGCTACTCTTGGAGCCACTGCAGGTGAAATTGGTGGTTTCCTAAATTTAGTTAGTGGTTTACTAGTATTGTGGATTGGGATGGGAATGGTTATTAAAGCAGAATTTACACTTGGCCAATTAATTGCATTTAGAATTATTTCTGGGAATGTAACTGGTCCTTTATTACAGCTTGCTGGTTTATATCAAGGTTTTCAGAATGTTCAATTATCGATGGAGCGCTTGAGCGACATTATTGATCAAAATCCAGAATTGCAAAATGTTGATGAAATTGGTCAAATAGCTTTGCCATCAATTGTGGGGAATGTGAGATTTGAAAATGTTTCCTTCCGATTTGCAATGTCTGGCCCGTATCAGCTCGATGATGTAAGCGTATCAATTGAAGCTGGTAGCTTTGTTGGAATTGTTGGCCAAAGTGGTAGTGGTAAAAGTACACTTATGAAATTGCTGCCAAGGTTATATCAACCAGCTAAGGGACGGATATTTATAGATGATTATGACATTGATAAGGTTGATTTAAGTAGTTTGCGTAGGCAAATTGGAATAGTTCCTCAAGATTCATTACTTTTTGAGGGAACAGTAGCTGAAAATATAGCATTAAATGACCCACAGGCCTCAACGGAGGCTATAATTATAGCTGCAAAAATTGCATGTGCCCATGATTTTATCATGAGTTTAAGTAATGGGTATGCAACTTTTATTTCAGAACGTGGCTCAAACTTATCAGGCGGGCAAAGACAACGAATTGCAATTGCTAGAACGGTATTAAGTAACCCCCAACTCCTTGTGATGGATGAAGCAACCAGCGCACTTGATTATGATACAGAGAAACAACTATGCTTTAATTTGCAGCAGTGGGCTCTGCAGAGAACAGTGTTCTTCATTACTCATCGCCTTTCAACAATAAAAAATAGTGATCTTATTCTTGTGATGCATGAAGGTCGTTTAGTTGAGCAAGGAAAGCATAAAGAATTAATGGCTGTTATGGGCCGTTATGGAACTTTATTTAGGCAGCAGGAAGCAACTTAAGTTTAATAATAATTTAGTTATGTTATTTTTCCAGGTGTTTGTTGTTCAAGATTTATTTGAAATGGATTTTGATTATTTGGCACGCCATTTGGGAATAAGGTTTTTGATACAGTTTTAAGATGGGGATTATCTGGATGATGAGTTGCAACGATCTCTAGCCATTTCATTCCGAGTGAGTGATCACCACGTAGAACAGCAAGATTAGCAAGACTAAGAAAAATTGCTGGATCGTTTGATCCTAGGATTTGAGCAGTCATCAAGGCAACTTCAGAATCACCAAATAACCGTAGTTTTATATAAGCGTCACCAGATATATGATAAAGCTGTGCTGATATACCAAATGCTTTATGAAGTTTTTGACATTCCTTTATTGCTGCAATTGGATTTTCATTAATTAAATTACGCGCTAATTTATAGAGCTCTTGCTGTTCCATGGAGAGATCTCTGTTAGGCAATGATTTAGTTGTTTTGGAGAGACTTCCTGTATCTTTAAGTGTTATTTCATCCTCGGAAAATGCGTCATATAAAGGATCAGAAAAATCCGCAAGAATATTAGTTTCATCCCTCAATAATGATCTAGCCGTTTCGCCTATATTATTTTGATCTTTAATAAATAATGCTCGATTTAGGTTAATGCGCACATCTTCAAGGTTTGGAGGCTCTTTTTGTGACAAGTTGTGTAATATTTTTATTGCTTCGTTTAGTTTGTTTTGATCTATTAATACATTAGCATAATTATTTAATAGAATAGGATTTGATTCATCAAGTTGAATGGCTTGTTTAAATATACGTTCGGCTTCAACAAGATTATTATTCTTACGTAATGCAGCACCATAGATTGATATAAACTCTGGTTCTGAGCCCAGTGCAGGTGCAATAGATTCACAAATAGTTAGGCACTCCATATTATTGCCTAATTTGAAATGTGCCGCCGCCAAGATTTTACATTCTTCGGGATTATTAGAAGGATTAATATTTAGTTTCTCAAAAAGCTTAATTAGCTTATTGTATTCAGCATTTGCGAAAAGTTTAATCAATTTTTCTGATTCTAATTTCATTGATTGAAATGAATTTTCACTTTTCACTTTAGCACAACTTTAGCTCATATGGTTTATCCTAACCATTTTTTTGCGTTCTGCAATGCTGAATCCCAGCTACCATTTAGATCTTGATATGTGGTATCAACGCTTTGATACCAATAGCAGCCTTTATAAATATCGGGATTTATCCAGCGCCAGTCTGCTTGGTTGCTTACTAAACAAAGTGTTTTCACGCCTAGGCCACCAGCACCGTGTATTGTTGTATTTGCTATGCTTATTACCAGATCCATTGCAGCAACTTGTGCTAGCCAACTATCCATATCTTTAAGAGGATCAATTGTGTCATCATGATATATGCGTTTACCTGTGTTTTGATATAATCTATCCAGATGTGGTTTGTCGTTCCCATATTGTAAACTTACAAACGTATCATCAGGGTACATTAGAACTAAATCAGATATCTTATCTAGCGAAATTGATTTTAATGGAATTCTTTTCTCTTTACCACCACCCTGCCAGCTGATGCCGATTAACCTTCCTTTACTTTTCTTAAAATTATTGTACCTACTTTTAATAGATTCTGTTAAATTTGTATCTGCTGAAAGTAGGTTTTTGCTTTCAAAATCACGAAAATTATCAGAATAATACTGCGGCAACGAGCCAATTGGCACTTGGTAATCAAATTTTTTGTTTGAATTATTTAATTCCTTAGCCTCATCTAAATTTAATATTTTACAGCATTTAAGGCTTCGTTTGTATATCTGCTCGAGCCTGGGGCCAGGAATAAAAAATAAATTAATGCCTTTTTCTGCAAATTTTGGCAGTAGTGTGGCAAACATCATCGTGTCGCCAATTCCTTGTTCGCCAAGCACTAGTAAATTCTTGCCACTAATTTTTCCCCCTCTCCAAAGAGGAACTTCTTTACTGTGGAATGGTTTTTTTAAAGATCTTTGCCATTTTTGTGGCCCTTCTGCGGGTACTTGTAGCCCATGTTCATATAATTTCCAACCTAATCTAAATTCGCCCATTTTGATAAAATGAATTGCTAAATTCCAACTTAATGAATGCCAATTTACTCTAAAGGATGGTTTTAAATTATTTTTCTTTTCATCTCTCAGTTGGCTTTCTATCAGATTTCTTGCTTTGCTATACCAGAGCCACATATATTCAGGTTTTTGAGCTTGAGCCCAGGTTTGTGCCAACAGCATCGCCCGATTTACCTTATCCGTTATTGATTCGTCAAGGGCATCCTTTTCTGAAAGGTGTATTAGTTCCTGGAAACTAGCAAGATTTCCACGTTGTTCCTCTGGCAAAGCTAATATACTTTCTAGTAGGGCAAATATTATTTTTGTTGGTTCTTTCTTGTAAAATAATATGTAATTTTCGCGTGCTATTTTATAGGCGAGATTATGGAGTTTTGCTTTCTGAAGTGCCCCGTAGAGGCTTAGCCTTCCTTGATGATCGTTAGAACTATTTATTGCGTTCCTCAAAGAGTATGTTGCGTTAAAATAATATCCCAAATCTATCTGAGAATTACCTAAATTAAGCCATAAACCTGAGTTTTCAGGCCATTTTCTTAATCCAGTTCCTAATATCTCTACGCCTTTTTGTGGATTCCCCTTTTTCCTTAGAGCAGCTCCGTAGTTCATGTAAAAATCCGGACTAGATTCATCATTTTTCTCGTATAGAGATTCATAAATCTCTATGGCGCTATCGAGCTCACCTCTTGCGTGCAGTTGAAAGGCCTGTTTCAGTGTTTTCGATGCCATGCTGATTGATAAGCTATAATGTATTTTAGCAGGGCTCCTCCTTACTGCATTGAAAATTCTTTTTTTACATCATAATTTTCCGGCTCAATTTGGGCCCATAGCAACTTTTAGAGCATCTATTGGTGATGATGTTATTTTTATAACGGAGAATAATTCTGGAAAAATAATTAACAATGTTAAATCTTATGTTATTGCGCAAAAGCAGCTTGAAGACAATAGCAGCCTCAATGGCCAAATTAATTGCGCTGATCGATTTTATTGCGCAATGCTTGAGTTAAGAAATAAAAACTGGTATCCCGATGTGGTTGTTTCCCATTCCGGATGGGGATGTGGTTTATGGAGCAAGCTTGTTTTTCCTAAATCTAAACTAGTTTCCTATTTAGAATGGTGGTTCCAATTTGATTTTTGGCAAACAAATGTACTGCCTGCAGATTCGTTTCTGGGCTTTAATTCCAGTTCTGACCAAAAATTGTACAAAAGAAATTTGTCAATTGCACTAGAATTAGCGGAAGCTAACACGATCATCACACCAACACAATGGCAGCGTGATCAGTTGCCTGTTCAATTTTCTTCCCGTGCACTTGTTATTCATGAAGGTGTGGATATCAATTTTTATAGGCCAAATCATAAATGGAGGCCCAAGCAAAAATTTAGGGTAACCTATGCATCAAGAGGGTTTGAGCCCATTAGAGGATTTCATTATTTTATTAACGCATTACCATTGTTCCTTGAACAAACTCAAGATACCGAAGTTTTGATTGCCGGTGAAGATAAAATCTGTTACGGAGGTCATAAGCCTATAAACCATCCCACATGGAAGGCATGGGCCCTCGATTTGCTTGAACCACATATAAAGAGTGGCAGGGTGCGCTTCTTAGGACGTTTGCAGAATCCCCGCTATGCCAGGCTGCTCAAAAGCTCCCATTTGCATTGCTATCTAACCCAGCCATTTATAGCGAGCTGGAGCCTCCTGGAGGCTATGGCAAGCGGCTGCAACCTTTTGGTGGCTGATAATGTGCCAATCCGTGAGGTGGTTCACAATGCTGGAACTTATGTAGATCCTGTGGATCCATTAGTTTATTCGAGTGCTCTTGCAGCTATTTCAAGACAGTCTTTTACAGAAACCGCTCGTTTTGGTGATTTAGCCAGAAGTAGGGTAACCCACTGCTACAACAGAGTTTCTTCATTGGATCACTGGTGTCAAGTGCTTGATTCCTAACAACATTCTTGACATAATCCTCAATAAAGCCTATAAATACTGAGTTCACTTCGATTTCTCTCGAATCACCATGGCCTTCTACGGCATCCCGACTCCCGGCTTGGCCCTGACGGCCAGTACAGCGGGCGACACCATCCAACTCTTCAACAATTCAACCGCTGTAATAAGTGCAAACACAATCATTGGTCTGAATGGTAATGACATCATAAATTTGGGAGCAGAGGGCTATACTGCTTCCCAAGTTGCTTTTATTAGCGGTATTGCTGGTGGTACTGGTAGCCTTGCCACAGGTGTTTCAGGAACTTATTATCTTTCTGGTACTTTGCTTGGACAGGATGCAATTTATCAGACTGGTACATCTGTAACTTATTCTGGGTTAGGACCAAATGGCTTCAGTGGCTCAGTAACGGTTGCTGGAGTTATTACATCCGAAAACGCAGTTCGCCGCATCGTAGCTTCTCAAATCTATGGTAATCAAGACAACGATTCCATTGCTCTTGGTACTGAACTTGGTATCCTATCCGCCTCCACGATCGGCGGTGGAGCTGGTAATGATTACATTGGTACTTACTCTTATGTGAATCAGCAGTGGACTAGTACTTCAATTACCACTGCTAGTTTAATTAGTAATTCTTTAATTGATGGCGGCGGCGGAAATGATGTTATTCGTTTAGTTCTTCCTACTGGTTCAATTACAACTGCAACAATTCAAGGCGGTGCCGGTAATGACTCTATTCTTATAGACGCTGTTGCCTTTCAAGCAGCTCAATTTCTTGGAGGTGGAGATAGTGATGTAATGTCAGGTGACATTCATGGCACCTTTTCTGGCTCAACAATTGCTGGTGGCGGCGGTAACGACGCACTAGTTATTTCTGCCTCTGGCGCCAATGCTACCCTACTTGCTGGTGATGTTTTCAACGTAAGTGATTCTGTTTACGATGGGAACGACACAATTCAACTCAATTTTACAACCGGTTCATCAATTTCAGTGCAAGGCGGTGGCGGCAATGATTCAATTGTATTTTCTGCCCTTGGTGGAGCTAATTATATTGCAGGTAACCTCGGTAACGACACTATCTTTATACAGACTGGTTTCTCAGCAAGCACCGTTTTCGGCGGTGCAGGCAACGATTCCATCCTATTAAGTGGTAGTTTTGTAGGTGGTTCTTTAATCTTTGGCGGTGGCGACAAAGACACTATTAACTTTGCTGTTGGTGATTTAGCTTCTGGTACTTTATTTGCTGGTACTGTTTTCGGTGGTTTAGGTGCCGACAAGTTCCAAGCATCTGCAACTGTTACCGGTGGTGGCACACTAGGCGTAACCTTTGGTTATTCAGCCTATGCTGATTCCACTATCTCAGCTATGGATTCCATCGCAATCGGAACCACTGCTGCAAGTGGCGTATATGTTTTAGATTTCGTTCCTGCTGGTTTAAGTTTGGGTTCATTCTCTGGATCTTTAGCAACTGGTTCGAATGGTGTAGTAACATTCACATCCACAATGGATACGGATGTTACTTCTAGATATAATGTTATTAATGCAGATATGACATCTTTGGGCGCTACAGTTACCTTCAAGGATGGTGCTGGTGTTAACTACGTATTTATCCAAGGCGGCACATCTGATGATCTTATAGTTCAAGTTGGTCAAACTGCTAGCGGAGCAACTATCTCACTTAACGGTGGTAAATTAATTACTATCGATACTCTTTGATTTAACATCTCTAATTTACACCCCCTGCTTTTGCAGGGGGTTTTTTATTGCCTTTTTTTGGTTACGGCTATTTTGCTTAGATCTGTATTACCAATTGGCCTTATATGATTTGTATCAATCACACTTAATACAATTGCATCTATCACTCGATGTAGAAATACACCACTGCTATTTGCTTCTGCTACCCCTGCCCCAATAAAATATAGGCCAGGCCATAACCCTCCTATAAATGAATACCTAATTTCCCATATCTCATCCTTGCCGATCAACATCTCTTCTTCACCTAGTTTTGGATAGTGTTGTCCTGTTACCCTAGTGCCAGTGCTTCCCGCAATAAAGCATCCCACTTGCACACTACCAACATCATAAAATCCTTTTACATACACTGCCACTACAAACTCTTCTTTATGTGCTAGCGTATTTATTTTCTTATTTGTGTTTGATAATATAGATATATCTAAAATCTCAATTCCATTAGCTGGATAACGTATTTCTGATTTTGATTTTAAATCTTTATCATAAAAGGGTAGCTTTAATTTAGTTTTTGCTACTTCCATAATTTGCTTAGTTGTTGATTCTTTTGTTTCTAAGTTTGTTTCTTCTTGTTTTACTTGATTCCATTCACTCTCTGTGGCATATAACAATCTTTGGTATAATGTAGTTATTCGATGTGGATCTCCCATCAATTTTGGCTGCCCCTTATGCAGTAGTAATACCTGATCACAATGCTGATTTATCTGCGCGCAGCTATGGCTTACCAATAGGATTGATGTTCCTGCTTGTTTTAGTTTCTCAAGCCGTGCAAAACATTTTTTCTGAAACAATTCGTCGCCAACTGCCAATGCCTCATCCACCACCAATAT
>Ga0214923_10008741_pt1 | contig 10685 bp, 9 predicted proteins | sample LL1510_MetaG_FD_177993 | JGI IMG/M metagenome (GOLD analysis project Ga0214923, IMG submission 177993) | Freshwater microbial communities from Lake Lanier, Atlanta, Georgia, United States - LL-1510 | ecosystem: Environmental > Aquatic > Freshwater > Lake | place: USA: Georgia | collected 2015-10-15
TCTCGATCTTTTAAGAATCTCGATCTTTATAATTCTCGATCTTTTAAAATTCTCGATCTTTTAAAATTCTCGATCTTTTAAAATTCTCGATCTTTTAAGAATCTCGATCTTTATAATTCTCGATCTTTTAAGATTCTCGATCTTTTAAAATTCTCGATCTTTTAAGAATCTCGATCTTTATAATTCTCGATCTTTTAAGAATCTCGATCTTTATAATTCTCGATCTTTTAAGAATCTCGATCTTTATAATTCTCGATCTTTTAAAATTCTCGATCTTTTAAAATTCTCGATCTTTTAAAATTCTCCAATTCTGCATCTTTTAAGAATCCCCATATTTTAAGAATCTCCGTCTAATTCACATTGAATTTGTTTTTATGATAATTTAAAATACTTAATGTACTTAATTTATTCTTGCAAAATTTACAATTCATTATTTATTTTTTATAATATATTTTAAACTTAAATATTTTAATCTAACAAAAAATGTTTAAATCTAACAATTTTTGTTCAAATCTAACAATTTTTGTTCAAATTTTATACAAAACTGATTAATTTTAACTTGTATTTCGAAGTTAAAATATTCCAACCAAATCGAATTGGTTTTTATTCTTAAAAATGTGTTTTTGTGAATTTTTTATAAATTGTGTGTGTGTGTTGAACAAAAAATATTTTAAAAATACCAATTTAGAAAAAGAAGTTTTAAGTTTTTAGAAAATAAAAGTTTTTAAAAAATAAAAAATATTTTTATAAAAAGTTTTTTAAATTTTTTATTTCTTCCATCTTTGTAAATCTGCTAACAATAACATTACGAATTATAGTAATTCATATTAAATAATATATTTTACTATCAAAATGTTATTGGTGGGTTACCAATCCACTTTTACCTTTTCAGGTTTATCTTCTCTGGTTAGTGTGTAGAGAAAAGAGTTAGCCCTCATGTATGAATAAATTATTCATTTTAAATGTTTTATTCCGATGTTTACTGCCCCATTTATATCTCTATGAATTTCTAATTTACATTCTTTACATTCATATTCCCTGTCATTTGGTTGGTTTAAACATCCACATCTACAACATGCTTTAGATGTATATGATTCATTTACTATATATAATTTAACATTTCTTTCTACACATTTATGTTTAAGAAACATTAAAAATTGATAAAAACCTAAATTCCTCATTGATTTATTTACTACTGAATTTAAATTCATACTTTTTATACCATAATTTGGAATTATTATATGTTTAAAGTTTGAACATAAATAATTTGCTATTTTATGGTGCATTTCTTTTCTTTTGTTTTTATCTTTTTCTCTTAAACGTTGTATTACTTGTTTATATATTTTTTTCTTTTTACTATTCGTTTCTTTATCTATTTTTGATTGTAAATTTTCTATATTTTTATCATTAAAATTATTTCTTTCATTTTTTCCTAAATGTACTACTTCCATATCAAATGGATTATATACTGTAGAAAATATTTTTTCTCCAGGATCAACACTACACCATTTATTTTTATTAATATTTTTATTCTTATAATTTTTATTGTTTACAAGCAAAGATATATGATATTCATATGTATTTCTATTATAAATAATTTTATACTCATGTTTATTATTTATAAAATCTAAAGGTTCTTTAGCATACACCTTACTATCTATATTTTTATATACAGAACTGTATATTCTTCCTTTTTTATTTAAAGAACTTTTTTCCATACTTATAGTCTCAAATACGCTGTTTTTTTTGCTTTTAAATTTAAGACTAAATTTCTTATTATCCTTTTTTCTTTTATCTATCGTTGATTTAAAATTTGAAGCACATTCTTTTGCTGCTTGATCTATAATATGAACAGGTATATTTATAAACCAATCTGGTTTATTATTTTTAAGATAATTTCTTATTGCTTGAAATCCAGTCTGACATAATTGTTTTTCTTTATTATCATACTTTGGAATTATACCATATGAATATACACCGTCAGTTTCAACTTTTAAATACTGACCTTCGTATTTAATATAATCTGCTTTTTTTAAACTTCCTTTTTTAGGAATAAAAAATCCTTTTTCTAATGAATTTAAATATTCTATTCCTTTATTATAAAAAAATCTATATGTCCCTATCATCATTTTCATTTTCTGTTGAAACTGATGTTCGAAGTATACTTTTGTCTTCTTTGATTTGATTTTTGTATTTTCTAAGACCATGCATTCTGGCGCTAAAGACAGTGATGATGGAGAGTAAATCTGTTGATAATTCTGTTTCAGGGGATGTACTACCGATACAGAGAACCACGATTCTAGCATTGCTTTGTTTTTCAAGGATGTATTCGATGATTTCAAATCCAAATCTACAGAGTCTGTCTTTATAGGTAACCACAATTTCTTCGATTTTTCCTTGGAATGCAAGATCCAAGATTTGGAGTAATCCTTTTCTTTTAAAGTTAAGGCCTGATCCATAGTCAGAAATGACTTCATGATCGGTAAATCGTGTTTTAAGTAACGAGATCTGATTTTCGAGATCAGATTTCTGACCCTTGCTAGACACTCTAGCATAACAAATCTTTTTTCTTTCCTGTATTTGAGGATTTCCTCTTTTAAGAAAAGAGGATATATCAAAAAGATATCTTCCATTATCCGTTCGTATGTGTTTAATCTCGTTTCTGAGAGCCATTCGTCTGAGTGTATCGAGATTGACTCCGAGGATCTTAGATGCTTCTTTTGGTTTGATATATTTAATGTCATTCATATTTTATTATATAAATCTAATCTTTAAATATAAATAATTATATTTAAATACAATATTAAGAGATAGCAAAAACTCTCAATCTTTTAGAATTAACATCTTTTATAAATCTCAATCTTTTAGATTTAGTATCTTTCAGCTTTCATTTTTATAATCTAACAAAATCTAACAATTTTTTGTTAGATTTTGTTAGATTTTGTTAGATTTATTGATTTTTTGTTTAAAAATTGTTTAAAATCGTCTTTTTTAAACTTGTTTTACAAGTTAAAATATTTTAACCAAATCGGCACGGATTTTGTTATTAAATTTATGTTTTAAAATTTTTGTTAAAAAATGTGTGTGTGTGTTGAACAAAAAATAATTTTAAAAATCTTAAAAAGTTTTAGAATTATTTTTTAAAAAAGTTTTAGAATTAAAAGTTTTAAAAGTTTTAGAATTATTTTTAAAAAAGTTTTAGAATTAGCATCTTTAGAATTCTCAATCTTTTTATTTTTAGCATCTTTTATAAATCTCAATCTTTTTATTTTTAGCATCTTTTTAAAATTAGCATCTTTTAAAATTCTCAATCTTTTAGAATTAACATCTTTCAGCTTTCATTATCTATCAAAATCTAACAAAAAATTGTTAGATTTTGTTAATTTATTTACAAATTATCGAATACTTTAGAAAGAATTGCAGTATAATCATTAAGCTTATAAAAATCATCGAAAATGGATTCTATAACGTAATCTTCTGTCTCATTACAAAATATAATATATTCAAAAAGTTCATGTTTATTTACAGATTTAAGTAATTTATTCATTACAATATTTTCTTCACTTGGAGTTGGAAAAGGTTTTACATAGTCTGTCATATATTGTTCAAGTTCACCAGGAACATCTTTTTCGTCAGCTCCGTGCTCAAGTAAAATTTTTACAAGAAGTTCTATATTATCATCACAGAATTCATTAGGTAATAAAGAAACTAATTGTAAAGGTGTTAGTTCAACCAAATTAGAATTATTATCAAATGAATATTTTTCTATTTCTAATTTTGATATAATCCAACTGTCGTGATAAATCTCACTTCTACACTTTTTTACAAATGGTACATCGTGTAATTGTACTTCGTTTGATATATCAATTATAGGAAAAACTAATTTGTTTTGAATATCATATGTCTTCTTTGAATTAACATTTACAAATCCAGAATGCAATAATTCTTCTAATACGGTTCTTAGTTCACTGATAGGATGTACACATCTTCTAATTGGATACGTCCACCAGGATATATTATAAACAACTTTATGAATAAAATCTTCTAAACTCATTATGATAATAAAACTGTAAGAAATCGATAATAATAATCATTTTTTTACTTATCATATAATTTATAAGCATCGTTATACGACATTTCAGGTTTATTATATCTAACATTTACCTGATTGTGAAAATCGACAAAAAATTTAAATAATTTATCTCTACTAGCACATATATAATCTAATTGGTCTTTATGATATTCTATAAATGATATAGCATGATCTTTACAAGTATGACAAGGAATCATTACAGGTATACCTAAAATAAAGTTTTTCATTCTTTCAATATAAAGTGGATTTGCAAGAGATGGATAATTCAAAGCACCATTATGTAAAGTAAACCAAAATGGTGGTCCCCATACTGACGGATTCGTATTATCATATTTTTCTTTTATAACTGTTGTATATTTTTCTTCAACAGGTTCGGGTTCTTGTTCAGTAGGTTCAGTAGGTTCAGTAGGAATAGGTGTAGTATCAGGAACATGTATGTCAGGCACTGGTTCGTGTTTATCGAAAGTATAAATAGCTTTAACAGTTTTATAATATGTAGATCGGGAATTCATTTATTATAATTATTAATATTTTTTTAATTTAAATTTATAAAAAACATATAAACAATATAAAAATGACAACTTTAGAAAAAATATTTTATAAATGCAATGAATTTAAAATATATCCTTGTTTAGATGAAAGTTATTGTTACACAGATACAAATATAAAAATACCTAAAAATTACATTGGTTGTATATATAGTATAACTAACATTGACGAGATATTAGAATCTATATCTGAAGAAGGTAGTTCTATAATTAATTATAAAATTAAAAGTATTAAATCTACAGAAAAAATTATTAATATATTTTCTACAATTTTAATTGATTACGGATTTGATCCATTTATAGATAATGATGTCGTATCTATCGTAATATCTTACAAGGATATATTCGGGAACATTAAGGAAGAAGAATATGAAATTGACGAAGACGATGAAGACATCGACAACGACGAAGAAGATACTGAAGACAACGACGAAGATGAAGATACTGAAGTCAATGACGAAGATGAAGATACTGAAGTCAAAGACGAAGAAGACGACGAAGATGAAGATACTGAAGTCAAAGACGAAGAAGACGACGACGAAGATGAAGAAGTCAAAGACGAAGAAGATGAAGAAGACAAAGATGAAGAAGATACTGAAGTCGAAGACAACGGCGAAGAAGATACTGAAGTCAAAGTCGAAGAAGAAAAAGAAGACACTGAAGAAGAAAAAGAAGACATTGAACATGAACAAGAAACTATAGAAGATGAATATACTCATGAAAAATTAAAAAAAAAATATAGAGCAGAGTTAGTAGAATTAGCACAAAATTTAGGAATTACTACATGGAAAGGTAAAAATATTCAGAAACATTTAAAGTCTGATATTATAGATTGTATTATAAATCAAAAAAAATGATTTTAAAATATAACTTTATATATCACAATTATAGATATAATGAACAAGATGTTAACAACTATTGAATCAGTAATCAACGATGCAGTTAATAATTATATAAGTGTAATATCTAAAAATTATAATATAAATGAAAAAGAATTAAATGATTTATGGTACAACAATAAATCAGATGATATAAAATCAGTTGCTAGTAAAACTAGCACGAGCTCTAAAGCTAAATCTACAAAAAAAAGTGATGTTACTTGTATATATAAATATATAAAAGGAAAACAAGAAGGTCAGTTATGCGGTAAAAACGCTAAAGCAGATTCGAATTATTGTACTAAACATTTAAAATTTGAGACTGAAGGGCAAAAAGAAAAAAAGAATATAATACCGAAAGAAGAAGTAGTAAATGTTAATAAAATTGAAAAATGTATTAGATTTAATAAAGATATAAACAAATGGTGGCACCAAGAAACAAAACTTATTTTTAAATCTAACTTAGATAAGGTTGTCGTTGGGATATATAAAAATGATAATATCGAAAAATTAAATGATGATGACTGTCATCTTTGTGAAAAATACGGTTTTAAATACTCTAGAAATGAATTAGATGAACCAGTAAAGAAATCAGCTGAGGAAACTCCTAAGAAATCAGTTGAACCAGTGAATAAATCATCTGAGGAAACTCCTAAGAAATCAGTTGAACCAGTGAAGAAATCATCTGAGGAAACTCCTAAGAAATCTGTTGAACCAGTAAAGAAATCATCTGAGGAAACTCCTAAGAAATCTGTTGAACCAGTAAAGAAGTCAGCTGAAGCTCATAAGAAGTTATTTGAAACTCCTAAGAAGACAGTTGAAACTTTGAAAACTCCTCAAGCTCCTAAGAAAATTGAACCAAAAAAGAAAATATCGGAACAAATATTGGAAACTAATTTTTATGCTAAAAATGTTGAGGATGTTATAGGAGATATGTTAGATGAAGTTGACGGAGATGATGAAGATGACGCAGATACATTAGAAGATGAAGTATTGGAAGAAGACAATGAAAATTTTGATTTCGATGAAGAGGAGGAAGAAATACTTGAGGAAGATGATGAATAAATACCAAAATTTTTATTTTTTAAACTTGTATAAGTTTAAAAAGTTTTATTTGCATATACAACACAATTATCGTCTACATCTTCATAAAATTTTACACATTCATCAAAGATTTTTGTGAATAATAAAATATTTTCTGATTCTGGTAGAAGAAACACATCACTTCCAGCCTTACATCTATATTTTCCTAATTTCATTAATACTGAACTTTCTACTATATCCATTAATTTTGGACTAATACACGATTTATAATATATAACATTAAATACATGTAGATCATAATCAACTTTTACATCAGCCAAATCAATAGCCTTACCTACAACATACTCACCTACTTTTTCTGATTCTTTTGTAGCCATAAGATAAACTACATTTTTGTCTTCAGAAACTATTTTATATTTTCTTTTCAATCTTGAATTTTCTTTTTGAGTTTCTTCTAATTTACTATTTTTTTCTTCTAATTGAAGTTTTAATTCATCTGTTTGTTCTAATAGTGTAGAATGTAAAATTTCTTCCAATTTTATATAGTAATTATGAATTTCATTTGATTTTTTAGTGTCAGATTTTAAACAAAATTTTTTAAATGTTTTTATGTTTAATGTAATTTTTTCTTTTGGTCTTCCAATAATTTTGTCATTTGGGAAAAGAATTTTATAATCAACATTTAGAATAAAATGTTTATCTAATATTCTCTTTGCATTATCTTTTCTTGAATATCCACACCATTTCCAAACATCATCAAAATCAATAATAAAATCAGTTATAGGATTAAAATTTAAATAAGAATAAAAACTTGTTACAAATATTTTTTGTTCTTCTTCATTAAATTCTTCCTTAATTTTATTTATAATAGTATTTTGATATGTATCATTCAATTTTGTTAAAGGATTTTTTTCAATAAATTGAACAATATTGAAAGTTGTATTATGCGTTGTTGTCATTTTATATTATATATTCATTCTTTAAATAATATTTCTTAAAATTGCAAAAAATTCTAAAATTTAGAATTAATCACTTTCATATTCACTATCAAGTATATTATAATTTTCAGATTCAATTTGTTCTTTAGATTTAATATATATAGATATTTTACCCAAACTTCCAATATTAGAACAGAACAATAATGGTTTGCCGGCATATATTTGTATATTATTACTTAGACCAGATAATTTTGTTATACGATATAATTGTTCTGTAACATATTCTTGGGAAAATTCTTGACTATTATTATCTTCTTCATCATCGTCATCTTCACCAAATTTTACCGTGCGTTTTAATATACCACCTGCGTTACAACTAAATTCGATATTATAATTTGACGATATTACTTTCATAACATTACCGATATTACTCATTTCTTTCACTAATTTTTGGTAATCTGATGAGTTTACAATTATTGGTTTACCATAACCAGTGGGAATATCAATTTCAAGATTTTGCACATTTTGGATTTTTATGTAAGAAATAGTAATACGATTGTTTTCCTTTGGGATGACTTTTATAGCAAGATCATTGGGTGTTTTATCATCTATAAAAAGTTCGATCGAGTCTTTCTTTTTAACGGACTTCACCATCTTGTGAAAATGGTTGAGGTTGATTCCAAGGTGCATTTTTTTATTATTAAATTTATAGATAGAAAAGTTGTCAGCTTTCAAAAAAAGATCTATTAGTATAGATCTATGTGAATCCATCATACACAAATATATACCAGTTTCATCTATTACAAAACATCCTGTTTTTATATTATTTGACAATAATTCTGCTAAAATTTTTATACAATAGGCTTCTTGTGATTTTGCTTTAAATATAATTGTCATATTTTACTTAAAAATATCAAATACTTTAAATTAAAAATTAAAAAAAAAATATTTTTTTTATTTTTTACATATCTAATATTTTTATTTAATAAAAATATGATAGAAAAAAGTGAAAAAATGTGTGAAAAGGTGGTTAAGAATTTAGGTGATAAAATTGGAGAAGGTGGTTATGGTATAATATATAGTTTAAAAGACAATCCAAACATTGTAGCAAAAATAGAAAAGTTTAAAGAAACTGGAAATGATATTTCTAAATGTATATCAGGTAATGGATGTATAAATGATATTTTGTTAGAAGGATTAATAATGCAAAAATTAAATACATTAAATTGTAAACATTTTATAAAGTTCAAAGCATTATATTATTGTAAGAAGAATGGGTATATACTCTTAATGGAGCGATTAAACGGTTCAACTTATACAGATTACATTGTGAATAATAAACTTTCTAACAAAGAAAAGCTGACGATTTTATTCCAAATAACATATGCTCTATACAAAGCAAATGAAAAAATGAACTTTGTACACGGTGATTTAATTGGGAAGAATATTTATATTGAAAATGTACCTGAAGAAGAGTATGAGTATATAATAGATAATAAGAAAATATATATTTCTAATAGTGGAATTAGAGTTGTGTTATTTGATTTTGGATTTTCTAGATTAAATTTCAAAGAATGGAAGTTCTATAAAAAAGGAACAGAAGATAAAGAATTGTTTAATAGTACTGCAGATATATGTAAAATATATGCAAATCCTAATTTTCAACTTGAATCTTTTAAGAATACTATAATAAGGAATAATACTTCTATACACGATTTAATAAAAAGTTGCAAAACCACTGGATGGTCATATATACCTGTTGCACCTTTTCCAGAGATAAAAGCAATAGATATACTTAAATCAAATTTATTTGATCAATTATATAAAAAAATATCTTCTTATACACCATCATCTTTAAAATTAAAAGAAGATGATATAGGTATAGAACCAATATATGAAGGTAAGATAAGTATACAAAAATGGTTAGATGAGGATGATGATAATATTATTGTATATACACAGAAATACGATGTACCCTTTTGTTTAAAAAGAAAATATTTTACAATACCTGAAATTAGAAATATATTTGTTGAATGTATATATGAAAATAATAATTTGTTGAATGTAATAAGTTATAAAGGTAAAGATTATATAAATATAGGGTATTATTTAGGTAAGAAATATATTATTAATAGAGAAAAATTGGTAAAAGCTTTACGTAATAAAGAAAAAATATTTATAATATCTGAAACACCTATAGAATCAAAATATATAGTGAAAGAATCATTATTATTATCTACAATAGAATTACAAGGTGAATTAGAATATAAAAATGTCGATGCTTATTTTGATGAATTATATATAGAATCATTGTATAATTATTCATATCAATGGGATAGTATGATTAATAATTATTTATTAAAAGGAGATGAGGCTTTTGATAGTGAATTTTTTCGTGATAATTATACTAGATATATTAATGAAAATCAACAAAGTGTTACAAAAAACGAAGCGATTGATAATATTAAACAGAGAATAACAAATATAGATAGATGTTTTTCAACTTTTGCACCACGTAATAATATTAATAATTTAATATTGTACAGAGGTATGAAAACTGAATATATAAAAGGTATGAAAGTAGGTGATTCATTAGAAATAAAAAATTATATATCAACATCTAATAAAAACAGTGTAGCATACAGTTTTACTAATAAAAAAAATTGCTGTATGTATATTTTTGAATTAGAAAGAGGAATACCATATATAAATATGATTTCTTCAACAAAATATGAACAAGAGAAAGAAATATTATTACCTAGAGGTTTAATAGTTACATGTACAAAAAAGACAAAAGTAAACAATATGAAAACATACACTTTACATGTTACATTAAAAAATAAAGACCAGTTTACATTACCAAATAGTTGTTATACATTTAAAAATGTGAAAATCCAACCATATAAGAAACCTGTTAAGAAAGTAAAGAAGGTGACTAAGAAAGTAAGTAAGGTGACTAAGAAAGTAAGTTCATCCATTAATTTAAGTTCTATTAATTTAAGTTCTCCTAAAAAAGTAAGTAAGGTGTCTAAGAAAGTAAAGAAAGCAAGTTCTATTAATTTAAGTTCTCCTAAGAAAGTAAGTTCTCCTAAGAAAATAAAAAGATGTCCTAAAGGTTCAAGAAGAAATAAAAAGACTGGGAATTGTGATCCAGTTACACAGGTAAATGCACCTGTTCCTGTTG
>Ga0214923_10008742_pt1 | contig 10685 bp, 7 predicted proteins | sample LL1510_MetaG_FD_177993 | JGI IMG/M metagenome (GOLD analysis project Ga0214923, IMG submission 177993) | Freshwater microbial communities from Lake Lanier, Atlanta, Georgia, United States - LL-1510 | ecosystem: Environmental > Aquatic > Freshwater > Lake | place: USA: Georgia | collected 2015-10-15
TTTCCGTGTACCATGAAGTACTTATGAAGGTGCCGATGCTCGATCTAGTGGCAGAGCATGCGCCGTACCGGGCTGAACTTGTGGCAGCCTTTGAAAAGGTTTTGGATAGTGGCCGGTTTGTGTTGGGCCCGGAGGTGGAGGCCTTTGAGCAGGAGATCGGGAAGTGGATTGGAGTACCCCAAGCCATTGGGGTATCTAACGGATCTGATGCTCTCCTTTTGGCCCTGCAGGCCGTGGGGGTGGGGCCTGGGGATGAGGTGATTTGCCCTACCTTCACATTTTTTGCGACGGCGGGGGCGGTAGCGAGGTTGGGCGGGGTGCCGATCTTTGTGGATAGTGCTGAGTGTTGTTACAATCTCCGGGCCGACCAGGTGGCGGCCAAAATCGGTCCCAAGACCAAGGCGATCATCGCGGTACACCTTTTTGGTCAATGTGCGGACATGGATCCGATTCTGGCGGCGGCCAAAAAAAGGAACATTCCTGTAATTGAGGATGCAGCGCAGGCGCTAGGAGCCAAGTACAAGGGTAGGATGGCTGGGACGATGGGTACCTTGGGCTGCTTTTCATTCTTCCCCACCAAGAATCTCGGAACCTTGGGAGAGGGGGGGCTGGTCACCACCAACGATGCGGACCTAGCTGAAAAAATCCGGAAACTTCGCGTCCACGGCGCCAAGGTAAAATATTTCCATGAGATGATCGGGGGAAATTTTCGTCTCCACGAATTGCAGGCTGCCTTTTTGCGTGTAAAACTCCGTCATCTGGGCAAGGCACTTCAGAAGCGGAAGGAAAATGCCCAAAGACTGATCCAGATTCTTCAAGAAAAATGGAAATCCGTCTTGCCGGTTGAACATTGTGTTTGCGAGGGGGAAAAAACAAAACCCCAACCCTATGCGGATGGGGTCGTTCTACTTCCCTTTTCCTGCCAGAGAGGAGAGAGTGGCCATACTTGGAATCAGTTTGTGATTCGTGCCTTGGGGAAGGGGGAACGGGACAAATGGAGGAGCAAATTCAGCCAGCAGGGAATCCAGACCGAGGTGTACTACCCCAGATCGATGCATGAACAGGAATGTTTTACGGGAATCAATAAGGAGGCTTTTCCTTTTGCGGAGAAGGTCGCTCTGGAAATTTTGGCTATTCCATTAACCTTGGATCCCGCCGGGATGCGTTAAGTTCCGGCAGGCCACAACCCCCGCTTGGGGGCTGTCCCAGAGATCTTCGAATTCTCCAAATCCAAGCCTTTCGAGCAGGGTAGTGATCTCCGTCCGATTCGTCGTGCTCCCATGCCATTCCAAAACGCACCTCTTGACCCTGCTGAAGAAGATAGAGTCTTTTTGTAAAATTATTTTTTCGGCACCCTCAACATCAATTTTGAGCAAATCACAGGTCCGAGGACCAATAAGGCGGAGCCATTCTTTTTCCAGGGTTACCACCGGTACCGGAATTACATCTGACTCCTTTGTGGGGAATGATCCTTGCGCCAAGGAGCACTCCAGCTCGTTGGGGCGGATTAAAAATGGTGCTGAACCGTGGAATTCCCCTCCGCCGCAACCCACCACCCCATGCACGACATGGATCCCTTGATAACGAGAATCGAGAAGATTTTTTTTACATCGCCGGATGGCATGAGGGTTTCCATCGATCAAAAGTCCTTGGGTGGGGGGGTGCGTTAGGTTTCCTAAGCGGAACAAAGCGAAGCCGCTTTGACATCCTAGATCGCAATAGGTTCTAATCGGGGTTTTGGAAAAAACCGGGTCATAAACTCCCGTATAAAAAATCTCCAAGTAGGCAAGAATGTCTGACCAGCAGCGAATCGAAATAGATGAATGCTTCAAGAGGATCGGCAACGGATAAGCCTCAAGGAGGCGACTAACGAGTTGGCGGAGGCAGAATAGCCTTAAAAAAGGCCCGAAAACAAGTTGGAGCATCCGGCAGAACCCGAGACGATGCGAAACCCGTTTTTTAAAATCCAAGCTGGTCATGATGAATCCTTTTTTGATTCTATCCTCTTCACCCCGAATCCTCTAGTATTGGTTTTAGTGAAAGGTAAGTGTTGAGGGCGCATCCCGCTTTTCCGGTTCCAAACAGGGGTTTGGGATTGCCAAGTGAATGAGGCTTCAGAATTAACCCATATTCCTCTAAGATTCATGAAATGAAAATCCTATTGCTTGGCGCGACCGGATACCTGGGAAGGGCCTACGCCCAAGCCAAGGCTCCTGCGGGGGTAACCTTAGTTTCGGTGAATCGGGAAACAGTCGACTACTACAACCCCGTGAAGTTGCGAACAAAGATTCGCGAAGAACGAGCAGAGGTTCTCTTGAACTGTTCCGGATATACGGGAAAGCCGAATGTGGATGAGTGTGAGAAAAATCAGGATCTCTGTTTTCGGCTTAACGTTCTCTGGCCAGAGCAGCTAGCCCAGCTTGCGGCGGAATGTAAAACCCAACTTGTGCAAATTGGATCCGGCTGTATTTATCAGGGCGTTCCTCATCCAGAGGATCCTGAAAAAGGCTTTCGAGAGGAGGATGAGCCTAATTTCAGCTTCGACCATCCACCTTGCAGTTTTTATAGCGGAACAAAAGCCGAAATGGAGAAGCGGATTCGGCATCTCCCCGGAGTATCTATTTGGCGGCTTCGGATGCCATTTACCTCCCGGTGGGATGGCCGAAATTTGTTATGTAAACTCAGCAAGTATCCTAAAATTCTTGAAGCAAGAAATAGCATCACGGATCTTTCGGAAATGATTGAAGTCTCCCTCCGCATGTTGGCCGCACGTGTGCCGGCCGGTATCTACAACCTGACCAATCCCGGAATTGTTGCTAATTCTGAAATTGTCGAAATGCTAGTGCGTCACGGGATCCGGACTCAACCAGCTGTGTTCTTCACTTCATTAAGGGAAATCGGGGAGGCCATGCATGCTCCTCGGTCTGCATGTATTCTTGACTCCTCTAAAATCTCGAAACTTGGATATCCCATGAGGCCTATCCAAGATGCCTTGGAGCTCGCCATGCGGGCCATGAAAGCTGGCCTATAATGTGGCTTGGTGGGCCCAGGACTGCAGGAGGTTGGTATTTTGCCTTATTCATTCCTCGAAAATCTTCCGCCGGGGAGCTAGGCACTAGTGTTTCTTCCCAAGCCTTGACTTATCCAGGGGGAGACGAACCAGCAGGAGCAGGCTTGACTTTGAAAGTGCCAGTCCGGACAAAAATCACGGGCCGACTTACGAAAAATTGTTTCAGAACAAGTATTCATCCATAAATCGACCATGGACTCGCCTTTGGTATCCGTATGTATTCCTGTACATAACGTAACCCGATATCTTGCCCAAGCGATCCGCAGTGTTTTGGACCAGAGCTATGCCAATATTGAGCTAGTTATTGCCAACGGGGCTTCCCAAGTGGAACCACGCCATCAAATTGGGGAGATCGTAAATCAGAATACTGATTCTCGAATTCAGATAATTCACAATCCAGGTACTTTCTCGATGGTCGAAAACTGGAACTCAGCAGTTGCAAAGGCAAGAGGAGCCTATCTGAAGCTTCTCTGTGCAGACGATGTTTTAATGCCCGATTGCTTACAACGGCAAGTTGGGGCCATGCGGGAATTTCCCAACATCGTCTTGGCTTCGGGGGCTAGAGTCATCATTAATCGCGCCGGAAAACGCCTTTTTATTCGAAACGGGCTGGGCTCCACGGGGGTCTATTCCGGCAAGGAGTCGATCCGTCGCTGTCTTTTCTCAGGAACGAATATTATTGGAGATCCTGTGAATGTTTTATGGAGAAGAAGCGCCATGGAGAGAGTGGGATCATTTGACCCGGAGATTCTGTATTGTACGGACGTGGAGTTCTGGTTGCGACTTTTGGGGGTTGGAGATTTATATTTCGACGAGCGACCAGTAGGTTTTTACCGGATTCATCCCAAGGCGGCGGCCAAATCCCTTGCAAAAATCACCGTAGCGGATTTTGTTCGAACCGCACAAAGACAGGCGGCATCGGGTAGTGTAACGTTACCTCCATGGAGGCTCAAACTGATCCGGTTGAAATCCCAATGGAAAAACAGATTCCGGCAGGCAATTTACAACTGGTTGGGATAAGTCCAGTAGCGATAGACCAATCTGTGGCCGTTAGTATCTTGGCAGGTTTTGAAGATGAAGGATCGGTGCGGTGATGCCCGCTGCCCGAAGTTGCTCCATGGCTAGATCCTTCGGGTAAGTCACGGGCTCTACGAGGACGACCGCTCCAATTTTTTCCCCGCTTAGCTTTTTAAAGGCTTGGGCGATCAGGTTGGGGGGGGTTTTACCCTCATTATCCATGGGAAGATTGAGTGCCCTCCTCCGAGCATAATACGAAACCAAAGGAGACCAGTCGTTTCCGAGGCAAATGATAACGGAATCCTCTGGTGCCACAGAACGAATTTGCTCGGCCGCCTCAATTATTTCTCGGTTATCTTTGAGTGGACGGGGCAAGTAAAACTCCCGATGACCCCCCACCGCCGCGACAATTGCCAGAAGAAAAAACCCCATCCCAACCATTCTCGTTCGGGGATCCTCTAGTAGCCCCACCAGCGCGAAGGCAAGGGCCGCCAGTAAAAAAACCCCGTTGGCATTGGCGTAGTAATCATGAACAAAGTGGAGATTGGTGAAAATGGTTGGGGCCAAAAGGTAAGCTCCCAGGCAAAAAACCGTCTCTCGCCATCTCCGACAATGGATTAGGCTTACTGTGATCACTGCGCCCAGGAGAAGCCAGGCTAGTGGAGGGGAACCAATCAGTTCCGGAAATCGGCCAAGGATGATGCCCCAGACAAAACCGGAAAGCTTTTGTTCTAGTGTACCGTAACTCCAAGCAGAGTTATGGGGGCAACCAGAGGTGAGATACGCGGCCGCCAGAGGATTTTCTGACTTGATGGTATCGGAGAATGCCACCCAAAGCAGGGCGGCAGCCAAAGGGAGCAGGCAAATCAGCCCGATCCGGATTAGGTGCCTTTTCAGGGCATCTAGGTCCCAATGGGAAAACCAGTCTGGCCACGCCCAGAGGAACATCAGTAGCCCAACAACGGGAAGAAAACCGATAAAAGTCGTCACCTTGGTCAAAGCTGCGAGGCATCCAAGGAGAATAGCCGTACAATGCCATCCAAGGCTTTTTCTTTTCAGGGCGAAAACCGCTGTTGCCAGCCAGGCCACAGCAAAAAACAAGACGGTGGATTCAATCATGAAAGTCCGAGACCAAAAGAGGTAAAAAGGGCTGATCATGAAGAGCATTACAGGTATCGATGCCAACCTTGCTTGCACTCCGGCCAACCGAAAAAGTGCGTACAAAGGGACAGTGGTGAGAATGAAGAAGACTAGGGAGATTAAACGTCCGGCTTGATCCAATGGATAGTGGGTCAGCCCCGAAAATCTTGCCACTAGCCATTGGTAGACGGGAACCTCCATGGGAATGGACCAAGGCTTGCCCAGGATGGGTGTTTCGTAGGCCCACCGGAATGACTGGTTGACGAGATAAAGGGCCGTGGTCGCCGTCTGGGACTGCCGAAAAGAGTGCCGATCGTTAATGGTATGGTCCCAACCCACGGCTACGGTCGAAATAGAATAAGCAAGACAGGCAACAATCCCTACCATGGCCATCCAATCCCAATCATGAAAGGATGCCAGAAAAGGTCTTGCACCATCCGATAAACCATCAAGCGGATCTTGCTTTTCGGATTTTTTCTTAGGGGCGCTGGACATGGAAGGGGTAAGAGATTGCGATTGCCGAGGTTAGGCGCATTTTGTTTCCGGTTCAACCGGTTGGCTGTCGAATGGTGGGGATTTTTGGCTTAAGAACAAACGCTAGCGTTCTTTAGGCGGGCAACTATTCTAAGTTATTATCCATTAACATTTCTTGCAAAGAGGGCGATCGTGGCCCTAGGATGTTTTCTTATGATTTCGACCCGAAAGCCGGCGAATTCCTTCGCACCTAGAATTTCCATCGTTGCGCCTTGTTTGAACGAAGAGGATATCGTCCCTGAGTTTTTAGCCCGATGCAAAAAAGCCGTCGAAAAAATTACTGATCGTTGGGAAATTATTCTGGTGGACGACGGTTCACGAGACAGAACCTGGGAAGCCATTTGCGAGGGGTATCAGCATGACAAGCGGTGTAAGGGGGTCAGGCTTTCCAAGAACCATGGTCACCAAACCGCCCTTACGGCAGGGCTCAAGAGCTCTTCCGGGGACAGGGTTTTGGTCATTGATTCCGATTTGCAAGACCCCCCTGAACTAGTTGTAGAAATGGACCGTTTGATGACTGAAACTAAGGCTGATGTGGTCCATGCCGTTCGTCGGAAAAGGGAGGGGGAGACCTGGTTTAAACTTTTGACGGCCGCCGGGTTTTATTGGTTGCTTGGGTTCTTATCGGATTTGCGTATTCCTAAAAACAGCGGGGACTTTAAACTGATGTCCAGACGAGTGATAGACGCCATTAACCGAATGCCGGAAGGTCACCGGTATCTACGGGGAATGGTTTATGCGGTGGGTTTTCTGCAAGTGACTCTAGAATATGAAAGAAAACCTCGGGCAAGAGGGAAAACAAAGTTCAGCTTTTTTCGGATGCTTCGTTTTGCCCTGGACGGGATCACCAGCTTCTCCATGAAGCCATTGCGGTTGGCCACCCTGGGTGGCTTTTCGATAGGAATTCTCGGGCTGGTGTGGGCGATCGTTGGCGTGGTTTGGTCGTTTCAACCGGGGCGATCCTTTTCCAGTCTTTCCGTTTTAATTCCTTTCTTTCTTTTTTTTAGCGGCCTTCAGTTGACCGTGGTCGGAATCGTCGGAGAGTATGTGGGTCGTATATTTGAGCAGGTGAAAGGACGCCCGCTATTTTTCATTGATGAGCGGGTTGGAATCGAGACACAGATGAGTGCTAAAGTCCATGTTGAATAGGCCTTTCTTTCAATGAGCGCCAAGTTCAAGAGAGGCGAAAGCCAAGGGGTGTATCTTTGGTGGCTGATCGGCCTGTTCATCTTGCTCGCAGCAATTGGATGGATTCCTCAACCGCCTTCCCATGAAGAGATGTTTGGGGACACTGGCAGAACATTTGACTGGCTGGCGTCAGGCCTAAATCGAAACGGTCTATGGTGGACCCCTGCCTACCTTATGGGTCATAGCCTCTCAGTGTTTGCGGTGGCCTTTTTTAGTCAGCTTTTCATGACAATTTTCATGTGGTTCGGATCGCTTTTCCATGCGCCTTTGGTCGGTTTAAAGGTCTACAACCTGTTGGTGCTATGGTTAGCGGGCTGGGGGATGCATCGATGGATTCGCGAACAGAGTGGCAGTGTTTTCAGCGGCTCTTTAGCGGCCTTTTTTTATGTGATGGGCCCGCTGATTACCCTTCGAACCTGCATTTTGGAGCATTCCGGTATGGCGATGTCCTTTGTCTTTGTTCCGTGGATTTATCGGGGGATCTCAATCCTGGCGCGGCAAGCCAGCCTTAAAGAAGTTTTCATTTTGGGCTTTTGTGCAGCTGGCTTGGCCCTGAGCTACACCAAGGTTGCTCTCTTAATGATGCCATTGTTGTTGGTTTGGGCAGCAGCCAACCTGCCCTGGAATCATAGGGGTCGAATCCCAAAAATTGTTTTTCAATGGATGGGGTCGTTGGTCGTTTCCTTGGCGCTGACCCTGCCTTTTTTGCTTCCCTCCGTTCGGGATTTCAAAATGATGGCTGCATTTTTGCTGGATCCACTTGCGGGATGGCAGGAAACCTACGCCTATCGTTCATCTTTGGCGCTAATTGATCTTTGGAAGATCTTTCTGCCTGGATCAAGTGAAGCGGTTTCCCGTAACGCCCAAAACTTTTATTTTGGCCTCGTTCCTCTGGCCCTCTTGTTCTGGGGTTTGACCAGTGAACGGTTGGCAGAGTTTCGAAAGTCTCCTCCGGGCCGAAACGCGGTTCTTTTAGTGCTGGTGGGACTGTTGGCCTTGTGGTTTGCCTCTGGAACTAAAACTATTCTCACCGGCCTGAATTCTTTTTTGGCCGGGGCTCAAGGCATGAAGGACTGGACTCTGCCCTTGGTGTTGGGAATGTTTTTGCTTCAGGCGTTTATTGTTTGGAGGTGCGGAAAAGAGTTGATGGGGAAGAAAACGGCCTGGATCTTGTTGCTAATCTTTCTTTTTGTTCCTGGATTTCGCCTTTTGGAACGGTTGCCATTTTTCGGGGATATCCGGGCCCCGGAGGCGTTTTGGAGCGTGGGAGGATACTCCGCCTGGGTGGCTGGTCTGGCGATTTTTGCCGGCCACGGCATAGTGCAATTTTCAGGGTTTCGCCAGATTCTTCTTCTTGGGGCCTTTCTTACCTTGGACGGCGTGCCGATCCTTTCGGCTTACTTCAACCGAGGTTTACCAGGGCAGCTTTTTCAGGCCTACGAATCGGTATGTGAGAAAATCAAGCAGTCGGGACAGGCGGGACGAATTCTTCCTCTGTCAGGACGTTACTTTTACCTGACGTTGCCACAAAAAACCTCCATGCCCATCAGCACTGAAGCAGCTGGACGTCACTTCCAGATGAAATGGGTTCGTTACATGGAAAATGCCGGCAACACCACTCCGGAAAATCTCCGCAACTATCTTAACGTTGCCGGAGTAACCTATATCTTTATCGATCGTCAGGATCCGGATACGCCCCCTAATCTTCAGCAATATTTTCAGCAGATTTTTCCTCAGGTTTTCCAAGACGATTACTTTACAGTTCTTCTTAATCCGGGATCCCTATACCCGGCATTTTTAGCGAATCAGGGAGCCTCCGTTCCACGAGATTCCTACGATGCCGCCCCGTCTTTTCTGGAACTTATTCGTCTGAATTTCGTCGCGGTGGAGTCTGGGGGTGTCCCCGAGGAGGATTTGCCTACCGTAGCCGCCAGCATGGGTAAAGCCATGGGGGAATTCGAATTAATGCCGGAATTTCGAGACCGAAAAGGGGACCCTTTCCAGAAAATTGCAGCTGATGCTCCGAGGTTTTCCAACTATGGGGCCATGTCCTTTTCAGTTCCTGCGCGGCCTTCAAAATCATGGCTGATTATCTGTGAAGCCTTTCATCCCGATTGGAAAGCTTTTTGTAATGATCACGCTGTACCTGTCTGCCGTGCCATCGGAGGCCTATTGGCGATTCCCTGTCCTTCCGAAGGGGGAAAAGTTCGATTAGAGTATCAGCCTCCTCCTTGGTACCCCGTTTCTTACGGTTTTGGAATCTTCATGTGGATATCAGCCCTTGTTTTTCTGGGGCTGGGTCGGTGGGGATCGGAAGGCTGGAAAAAATGGTGGGAGGGAGATGGGCTGAACCGGGAAATCCCCGAAGCCAAACCCATCACTAAAAAGGGAGCGGGAAGCAGTTGTGGGTTAAGTCCGAAAATTCAGAAGTTCTTGGTGATCTTACCCACGTACAACGAGGGCGAGACCATTCAACACCTATTACGGGAGGTGCAAGCGAAGGCACCGGGGGGCGAAATTCTTGTGGTGGACGACAATTCGCCCGACGGCACGGCAGCCTTGGTGAAAAAGACGCCGGGCTTCGGAAAAAAGATCCACCTGGTCGAACGACCAGGAAAAGTCGGGCTGGGCTCGGCCTACAAGGAGGGTTTTCAGTGGGCGTTGAAACAGGGATACGACGCGGTGGTGGAAATGGATGCCGATCTTTCCCACGATCCGGCCGATGTGCCGAAGCTACTGCAGACCCTGAATGACGGGGCGGATATCGCGGTGGGATCCCGCTATCTCAATGGGGTGCGGGTACTGAACTGGCCTCAGTCCCGACTCTGGGTGAGCAGTTTCGGGGGCTGGTATGCCCGGCTGCTGACCGGCCTGCCCATGACCGATCCCACCAGCGGATTCAAGGCCATACGCCGCCGGGTGCTGGAAGGGTTGGACTGGGACAAGTTTACGGCACAGGGGTACGGTTTCCAGATCGAGCTCCATTTCCTTGCCTGGCAGGGAGGTTTCCACCTGCAGGAGGTGCCGATCGTTTTCACCGAACGGCGAGAGGGGCAATCCAAGATGTCCTTGCAGATCGCGCAAGAGGCGGCCCTACGGGTGCTTCAGCTTGCCTTGCGGAGAGTGTTTCCGTGAGCAGGGAACAAGTGCCCGGCCGTCATCCCTGGGATTGGCCCTTCGAGCGGATCGATTGGATACCGGCGGGCCTCGTGTGGCTGGTTTCGCAGGCCCTGTATTTTTTTACCGCCCAGCCGAACGTTGGGCTGCTCGATTCCGGAGAATTTTTAACCGCGGCCGTCCATGTGGGGGTTCCACATCCCACGGGCTACCCGCTATGGACCATCCTTTCCCATTTCTTTACTCTTTTCCCAATCGGAAACGGGGCGTGGGAAGTAAATCTCTTCTCCGGATTCTGCACGGCCATCGCGACCGGACTGGTGGCCTTGATCCTAAACAACTCGATGCGTTGGGCGGGGGTGGGGAATCGGTTGGCGCAAACCCTGGCGGTGGGTTGGTCGCTTGCCTTGGCGTGCAGTGTGTCAATGTGGTCCCAGGCAGTCATTGCCGAGGTGTACGGTCTCCACAGCCTGTGCGTGATGTTTTATGTGGTCAGCCTCTACCGATGGCTTCGGGATCCCGCTTGGACCAATGGGCTGGCCTGGAGCGCATTTTTCTTTTCCCTGGGTATGAGCGACCACCACCTGATGATCTCTTTGGCGCCCTTACCGGTTCTGGT
>Ga0214923_10008743_pt1 | contig 10684 bp, 7 predicted proteins | sample LL1510_MetaG_FD_177993 | JGI IMG/M metagenome (GOLD analysis project Ga0214923, IMG submission 177993) | Freshwater microbial communities from Lake Lanier, Atlanta, Georgia, United States - LL-1510 | ecosystem: Environmental > Aquatic > Freshwater > Lake | place: USA: Georgia | collected 2015-10-15
TGTGCAGTCAACATGACAACTTTTGTCCCTCTGGCACTGTGCCCATTACCAACTGCGCCCAATGCAAACCTCTAAAGTCTGCTAATTGCTGTGACCAATACAACGGCATTTGCTTTCAGACAGACAATACCTGTCCGGATGGCACGGTAGCAGTGTCTAACTGCAGTATTTGCAAAAAAACAGTCAAGGTGAACTGCTGCAATGAGATTACAGGCGTGTGCAGTCAACATGACAACTTTTGTCCCTCTGGCACTGTGCCCATTACCAACTGCGCCCAATGCAAACCTCTAAAGTCTGCTAATTGCTGTGACCAATACAACGGCATTTGCTTTCAGACAGACAACACCTGTCCAGATGGCACGGTAGCGGTCTCCAGCTGCAGTATTTGCCAAAAAACAGTCAAGGTGAATTGTTGCAATGAAATTACAGGCGTGTGCAGTCAACATGACAACTTTTGCCCCTCTGGCACTGTGCCCATTACCAACTGCACCCAATGCAAACCTCTTCAAACCATTAACTGCTGTGATCAATACAACGGCGTTTGCTTTGAAACCTCTGATAAATTCTGTCCTGAAGGCACGGTGCAGGTCTCTAACTGCAGTCAATGCAAGGCGGGAAAAACGGCCAACTGTTGTAACTTAAACACTGCGCAGTGTAGCCAGGAGCAAAACACTTGTACTGGAAACGGAGTGGTTGCAGTTTCTACTTGCAGTATTTGCAATGAAAGTAGCATCTATAAGTGTTGTGACCAAAATACCGGTCAATGCACTAAACAACTGTACCCTTGTGTTGGAGGCACGGTTTCTGTTGCGGATTGCAGTCAATGCAAGGCGGGAAAAATGGCCAACTGCTGTAACTTAAACACTGCGCAGTGTAGCCAGGAGCAAAACACTTGTACTGGAAACGGAGTGGTTGCAGTTTCTACTTGCAGTATTTGCAATGAGAGTAGCATTTACAAGTGTTGTGACAAAAACACTGGACAGTGCACTAAACAACTGTACCCTTGTGTTGGAGGCACGGTTTCTGTTGCGGATTGCAGTCAATGCAAAAAAACAGCGTCCAGTATTTCTTTTGGCAACTACGGCATGTATTCTGCGCCTATGCAATCAAGGCAGTGGGCGGGATGGTAAAAAAATAATTTTTTTGTATTTGAAACACAATAAACATGAACAACTTGTTATTTACGACTGTGGATTCTGGAGGGCAACTTAAAGTTCCAAAACTTAACGTGGGTGTTATTTTTGCAGGTTTGGTGCTGTCTACGTTGGTTTATTTAACCGCGTTACAATGGAACGCTGCGTTTTCTTTGTCTATTGAAAATCTACAAACTAAACATAAGGAGCTAAATGAGGAAGAAGCGGCATATGTTGTGGCCGGAGCCGTAACAGTGTCTGTGGTGATTATAACACTAATTGTTTATTTCGCTTTGCGGAGCCGTGCACGTAAAACTGGTCAAACAAGTATGACCGGGATGAGCGCACTGTAAGGAAGACAGCAGGGGCTTGTAACACAGCAGCAACTCATCATCCACAAACAGCTGACACATGACGGTGCATGAGGAGAAGCTGTTTTTTTGTGGCTTGCCGTCAAAAGGATACGACAAAGCCCGCTTGCTGCACCTGTCTGAGAACGCCACGGTTACACAGCGTTTGCAAGAAAAATTAACAAACGCCAAAGGTCCAAAAAACGCGTAGCGCTGGTTTGTCCCTGCCACACAACAGTCCAAGTAGCTCTTTAACAAGTGAGACCCCAGAACCTTGCGGAGCTCAAACTGTTCGTCTGTCACAAGAACAGGCAGTCCCCAACACGAATTTACCACGGTGTTGCGTGCCATATTAACAGCGGCTTTGACACCAAACCCTACCTGACTGCTCCAAAAAAACTTGACGTCCTTGACAACAAAAAGGGTCCACGCAAACTTAAAAAGAAAGGTGTAAAACTTGGCTCTAGCAGCCGCCATGGGCATCCAGACCTTGAGCTCTTGGTTAAACGTTGGAAACGCCTGTAGCAAAAAGTCTAACAGGTCCGCATCCACCTTGGACGCCAGTGACATAAAAAAAGACACACCAGGCACTTTGGTAAAGCCACACTCGGATGCCAATGCAAACGGGTAATGCTTGCCGTGACCGCGCAAGTGCGCCTTGGTGAGTGGAGAAAGTAGAGTCTCCCGAACAAAATCTTCTGCAAACTGGTATACCGCCAAGTCTGAACCCTCACGTAGCTCTTGTTTCATCACATCTACTTTTCTTTGAAACTCAAGGTTGTCAATGGCTGCTTGCGTCACAAAAGCCGCTGCAGACGCTGCTTTAGTTGCGGTAAATGCGGTAGCTGCAAACGTTGCGGTAGCTGCAGACGCTGCGGTAGATGCAAACGTTGCGGTAGCTGCAGACGCTGCGGAAGCTCCGGAAGCTGCGGAAGCTCCGGAAGCTGCAGACGCTGCGGTAGCTGCTTTAGTTGCGGTAGCTGCAGACGCTGCGGTAGCTGCAGACGCTGTAGACACTCGTGCCGGAGTAAAAGCAGGTGGCGCTGCCACAAACGCGGTAGCGCAAGATACCAACACTTTTGTGGGAGGTTCTACGTCATCCTCATCTGAAGCATCATTGAAGAAACGTTTCATATTGCTTGCAATTTACAAAAATGAGATGGTTGGTGTTAAACAAGCCCAAAAAAAATGCCAACTACATCATCCAGTCTTGTTGTTGCGTTGTTGCTTCTTGTGTTGTTTGTGTGGCACCGCAGACGGAGGGCGTACATTCAAAAAAGTGTAGGTGTTTGGCGGCCGCCGGTGGTGTTAATACCCGGCCTGGGGGGTAGTCGGCTGTACGGGGCAAACGGAACATTAAAGTGGTGCACTTGGCACGGCTTTTTCCCTCACGTCACCAACGCGTGGCGGGATGAGCTGACAGTCAAGTACAACCCCGACACATTATGTTTTGAGGAAGCCTCCTGGATTTCACCGTACCGCACTCCCCATTGGGTGCACGGCCGCTTCCAACCCACCGCGGACTTTGGAGGAGTGGAGGGAGTAGGGAATGTGTTGAGCCCCTTTACTAAAAGCAGTTGGCAGTTTCAAGGCCTTATAAACACGTGTGTTGCTAGAGGATACAACACCTGGAACCCCCATTTCACCAAGTCACAACGGCAACACCCGTGTTTGTACGGCGCCCCCTTTGACTTTCGGAAAATTACAAGCCCAGTGGTGTGGACCGAGTACTGCAAGTCTCTCCGGGCCCTCATTGAGTTTGCGGCTGACAACGGTAATGAAGGAAGCATCCTGTTGTCTCACTCCATGGGATCGGCGCTGCTGCTCACGTTTTTGGTGTTGTACCTACCCCAAGCGGTGGACGATCCAGACGCGTGGAAAGAGCGCTACGTAAAACGTTGGATTAGTGTGAACGGCGCGTTTGGTGGAGCGGGAAAGGCGTTGCGGTCACTGTTGAGTGGAGACAACAACGGGATGGGGTACTTGTGTGACACGGGGTGTCATGACTGGTATCAACCCCTGCAAGAAAATGCCGCCGGTGTGTTGTGGATGCTGCCTAGTCCGTTGGTGTTCACAGCAAACACGCCGGTCATTACGGTGGGTCAAAAACAGTATAGCGCCAAGCAAGTTCTAACTCTGCTCACGTCTGTGGCCCCTGCGGCTGCAAGGGCTTACCAGGACACTGTGTCCCCTCTGCTCACGGTGCAAGCGCCTAGAGTGCCCATTGTGTGCGTAACTTCCACGCAACCCGGCACGCCGCTGCAATGCTGTTACAGCAGCAGTGCACTACACCACACTAACGTAAAAATGAGGGATGAAAGGGCGTATTACGCAGACACGGCGTCATCCGTGACTCACATGTGTGGGGATGGAACGGTGCCTTACCTTTCTCTTATGGTGCCGCAACTTTGGTTGGATCAACAGACACAGCCTGTCACTTTTGTTAGGCTAAATCAGGAGAACCTGGGGCACACCAGCATCCTGTTGGAGGACGAACCCCTTAGGATTCTTTTAAGTTTAATTTCATAAAAACCACTATTCTTGTTTTTATTTGTCTGTCTGCATACTAAAAAAATGTCAGACTCTGCTCCTGCAACTGCTGCATCTGCTGCATCCGCTTTGCCCTCTGTAACAACTTCAGACCCAGAAGTGTGCACCAACTTTATTTTTGACGGCAGTGATCTGATTTACGTGCTGCAGTTTAAAAAGGTGGGAGCGTCAGTTAACAAGAACTTGTTGGCCAGCTGTGTGAAATCAGTGGTGGCCAACCAGCGCGTAGAACGAGACGGGAGTGTAGATGTGCAGGAGCTAGATCAAACCCCCATTCTTCTGTTTTTTACCGAGCTCAAAACATTTCAAGTGACATTAGAGTGTTTGGCATCTCGGCGCACACCTCCGGCGCAGTTGGAGCGGTGTCAAACGCTTGCTCAAGACGGACCAAAGGCGGTGATGGACCGGGTGCTGCCGTTGTACGTGTCCCAGATAGACTCTAACTTAAAGTTCCGGGGAACGGTGATGCGGTTTGAAGACTCTACCGCCGCCCTGTACAACGGGGAGCCCCAAGTGGCCAACGAGATTGAGTGCCTTGTGTCCTTTTTATTTCCAGAAAAGAGCCAGGTGAAACCAACCCAAGAATAAAAAAAGTGTGGCTAGTAATAATAAAAATGGCTACAAATAACACTTTGTATGAGTTTGATAACTACACACCCAATGTATTTAATGTCCCCAACCTGTTAACCACCACTCCCTATGAGCAGTACCCGTATTTGGACCACCCCAGTAAGTACAAGTCCAGCAGTCAGGGACAGACAGATCAATATGCCATCCACTGTTCCACCTACAACACCGAGGTGCCCGTGTTTATTCCGTGCATGACCAACACGTTAGGAGATGAACGCTACGGCATCCCGGAACAGGAACAGCCCCTTGACCTTTGCAATGACTTGCTGCCCAGCTACCCCTGGCTAAACCAAGGCACCATCAAATTTCTGTTAAGCAGTGTCTCCAACGTGGCCCGCCAGTTTGACCTTACCATTGGAGATAGTTTTTCAGTTCTGTTTGAAACTCGGCATGCCGGCAAACTGGTGCTCAAACACAAAACCGTTCCCATTTATTACACCTGGAAGCGCTCCATCTCTAGCGGGATAGCCCACCTTACTCTAGAGTTTCCGTCGTACTTGTACAATGACTTAGAACTAGAACTCCGGGCGTCTACACCCAGCTACGGCACTGCGTACTCCCCTCTGGGCTTTTGTAACTACGAGCTTCACTACGCGCGGTGCACGGCTCAACAATACTTGCCACACAGCGTCTACTCCATTACCAAGTTACAATAAGTTACCACAAGTTACAATAAACGTTATGTACTTTGTTTTTTGCACTTATTTTATTTTTGAGTAACAGTAACAAACATGCAAAGCACGCCTTCATTGATTGTTCGGCCCAATTTGTCTGGCTCTTTAAGTTTCAGCCAGCAGCGGCAGCTTACGGCGTTTAAGGGGCAAATTGCTGCTATTGTCCCCCAATGCAGCAGGCAAGAAGAACAAGAAGCCAAGGCGGAGTCTGTTTTTGCCCCTTTGTTGCAGTTTCAGTTACAACATGTCTACATGACTCACCTGCCTCTGCCTATTGAAACGTTGGCTCCTGGCTCTGAAGTCATCATGCTCTCGCCTGCCAAGTACACTGAGTTTTTAAGAGCCAGAGACAACCAGAATGCTTATCAAAACAAACTTCGTCCCACGGTGACGTTTCTTTTTGGGTGCAACGCCCAGGGGCAGAGCGTGTGTGTCAAGACTTTGGCGTTTCAGCCGTACGTGTACGTGGAGTACGAAGGGACGGGCAGTGTTCATGCTTGGGCAGAGCAAATAATTGAAACCTTTGCAGCTGAAAAACGGGTCAAACCTGACTGTGTCCTGCCTGAAGTGGAGCTGCGGCACCGTGCTTACGGCTGGAATGCAGACACGGACAACCCCAGTCAACGAAAACAGTTTCGGTTTGTAAAATTCAAGTGCGTGAATGACTGCATCCGTGGCTTACTGAGCTCGTGGTTAATCAAGAAAAAGTGGCCGGTAAAACAGACTGTTTATGCCGTGTCAGAGCATTTGGTGTCTAGCGTTTCCCAGTTTTTGGCGCAGTGCGGACTAAGGGCCAGCGCATGGGTGCAAGTGAACGAGTGGAATATGTGCCCCTTGGAGGAACGGCAGAGCTACTGTGCAATAGAGGCGTTTGCGCCGTTAGAGGCTTTGCAGCATATGCCCAGTGAGGTCATTGCGCCGCTGTTGTTGCTTTCTTTTGATTTGGAGTGCTACTCTAACTCGGGTGCGTTTCCAGACGCCAAAGTAGATGAGGTGATTTACATTGGACTGACGTTTTGGAGGCATGGCAATCCCAGTGGAGAGCCTGTAGGAAAAATCATGTTGGTGTTGGGTTCATGTGCAACAGTGCCAGACACGTTGGTGCTGTGTTTTGAGCAGGAATTAGAGATGTTGCAAGCGTTCCGTGACATTGTAGTGTGGTACACGGACCCAGACTTGATTACGGGCTACAACATTTCAGAGTTTGACTGCGCGTATTTGGACAACCGTCTCAAGGCGCTATGTGGGGTATCAGACTATCAAAAGAGCCGGTTTTATTTTGGGTCACGTCTTATTGGGTTGCATGAGCCGGTACATCACTACACCAAAACATCAGCGGCGTTTGGAGAGAATGAGTGTGTAGAGCTGGTTATGACAGGGCGCACAGTGATGGACTTGTATTTGTACATCAAAGTCAACAAGAAGCTAACGTCTTACTCTTTGGATTCCGTGTCTCAGCTGTACGTGCCACAGTGCACGGGCAAAGTCAAGTTGATTAAACCCATGTGGTCTCTGTTTTGTATTGACGAAGTAGCACACGGCCTCAAGTCTTTGTCACAAGTTCCCATGGTGCAACAGTGGATTCAAAAGCTGGAAGCCAAGAGTGAAGAGGCGTACGCTGCGTGGGCAGAGGTGCCACGGGGATATGAACACCGACATGTCACAGCGCCAGTGGAGGAGCACTGGGCGGCCGTGTTTGGCACTTTGATTCATGAACTCATTGGAGACTTAAACTCCTACTCGGACGTTGTTTTGGAGCCGTCTCCGTTTTTAGCCAACGCCATTGACAAGTGCTTGACAGCATGTGGAGACAACAACTACAAAAAGCTGTTTGCCATGTACAAGTTGACGGATGAAGACCGTGCCAACATTGCACACTATTGCACGGTGGACTGTGACCTGACGTTGTACCTGATGCACAAACTAGCAGTCATTCCAGACACGGTGCTTATGTCACGGGTGACACACACGCTGCTGGCAGACATTAGCTCCCGGGGGCAGCAAATCAAAGTGTACAACCAAATTTACCGTTTTTGTCAGGAGCACAACTTTGTGATGAACCAGCGGGACTCGGGTTGGGATGTGGATGCCGAGTTTCAAGGGGCAACTGTGCTGCCACCCACTCCCAACTACTATGAAGATCCCATTGCTACTTTAGATTTTGCATCATTGTACCCCTCCATTATGCAAGCACACAACTTGTGTTTTTCTACTCTCATCCTGGACTCACCTGAAAAAGTTAACCCGGCCGTGTCTAGCACCACGTACGACATTGGCGCTCAGAGCTGCACGTTTGTCAACAGTGAAACCACCAAGGGCATTTTGCCCAGCATTTTACAGCACTTGCTGTCTGCACGCAAACAGGCCAAAAAAGACATGGAGGCAGCCACGGACCCGTTTGAGCAGCAGATTTACAACTCTCGTCAGTTAGCGCTGAAAGTGTCAGCCAACTCCATGTACGGGTTTACGGGGGTGCAGACCAACGGCATGTACAGCTGTCTGTGGGTAGCCAACACGGTGACGCTGACGGGGCGGCGCATGATTGATGCTACCAAGGCATTTGTGGAGGCTAACTTTCCGGGAGTCCAAGTGGTATACGGAGACACAGACTCGGTCATGTGCCGGTTTGCAAAAACCAGTCCACTATTAGGGGGAGTGCCACCTGAAGGCATTATGAACCGTGTGTTTGAGGTGGCAGGAGAGATGAGTACAAGGGCGTCAGCGCTCTTTAAAGCCCCCAACAAGCTGGAGTTTGAAAAGGTGTACTACCCTTACCTTCTTATTGGAAAAAAGAATTACGTGGGCATGAAGTATGAAGGCAGCCCCTCTAACCCCCCTAAAATGGACGCCAAGGGTATTGAGACCGTGCGGCGTGACAAGATTGCCATTCTGCGGGGCACTCTCAAGGACATTTTGTACAAGAGTTTGCAGCAAAAGGACTATGACGGGGCTTACGGGCTGTTGCGTGACATGGTGCGCAAGTTTGTGACGGGGTCTATTACGGTGGAAGATGTGGTGACCTCTAAAAGCCTGAAGAGTGAGTACAAGAGTGACATGCAGCCGCAGTTGCAAGTGGTGCGCAAGATGGTGGCGCGCAAGGCGTTTGGTGTGCCGCGTGTGGGTGACCGGGTGCCGTTTGTGATTTTAGAAAACAGTGCCGAGCCCAACATGTCACTTAGAGCGGAGCATCCAGATCACGTCAAACGTCATGGGCTGCCTTTGGATCGTTTGTATTACTTGGAGCTGGTGGAAAAGGCGTTGGTAAGAGTGCTTTACTACTTGCCCATGCCGTCTGTGGAGGCGTTGTTTCAGCAAGCAAAAGCGGAGTTACAACGTCTAAAGCTGCGCATACATGATGTGACTCAGTTTCTAACCGTGTCTGAAGGAGTTAAGGATAGTGTTTGCTCTGCTCCTATTATTGATAAGCCAACTTTTAAGCGCAAGTTGGAGGTGTGCAAGCAAACCACCTTGACTGGCTCGGTTCCAACAAAAAAAGCCAAAAAACAAAACAAAAAGGTGGTACAACAGGGGTCTTTATTACAATTTTTAGACTAGGGATACAAAAATTCATTCAATTTAGGATTGTGTTTTAGTTCAACCTTTTTTGTGGGTGAGTAGATAGGAAACAAGGGATAAAAGTGAGTGCCATTTAATAAAATAATAAAAGTTCCACGGGGTTCTGCATTTTCAGCAGGTTCAAATTTTAGTGCAGGAATATAAGGATTTTGAATATCATAAACAACGATGGTGTAAGAATAGCACCAACTTATTATCTTGTACCAAAATGCTTGTTTTACTCCATAAGAATAGTTCATTAACATAATTTTTTGTGCTCCAAGTAGCGTTTTAAGTGTAAGCATGAGTTCTAAACCCTTTTCTGTTTGAACTTCAGCAAAGTCAATGTCTTCTCTGTGCTGCTCTTGAAAAGCTGGTGTTAAATATTGAAGTTCAACAGTGGCATTAATGTCATCTTTTTCTTCCTGAAAATTAGGAGCTACAAACTCTGTCAAGTACTTGTTAGCAGACTCTATAATTGAATTTCTGTTTAGCAAAGGTAATTGTTTTAATGCTAGCAACTCATTAAGAGCTAAAAAGAAGCACATACTACCACCTCTAACAACATAAGTTAAAAAGTATTGATTTAACTCTCTGTATTTATCTATAATACGATCGGTATTAGTGGCCAATGTGGCACGTGTTACTGAAGACCAGTCCCTTAGTTTTTCTTCCAATCTTTTGCATGCCTGTCTTGTTAAACAAACATTGACTGGAAGCGCCACAGACTTGGAGTTGTCTAAGGAGTGGTCTTGTTCAATTACCAAGTTTTGAGTTGCATCTTTGACTACAAAGTGAATAAGCTGACGCCTTCCTTTTGTGACAATGACCGGCTTTTCATTTAAATTGATTCTTTCAACAAAAGAAAAGGTTGCAAAAACGGGTGAAACTTTAGGAATTCCATTGTCTAACTTTTTCATATAAAACCTGTGTCCAGACTGAAACGGTATAAAATGTTCATTTAATGCTAAGTAAGATAGATTAGGAATCTCATCAAAAGTATCTATTTCACCATCTGGTCTAAATTTAACATTTGAAATAGTAACATCACTAATAAAATAGGTGTTGTAAAATTGTTCAGCTTCCCAAATTTGAGTGTTGTTTCCAGGCGCAACCGGTTGATCTACTGTTTCTAAATTATGAATCAACACAAGGCTTCCCTCATCTCTAAGCAATTGAGCGTGCTTTTCAAAATATTGACTACTTTGTTCATCTAACTGTTTTTTTGAACCATAGACAAACACAAAATAAAAGGAGTTTGGCTTTAATGATTGATTGTTTAAAAACCCCTTTTCTTTAACATAACGAAGGTGTGTTGGTTGAGGAGGAGTTACAAAATATTTTGAAACAATGGCTTGAAGTTGCAAATCCAACATGGGATTGCTTTGTTCCTTTGTCAAATCAAGAATAAGAACATTAGGACTACTTGGCGTTAGACTTTGAAAAGGAAGTTGCAACAACTCACTTTGTTCTTCTACATTCCGTTGTTGAATTTCTTCTATCATTTGTGCTGTAGACATGATTTGAAGCTCTGGTTCATGTTTACGTTCCTCTGGTTCATGGGCAGCCACAACTGGAGCAGTAGAAGCAGCAGCCGCAAGTGGAGCAGAAGAAGCAGCAGCCGCAACTGAAGGAGAAGCAGCCACAACTGGAGCAGAAGAAGCAGCCGCAACTGGAGCAACTGGAGCAACTGGAGCAGAAGCAGCCGCAACTGGAGCAACTGGAGCAACTGGAGCAACTGAAGCAACTGGAGCAGCCGCAACTTGAGCAACTGGAGCAACTGGAGCAGAAG
>Ga0214923_10008744_pt1 | contig 10683 bp, 6 predicted proteins | sample LL1510_MetaG_FD_177993 | JGI IMG/M metagenome (GOLD analysis project Ga0214923, IMG submission 177993) | Freshwater microbial communities from Lake Lanier, Atlanta, Georgia, United States - LL-1510 | ecosystem: Environmental > Aquatic > Freshwater > Lake | place: USA: Georgia | collected 2015-10-15
GAGAGCACTATAGGCTTGGCCTAAACCCCTCAAAAACAGCATCATGTCATGTGCTGTTCCGGAAGCACCAGCCGCACAGGACGGGAATTCAAGCCTCCCACCGTCGACCATTTTGCCGTCATCAAAGTATCCGCTCGCTTCTTGGGCTCTCTGAGCATAATGGGAAAAAGTTGTGTCTTTCATCCCAATCCGGTCAAGAAAACTCCTGATTAGTCTACCTACAGGCTCACCAGTCAAGGCTTCCAAAAGATGCTCTAGCACCATGAACCCAGCACCGGAGTAATTAAACTTCGATCCCGGTTTCGAAATAACCGCAATCGGTTCATACCCATAGCTCTCAGGATTCGCGAGTAACTCGCCGATTTCAGGAATCCGTTTATGCTTTGCAAAGCCTTTTACATAATGAAGATTTAATGCTCCGTGACTAATTAAATGTCTAACTTGAACTTGATCGGCCCACTCGGGATCACCCGCAGACTTTATCCTAAAAGGCGACTTAGCCTCTGCAAGCAATTTGTTTACAGACTCATCAAGCGGAAGATCTTTTTGGGCGAAAAAATCAATTGCAAAAATGGCTGCTATCGACTTGCTCAAAGATGCCAACTGAAAAGCGGTCGAGGCACTAACCGTCGCCCCTCCCCGAACCGCCTCACCAAGGCTTATACACTGTACACCTTTGGGATTTGACAGCGCGATTTGAACGCCAGAAACTTTATGAGCCGTAAGCAATTTAGATATATCTGAGATGACGGTATCAAATGGCTCCGATTGGAATCTCTTTAAAGCGATCTCCCAGAGAGCTGTTCGTGCGTTAGTAATTTCATGATCCAGTGAGTTATTCGACCTCGCCTGGAGCACCTCCAGCAACTCACGTCCAGTTTTACCCTTCGCCGAAACTAGAAACTTGAAACCAAATTTTTCCTTATATTTCCTGCCCGCATCTTGCAACTGTTGCAAAATTTCTTGGCCTTCCATTGCGACAAGCTGTTGCTCAGACTTGGCAAGGGTGTCCAACCTTCGCGCCGGTTCGCCTATATCTCCATGAAAGCTGGCCGCTTCAACAATCTCGTCTTTAGAAAAACCTTCGATTATCTGTTTTGCTTTATTGACATCCAACACCGACAACGCCGCCATTTCGTTTGCAAAACGTAGGGATCCACATCGTTCAAAATAATAATTCCAACGCTTAACATATGCCGTTTCTTCATATCGACTGGAGTCAATATTCATCAAGGCATTCCAGGGATCACTTGCTGAACGGATCTCTTCCAAAGTAAAAGGCAGAAGCAACTCGGTTGCAAACTCCGGCGGTCCTGACGAAGTCATAAGCTGAATCATCAATTTAAATGCCACTGGATACCATTTAGAAGTTCGCTCATCCCACTTGACCTGAACGATTTTTTTGCCGTCTGACAAATCTTTTCTAATAAAAAGCAATTCCTCGTGTGCAATCTGCAAAAAGTCTTCCAGCCTAAAACGTCGGTGGTGGATTTCATGCCAAACCTCCCACCTCGACCTTTCAGCAGTGGCAAGATCATCCATAACACGCACAGGAACGCCTTCAATAACCGTCGGCAATGCAACGCAGCCGTTTCCACACAGCCAATCAGTCAGATACTGCAGAGCTTGAAAAACATTGTATCTAATCTCATCGGGGTGATTATTAGGTATGTAATCAGACTCCTTCAAATCGGCGACAAGCAGAGAACGCACGTAATTGGGATCACTTTTATCGAGCCCCTTGATATCCTGCCCCTCAATGAAGGTCTCCACCTCGCTTCGGTGTTCATCAAGAAATATATCGCGCGTAAGCGTTAGCAATGGGGCCTTGTCTCCAGCCTTGTAAAACTTCCACGCCTCCACGATTGCCAGGCCAAGACGCACAAAATCCGGATGCGCAACCCAAAATCCGGTAAGATCCCGCTTTAATTGCGTGATGACGTCCTTAAAATATCCCTTTAACGTGACCTGGAATGAGGGGCTCTTCATATCGTTTTGCAGCGGTAAAATCCCGTACATACCGCCGACTTTTATTCCTCCACGAGAACCGACTACATCTGCCAGCATTCGATGAGACGCCTGGATATATTTTATGACAATGTACGGATCAGCTTTTACAGGAATCCGATAATTTGCGTCCTCTTTAAACAAGCGAGCTGTGGAGCCTAGGTAATCGTGCCACCCCAAGGATGCCCCAGCAAAATACGGATGAAGGGCATCCATGATCTCGTGAGTCCTCAAAATGGCCCGTGGGTTTTCAAGGACGATCATCAATCTGACGGCACCCAATCTGTAATCAGGATGTCTCTTTTTAATCATCTCTTCAGCAGTGGAGATCATGAGGTGTATATAATGCGCCTCTTCCTCATTCTCCAGTTTAGGCACATAAAAGGTTAAAGCCTTTTCATTGTGCCAATTAGCAAATAAATGCAGCCCGAAGTCGTAAAGATGGAGCGGTATAGGACTTTGGTCGTAGAAGAGAAACGCGCATGGCAGTGCTAGCCCCGGAAATCGTTTAATAGGCTGAGCGAGCTTATGACTCTCAAGTTCAAATTTTTTCTCGCCTTCCGCATATTTGAGACTTCGATCAAAACACCCAGTAAGATTCCGCGCTGCGTCAATTAAATCGGCACGCATTGGAGTCTTTGAGTCTTCATCATCAGCACCCCACATTGGTGACGCAGACTGTGTTGAGAGGAGTTTTTCAACGATTGCAGGCTCACCAGTAAGCTTGCGATGATAAGAATTCATGGCATTGATCGACATTCTCGCGGAATCAGGTGGTCCAAACAGCGTGACGTGTGGGCCTTTCAGATGCTCCGGAATTGGGGCAACCGGTCGTCCTCCTGGAGAACAATAGTCCGCATGTTTCGGACCAATAACGATTCGGCCCTCTGCGTCTTCAAGCCCGATCACCGTCTTATAATCCGGGCTTAAAAAATCTCGATCTAGCTTTTTGTTGAACTCGTAGCAGGCCTTCACCCGTTCATCGATAAATTTTCGATCCGTACTCCTGCGTCGAAGAATTTTTGACAGTTCTGATTTTACAGCACAATACAAATCAGCAAGAAAGGCGATTGCCTCGGGCGTCTCGAGACCCCCACTCTGGCCCACATGCCGCATCTTGGAAACGCCAGCATACTCGGTCGACTGGTCCAGCAGATGCCTTGCCAGGGCCGGCGACAAATAGTCGTGGTAATATGGGATCTCAAAAAATGGATCGGTTGATTTTTTGTCTGGTTTCATTTGACGAAGTGTAGCATTATTTTTTTAGTGGGAAACCATTATTTTTGCACTGAAAATCCTTGTTTCCTGCCCCCACGCGGCAAGTGGCAATACACCCAGAGGAGCCAAATATGCGTAAAACAATCACCTTCAAATCAACCCCCGCACCGCGCTTTAGATACAGCCCATGCGTCAAAACAGGGCCTTTCTATGAATTCTCAGGGATGATTGGCTTAAATTTGGACGGCAAGCTTTCACAGGGGCAAGTTGAAGACGAAACTCGTCAAATCCTTAAAAACATGGTTTCTGCGGCCCAAGAACTCGATCTTGGACTTGAACATCTTGTTAGTGCGAATATTTTCACCACCCGCTTCGACCAATTTCCACTCATCAACAAAGTTTGGGAGGAGTTCTTTACTGTAGACGTTCCCCCACCCGCAAGAACCTCGGTTGGGGTTGCTGCCTTGCCGCTTGGTGCAACCGTTGAAATGTCCTTTAGATTTTACCGAGAGTGACGAATTTCACGCACCGCGACCGATGCGCAATATTCTGGTTTTCTGTCCGACAATCGGCCATTCAACTTCGCAACTGAATCCTGCTGCCTGCAGGGTTGTCTCAAACTTTCGGACGTGCGCACGCCCTGGATCCACGAACAAAGCCGTACCGTTTGGAGCAAGAGCCGTTTTTAAAAAATCACAAACCTCAGCGGCACATCCCGGCTCGTACAATACGTCACTTCCAATCACAACATCGAAAGGTCTTCCGACAAATGCGTCCTGCCACGAAAGTCGGCAAAAATCCGGTGGATCCAATTTGTTGAGCTTTGCATTTTCACGCAGCAACTCGCCTGCAAAAGGATTGTAGTCGCTTGCTGTGACCTCAACACCACGACGCTTTAAAACCATTGATGCCAAAGCGACACCGCACCCGACCTCGAGCACGCGCTTGCCCTGAAGATCGAGCGTGTCCACCAATTCAGCAAGTAATTTACCGGAGGGCCAAAGGATACCACTAAGAGGCCACAGTGACTCAGGCACTCCAGAACCCCAAGCGTCAACGCCTATCTGAACTTTCTCGCTTTCAGTTGGAAACTGATCCCGGTCCCTAAATTCCTTAACAGTCCAACGAATATCACCAACTGAGACTTCAGAGATTTTGTACTCAAGTGCCATGAAACTCCAAATTTCTTAGCTCACAATGCTTTAAGAAAACAAACTATAACCACATCACTACGCGATAAACACATGTCTCATTAAGACCAATCCAAAGTTTCTGTGCAAAACAGCAACCACCCGCGATCATAAACTAAATCTAAATTTTTATCCAGATTCCCAGAGCATGCGGGTAAATAGCGACGAATTGACGCCCGAAACCAAGAAAAAGCCCGCTATGGAGCCCACTTTGAATACCGGCGATCACGACCAAAAGCAGTATATGGAATACATGACTAACGCCATCATCCGAAGGCGGCCTAGTGATATCGCAATAGGGTTTGCCATATACAATGCTTTCATTGTTTGGGACTGGCACCAGGCGCCAAATAGTTTTTACAAGCTCCTGTCTATCCGTCTGACCGTTACTACCATTTGGCTTCTTGTCTTTTATTCACACAACAATAAGTTTGTGCAACGAAATCTGCGAAAAGTTTACCTCAGCCTAATGATGCTAGCACTTAATAGCGTGACAATCATATATGCCACGGCGTTTCCAGGGCGCATCAATGACATAACGCTGGCGGCGCTGACTGTGCCCTTTTGCATGTCAGCATTTCATCTGACCACACGTGACGCCGCTTTTGTGGGATGCTCATTTGTTGCCGGATTTATAGCTCTTTTGGCATTAAGAAATCCTGCGGATGAATTGATGATTTCTCAAATGGCCGGACTTGTCGTCAGTCTAATTATGGGACTTGGAGGCGCCACAATAAGCGAACGATACCGTCGGCGCGCCTTTAAAGACGAACAACTTTTACGAGAAGAAACCATTCGCGCAGATAGTCTGCTGACAAAAACTTTTCCTATCGAAATCGCTATGGAGCTAAAATTAAACCACAAATCTCGTGCCAGAAGAGCTGAGAACGTCACCGTCATGTTTTGCGACATCATCAATTTCACAAGAGCTGCGTCGCAGATGGAGCCTGATGATTTGGTGGACTGGCTTAACCACACCTTCTCTACTTTTGACCGATTAACCGCTGAGCACGGATGCGAGAAAATTAAAACTGTGGGTGATGCTTATATCGCCGTCTGCGGCGTTCCTTTGCCGGTACATGACCATGCTGATCGAATCGTAAATCTTGCTCTAGCTATTCAAGAAGCGTCTGCCAAAATGACTTTAATCGACAGTGCTGTTCAGCTGAGAATCGGCATAAACTCCGGCCCCGTCGTAGCTGGCGTCATAGGAGAAACGAGATTCGCATACGACCTGTGGGGCGACACTGTCAATACGGCGAGCAGAATGGAAAGCATGGCTCCACCAGGCAGAATTCAAATCACTGATGTAACCAAGATCCTCTTGGCAGAGAGATTTAAATTTGAAAAAGTTTCATCCATTGCCGTCAAGGGGAAGGGTCTAATGGACGCCTGGCTCATTGCGGATAAGTGCGAATTGACTACAGCAACTACAACAAAAATATCAGCTTAAAAAATTAAAACTAGCCAAGTTAATTGGCCCTTGGATTTAGCTTAGCCAACGAGCGGCCTAAAAATCTCTATAACAAAAAGAAAGTCGAAGTAATACAGAGTGAAATTTCTGATAAATAGCAGAGCGAACCCGTTTATCATTTGCACTTGTCATGAATAAAATCATGGACTCTACTCTTCCCATTAAACCAAGCGTCAATTTTTTTATACAAATCGCACCCTGCCTGTTGCCTGCCTGTATTGTGGTATATTTCGCCAAGCAGACCAATTGCAAACCAGTTGTACTTTTGTTTCTTAATTTCCTCAAGCAACACTACTTCCGCCTCTTCGGACTTTCCCTGCTTCACTAGTGCCTGAGCATAGCGATGACAACCGAACCAGTCCTGTGGCCTTTCATCACACGCAAAACGAGCCTTTTCGAGAATAGATGACCGCTTCGTGGCAGCACTCGCTAAATGATAACTTGTCAAATGATTTGCTATGAATGCAGAAATCAAAAGAAAAGCTAGACGAAGAATACTGCCCTCTTTATCTTGCTTGAATCCCCAGCTATTCAAAACACCCGCTAACAAAAAACTAAAAATAATAACTGGCCACGCGCCATCAAACGGAAACTGCAACAAACTCTCAACGAAGAGGAATATTGCAATCGCAATCAAAAAGTCATATTCCCGCGAATTTTCGCTCGCAAATTTCTTACCTCTAAAAAATCTACTAAAAAACCACGTTACACACGCTAAAATTGCAAAAGCTATTGGGAGCCCACTCTCTGCTGCGATGGACAAAAACTCATTGTGGGGGTTTAAAATGGACTCTTTATCCTCCACCTGCAAATTCACAAACTGACGGTAAGGAACAAAAGAGAAGTTGAAATTTCTAATGCCTACACCCAGTGGATGGTCCGCGATCATTTTTAGAGTACCCATCCACATATCAAGTCTAATATGAGCACTCTTAACCCGCTCATCAGTCATAAACTCCCGAGCTCCCATCTGCACAAGACGATGGGATAAAGGAATGAGAATCAACGCACCGAAAATCAACTTTACCAAAACCCGCCTGGTCAAAATGTTATTTCTCAAATAAAGCCAACCTAGGGATAAAACTAAACCGATAATTACCGATCTTGTGTTTAAAAAAGAAAAATAAGTGATCGCTACAATAATGCCGACAACGAAAAAATTGCTCGACCTCTTTGATGAAACGTTTGCCTGGGCATATAAGAAAAAAAGAATACAAACCCCTAGGAACTGAGCGGTGTAGTTGACATTACCAAATGTGGCAGCTACACCCTCATTCCTTGCACCGACTAATTTTTCGAGCACAGGGAATCCTGAAAGTTGTAAAAAGCCAATTACAGATATCAAAATGCAGCTAAAAAGGAGACTCCAGGCGTAATTCAAGTAGACGGAACAGCCGCGTCCTCCGACATCTTGTAAAAAGAAAAATGAGAATCCAAACAAGATCGCGATGTAGTAAAAATAATCGCCAAAGACCAAATTATTTAAAAGGTATATATTGCAGATCTGAGCAAAGATGACTAACCCAACTAACAGTAGGAATTTTTGAGGCAGTATGGGTAGAACAATTGATTTTCTCGTAAACAACTGACTTAGAAGCAAAAGCACCAGAAGTAATCCCGCCAAAAGCCACCGCGGTAACTCATAGCTATTTGAAAGTAGCGACGACACGCAAAAAGGAACGGCTGCAAGTGAAACATTTAAAAGAAAATGCACCATGAATAGGCCTACGTCGGACTTATATTTCTGAAATGAGGGAGCCTAGAAGTATGATACCGCCTGACTATTCAATAAGATAGCCCGACAACGACGGGGGATTAAACCCCGGCTTTCTTTTAACTTGCTAATATTATTTGATTTTTATAGGGTGGGCGCAAACTTAAAAATTGACCGATCCGCCACAGTGAACGCACTGACTGCGTCAACTTGATGTGACATCAATATTAATAACCACAAGAACGTTGAATCTACTCAGGGTCCGATGCGTTTATCTCAAATCCATAGCCTTCAGCATCTGCCACATTAAATGCTGGCAAGTCATCACCAGCCCATATACCAGGCTTTTGCTCAGCTGGGTTTTGTATGCGGTTGCCCGGATTGTATTGTCGGGACAACTTGGCAATTTCATCTTGTTTGCGCTTTCTCTGATCTTCTTTACTCCTAAAGATCAACCGGAGAGGCACATCTGTAAAGCCAAGATCTTCGCGGAAACGATTGATCATGTAGCGCTTGTAACCCTCTTGAATTTCGCGAGCGACATTGCAGAAAACAAGCAAAGTCGGAGGTGAAGATCTTACCTGGGTTCCATAATAAAACTTAACCCGCTTGCTGGTCCGCTTGATCAGGGCAGGCGTATGATCATGCGCCATCTTATGAAGTGACGCGTTAACCGTTCGGGTGTCAACACGGCGTTCGAACTGGGACACAATCTTCTCTACCATATTCATGATCATATGAACCCGCTGGTTCTCAAGACACGAAACGTACAGAACCGGCACCCAGGAAAGGAGCTTAAGTTTGTAGCGCAGAAAATCTGTGTACTCTTTTGCCATATTTGAAGTCTTATTCTCCACAAGGTCCCATTTGTTCACAATAATTCCCATGGCCTTGTGTTGCTCTGCTGCGAGAGCAGCAATTCTTGCATCTTGATCGGTTAGCATCTGGGTTGCATCTAAAACTAATAATACAACATCGGCCCGCTCAATGGCCTGCATACTGCGCATGACACTGAGAGACTCGACTTTATCGTTGATTCTGCTACGACGCCTAATTCCGGCTGTGTCAACTAAAACGTAATTTTTATTATTATAAGCCAGAGCCGTATCAATCGCATCACGGGTAGTTCCCGCTACTTCACTGACAAGGCTTCGTTCCTCGCCGATTAGGCGATTAAGGATAGATGACTTACCTGCATTTGGGCGACCGACAAGAGCAATCCTTGTACCCTGCAACGCTACATTTTTTCTGTCTGCGCGCAGCTCTTCCATGGCATTTAACTTCGCCTCAATGGACTCAAGCAATTCACCCACTCCCCGCATATGGGCTGCCGACGTAACGATAAAACTATCAACACCCAGCTGATAAAAATCATAAACTCTGTCTTCATGCTCCCGAACATCCACTTTGTTCACAACATAGATCACAGGCTTATTTTTCTTTGCCATATGACGGAGAAGCTCACCATCATGAGGGTGAAGACCAGATTTACCATCAAAAACCAGGACAACTAGGTCCGCTTCGTCGATGGCTGTTTCAGTCTGCTGCCATACGATATTCTCACTAAACGGCTGGTAATAGACACCCTCGGTCTCAAAACCACCTGTGTCGACCACCATGCAGCCGCGTTCTTCAACTTCCTCAAAGTAGGCGATTCCATACAGGCGATCACGAGTCAACCCTGGGCAATCGTCTACAAGCGCATCACGCGTTCTGGTTAGAGCGTTAAATAATGTGGATTTTCCGACATTTGGTCGGCCCACAATGGCAACTGTTCCTCTGATCATGGTGATACCTCCATGACTTTCTTGAGCGCGGAACGCGCGGCAGCTTGTGCTGCATCTTTCTTGCTAATACCTTGCCCCCGACCAAAAATATTGTCACCCACCATCACAGCCACCTCAAAAACTTTCTGATGTGGGGGACCGTTTTCAGCGGTGACTTCATAAATTGGTGTGAGGCGAAATCTGGCCTGTACAAGTTCCTGCAATTTGGTTTTGGAGTCTCCATCAAGCAATGGTCGCAAGTCTCCCGTCAGCTCTACAGAAAATAACGCTTGCGTCACACGTCTAGCGGATTCCCATCCTCCATCACGAAACACTGCGCCGATGACTGCTTCCAATCCATCGGCCAGAAGGCTTGTTTTATCTTGTCCACCCGTTGCTTTTTCGCTACCACCAACAACAAGAGCCTTGCCCAAACCTATTTTGCGGGCGAGACGCGCAAGATTTTCCTCGCAAACAATAGCAGCGCGGATGCGAGACATCTCGCCTTCACTAAACCGGTCAAGCGATGCGAGCAACGCTTCGCTAACAACAAGACTTAAAACTGAATCACCCAAAAACTCTAGGCGCTCGTTCCATGCCCGCTTTTTAAGATCATGCTCAGTCAAGTCGGGAACACCCACTAAAGCCGAGCGATGGGTTAGAGCTTCCCAAAGAAATTCAGAATGGTTGAATACATAACCAATCTGCTCTTCAATATGAGAAGACTCACGATACAAATTTGGCTTAATTTTCCAGAGCACTGACTAAACCTCATAGCAGCGACTGGCTTACATACTGGGCAAAAGCCCAGAAATTAATCACCTTTCGCGTGGCACGGAGGTATATAATCTTGGGCTTATTAAATCAATGTTAATATTCTAATATGAATTCTAAAGATCGCCTTAGGCGTCTTGCCTATAATATGATGATATTAATGGTTTTTTTAGCCTCAATCACGGATGCCAAAAGCAGGGCAGACGCTAAGACTGCCCTCCATCAATCACCAGGTCCATAAATACAGCCCAGCGCCCCGTCTCCCCGTCCTGAACACCCTCAGTTTGGCCCTCATAACGATGGCTATCAACCGTACCGGCAAACCCAAAACAGCCTGGGCAACGATAGACCTCAAATTTCTCCAACCTTAGGGGAATTGCGTCCTTTTCAGCCATTGCGACCAGCACGGCCTTTTCTTCCTGAAACAAATAAATCGACGCAGTTGGATTGACCATGCACCCTAAAGTCGCATTGTCCAGACCCCATTCCTGCGCATGAAGACATGACCCGCCAAAAATCAGCAAAATCCAGGCTAAAGTG
>Ga0214923_10008745_pt1 | contig 10683 bp, 9 predicted proteins | sample LL1510_MetaG_FD_177993 | JGI IMG/M metagenome (GOLD analysis project Ga0214923, IMG submission 177993) | Freshwater microbial communities from Lake Lanier, Atlanta, Georgia, United States - LL-1510 | ecosystem: Environmental > Aquatic > Freshwater > Lake | place: USA: Georgia | collected 2015-10-15
GCCTGCATATTATTTCCGTTAAAAACACGGCGGGCTGTGAGCTGACCTTGGATGGAGCCACCGATGGAGGCGTTCATAAAGAAGTCGTCGTAGGTGCCCAAGTCTGCCGTGGTAGCGGCGTCGGACAGAGGGGCGGGCTTGCCGGAGACGGTTTGCAAGGGGGATGCGGGGGGCGTGGGCGAGCCTGCGAGCGGATCAACAGGAGCTGAACCTCCCATGGCAGATCCGCCCATGGGATCTGGATTTGACAAAGGAACTTGAACAGCGCTGCTGTCGGCCGGCGGGGAGATAGCAACGGAGGCCGTGGATGGAGAGGAGGAATCGCCTATGGGGGCGATAGGGAGATTTTTGTTTGAGGAGGAATTTTGAGTTGGTTCCAGAAATGATAGGGTGGGTGGTCCGCCAAAATCTTTTCCATCGTCCCAAGAGTTTAGTGAGCTAAGAGGTACCGTGCGCTTTGTTCCGTTTGGGTAGGTTTTCAGAATCTGGCCCTGTCCTTCTTGAGCCGGGGAGGTCGCAAGATTCGATGCAGGCACGGAGCTAGATGACTCTGGTAAAGTTAAACGTTGAGCTTTTGCAGTGAATGTAAAACAGGTACTTACTGCTAATAGAATCACTCGTGGTGTTGCCCTGCTGGGAAGAGGTATCTTCATCGATCTAGTTCGGATACTGGGCACAATATGTAGTGCCCGCAAAGAAAAGGACTCAACTTATAGTGAAGTTATTAACATAGTTGTTTGCCTGGGGTCAGACCCTGGGACGGGGGTGGGGACAGACTTAGGGACGGAGGTGGGGTCTGACCCCTAAAAGCGCCAGCAGAGGCCGATTTCGGCAGTGTGATTGAACAAGGCGCGGCTGGTGCCAAAATCGGCAAAGTTAGGATTGGGCATGGAGAGGCACTTGTAACCGATATCGAGGTCGAATCCCGGTTGGATGGTGTAGGTGAAGCCTGTGGTGAACTGCCAGGCAAAATTCCACTGGTAGGAGGTGTAGGTGCCAACTTGGGTCAGGGCTGTGCCCGACTGGTAGACCATCCAGTTGGCGCCGACACCTGCACCGACATAGCCGCGAAAAGGACCTTGGGACAGGTAGTGGTAGGCGGCGTTGAACAAGACAGGGACTTGGTAGAGGGAACCTGTGCCGTAGCGGGTGTCGTTTTCCCAGACAACGGAGTGGATCGAGTTGTAGATGAAGTCGCCTTCCACCGAGAGGCGGAGTTGGGGAAGGACATTGTAGCCGGCTTCGAGATCGTAACGGATGCCAGGATTGAAAATGGTTTTGCTGTAGATCGACTGATTACCAAAACGGGTGCTCCAAGGTTGGAGAAGGTTCACGCCGACGGCAGTGCGAAAGACAGGGCCTTCGTTGGGGCCAAAAAAATCCTCAAGAGAGCGAGGGGAGTCCTCGGTGGAGTCGAGTGGGATGGGTTCTGAGGTGGAGACAGCTGGTGTTGGGGTATTGGCTCCAATCGGGACGATGCCGATGTCTTCAGGGCGAAGCGAAGGGGAGGGGGTAGCGAGAGCGGGCCTTGAAGTATCGGATGTAGCAGTCCGAAAAGTAACAGCCTCAGAGTTGGTCTGAGCGGATGCAGCACAACTGAATATCAGCGTGATCAATAAAAAGCCCCCCCAGACGGGGGGGCTTTTTATAAAAAGAAGGGTGAGTGATTTCAGAATCTGTAAGCCAAGCCAACCTCTGCGGTGTAGCTATAAGCGGCTTTGGTTTGGGAGTCAGCTCCCTCCCCAAGAGGGTTAGGCGTACAAAGAGCTTTAAAGGAGGTCTCAAAATTAAGCCCTGGAGCAACATTATACGTAAAACCAGCTGCCAACTGAAACGTATAGTTCCATTGGTAGCTTGTGAGATTCTCACCGGCGCCATCAATAGTTACTGAGGCAGTTGTGAAATCCCAAACTCCTCCGACTCCTCCGCCACAAAAGCCACGAAAAGGTCCATCAGATGGGAATTGAAACCTAATATTAGCCAGAATTGGAACTTGGTATAGTGCCCCATTACCAAAGTTGGAATCTCCTGAATAAAGAGTAGCATCCTCAATCTGAAGCGAGTGAATCTGGTTGTAGATAAAGGCGCTCTCAACTCCGACAGAGAACCAGTCGGTTACATTATAAAACGGCTCAATATCAAACCTGATTCCAGGTTGAAATGTAATGGAGTTATAAATTGATTGTCCCCCACTTAGAGTCCTAAAGCTTTGAGACTGCTGAAAAGCAACGCCGACATTGCTTCTGAAGCCGAAACCTTCCATTGGACCATAATCACCAGTATCTGACATCGGGGATGGGGTTGTGTCTGCTGTTTTTGAAGATTCTTGGATTACGACTGATGATGCGGAGGGCATCGGAGCAGGGGTTGATGGAGGGGTAGACACTGTTGCGGCCGGTTGCCCGATTGGGACGATTCCATCTTTCCCTGGGTCGTAGGCGATAATACGGGGTGCACCTCCGTGTTTTTCTCCGTTATCGACTGCTTTTCCGATCTCACTCCAACGGACGACCACCTTGGTTCCGTCCGGATAGATCTTCATTACCATCGGATCATTAGTGGGTGTTGTAACTGCTGGTTCCGCAAAAACCCCGATAGGGGCAAGAACAGCAAGGATTACGAATATATATTTTACGTATTTATACATAATTAATCTCCAGTTGTGTTGTGAGGCTTATATCGTCTAATTAACGACAAATAGGCGCTCATGTGCCTCTTTTTACCTATATATGGTATGAGTCAATAAAAATGTTAATAACTTCTAAATAACTATTTACGTAAAATATGGTATTAATATTTTGTCATAGCGAAACATCCGCTGATCTTTTTGACCTAAAAACGTGAACTTTTCTATTCCGAGAAAACTTTTCGGAAGATCCCTGAGTGTGTAGTTAGGTTTTTTTGATTCCTGAAATCTGAAAAGTTAGCAGCTCTTTTTCGAGATCGGTTCCTGGGGGCAGGTGAAGCGTTCTCCATCCTGATTTTCTTGGGGTATCCAGGTTTTCAGCAAGGTCATCGATGAAGAGAGACGTTTCAGGAATTGCGTCCGCCTCTTTCAGAGCCTTTTCGTAAATATCTGGGTGGGGTTTTCGACATCCCGCTTCGTGAGAGTAGATTCGATGCTTAAAAAGCGGGAAGAAGTCATAGGTAGCTTCGAGATGTTGGATATGGGAAGCGCATGTGTTCGAGATGAGGGCAAGGGGGTACTGTTTTGCGAGCCGACGGACTAGGGCCACCCGTTCGGGGAGCGGATAAAAGATATCGCAGAAGGCCTCTTGCAGTTCTTGCCGTGCGTGGGCGAGATCGAGATCCTCGGCAAGAAGGGCAAAGTACTCATCGCAGGTATGGCGACCTCGTTCGTAATCGTGAGCTCGTTCATGTGACCAGATCTTGTTGCAAAAAGCCTCCACGCCTTGGCCTGATCGCTGGGCGAGGGCTTTCAGCTTCTCGCCTGACCGAAGTCCCACCAGCACATTCCCGAGATCAAAGAAAATGTGGGTGATCGGCCTAAGCATGGGAAGAACTTACACAAAACAAAAACCCTCGGCGAACGGTAATCGCTTCAACTGGATTGAGATGCCCTTGCCGCAGGCCACAACTTCCGAACCAACCGTCCTCACACCAAAAGCAGTTGAATCAGCCAGGAAAACCATCCTCCCCTTAAAGTGTTACATATGTAACACCTTAAGGGACTTTGGAAGTATTTCGAAAGGGGCGCAACTTTCAGGCTTTCGTGGGTAAAAAAAAGGGGGGTTCTTAAAGTGTTACATATGTAACACTTTAACGTGTTCGAAAACTGTGTGGATCTACGGCAGGTGGCTGGGCAAAGGCGGGGAGGGGTAAAGCGGCGGGAGGGGAAGGGGTGGAGGGAGAAGGGGGTGGAAGGAGAGAGTGGTGGAAGGGCAGGAAGGGAGGTGCGGGGGGTGAAGGGGGGTTGGGTGGAAGGGGAGGTGGGGGGGTGGGAGGGGGGTTACTTTGAGGTTTGGATGTATTCGCCTGACCAGGAGTCAGGGGGCGGATTCTTTAGAAACTCCTCACATATCTTTTGATACGTTTTGGAGGGGCCATCGTGCGGGTCGAGGGCAAGCGCTTCCTGAAACTTGGCGATCGCCTCCTTGAATTTTTTCGCGGCGTGGAGTTTCCATCCCTCTTCAAACCGTTGCACCACCCGGGCCTTGGTCTCGGATAGTTCCCCTTTCTTGGCGAGGAGTTCGTAGCAGGGGACGGGCTCGGTCTTGCCTTTGACGATCATGTTGGCGAGGAAACGGGCTTCAATTTTGTCCTTTGCCATCTCGTAGGTTTTGCCGCCGATCATGATGTGGGTGTCGAAGGGTTTGTTGGCGGGTTCAAAACGGGCGGCCTGATTGACGGCATCGCCCATCACGGTGTACTGGAACTTTTTGTCGGAGCCCATGTTGCCTGCGGCAACCTCTCCTGTGTTGATTCCCATCCGGGCGTCGATGTCGCAACCGTATTCGGCTTTGAGCTCCTGCTTGAGGGATTGGAGACGTTCCTGCTGTTCGAGGGCGGACCAGCAGGCCTTCCACGCGTGGGAGTCGGGGTCGGGATCGACCCAAACGGGGACACCGAAGTCGGCCATGATGGCATCCCCAGAGTACTTGTCGATGTAGCCGCCGTACTTGGTCACGAGATCACTCATCGGGGTGAGGTAACGGTTGAGGATTTTGGCAAGATCTTCGGCAGAGACGGATTCGGAGATGGTGGTGAAACCGGCGAGATCGGAGAAAAAGATCGATACCATCTTCTTTTCCCCCGTCAGGCGGAAGCGGTCGGGATCGGCCTGCATGTAGGAGAGGACCTCGGGGCTGACCATGGTGGAGAACATGCCGCTGACACGCCGCTTTTCCCGTTGCTCGAGAACGAACTCGTAGCTGAGACAACCGATGCCTCCGAAGAGGAGAGTCAGGCAGGGGCTGACCGCCGGAAGGATGAGGCTTCCCTTATCCTGAATCAAAAAAGTGAGAACGGCGTAGCCCAGGCTGATGAAAACGAGCAGGACGAGCCGAAGAATCGGCTGTTTGGTCGCAAGAATCAGGAGGAACGCGAGCAGGGCTGCGGCAACAATCAGGGAAGGGGGGGCCCAACCGGGGGGAAGGTGAAGGAAGCTGCCCGAGAGGGCTGCCCCCAGGGCTGCGAGATGGACCTCGGGTCCAGGCATCGGGTTGGGATAGGGGGTGCGGATGACGTCTTTCGACCAGTTTCCGTACGGGCCGACGAGGACGATCTTGTCTTTCAGCTTCTCCCCGTTTTGAAAAACCTTGTCCCAAGTTGCCGGAACAAAGAGTTGATAGACCGGAATGGCCTTGTAGTTGAAGTTGGGTGGGCCAGCGAACCGAAGGATGCCGGAGCCGTCAGCAGGAATCCGGTCGGCGTAGCCTGCTTTTTCGAGCATACGGCAGGCGAGGGAGACGGCGGGAATATCCTGAAATTGGCGGCGATAGTCGGCCGAGCGGACGATTCCGTCTTTTTCAGGCCAAAGATTCACAAAACCCACACGGCCTGCAGGATTATCTTTTGAAATTTCAGGGGCGCCAACGGAGGCCAGCGCCGCGGGCAGGGTAAGCTGGACGGAGGTGCGGCCTGCATTGCTGACCTCTTCAAAAGTTCCGCCCAAGACGGCACGGCTTCCCTCCTGATCCATGACTTGGAGAAGCTCTTGGTCTCCGTCTTTGGGGGTGGGGAACATGAGGTCCAGGCCGACCACCTTGGCACCCGCTTGGGAGATTCGCTGGATGACACTGGCCCAGACGGAGCGGCGCCAGGGCCAGGAGCCTGTGGACATTTCTGCCAGAGCGGGATCGGCGGCGATTTCTTCTTCCGAGAGGATATCCTTGTACGTGGGTTTATCGATGGTGATGAAAACGATTTCGGGGGAGAGAGGGGCGGTTTGGCCAAAGCGAACGCGGAGGTCGCGGGAGTAGAGCTCCGCTTCCACAAGGGGTTTGAACTGGATGAGGTTCAAGGCACCGAGGAGAAGGGCTGCCCCGAGGCAAATCCCGATCAGGGTGATCCGGCGGGATGCGGCTTCTTTTTTGGCGGTTTTGGCCATGTTTCGACTCTAATTTCTGGAGGTCGGACGGGCGAGCGTGGATTCCTGTTTTGTGCTTTCTTGGGAAAGTTCATTTTCAAATTCCCGCATCAACTTGCGCTGGTATTCGACCACCTCCCGCTCGATGGCGGCAACGGCGGCGCGTCGGGCCGCTTTTTCCTGTTCCACCCTTTTTTCCTGTTCCGAGTTGGCGACAATCGCCCCGATCAGCATGCCCGCGAGGGCTCCCGCGCCCGCCCCGATGGCGGCACCATCTCCCCCGCCCGCCATGGCTCCGATTCCGGCTCCCGTGGCCGCTCCGCCGACCATCCCAACGCCCGCTCCGGTTGGGACACCGCTGCCGGCTCCCATTCCCTTGCTTTTTGCAGCGGCGGGGGCGGAAGCCATGAGCTGGGCACGGTACTGCTTGACGTCGGTGCGAATCGATTCCAGCCGGTCGTCCAGCGCCTGGGTGGCGGCACGGCGTTTTGCGTCGCTGTTCTCCAGTTCCCCGCGGGAACGAAGGAGAGCGGGAGCAGGGGTGGTGGATTCGCGGACAAAGATCGATTCGAGGGCGGGAATCCTGGTGAAGGGGAGGAGATCGGCTTCGAGGGCAACCCAACGGCCCGATTTGCGGGTCGCACGGCGCAGCGTCCAGCCGCCTTCAAGGGTGGTGCCCGCAGGCAGAACATTTTGAGCCGCGGCATAATCAAAGATCTTTCCCGGGGGCAGATCGTAGGCGTAAACGATTTTTGGCAGGAGCCGCTGGTGATCGGAGGTGAGGTTTTTACCGACCGGGGCGGAGATGACGGGGGCAAGAAGGATGTCTTCTTTCGTTCGGAGGGTGATGGCGTAGTCGATCGAAACGTCCTTGTCCTCAACACGAAGGCGACGGGGCGTCAGGGACACCAGTTCGATCTGCGGGGGAATCCGGCGGGAGAGAACGGAGCGGGCCAGTCCCTCGGGTGGAAGATGTTGCCAGCGTTGCCATGGTCCGAGGGCGGCCGGATCGAGCGAGGGCGGCGGAGTCAGAATGGGAAGAGCGGGACGTGTGGATTCGGCAGCGATCCGGGTGAGGTCCCTAAGGGAGGAGCTCCAACGGGCATATTCTGCCTGGAGGACCTGGGGAGAGCGGATTTCATCATCGTTGTCCGAGTAAAAGGAGTTTTGAAAAAGAAGGGTCAGGGACAGGGCGGCCAAGGAGAGCAGAAAAATCGCGGCAGCCCCCATCGCGACCCATGTCCGCCAGGGTTGAGGCGGGGTGGGCGGGTGTTGTTTCTGGGGTGGGGAAAGGATGGGGGGAGTCGCGGCAGGTTGGAGGGATGGCTGAATACGGCGGGGAGGGCCGGACCGGAACATTTCCACAGGCTATCAGCGGAAAGTTCGGCGAGGAAGAGCGGCAACAAGCGGCTGATTCAGGCTTGGGTGCTGTTGATTTTACGGCATATTGCCGTCATGGCGGTCAAGTTAACGGAACATCAGATTGAGGTCGTCCTCTCGACCTTGGACGGATGGAAGCAGGCGAATGGCCAGATCACGAAAGAGTATCAGTTTCCCGATTTTATCGCCGCAGGGATGTTTGTCACCGGGGTCAATCTGGAAGCGGAGAAAGCCAATCATCATCCCGAGCTGCTTCATCGGTATCAAATCGTGAAGATTCAGCTGAGCACGCATGACGTGGGGGGAATCAGCGAGCTGGATTTGCGGATGGCAAAGAAGCTGGATGCGCGGGCCAAGCCGCTGCAGGGCTGAGGAACGGGAGATGGCGAAAAAAGCTCTGATTACCGGGATCACGGGGCAGGACGGCTCGTACCTTGCGGAGCTTTTGCTTCAGAAGGGGTATGAGGTGCATGGAATTATCCGCCGATCTTCCAGCTTCAACACGGAGCGGTTGGATGGGATCTATCGGGATCGCCACGAAAAGGGGACCAAGATCTTTCTGCACTTCGGGGATCTGAGCGATCCGAGTTCGATGATCAAAATTCTCGGGGAGACGAAACCGGACGAGATTTACAATTTGGCGGCGCAGAGCCATGTGAGGGTGAGTTTCGATATTCCGGAATTTACGGGAGATGTGACGGGGTTGGGAACGGTCCGGTTGCTGGATGCGATGCGGGAGGTGGCTCCGAAGGCCCGATTTTATCAGGCTTCGAGTTCCGAGATGTACGGATTGGTGCAGGAGGTTCCGCAAAAGGAGACCACCCCGTTTTATCCGCGAAGCCCCTACGCGGCGGCGAAGGTCTACTCCTACTGGATCACGGTGAACTACCGGGAGAGCTATGGCTTGCATGCATCGAACGGGATTTTGTTCAATCACGAGAGTCCGCGTCGCGGCGAGACCTTTGTGACCCGGAAGATCACTCGGGCGGTGGCAAGGATTCACGCGGGTCTCCAGGAGAAGCTTTTCCTGGGAAATCTGGAATCGAAGCGGGATTGGGGTTATGCGCCCGAGTATGTGGAGGGGATGTGGCGGATGTTGCAGCAGGAGAAGCCGGACGATTATGTTTTGGCCACGGGGGAAACCCACAGCGTTCAGGAGTTTGTCGAAGTGGCGTTTGCCCGTGCGAAGTTGGATTGGAAAAAGCACGTGGCATTTGACGAGAGATATCTCAGGCCGGCGGAGGTGGATCTGCTGATCGGGGATGCCTCGAAAGCGAGGAAGCAGCTGGGGTGGGTGCCCAAGGTGAAGTTCAAGGAGCTGACGGAGATCATGGTAGATGCGGATATTCAGCAGTTGGCGGAAGAGCGGGCAGGGAAGCGGATTCGGGATTAGCGATGAAGATCTTCGTGGCCGGTCACCGAGGGATGGTGGGCTCGGCTGTGGTCCGGGCCCTGGAGAAAAAGGGCGGACACCAGATTTTGACCCGAACACGAGCAGAGCTGGATTTGACGGATCCCAAGGCTGTCTCGAACTGGTTTGAGAAGGAAAAGCCTGACCAGGTGATCGATGCGGCGGCAAGGGTGGGCGGGATTTTGGAGAATGCAAGGCGTCCGGTGGAATTTTTACTGGAGAACCTGCGGATGCAGAACAATTTGATGGAGTCGGCCTTTGGAAACGGGTGCCGTAAGTTTCTTTTTCTGGGGAGCTCCTGCATTTATCCAAAGCATGCGGAACAGCCGATTCGGGAGGAGTCGCTGCTGGGCGGTCCGTTGGAACCGACCAACGATGCGTATGCACTGGCGAAAATTGCGGGTGTAAGGCTGGCTCAGGCGTACCGGGATGAGTATGGAAAGAGTGCGATTTCGGCGATGCCGACGAATTTATATGGTCCTGGGGATAATTTTGATCCGGAGAGTTCCCATGCCTTGCCTGGGATGATCACGAAGTTTCATCGGGCCAAGGTTCGGGCCGAGAGGGAGGTGGTTTTGTGGGGTACGGGATCGCCCAGGAGGGAGTGGTTGTATGTGGAGGATTTGGCGGACGGGTTGTTGATGCTGATGGAAAGGTATGACGGGCGGGAGATTGTGAATGTGGGCGTGGGAGAGGACCTCACGATCTTAGAACTGGCGGAGATGGTGAAGAAAGCGGTGGGTTTTGTCGGGGAGATTCGATGGGACAAGAGCAAGCCGGACGGGACCCCCCGAAAACTCTTGGATGTGACGAAAATTCATGGGATGGGCTGGAAACCGAAGGTATCCGTCGAGGACGGAATTGCCGCTACCTACGACTGGTTTTTGAAAAACGCGCCCGAGGCGAAAGGTTGAGCAGTTGGATTTCGAGTCAGCATTAATAGTATTCGACGATTCGAAAGAAGGCGCGGGGGTGGTTGAGGGGTAGGAGAGATTCCTTCTTCAGCCCGTTGCCATCGATCCCGATCTGGCCCGTGACATTGGTCCATCTGTTCTCAATCAAGTCGGTGCATACCTGCAGGTCGTAGACCAGATATTCTCTCGATAGAAAACTGATCAGGGCCTGCCCGTTTTTTATTTGGATGGAAAGGGGTGGGGGAAGTTGGGCGTGAAACGTGATCGCATAGCTTGAGCTGGCAAAGAGGAGGTTATTTTTGTCCCGAGCCTGAAAAACGATCTGATAATCTCCAGGCCGATCGACAGTGAAGACTCGCCCATGGGCATGGGTTTCTCCCCCTAAAATCACGGGAAAAGATGGCCGATCGAGTTCGGTTTGGTTCCACCCGGATGGTCGGCTCCAGGTTGCAGTCGTGGCTCCGGATTCCCAAAAAGAGAAAAAGGCACCAGCAGGTCCTGTCACGGAGACCAGTTCGACGGCGGGATCCGACCCCTCGGCCGGATTCAATGCAGAGACCTCGGTCGTGAAGGTAAGTTCGTCTGCAAAGTACCCCCCGGGAAAATTGGGGGCATAGCCACTGAAGGGTTCGTCTTTGGGGACAAAAAGGGCGAGCTGATACCCTGGGCCATCCAGACCGAGTTGGTTGGGGTTTTGTGGGGATTGGCCCACCTCCACGTGGTCGTGGGAGTAGGCCCGGACCGCCAGGAAAAGCGAGAGCAACAGGGGTTTTTTCATGGGACGAGAAAAGCCGATTCGGGCTCGGCGAGGCGTGTCTGGACCTGGCTCCAGGCGAGGTTCTCGACGTGGCCGTCGGCAAAGAGGTAGTTTGCACTCGTGCCGTGACATTCGACGTTCACAAAGCCGCGGAACTGGTTGGCAGAGATCC